>Ga0209935_1001024_pt1 | contig 51777 bp, 44 predicted proteins | sample ThiBio_1000_plan_2_FD_183958 | JGI IMG/M metagenome (GOLD analysis project Ga0209935, IMG submission 183958) | Wastewater bioreactor microbial communities from Cape Town, South Africa - Thiocy_cont_1000_plan (SPAdes) | ecosystem: Engineered > Bioreactor > Thiocyanate-remediating >... | reverse complement strand
CTCGACGGAAATGTATTGGTCAAAGTTGCGGTAGCGATAGACGCTCGGTGCGAGGCGTTCTTTCACCGACTTGGTGACGACCTGGAACAGTTCGATGCTCACCGCGTCGGGTTTCGAGCCGAAGGGTGTCAATGCGTCCCAGGTGAAGGCAATGGTGACGTCGTTCCGGTCGCGGTTCTTCACCCCCAGGAGGACCTTGTCAATGGGAACGATCTGGCTGGTGCCGCCGGGAATGGTCTGTCCGTCCGGTCCCGTCACCTCCACCTTCCAAGAGACCGAGCAAAACGCGCGATTACCCGGATCGGGGAACGGGGCCTTGCAGCGGAGGACGGCCTGGCCGTTGCCGTCGAGGGCCGTCTCCCCGGAGATTTCGGCGATATAGGTGGGGATGTGAATATCTTCGGAATAAATATCCGCCCGAGTCATGTCGTCGGATGTGAAGTTGCTATAATATCCTTCGCCGGAGTCGCTTATCCACGTGGCTGTCCATTTTACGCGACTCCCGGCATTGGGAGCGCCGTGGAAATACTGCGAGCTGACCGTGATGACGGACTCGGCGGGATTCTCCACCTTGGCCTCTTCACAGATGACGTTGAAGGGCGGATTGCGGAACTCCTCGACCTTGAACTGGGCGGGTTCGCCGACCGGAGTGCCGTCGAGCAGAGTGCGAACCACGAAGTCTCCGACCGCGCTCCCCTCGGCGGGAGTCCATTGGGCGTTCCAGCTGCCTTCGGCGTCGAGTTTCGCCGAACCTTGGGCTACGGCTTCCTGCGAGCCGTATTGCTTCTCGATGCGCCAGGTGACGGTTGCCTTGGCGGGAATGGTGAGGCCGCCATCCTTTTCCTGCCGGATGATGCCCTTGAACTGCACCGACTGGCCGGGACGGTAAAGCGGACGATCGGTAAAGGTAAACGCCCGCAGGGACGGCGGCTGGACGGCGGAAAGGGAACCGGAGCCGAGCTGATCCGAGAGGCGCACCGGCTGGAGGGTGGAGATCCCGTCGTCCTTGGCGAGGAAGTACTGCGCTCCGGCGACATCCGGAGTGGGCCAGGAGGCGATGCCCTGGGCATTGGTGGTGGCGGAGGTGATTTCGCGCAGGCTGGAGTCGAGGGCGGAAACCGTCGCTCCCGCCACGGGCTGGGCGTCGGTGAGCCGGGCGACGCGCACATCGGTCTGCGTGGCCGAGACCTTGCGGGTGATGGCTGCCTCGCCGAAGTAAATGATGGCGCGGTTGCCGATCACGCGGCCCTTGGCGTCCTTGCCCGTCACCTCGAGGAGCATGGGGCCGTCGAGCGTCGCGGAGTTGTCCGGTTTCCAGGCGATTTCACGCAGGACTTCTTTTTGGTCCGTGCTGGCCGGGAACGTCCCGGACCCGATCGGCGAGAGCTGGAGCGTTTCGATGAGCGGCTGTGAGGGGACGTAGCGGAAGTTTCCCTCCTCGGTCCACTGCTGGTTGCCCGCTTCGTCGGTGAGCGGCTGGGTGAATTCCTTCTCCGCCGTCTGCACCTGTGTGAGCTTGTCGAGCGGGATCGGCGCGATCCTCCAAGTCAGCTCGGAGGTATTGAACTGATAAAAGGCAAAGGAAAGTCCCAGCACCGAGCGCTGGCGCACCTCGCGGTCGGGAAAGATCACTGTGCCGGGGAAGGGCCGGAACGTCGCGCCCCAGCGCTCCGCCTTCGCCAGTCCGTATCCGCTGTAGCCCCGGATGTCGGGATCGATCTCCACGGTGTAATGGATGGACCGGTCAAAGTCGCCCTCGGCGTAGATAAACTGCCCGTCCTTGCGCAGCTGCAAATGCGGGACCTCGGGCGTGATTTTCACCGCCTTGGGCGGGAGCGGTTCATCGCCGAGCCATTCGTCGAATTTGATCTCGATGCGCGGCTTCTCCATCGGGCGATTCGCCGCAGCGACGGTGAGGATGGAAAGTGGCTCGGTGGTTCCGAGGGGAATCACTCGCGGAAAGGGCAGGGTCCGTCCCGCGTAGGCATCCTGAATACCGTCGATCACGAGATCGAACCTGCGATTCATCGGCAGCGGAGCGAGCGGACGCACGCGGAAGTCGTAGACCTTCGTGTCGGCATTCGGGGTGACATCGACCACCTTGGTATCGAGTACGCCTTGGGCGCGGTTCAGGAAGACTTCCGCCGGGAACCGGACCCGCGTCACGCGATCCTGAAACCAGACGGACTCTGCTGCGGTGGCGAGGCGAATGGGAAAGTTGAACTCCAGCCGGACCTGGGGCTGGCTGCCCAGGCTGTCGTTGCCGCCGTAGCCAGATTCTACGATGCGGAGCGGGTTCGCTGATGCCTCAAATCCCCACTTCTCGACCGGCAGGGCATTTCCATCGAGATCCTTGAGGCCGGAGACGAGCCGGAAGCGGTACGTCTGCCCGGGAACAAGAGGCCCATTGATCATGAGCGATCCCTCTGTCGGAGAGCGCCACGTCCAGGTCGCATCCAGCTTGGGCCACGCCGCCACGGGAGACGGCTGGTTCTCCGCATCCACCTTGTCCGAGGTCACCATCGGAGCAGGGAAGGAAATGTCTATACTGTTATAAGGCTGGAGCGGCGTGTCGTTGCCGCTGACCGAGAGGCCTCCGGCGGTGGGGGCATTGGCAAAGGGCCGGGTGTCCTCCTCGGCGGTGAAGACGGGTTCGTTCTGAACGACCGTCGCGGCGGCTGCCGCTTTTCCCTTGGTCTCCGCTTTGCGGGCCGGAGGCGGCTCCAGGGCGATGGCGGTGGAGAGGGCTGCAATGAGGAGCAGGGAGATACGTTTCATCGCCGGGTCTTTTCGAGGGCTGTGGCTTTCGCGATATCGGCCTGGGCATTTTCCGCCCGGTCCATCCGCGTCCATACGGAAGCGCGGAGTTTGTAGGCCTCCGCCGTCGGTTTGGCTGCTATCGCTTCATTGGCGTAGTCGAGAGCTTCGCGATAGCGATTGGATTGCAGGTAGCCGCCAGCGATCGTGAGCGAGGCTGAGGAGAGGATGCTTGGCGGCGGCCTGGTCGCGGCGAGCTTGCGCAAGGCGGAGACGGCCTCGTCCTGTTTGCTGGTCTTCACCAGGATGTAAATGCGCTCTTCGGCGGCGGCTGCGTTGTTGGGGTCGAGATCGAGAGCGGTGTTCGTATCATCGAGGGCGAGCTGGAACTGGGCCGGGAGATGGCTGAGGATTCCCGCGCGGTCGGCCAGAGCCTTTCCGTCCTGCGGGTTTTTCTGGAGCTTCAAATCCTCTGCGATGAGCTGGTCGAGCGTTCCGGGAATGAGGAACGATTTCGAGAGATCGACATCGTACTTTTTGAGGGCGGCGTCCTGCGACAGCTTGCCCGAGCGAACGAGCGCCGTGGCGAGCATGATCCGGGCGGCCGAGCTTCCAGGGACGAGCGTGAGCGCGGCCTCCGCGTCGCTTGTGGCCTTTTCCAGCGGCGTGGCGCGATAACCCAGAGAGAGATACCAGTAGGCGCGACGGGTGCGGGCGGAGAAATCCCTGGGATTCTGCGCGAGTTGCTCGGAGGCCTGGCGAATGCCATCGGAGGCGACCCGGACACGGTCAAACTCCGCCCGGTTGCTTTTCACGGCATAGCACTGCGGGTCTGCCTTGTCGGCGATGGCAAAGTCCGCGAGCGCGTCCTGGTAGTCCTGGAGATACAGGCGGGCGAAGGCGCGGGAAACGAGGAGATCGGGGTTCTCTGCCACGTCGGGAGCAGCTTCCAGTAGAGCCAGCTGGCGCGAGGGATCGCCCGCGAGGTAACCGGAGAGCTGGCGGGTAATGGCGAGGTCGTCCGGGGCTTTTGCATGATATTCCTCCAGCACCCGGATGGCATCGTTGGAATGCCCGTGGGCCATGAGAATGATCGCCCGGGCGGAGGCCGACACGTTTCCGGGCGCATCTCTCCAGTCGTCGAGCGTGCGCTCGGCCATGTCGTAGTCCCCGTCGTCCAGCCAGAGCTGGAGGAGCTGGCTGCGCAAAGTGTTGTCATTTGGGTCCTGGGCGAGGATGCGCCGGGTGATCTCGATCTGAGCGGGGCGGTCGTTCTCCTGTTCCGCCAGCTTGAGTTGATCGCGAAGATTCGCCCCGTCGGCCCGGGTGAGGGCGGCGGCGAGGAGGAGAAGGAGGGCGTAACGCATACGCTGGATGTGGGTTGGGGCTATTGGCCGAAGAGATCGCTCTGCGGCGCATTGCGCGGCGGTTCCAGGCCGAGCTTGCGATAGGAGCGGGTGAGGGCGACACGGCCCTGCGGGGTGCGCTTGATGTAGCCGTTCATGATGAGATACGGCTCGTGCACCTCCTCGATCGTGCCGGGTTCTTCACCGATGGCCACGGCGAGGGAATTTACGCCCACCGGCCCCCCGTTGAAAAGACTGATCAAGGCCTCGATGATGCGCTTGTCCATTTCATCGAAGCCATCCTCGTCGATCTCCAGCATGGCGAGCGCCTGCTGGGCGATGGGCCCGGTGATGAGACCGGTGCCGCGCACCTGGGCGTAATCGCGCACCCAGCGCAGCAGATTGTTCGTGATGCGAGGCGTGCCGCGCGACCGTCGGGCGATCTCGAGCGCTCCATCGGGTTCGATCTCGGCGTTGAGGAGTCCCGCGCTGCGGAGGACGATCTTCTGCAAATGCTCGGCGTCGTAGTAGTCGAGCCGGCAGGTCATGCCAAAGCGCGACCGGAGTGGAGCACTGATCATGCCGGAGCGAGTGGTTGCGCCGATGAGAGTGAAGCGGGCGATATTCAGCCGCACGCTGCGGGCGCTCGGCCCCTGGTCGATCACGATGTCGAGCTTGAAGTCCTCCATCGCCGAGTACAGGTACTCCTCGATGGTCGGCTGGAGACGGTGGATTTCGTCGATGAAAAGGACTCCGCCTCGCTCCATGTTGGTGAGGAGTCCGGCCAGATCGCCGGCTTTTTCAATCATCGGGCCGCTGGTGGATTTCACGTCGGCGCCCATGGCATTGCCGATGATGTAGGCGAGCGTCGTTTTTCCCAGGCCCGGAGGACCGCTGAGCAGGATGTGCTGGAGTGCTTCCCCGCGCTGCGTGGCCGCTTCGACCAGGAGCTGCAAGCGGTCAACGGTCTTCTCCTGCCCGGTAAACTCGGCAAAGAGCGGCGGACGCAGCGAGATGTCAAAAGCGGAATCCGGGGTGTCGCCGGACGGGATAGCGAAATCAGCCATTGTGCGCGGAATGTTGGCGCAGGTTTGCCGAGAAGTCACGCCACGGCGTGAGGGAACGCAGGGCGAGAAACGCGACGCTCGCTCCGGTCGCCACGGAGGTTAGGAGCAGGAAGCCGGACTGCACGGGCGTCGGGATGTTGTTGAAGAGATTCAGGAGCAGGGCCGACATCGGCACCGGGGCGAGCCAGGAGGTGAACTGCTCGTTCAGCGACTGCGACAGGATGGAGACCAGCAGCGTGAGAACCATGAAGGAGAACTGGATCGTGATATAAAAGCCGAGGAAGTTGCGCGTCTCTGGCTGGAAAAGCCGGATGATGGCGGCCGGCAGCAGAAGAGTGCCCGCGTAGCTCACGATCATGATCCTGCCCTGGCTGGTGCCGAGATGGCCCTGCAGCAGAGCCTCGGCTGCCAGCACTCCGAAGATCGTGATGCTGTAGACGGTGGCCGAGACCCAGCCCGGAGCGATCAACCACGCCGCCGCCCGACCGGGCAGGCCCCGGGCCAGGAAGCGTTTCCAGACAGGAAGCGAGAAGGCGGCGGGCTCCGCCAGCGCGTCGATGATCAGGGGAACAAGCAGCACCGCTGCCACGGAGATGGCCCATTTGTTCCCAACTCCGGCAAGGTCAAGAATGACTGCCGCGCCGACGAGAAACGCGCCGAGCAGCCGCTTGCGCATGGAGTGGTTTTCCGCCGCCGGGGCGATGCGCGAGGCGGCCATCTCCAGGCAGAGGATGATGAAGGCCGGGGCAAACACCGCCATCATCACATAGACCTGCCACGGCGCCATCCGGCCCGAACCGGGCAGGCCTCCATAAAGAGACGTCACCGTGAGCCAGACCATCACAGACCCCATCAAGAACCAGAACCCGGCGAAAACCGCGACCATGAAGAGCCCGCGGAGGATCTTGGATTCATAGGGCGACATCGCCACCGTCACCGCAGTGAGCACGCAGCTGAAGACGAACAGGAGGCCGAGGCTTTGCAGATCGGCGAGGATGTTCACCCCGCCGAGGTAATAGCGGAGCAGGACATACGGCAGGATGGAGCAGACGAGCAGCAGCGTCTGGATGACGATGGCGGCCCATTTTCCCAGGGCGATGCGCCAGGAGGAAAGATGGCTGAGCAGGACGAGCTCGATCGTGCGGTCCTTGATCTCGGAGTGGATCGCGGTGAAGCCTCGCATCGGCATGCCGAGGGCCAGCGGCAGGCTGATGAGAAACCAGAACAGGCCGTCCATGAGTCCCCTGGCGTCCCCGGCGCGGGAATCCAGAGCGCTGGAGATCGCGAGGTTCATCAGCACGCTCGCTATCATGAGGAGCTGCGTGACAAAGAAGGCCGACATGAAAATGCGGGAGCGCAGGCCCTGCCGCAGCTCCTTCACCAGGACCGGGCTGGTCCAGTCCGCAAAATCCGAGCGTGTGGCGGAGCTGATCATGGCAGGGGTGGCGGGGTCATGCGCAACATGTCGACAAAGGCGTCCTCCAGACGGCGCTCGATGCGGGTGAAACCCTGTACGGCCACGCCGTCGAGAATCATCCGGCGCAGCAGGGCGGCAGCGTCCTCGTCGGTGAGATCGATGGCGCGGACCCGGGCCCCGTCCCGGTGGCGATCTGCCAGGGTGATCTCCGTGGCGGCGGCGATCCATTGGTAAAGCGGCTCGGGGTCCCCCGCGACGCGTACCTCGATGAGCGTCTCCCTTCCGTGGTGGCGGGTCAGGCTCTCGGTCGAGCCGTGGTGGACGATGCGCCCGTCGTCGATGAAGACGAGCTGGTCGCACATCTCGCCGAGCTCGGAGAGGATGTGGGAGCTGATGAAGATGGTCTTGCCCCTGGCAGCCAGCAGGCGGATGAGGTTCTTGAACTCGATGCGGGCCTTGGGGTCGAGCCCGGCGGCGGGTTCGTCGAGCACGAGCACTTCGGGATCATGAATGAGCGTGCGGCCCAGGCACAGGCGCTGGTTCATGCCCTTGGAGAGCGAGTTCATCTGGCGGTCGGCCAGCGGGGTGAGATCGGTGAACTCCATCACCTCCATGAGACGGCGCAGCCGCTCCTCCCGGCGGTAGCCGAAGGAGCGTCCAAAGAAATCCAGGTACTCGTAGACCGTGACGTTGTCGTAGGTGCCGAAGTGATCCGGCATCCAGCCCACCCGGCGGCGGATCTCCGCCGGCTTGTCGATCACGTCGTCCCCGCCGATGCGGATCGTTCCCGCCGTCGGCGTCTCCAGCGTGACCATCATGCGCATCGTTGTCGTCTTGCCTGCTCCGTTGGCCCCGATGAACCCGGCGACGGTGCCGCGCTCGATCGAGAACGTCACGTCCTTCACGGCCTTGACGTTGCCAAAATCGCGCTCCAGGCGCTCGACCTCGATGATGGGATCAGCCATGCAGGGCGTCCTCAAACTCCGCCAGGCACGGGCGGATGCCGCGCGGGTCGCGCAGGAGCGATGTGCCGACGAGCCCGGCGTGGAATTTCTCGCGCACCGAGGCGACATTCGAGGCCGACAGCCCGCTCTCGGCGACCTTCAGCGCTCCGGCGGGAAGCTTCGCGGCGAGGTCGAATGCGCCGTAATCCAGGCTGAAATCCTTGTCCGACGCCCCCTTGGCGCCCACGAAGCCGGAGGTCGACTTGAACTTGCGGCTGTTGATGCCAGCGAGGCGCACGTCCGGCGGCAGCATGGCGATCTCCTCCTCGGTGTGCACCTCAAAGAGCGCCTGCATGCCCAGCTCGCGGGCGAGGTCGTAAAATCCGGCCAGCCGCGCGGTATCGAGGACATTGGCCATGAGGAGGATGGCATCCGCGCCGAAGGCCCGGGCCTCGCGCACCTGATACTCCTCCATGATGAAATCCTTGCGCAGCAGCGGCTTCGCGGCGGTGGCGCGGCAGGCGGCGAGGTGCTCGATGGAACCGCCGAAGTGGAGCTGGTTCGTCAGGATCGAGATGCCTCGCACGATGGGCGACTCTTCGTAGGCGGCGAGCGCCTCGGCGACATTCTGCTCGCGCATCGGCCCGACACTGGGGGACCGCTGCTTGATCTCGGCGATGAGGCAGAAGGAGGCCTCCAGGGACTCGGGGAGCGGACGCACTGGCGGGGCATCGGCGATCATGCCCCGGATCTCGGTGATCGGGCGTCGGGACTTGGTGGCGGAGAGTTCGTCCGCCGCATCTTGGAGAATCTGGTCGAGAAATGTCATGGTCGCAGGACTTCGCCAAATACCACACCTCCGGCCTGTGTCCACTTCAACGAGCCGAGAGTCGGCAGCGGGGCGGAGTCCATGGTGGCGAAAAATTTATCTCCCGGGGGGTCGATGTCGAAAGTTTTGACGGCTTCCTTGATGATGCCGCCCGCGTTTTCCAGCGCGGCGCCTTGTTTCCAGGCCGTAAACTTCTGGGCCGTCGTCGCGGTGAGCGTCACCTGCTGGCCGGGATTGAGCCGGGGGGTGAACCACGTGCCGCCCTGGGAGTCGAAGTAGAAAAAGTCGGTGAGCGGGCGGGCGAAGGTCGAGAGGGCTTTCGGCGACTGTTCTCCATTGCGAATCTCCACCCGCTCGCGCGAGGGGTCGATCGTTTCCACGATCTGCGCCTGCGTGCGGCGGCTCTGGAACCAGTCTCCTCCCCAGGTTTGCCCGGAGAGGCTGAAGGTCTTGCCGCGATCGCCGCGACCGGACGATCTGTCATTGAGCGGGAGGGCCTGGAGCAGGGAGCCCGGGATGGCGGGGAAGGATTGCCCCACCAGCACGCCTGTGCGGGAGACCTGTTCCTGCCAGGTCACGGTCTGGTTGCGCGCAGGCAGGCTCATCGTGGCCGTCACGTATTTCCCGCTACCGCCGAGTCCCTCGGAGAAGACGATCAAGAGCAGGAGGCAGACGCTGGCGCCGACCGAGATCAGCGGCGTGGTCCAGAACAGCCGGTGCCGGGTGCCCGCCGGGGCGAAGACGAGGAAGTTCACCGGCCCGATCAGCACGGCAAAGGCGATGATGAAAACGATGAGCAGAGTGTACGGAGGGAGGGGCCGCCCGACCAGGCCGACGAGCTTCCAGGACCAGGTGTAAGCCGCCATCGCAGAGGTGGAGGCATAGCCTTTTTCCACCACGTCGGTCAGGAAGCTGGTGAGGTCGCCGGAGGCAGGCCAGTACGTCACCCGCCCCACGCCATTGCGCCCGGAGGGGGGCAGCCCGGAGGCGGCCGCTTCGCCGACCAGATAGAGCTGGCCGCCTTGGAAGAGCCAGTTCGACAAAGCCGACCGCTGCTCGGCGGAAAGCGAGAGCCATTCGTCCGTCTTGAGTACGATGTTTTCAAAGCCGGCGAGACCGCGCCAGTCGTCGGGCAGCCAGGGCAGGTTCAGCGAGGTTCCGGTGAGATCGAAGCTCTTCTTCTGGAGGTTGGTGCGGACGTGCTCCCAGATGTCGGCGTAGAGGGATTTGCTCACTCCGGTGTAAGCCGACGGGCGGCCGCCCACATTGGAATAGATCGAGGCGAGCGGGGTGCGCACACCGTAGCCGGAGATGGTGATCGAGACCGTCGAGTAGCGATAGGAATCGGACTGGGTGAGCAGCGGGGCCAGCAGCTCGAAGGTCTGTTCGCTGCGGGCGGGCACCTCGATGGAGGTGAGGAGCCGGCTCGACACTCCCTGGGAGGGGTTTGCCTGCATCACCAACACGTCCCAACGACGGGCGGAGGCGGAGCGGTTCGTTACTTCGACGCGCACCGGCAGCATCCCGGCGGGCGGGATGTCGTCGTAGTGAGACGTGATCTTCATCGAGATGCCGCTGTTCTTCTCGAAATCGATGTTGGAGAAGCGATCCTGGGCGGAAACGATCGCGATCGTCGAGAGGAGGGCCAGAGCCGCGAGTCGGCGCATCATAGTTTGGCGGCCTTCAGCACATCGGGGGCGGCTTTGCTCTGCTTGGGGACGGTGTGGAGGATCTCGCGCACGACCTCCGCCGGAGTGCGGCCGGAAAGCCGGGCGGTATAGTCGAGCACCAGACGATGCTGGAGCACGGGCAGAGCCAGCATCTCGACATCCTCGAAGCTCGCGTTCTGGCGGCTATGGAGCAGCGCGGCGGATTTTGCCGCCGCCGCCAGGGCGAGGGCGGCGCGGGGGCTGGCTCCGTATTTTACTCCGGAAATCTCATGGGTCGCGTCGACGAGCCGGGCGACGTAGTTGGCCACCGCGTCGGGGAGGTGGATGGAGCGCGCCAGCGTGCTGAGCTCCAGCAGCTCGTCGCGCGTCATCACGGTGTCCACCATCGGCTCGATGCCGATCTCGCGGTGCTGCACGATGCGCTGGAGGACGTCGACGGAGTTGCGCGTGACCTCCAGCTTGAAGAGAAAGCGGTCGAGCTGCGCCTCGGGCAGCGGATAGGTGCCCTCCAGCTCGATCGGGTTTTGCGTGGCGAGAACGAAGAAGGGCTCGGGCAGGAGATGCGTCTCGCCCATCACCGTGACGCGGCGCTCTTGCATGGCCTCCAGCAGGGCGGACTGGGTCTTGGGCGACGCGCGATTGATCTCGTCGGCCAGGACGAGCGGGGCAAAGAGCGGCCCGGGCTGGAAGACAAACTCCCGGCGGCCATTGACCTCCTGGAGCACGGGATTGCCCGTGATGTCGCCGGGTAGCAGGTCGGGCGTGAACTGGATGCGGCGGGCCTCCATGCGGAGCGCCTTGGCGAGCCCCTTCACCAGCTCCGTCTTGCCGAGGCCCGGCAGGCCCTCCAGCAGGAGGTGTCCGCGCGAGAGCAGGCCGATGATGACAGAATCGACAAGCGCCTCCTGGCCGAAGAGAACGTCGTTAAGCGTTCGGCGCAGCAGCTGCAGCCTGGCGGTAGCTTCGGGAGAGATCTCAGCCATGAACGGAGGGAAATCTGGAGGGTTGATGAGAAATTTCCAAGCAAATCAGGAAGAGAGGGCTCCTGCTCTTGTGCGGAGCGGGCAGCTGGTTTACAGGTGGCCCATCGCTCTCATGTTTCTGCGCGCGCTCCTCGTTGTTGTCATCTGGTTTGTCTTTTCCGCTGCCGGGGTCGTCGCCGCGCCGTTCAATACCGTCGTGATCGATGCTGGCCATGGTGGCAGCGACCGGGGAGGCATACCCCAGAACATCATTCCGGAAAAAGGCGTCGCCCTCGATGTGGCCAAGCGGGTCCGTACGTACCTTCAGGACGCCGGCCTGCGCGTCGTCATGACTCGCAGTGACGACACCTTCATTCCCCTCTCCTTTCGCGTGGCGGCTTCCAATCGCCAGTCCAACGCCATCTTTGTCAGCATTCACTTCAACTCCGCCACCCGCGTGGGAGCCCGTGGCGTGGAGACGTTTTACTACAGCCAGTCGGGTGCGCGGCTCGCGAGCTATATCCATCGCCGGGTGGCAGCCACCACGGATGGCGACAACCGCGGCATCAAGCGTGCGCGGTATTACGTCCTGAGGAACAACAAAAAGACCGCCACGCTGGTGGAATGCGGCTTCTTGACGAATCCACAGGATACCGCGCTGGCTCGCAGCGCCGCCTATCGCGACCGTCTCGCCCGGGCCATCGCCCAGGGCATCCTCGACTACCGCCGCCAGCTCTGACCGGGCTGCGCTACTGGAAAAACGGCTTCAGCAAATCGAGCGCCTGCTTCGCGCCCTCCCGGGCCGGGGCGGGAAGATTGTCGATAGCCTTGGTCCCCTGCTCGATCACCTGCTCGCCCATGGCGACGAGCAACCGGGCGGAAAGATCCTCGGTCGGGTTTTCCATCGTGCCGCCGATTTTGAGAGAGGTCCACAGGTAGCCCTCTCCGGCTTCCGTGAAGACCTTTTCCCGGGAGCCCGGCAGCCACTGCACCGTCTGCGGGGTGACGCCGATGCGGAAGGTGCCGTCGATCTGGTGGTCGGCCCCGATGGTGCAGGTCCCCTCCAGGCGAAGCAGGCCCTTGGATTCGCCAATGAAGTTTGTGAGCGTGAGAATGCCGTTCTGCCACGAGAAGTCCGACGAGATCTCCTGCACGGGCATGCGGCGAAACTGCGGCGCTCCGGTGAATTTCGCGATCTGATCGAGGAGCGGCACCTTTTGCACGAGGCCGTCGGTCATGGTGAACTTGCCCGTGGCCGTCGCGGTCTGGCCGTCCGGCACGGTGATATCCGCCGAGCCAGCCATGGTGGCGGAGAGCTTCTTGCGCCAGTGGGGGGCGAGGAAGGGATCGATATTCACGCGATCCCAGGTCACGCGCACCTTCGCAGTTTTGGAGAATTCCCCGGAGACCGCCACATGCCCGGAGTCGCCCAGCCGAAGCTGGGAATCGGTGAGGAAAAATACGTCCTTGTGGATGCGCGAGCGGAAGCTCTCCACTTTCATCTGGGGAAATCCAGCGGCAAGGAATGTCCCGCCCTGTCCCTCCAGCAGCCAACTGGCGCTGTCGGGCTTCATGCGCAGCGAGCTTTCATTCAGGGCAAAGCGCTCCTTGTCCGCCGCATCCAGGAACCGGATCGAGGCGAGCGGAGTGGATACCGAGCCGATCTCAAAACGATGGGGCAGCCACTTGGCTATGGCTGGCTCGGGCGAGGAAAAATGCGCCGATGAGGGTTCCTGCGCGAAGGAGCCCGGGCGGAATGTGGCGAGCACGCGAGCAGCCTCCAGGTTCTCGATCCGCCATGCTCCGTCAAAGATGGCCCGCCACGCGACCGTGGCGCGGAGCTGGTCGGCGGATAGGCTCGCGAGCGGCGATCCCTGCTGCCCTGCGATGGTGAGCTGATTGGAGAAGACGGAGGCCCCGATCCAGCGGAGGGGCTCATAGTTGGCCGTGCCTTTTACGGCCTCCCCGGTCTTGTCGGCGATCAGTTGGCGGAAGGCATCGCTTCGCAGGTACGACTTGATCCAGAGGGAGCCGATGGCAAGAGCGGCCAGGAAGAGGACCACCACCGAGCACGGGATGATCCAGCGGAGAGCGCGGGGAAACTTCGGCATCGCGGAAAGCGTACCCCGAACGCGCCTCAACGCCAATGGTTGAAATAATCGCCTGACGCAATAGCTTCCTTCCGGTCATGACCGCCGACGTACCTCCCGCTTCCGATGCCGCCCGCCTCCGCCGGGAGATGATGGCTGACCGCCAGCGGCGCTCGACGGTCTGGCGGGTCATTCACATCCTCGGGTCGCTCAAGTTTGCCGTCATCCTCCTGGGCGCCATCGCCCTCGCCTGCGCGGTGGCGACCTTCACGGAGTCGGGGTTCAACACCCGGATCGCCCAGGCCTACATCTACAAGTCGCCGTGGTTTCTCTTTGGCCTTATCCTGCTGTGCATCAACCTCTTCGCTGTTACCCTCACGCGCTGGCCGTGGCAGCAGAAGCACATCGGCTTTGTCGTGACCCATTACGGCATCATCACCCTGCTTGCCGGGGCCATGATCGGGCTGCATACGGGATTTGAGGGCAATGTCACCCTCAAGAAGGGCGCTGCGCCGGTCAACCGCGTCACGACGAGCCAGAGCGTCATCTGGATGGAAAGTCCGTCCCAGGACGGTGTTTACATCATGCCCTTCGACGGGGAGACGGCCCGCTTGTCTCCGGACCGGCCCAAGACCTTCCTCGTCCCGGATACCGCGCTGAAAGTGGTGGCCGATGATTTTTCCCCCAACATGGTTCGTGAGGAAAAGCTGGTGGCTGCATCGGAGGGAACGGGCGGAGTCGGCGTGCAGCTGCATTTCGCCAGCCGAATGATGGGCCAGTCGCTGGAGATGCCGCTGGTCGTTCAGGCCGGTCGGGCGGACGAGAGGGATTTCTTTGGCCTGGCGCGGGTGTCGCTTGTCCCGACGCTGGCCGGAGAGGCGACCGAGATTCCCCGCGAGACGCAGATGGTTTTTGCGAAATTCGCCCCGGTGGTCACGGGTCCGATCAAGACCGGCATCGGGGTGAGGCTCAGCCCGGATGGCAAGACGGTCACCGTGGTGGCACCGGATGGAACGGGAGCGACCTATGCCCGCGAGGAGATCGTCGGTCAGGCCTTCCATGAGGCCGGGGCGCTGATATCGGTTGAGCGGTACTGGCCCGATTTCGCCATGCAGAACGGCCAGCCGACCTCCCGCAGCGATCAGCCGAACAACCCCGCTCTGCTCGTGCGGATCGCCAAAGGCGCGGAAACCGCCGATACGAAGCCGCTTTTCAAGGCCGCCATTGAGGACGGTGTCCTGAAATACCAGCTCTCTCGCGGCGGCCAGGTTTACGCCAGCGGTCAGGCCGCGAAAGGCGAGACGATCCCGCTGCGCTGGGCCGACTGGCAGGCGCAGGTGGAGGAGATCCTGCCGCAGGCGCAGATGACATCCACGGTGAAGCCTGGACCGGAATTGCCCAAGGGCGTGCAGGGAATCCCCGGCATTCGCGCTCATCTGGTGAATCCCGACGGTTCGCGCGGGGCGGATGTTTGGATCGAGTCGGGCGAGGTGACGGCGCTTGCTGCGGGTACCAGCACAGTGCGCTTCGGGTACGGATTGCGCCCGCAGACGCTGCCTTTCACCCTGCAACTGGTCAACTTTGAGGTCCCGCGCGACGAGGGGACAGAGACCCCGTCGGATTTTCGCGCCACCATTGAGTTCCGGGATTTGCAGAACGGCGCCACCAAAACCGGCGTGGCTCGCATGAACTATCCGGCCAGCTTCCCCGGCACGCTCTGGGCGAATCTTACCGGCATCAACTACAAGTTCTCCCAGGCCCAGTGGAACCCCCGCGATCTCGACGAGACCACGCTCCAGGTGCTCTACGATCCGGGCTGGCTCCTGAAATGGATCGGCTCCCTCGCCATCTGCATTGGCATTGGGATCATGTTTTACTGGAAGCCGAAGAAGGCCTCAGCCTAGGAGCTGGCGCTGGAATACCGGCGCAGCGAGAGCTTCCAGTAAACGCGCGCGGCGACGAGGACGAGGGCAGCGGCAAGGAGCAGCTGGCCCAGCAATATCCACGCGGAGTCTCCGGTGCGCAGAAGCAACCGGGCCGGGACATTGGTCACGACGATGACCGGGATGATCCAGCTGAAGACAAACTTGAACGCCCCGGTGAAAATCACGTCGGGATACCGGCCGATGTTGAAAATACTGTAGTACCCGTAGATGAGCCCCTCGGCGCGGACGATCCAGAAGCTCGCCGTGGCGAGGAACAGAAAGATGCTGTAGTGGATCAGCACGCCAAGGAGGACGGCGGTGCAAAAGAGCGCGATCTGGGCGGCCGTCGGGACGACCGCGAGCTTGACCAGCGCCATGACGATAAAGGCCACGCCGATGAGGGCATTGATCATGCTATCGAGGCCGAACTGCTTGGTCGACACGGCGAACTGCCCGTCGATGGGCTGAAGCAACAGAAAGTCGAGTCGCCCGGTGCGCACCAGTTCCGGCAGCGCGGAGAGATTGGCGTAGAAGAACGCCTGGAAGATCTGCGAAATGAGCTGGTGGGTTCCCACGAGGAGGACGACCTCCCATTTCGTCCAGTCCCCGATCCGCTCGACGTAGCTGAAGATGACCTCGATGAAAACGAGCTGCCCCATGAACCAGAGAACCTCGACCAGCATCCAGAGGAGGAAGTTGGCCTTGAAGCTCATCTCCCGGATCAGGGAATTGCGGAACATGATGGCGTACACGTCCGCATAACGCCGGAAGATGCTGGTCACACGTGGGTGAGGAGAAACTTTGCGATGGACCGCGAGGCGGAGGGTTTTTTCATCTTCGCCAGATTGCATCGCCAGGCTTTCCAGACCGCTCCGTCATTGGCCTGCATGCCCGCGACGACATCGCGCAGGCGGCTGGGGGCCCCCACGGCGAGAGCGCCGATGCCGCATTGCTCAATGAGCGAGATGTTGCCTTCCTCCTGCCCCGGTACGACATGGCTGACGAGGAAGGGGATTTCCGCCGTGATGGCCTCCTGCACCGTAGCTCCACCGGCCTTGCCGATGAAAACGTGATGCGTGGCCATCAGGTGGGGCATTTGGTCGGTCCAGCCGATGAGCCTGCCCCGGCGTGGCACTCCCGCCGCCTGGAGCTTGCGCATGACCTGCTGGCGGCGGCCCGTGACGACGGTGAGATCGAGATTGGGCAGCTCGCCGAGGGCCTCCAGGACGGCGATGGCGTGCGGTGAGGTGCCTCCGGGGAAAAAGAGCGCCTTCCAATGGCCATTCTCCGGCGGCTCGCAGGGTGCCAGGGATTCAAAGGCAAGGCTGACCGGGAAACCGAGCACATGGATGCGCTCGGACGGCACCCCGTCGTGCTGGAGCACCTTTGCCGTCTGCTCATCGGCGACGATGGAACCCTCGCAGGGATGCCGGTACCACGCCGAGTTGATCATCGTGGAGTCCGTGATGATGGTGAAGAGCGGCGTTTTGAGCGCCGGGTTCTTCTTGCGGATCTTGCTGATGAGGTAGGAGAAAATCGGGTAGGTCGAGGCGATGACGTCGGGCTGGAACTCCTCGATCAGCGATTTCACCGCTGCCGTCAGCTCGTTGAGCATGGGGCCCATGCCCTCGACCACGCCGGGCTTGCTCAGGAGTTCGAAGACAACCTTCCACGCGCGCGGGTAGCTGTTGATGGCGGTCGAGTACCCGGTCTGCATCAGCTTGTTGATGACCGGGTTGGTGCGGGTGTAGGGATCGGCGACGAGGACCTCGGCGGTGCCGTTCGTCTCGGCGATGATGGCTTCGCGAATGTTGCGGGCGGCCGTGTTATGGCCTTCGCCCATGCTGGCGGTAAGGATGAGGACTCGGGACATGGAGGATCAGTTCAACTGGCTGAGCGCTTTGCGCCCCCGTTCTTTTGTCTCATTGTCATCCTTGGCCAAGGAAGGCAAGGAAAGTCCCTTTTCCAAGGCGGCGCGCGCCTTGTCTTTTTCTCCGATTGCGAGGTAGGCGCGGCCAAGTTCGATCTGGTGCACGACCCTGTCCGGACGCAGCGCGACGGCCTTTTCCAGGTACTCCACGGCCTTTTCATTCGAGGCATCGGGAAATTTTCCGTAGATCGCCTGCGCGAGGGCCTTCAGTACGGCATTGAAGTTGGCCATTTCATAGTTCCAGCGTCCGAGGACATGCCAAGCGTAGTCTTCCTTCGGATCGAGCTTCGCGGCGATTTCTGCTTCGTCGCGGATCAGGCGGGACAGCTCGACCTTGCGCCGGGCGGATTCGTCCTGGGCGATTCGCCCGTAGACGATGGCGAGGGAGAGGTGGGCCTCGGCGCTTTTCGGGTCGGCGGCGACGGCGCGCTGGGCGGCATCGAGGGCCTCGGCCCCCAGCTGCTTGCGCTCCGCCGAGGATTTGGCATCCAGCATGAGTTGGGCCTTCTGCTTGGCCAGTCGGTAGAGGATTTCCGCATTCCCGGGTGAAAGCTGGTCGGCCTGCTGGATGACGACCAGCGCCTCGGCGTTGCGGTTCTTCGCGTCGAGGGCGTCGGTTTTGCGGATGAGATCGGGCACGCTCTGGCTCCAGGCCATGGTCGGGATGGCGAGGAACAGGAGCGCGCGCTTCATTTTCGGAAAAGGTAGTGACTGACGATCCACTCGGACCCGTCCCGATACCCCCAAAGCTCCGCGCACGCCATGAAAAACACCCGCCAGTAGGCCCGCCACCGGGCGAAATTCTCCGCGCCGTAGGTTTCCTCGAGGATGGGACGGATCTCGGCGGCATGGGCATCCATCTTCTTCAGCCACGCCTCGGAGGTGCGCTGGTAATGGGTGCCGCAGACGCGCCAGTGATGCTCGATTTTCAGGTCGTCCTGGAAATACAGCAGCAGGTGATCGGAGGGCATCGTGCCGCCGGCAAAGAAATACCGCGTGATCCAGTCCGAGGGGTCCGTGCCCTCGAAGTGGTAGGCGTAGTCCTTGTGCGTGAAGATGTGGACGAACAACTTCCCGCCCGGGCGCAGCCAGGAGGCGACCCGCGCCATGAGCTGGCGGTAGTTCTTCATGTGCTCAAACATCTCGACCGAGACCACCCGGTCGTAGGCCGCCGGGTCCGCCGCGAACTCATTCATGTCGGCGGTGAGGATGCGGACATTCGTCAATCCGCGCCGCGCCGCCTCGCTCTCGATGTGTTCGCGCTGGGTGCGGGAGTTCGACACGCCGGTGATCCGTGAGCCGGGGTATTTTTCCGCCATCCAGAGCGTGAGGCTCCCCCACCCGCAACCAAGTTCCAGGATGTCGAGGTCGTCGGCGAGTTCCGCCCGCTTGCAGGTGAGGGCCAGCATGGCCTCCTCGCTCTCGGCAAAGGTCGTGTCCTCGCGCGGCCAGTACCCGCTGCTGTACTTCATGCGCGGCCCGAGGACGTGCCGGAAAAACGCCGTTGGCACCTCGTAGTGCTGCTCGTTGGCGTCCGAGGTCTTGATCGCGATCGGGCTGCGATCCAGCTCGGCGATGAATTTCTCGATGGCTTCCTGCTGCTTCTCGATGTCGCCGAGGTTTTCCTCCTTCAGCTTGCGGGCGAGGAGTTGCCGGATGCCGAGGCGAATGGCCGCGTCGGGCAGCAGGTCACGGGCGAGGAGGCTGTCGAGGTCGATCATGAATCAGGTGCGCGGAAGCCAGGGCACGAAGGCGCTGGTCCGGCGCTGGTAGTCGCGGTAGGCGTCGCCGCGACTCTTGAGCGACTGCGCCTCCGCGGGCGGGATGCCGGTGACCTTCGTGAGGAAAATGAGCATGAGGAGAGGCGAGAGAACCCCCACCCATCCGTGCGGCGAGCCGAGGGCGTAGAGGAAGAACGCCACCCAGATGAGCCACTCGAAGAAATAATTCGGGTGCCGCGAGTAGCGCCACAGGCCGGCATCGCAGACCTTGCCTGCGTTGGCCGAGTTGCGCTTGAAGGCCGCGAGCTGCGCATCCGCCACGATCTCTCCCAAGAACGCCACGATAAAGAGAACCACACCTGCGATCTCCCAAGGATTGAGCGATGGAGCCGGATTGCTCGCGCTGATGGCAAAAGGGATCGACAGGATGCCGATGAGGATGGCCTGAAGCTGGAAGAAGCCGAAGAACATGAACCACGGGCGCTTCGGGAACATCTCGCGCAGCTCGGCGTAGCGTGGGTCCTCTGCGGGATGATGCTTCATCAGGCGCAGCAGGATGTGGGTGCCGAGGCGCAGGCTCCACACGGCGACCATGGCGGCGAGGACGAGCTTGCGGGTGGTATCGCCGGAGCCTGCGAGCGCGAAAACCGCGATGACAAAGGTGAATCCGTAGGACCAGGCCGCGTCGACGTACCCGGCGTTGTTCAGTCGCTTCGCGATGTACCAGACGACGACCATCATCACGATGGCGGCATTGATTCCGATTCCGACAAGGGTCCAGATACTCATGATCGGACCAGAACAGAGCGGAGCGACGCGCTGGCGTCCACCTTGAAAAGCTGGATGAGCGCATAGCTGGCCATGGCGATATTCCCCAGCAGCATGATGAGGATGAACCAGACTGCGGACCGCGCAAAGGAGTTTTCCCTGTAAGCCACCCAGATGAAAAAGGTGAGAAATCCGAAGTATGCGTCCGCCAGCGTAGCCTGGAACCACTTGTCCGCCGTCACCATGGGCGGAATCGCCCAGATGGCCGTGTCGAGGCTGGCCCGCACGGTGACGACCAGCATGGCGAGAATCACGAGGATGAAGAATGCCCTAAGAAAAGAGATCATAAGCCGGGGAGTGGATCGCGATGTTGTCGGGGCGGGTGTAAATGAGCTGCGCCACCGTGATGTGACGTGTGGCGAAGGCCGCCTCGCAGTAGCAGAGGTAGTACCGCCACTTCCGGATAAACGTTTCGTCAAAGCCGAGTGCGCGCACCGCATCGAGCTTCGCCTCAAAGTTGTCGCGCCAGATTTCCAGGGTTTTTGCGTAATGCGGCCCCATGTCGTCGTAATCGAGCATGGTGAACGCTGTTCCTCGCCGCATGGCCTCTGCGATGCGGCCCACCGACATGAGGAGCGAGCCGGGAAAGATGTGCTTCTGGATGAAATCCACGCCATCGCGGAGGATGGGGTACTGCTGATCGGGGCAAAGAATGGCCTGCAAGCCGAGAAGCCCGCGCGGTTTGAGCAACTCCTGGCACTTGGCGAAATATCCGTCCACATAGGCGTCGCCCACCGCTTCCAGCATCTCGATGGAGACGATCTTGTCGAAGGTTCCACGAATGTGGCGGTAGTCCTCCATGCGGATGGTGATGAGGTCCTGCAAACCCGCAGCAGCGATCCGGGCGGAGGCTTCACGGAACTGCTGTTCGGAAATCGTCACCGTGGTGATGCGGCAGCCGTATTTTCGTGCGGCGTGCAGGCTGAACCCACCCCAGCCCGACCCGATTTCCAGTACGTGATCGGAGGGCTTGAGCTGGAGTTTGCGGCAAAGCTGGTCGTACTTCTCGATCTGGGCCTCCTCCAGCGAGAGCGTCGGGGGAGAGAAATATGCGCTCGAGTACGTCATCGTGGGATCGAGCCATAGCTGGAAGAACTCGTTGCTCAGGTCGTAATGCTCCCCGATGTTGCGGCGGCTCAATGAGACGCTGTTGTGCCGCCTCTGGTGCAGCCAGCGGTTGTAAAGATTCAGGAGCCAGCCGCGCGTGCGGCGCTCGGGAGTCTCCAGCGCGTCGTCGCCGTTGAGGATGAACCACGCGAGCAGGCGCGCCAGGTCGGGCGTCGTCCATTCCCCGGCCATATATGACTCAGCAAAGCCGATCGGCCCGCCGAGAACGCTCCGGCGGAAGAAAGCGTTATCCGCCACGTCGAGGCGGACGTTCAGATCCTTCCCCAGCCCGCCGAATCGATGGATCTTCCCCGACGGCAGGCGCAACTCGAGCGAACCGCGGGAGAGGCGGCTGAGGGTTTTGAGGAGGAGGGTCTGAAAGATTGCGTTCACGTGGTCCGAGGTCAGTTACGCCCCGGCACGGGAGTTGGGCGCGAAAATCGGCGTTACCTGCTGGTGTTCAGCTCGACCCGCTGGGTGGAGCGAATCTCATCCGTGTTGGTGATGCTGTAGAGAGCGGCGAGTACGTCGGTCACCTGTTCGGAGAAAATGCCTCCCTCCTCGAAGATGCCGCCATGGCCCTTGAGAATCTCCGAGGGTACGTGCAGCACCCAGTATCCGCCCGTCGGCAGTGCGCCGGGTCGGCCGCCAGGGAGGGTTTCCAGTCCATAGGCGCTGGTGCCGTTCGGCTGGGAGACGTAGAAGCGTTTCGCGGTGGCTTTGTCGGCGTTGTATTCAAAAGCCGAGCGCCCATCGGGCACGGTGGCCGGACCTTCGTAGACAAAGGCATGGGTGGGCATGCGCGGATCGTGGCCCGCCGTGCTGACGACGAAGGACTTCTGCGATTCCCGCGTCCCCTGCCGGACGTATTTGCGGAATCCGCCGAAGACATTGCTGATCCAGTTGGCCGCGGGCCATGCCACGGCGGTGACGAGGTCGGATTCCGAGGTCAGCGAAATGATGGCCGGATGGGGGCTTTTCCAGTTCTTCATGGCCAGCTTGAGCTGGCGGGCGTAAAGCGACTCGGAGGCGGGGTTGATGAGAATCGTGAGATCCGCCGGGAGCAAAGCTCCGTCCTGATCGCTGGAGTAGGCGTGCTGCGAGACGAGAGCCTGACCCAGCGTGCGCTCGAGGATGCGGCCGCCGAAGGAATAGCCGATCAGCATCGAAACGCCGCGGTCGGAGGGGCAGGACCGCGCCGCCGAGACGAGCTGGGCAATCGCCCCGGTGAGCGGCACCCCGGCCACGCGGTTGGTGGCATCGAGTCGCGACCAGAAGGAGGCCTGCCGCGCGACATATCCGATACCGGTGAAAGAAGACTCCGAGGTGAACGACGCCCCGCGCCACCCGATGAAAACGCCGGTGACGGTGAAGTTATCCTTCACCTCCGGGGCGGCCTCGAGCTTGGCGATGAAATTGCTGAAGGTCTGGAGGTCGCGGTTCCTCGGGTGGGCATTGGTCTGCCACCCATGGATGTAGATGACGAGCAGCGGGCGCTTCGGGCTGTCGTGAACCATCTTGCGCGCCGTCTCCAGTTGGTGACCGCCCCAGAGATCGCCCTGTTCATCGAGCTCCACCACCGCCAGACGGCTGGAGAACCGCTTGGGATCCACCTGCGCGGGCTCCACGGCCTGCGGGTTTCGTTTCCAGTCGCTGACCCAATACGGCTTGTTGGGCATGGCACAGCCCGCGAGGAATCCGCACAGGAGGAGGGAAAAGCAGCGCTTCACGGTCTGCCTACTACAGCGTCGGGCCGCGATTGAAAACACCGGAGTGCCTCAGGCCGGCCGCGCCACCAGCTTCAGGTGCAGGTGGACGAGGTCGTTGACCACATGCATGCCGAGTCTCTCGAAGATGCGGCCGGAGCCGTAATTCGCTCCCCAGATCGTGCGATCGAGGTCCAGCTCCGCCTGCGCATACAGGTCGCCTTTTCCATCGACGGCGATCAGCGTGTCAAAGGCGAGCGGATGCGTCTGCCCGCGCAGGGTGAAATCCCCCTCGATCCGCGTATTGGCCCGTCCGTCGGTGGCGTCGGGAATCGGCGTGGCTTTCGTCAGTACGAAGCGGATTTCCGGGTGATTGGAAACGTCGAAAAAGTCGCTGCTCTTCAGGTGCCCGATCAGGGCTGCAACGAGCGAGGAATCCTTGAGATCGGTGGAGGTCGCTGTTTCGAAATCGACGGAAAACTCCGCAGCCTTGAGCAGGCCTCCCTCCAAGGTGACTGCTCCGCTGCGTAGGCCGACTGTTCCCGTGTGATGGTTGAACAGATTGCGCCCGGTCCAGTAGATCGTGCTGCGTTCCGTATCGGCAACGAATGACCCGGAGACATCACCCAGACCGGGGGCAGCTTTGCCGTGGTGCGCCGGAAGACCCTTTTCCGACCAGGCGGCGAAGCCTCCCTCGAGGATCTGCACGTTCGTATAACCCGCTCCCGTCAGACGTTCCCAGGCTCGATGCGCGGCCTCTCCATGGGTCTCCTCGCCATAGACGACGATGGGTGTTTCCTTCGAGGGAATCGCTCCGGCCGCCTTGTCGAGGAAAGCGGTTTCGTAAACGCAAAGGTTCTGCGCCTGAGCGATGTGGCGTTCCGCGAAGGTTTCCTCCGTCAGGACGTCGATAATGACGGGCGCTCCGCCATTGCGGAGAAGAGTATGAAGTTCCGTGGCGGTGATCGTTACGGGCTGGGTCATGGCGTTTCCTCCGTGTGGGTTCGATTCAAAAAGCGATCCGGACGCTTACCCTTCCTCATTTGCGGGCCAAATGCTCGTCAATTATCCGCACAATCTCGTCACGCCCTAGGAATGCCGCCCAACCGTGTGCGTCACTGTCGAACCTCCCGTCCTTGATTGTGGGATCGGCCCCGTGATCCAAAAGCCAGCGGATACGCTCGACGGGCTTGTTTTCCACCGCGAAGTGCAGCGCCGTGGCGGGGCATTGGTAAACCTCTGCGATGGCGTTGATATCCGCTCCATGGGCGAGGAGCCATTCGGCCATCCGCCAGTTGCCCTTGGCGACGGCATAGACAAAAAGGTGCGTTTGCGCACCGCCTCGGCGGATGGCGGAGGGATCAAGCAACCTTTCCGCATCATCGTAACGACCCAGCACAAGAGCATCGTAGAGACCAAGCTGGAGGCCAGATCGCTCCAGGAGCGCGAGGATCGACGGATCAGTCTTTTCATGGACGCAGCCCAGCGCGGAAAACCCCAGTGCATCGCGACGGTCTACGGCCGCGCCCAGCTCCAGCAGCAGGCGAACCATTGCTGGGCGGTTGCGTTCCACCGCGTGGTGAAGGGGTGAGCGAGCGTCCTCATTGCGGCTCATCCGGGCCGTGGCGAGGAGATCGGGATCTTCCCGAACGATCCGGCGAACGGCGTCGGCATCGTCGAGGGCGATGGCCGACCAGATGGTCATGGTGGCTCCACGGGAGAGCAGGTGGCGGGCGGTTTCTTCTCGAAACGGACCGAGCGAGGTGGCCCAGCCGAGGACATTCAGCTCGTGATCATTCCCCCAGCCCTCGATGTCGGCCCCGGCATCAAGAAGGACTTTCACAACCTCCAGTCGTCCCTCTCCCGCCGCGAAGTGCAGGGCCGTCGCCTTGTCCATATGATCGCGCATGTCGGGATCAAAGCCCCGCTCAAGCAGGAGGCGCACGCAATCCGCATGGCCGCTTGTAGCGGCCAGATGCAGCAGGGGCTGGTCCCATGGCCCCCCCCACGCCCTGGTCATCCGATCGGGATGCGCGTCAAGCAGACGGCGAAGTCCGGCGGTGTCGCCTGCCTGTGCGGCAGCCACCAACTGGGCGTCGCCCACCTGCGGCAGTTCCGTCTGGATGCGGCGAAGGAGCGGCGGGATGTCCGGGTTGGGTTCCGTCTTGGAGTAGGAAATATAGCCGTTCAGCTCCGATGGCGTATAGGCGCGGGCGAGGACTTCGATGGTGGCGGCTCCGCGATCATGCCCCGCATGACTCGCTCCGTGGATGGCCGCTCCCAGGGCGGTGCCATTGTAGGAGTGCACGAGACGGAAATCCGCTCCACGCTCCAGCAGGAGGCGTACGATCTCGACATGGCCGCCCCAGGCAGCGTGGTCGAGGGCCGTTCCATTCCACCCGCCATAGCTCGCGCCGCGTGTGTCGATGGGAAAGCCGAGATCGAGCATCAGGCGTACCGCTTCCAGGTTGCCTGCTTCCGCCGCATCCACCAGGAGATGCGGAAAATTTTGCGGGGCCTCCGGGAAGGCCCCTTGCAGTGTCTCGGCCGTCGAGCGGTCACCGCTGGAGAGGGCGAGGAGGTAGCGGGATTCGTCATCGAGGGTTTCCGTGCCGAAGACTCCGAGGGTTTCTTTCTGGCCCAACCGGGCCGCGAGACGCGCCGGCGTGAGCCCGTCTTTGTCCGCCAGGGACGGGTCGGCTCCCGCATCGAGCAGGAGCCGCAGGACTTGAGGACCGCGGCGGCGGTAGATGGCGAAATGCAGCGGACGGGAACCCGCAAAGACGCCCCGGTCGAGAAGGATGCTGGGATCAGCTCCGTGTCGTAGGAATAAAGCGACCCCTTCCGGGTCTTCGTAGTCCATCTTGTGGCACATACAGTAGCTGACCCAGCTGGAATCGGGTTTGGCTTCCAGCAGGGCCTGGAGTGCGCCATGGGTCGAAAACTCAGCCGCATGATAAAGCGCCTCGCCATCGTTCGGATCGGCTCCGGCTTCGAGAAGCAGCCGCGTGAGCGCAGCGGAATTGGCTATTCCCGCCGCCCCATAGAGCGCGCTTTCGATTTCCCCCTGTGGGGAAAGGAAATGTTCTCTCGCGGAGGCCCCGTGATCGAGCAGCAGGCGGGCGCACTCCACGAAATGCGTCTCCGGCCGCGCGCGGTCGCGCAGGAACCGTGAAAAGCATAGGTAAACGAGCGGCGTCCAGCCATGGGGTGATTCCGGCTGGGTAGGGGACGACTTTTGCAGGAAATCCCTCACGGTCTCGACGTCGCCGAGTACGCTGGCGGCGGCGAGGGACCGCGCGGCGAGGTCCGGGTGTGTGGCAAGAATGGTCTCGGCTGGAGCGAGCGGGCCGGCCTTGTGATCGGCCTCCGGCCGGGGCACGGCGGCATTAAGAAATGAGGCGAGGATGTCTGGGGACGCGGGGGAGGAGTCTGCTCCCAGCCGTCTGTTTACCTCGGTGATGAGTTCCGCCCAGGCGGCGAAGCCGTAGTCTCGGGCGAGGGCATGCTGCGTCTGCGAGAGGGAACTGTCCGGGTTTTGCTCCTTGAGGGAACGATGGAGCTTCTTCGCTTCCTTGCGCAGGAATTCCAGCGAGGGACGCGCGGGGAGCCGCTTCTGCGGCCCGTCTTGGGATGATGGCATAAAAACCCTTTCCGGTTGGCTCGTTGTCCGCCGGGACGAGCAGGAAAAGGTTTCGGTGGTTGGTGGTTAAAGGTGGGTTAAACCCTTCCCGCGGACAGGGAGCCTCCAGTGCGACTCACCCGCCTTGTGGCAGAGCGCCGACTTGGCGTCAAGCCTCGGCCAGTTGCTCGGCGGCGGCCATCCAGGCTTCGTTGGCGGCTTCGAGGGCGTCGGTGATTCCGGCGAGCTTGCGATTGATCTCGAGGGCCTTCGACGGCTGATCGTAGAGCGCGGGATCTTCCAACTGGGCGGTGAGTTCCTTCTGCTGTTTTTCCAGCGCGACGACCTCGGCCTCCAGCTTGGCGATGAGGGCTTCCTGCTGGCGGCGGGCCTTGGCGGCGGCCTTGTTGGCTTCGCTTTCGGCGCGGCGTTGCTCGCGGATTTCCTTCAGGCCGAGGCCCGGTGTCGGAGCCGAAACTGGAGCGGCGGAAGCTTCGACAGCTTTCTCAAAGGTCGGCTGGTGGTTGTGCAGCTTGGCCACGAGAGCCTCGCGTTCACCTACGGCCTGGGATTTTTCCAGATAGTATTCGTAGTTCCCCGCGTACGGCGTGAGGCGTCCGGCATGGACGTGCAGCACGGAGGTCGCGAGGGCGCGGATGAAATGCACGTCGTGGCTGACGAAAACCAGCGTGCCCTGGTACTGACGCAGGGCGTTGACCAGCGCGTCGATGCTGGGCATGTCGAGGTGCGTGGTCGGTTCGTCGAGGAGCAGGAAATTCGGCGGGTCGAGCAGGAGCTTCACCAGCGCAAGGCGGCTCTTCTCTCCACCGCTCAGCACGCCGACGGTTTTGAAGACATCGTCGCCACGGAAAAGGAACGACCCGAGCACGCTGCGGGCGGCTTCGTCCGAGACATAGCGCGGGAGCGAGGTCGCCTCCTGCAGCACGGTGCGCTTCAGGTCGAGCGTTTCCACGCGCTGCTGGGCGAAGTACCCGGTCGAAACATTGTGGCCCGGCGTGCGTTCGCCCGCCTCGAGCGGAAGCATCCCGGCGAGGATCTTGAGCAGCGTGGATTTGCCTGCGCCGTTGGGTCCGACCAGGACAGTGCGCTGGTCGCGCTCCACCGTGAGATTGAGGTCTTCGTAAACGACGTGGCTGCCGTAGGCCTGGCGCACGTTGGTCAGCTCCATCACCTTCTGGCCGGAACGCTGCGGCTGCGGGAAGCGGAACTTCACAGTGGCCTCTGCCTGTTCCGGCGGGGCGAGGCGCTCCATTTTATCGAGGCGCTTGATGCGTTCCTGAGCCTGGGCGGCCTTGCTGGCCTTGGCGCGGAAGCGGTTGATGAAATCCTGCAGATGCTCGATCTCGCGCTGCTGGTTCTTGTAGGCGGCAAGGTACTGCTCCTCGCGGGCTTTCTTCTGCTCGACGAATTCGTCGTACGTCCCGGTGTAGCGATGGAGACGCTGGCGAGAAATCTCGACGATGGTGTCGCAGATGGCGTTGAGAAAGGCGCGGTCGTGGGAAATCGTGACGATGGAACCCGCGTAGGCGGCGAGATAATTCTGGAACCAGCCGAGGGATTCGAGATCGAGGTGGTTCGTCGGTTCGTCGAGGAGCAGGAGGTCCGGCTCCATCACGAGCAGCTTCGCGAGGTGCGCGCGCATGATCCAGCCGCCGCTCATGGTGCGGGCGACGCGCTCAAAGTCCGTTTCGCGGAACGCCAGGCCGGAAAGAATGCGCTTGGCCTTGGGCTCCAGCGCGTAGCTGTCCCACTCCGGCACGCCGCTCAGCGCGAGATGCAGGATGGTTTCGTCGCCGGAGGGCGCGCTTTCTTGCGGGAGATAGCCCACGCTGACTCCGCGCTGGAAGGTGACCGAACCGTCATCCGGCTCGTTTTCACCGAGAATCAGGGAAAACAAGGTCGACTTGCCCGCGCCGTTGGCTCCGATCAATCCGATGCGATCGCCACGGTTGATTTGCAGCGAGGCGTCGGAGAAAAGGGTTCTTCCCCCGTAGGATTTGGAGACTTGAGATACGGTCAGCATGGATTTTGGCGAAAGAGAGGGATACGGAACCCCGGGGGGATTGCAACCATGGATTGCCTGCCTGCCCCGGATGGCCAGTCTGGAATTTCGGCATTTTCTTCCGCCGAAACCCGGTGGATGCTGGAAACATGCCGCCCGCTCCTGATCTCGCCGCCGAGGCGCAGGCCTTTGCCCACGCCGCGCACGATGCCGTCGGGCATGAGCGGAAATACTCCGGCGAGCCCTATTGGGTGCATACCGATGAGGTCGCAGCTATGGTCGCGAGGGTCACGGAAGACCCGGAGGTGATCGCCGCCGCGCATCTGCATGATGTGCTGGAGGATGTTGCGCCGAAGGATGCCCGCTGGGGCGAGCAGGCTATTGCCGAGCGATTCGGCGAGCGTGTTCGCGGGCTGGTGGTCGAGTTGACTGATGTGTTCATCAAGGAAAACTACCCAGGCCTGAACCGCCGCGAGCGTCGCAGCCGGGAAATCGAGCGGCTCTCTGGAGTCAGCGCCGAGGCCCAGACGGTGAAATGCGCCGACATCGCGAGCAACAGCCGGGACATCGCGCATAACGACCCCGATTTCGGCCGGGTCTACCTTCAGGAGGTCGAGACCCTGCTGGCGAAGATGACCAAGGCCGATCCCGACCTGCGAAAAAAGGCCGCCCGTGCCATCGCCGAGGCGTGGCGGGTGATTCGTGGCTAGTGCCGCCTGTGCGGTCGATAAAGGTCGCGCTGGAGTTCAGGGTTCGCTTCCTTCATTGCGAAGGGCGTCTTTTTCCGCCAGAGCCGGAGGGCGTGCCAGTGGATCGACGCGATGACCTGAAGCGTCATGGCGGGGTATTTCAGAGTGAACCACGCGAGATTGCCGGGCGTTAACGGCACGCGGCGTCCGCTCAGGGTGCTGATGAGCTTTCGCTCCTCGCCCTCGTAGTTGTCGATCGCGACGCGCAGGGTGTCCTTCGGTACGTCGAAGCGGAAATCGAAATGCTGGTCGAGCCGGGAGAACGGGGAGACGTAGAAGTGCTTCACCGTGCGTGAGGAAAAAAGCGGCCCCTGCACGGGAACGAGGTAGGGCTTGATCTCGCCAAAGGTATTGCCGACCTCCGCAATGGCCGCGAGCGGCGAGCCGTCGGGACGATAACAGTACCAGATCGAGATGGGATTGAAGACGTACCCGAAGGTCCGCGCATTGGTCAGGAGTACGATGCGAGCGGGTTTTTCCGTGATGCCCTGGCTGGCGAGATACGCCTCGGCATTGGCGCGGGCGTTTCCACCGGGAACCATTTGGAAGTGGTCGCGATCGAGGAACGAGTACGGCGCGGTTTCGTTGTAACTGAAAAGCGGGACTCGCGCGGCGATCTCCGGGAGCTCGTCGACATCGAGCGCGAAGAGGAACACGCGATAGACAAATTCGTGCTGCACCGGGCTGAGCCGCCGGTGCATCACGGTGCACTCGTAGAGCGCGGAGTTCATGACGCCAGGTTTGGCCGGAGGACGGCGGCGAGATCGACGGCGGACTTGTAGGCATCCTCGTGAAATCCGTACCGGAAATAACTCCCGCAAAAGAACAGCCGCTGGCCGGGCGAACGGGCATTGAGTGCCGGCAGCTCGGCCTGGGCTCGCATGGCTTCCAGTGTGAAGACGGGATGTTCGTATGTCGTCTCGTACAGCACCTTGGACTGGTCGACCTGGTCGTTGGCGTGGAGCGAGACAAAATAGTCCTGGTCCTGGGAAACGCCCTGGAGGGCATTCATCCAGTAGTGGACCCGGGCCTTTCGGTCGTTGCCGGGAGCGTCGACGGTGTAGTTCCACGAGGCCCAGGCAAGCCGTTTGCGTGGCATCACCGAGGCGTCGGTATGCAGGATGGCGGGGTTGCGCTGGTAGCGAAATGCACCGAGGAGCCGTTGCTGGTCGGCATCGGGATTCTCCAGCACCGACAGAGTCTGGTCCGCATGACTGGCGAGGATGACGCGGTCGAAGGAATGCCGCTCGCCGCTCGCCAGCGTCACTTCGGCGGAATGGGCGGATTCCCTGACCCCGGTCACTTTGGCCGTCAGTCGGGCGGCAGGAACCGAAGAGAGGATTTTTTCCACGTAAGTCCGAGCGCCTCCATCGACGGTGTACCACTGGTGATGGGTCGAGACGCCGAGGAAGCCGTGATTGTTGAAGAAGTTCAGCAGCGTCGCGGCGGGGAAATCGAGCACGTCGTTCGGATGAGTCGACCAGACCGCCGAGCTCATCGGCACCAGATAAAGATCGAGAAAGTCCTGTCCGAGCCCATGCTGGCGGACGAATTCTCCGAGCGTCAGCACGTCTGCGCCGCCGCTTGCGAGCAGCTTGTTCCCGATGCGGAAGAAGCGGAAGATTTGCAGGATGAGCGCGTGGAACCGCAGGTTGGTGATGTTGCGGCGCTGGGCGAAGAGCTTGTTCAGCCCCATGCCATTGTATTCCAGCCCGGTCGGCAGATGCTGGACGCTGAAGGACATCTCGGAGGGCTTGATTGCCACCCCCAACTCAGCAAAGAGCCGACAGAGATTCGGGTACGTGACCTTGTTGAAAACGATGAACCCCGTATCGATCGGCACAAAGCGCCCGCCCTCACAAACCGTCACGGTATTGGTGTGACCTCCGGGCCGGGAATCCTGCTCGAAGAGGGTGATCTCCGCATGATTGCGCAACTGCCAGGCGCAACCCAGACCGGCCACGCCGGTTCCGACGATGGCGACGCGCTCTTTCATGAGCGGACCTTGGCGTCAGTCTGCGTGTAAACCTGCTCCGGCACCTCGCGGAGGTCCCAGACGATGCCGAGGGCGGCGAGGGCTCGCAGCATGTAATAGCTGATGTCGATCTCCCACCAGTAGAAGCCCTGTCGGGCGGACGACTGGTAGTGGTGATGGTTGTTATGCCAGCCCTCGCCCAGCGTGAAGAGCGCGAGGAGGAGGCTGTTGCGGCTCTCGTCCCCCGTCGGAAAACGCTTGGTGCCAAGCGTGTGCGCGAAGGAGTTCACCGCGCAGGTCGCGTGAAAAAGCACCGTCGTGCTGATGAAAAATCCCCACACCACCATCTGCCAGCCGCTGGTGCCGAGACCGGGTGCGAAGGCTTCCAGGGCTGAGCCCAGTGCATAGAGCAGGACCAGCAGGAGAAGGGGGCCGATGAGGTCGAAGCGATTAAGGAAATGCAGCTCCGGGTAGCGCATCAGATCGCGAACGATGCGGTAGTCCGTCGGAAAATTCCGGCTGCTCGTGAGCCAGCCCACGTGGGACCAGAGAAAGCCCTTTTGCACGGGGGAGTGAGCGTCCGAGTCATCGTCGGAGTGGGCGTGATGGTGGCGGTGAACGGCCGCCCACCAGAGCGGGCCGCGCTGTACCGCGGTGAGGCCGACGAGGGCGAAGAGGAATTGCGCCGCGCGGGAGGTCTTATAGGCGCGATGGCAGAAATACCGGTGATAAAACGCCGTGATGGCGAACATCCGGATGACGTACAGCGTCGCGGCGACGATCACCGCCGCCCAACTCCACCCGGTCCAGATCACGCCGATGCAGCCGAGATGCAGGATGATGAACGGTACGAGGCGCGGTATCTCCAGGCGCTCGGGTTGCGAGCGCACCGTTTCCGCTCCGGCGGGGAAGTAATCGGAATCCACCGCCTCGACGAGACGGCTGCCCAAGTTCTTTAAAAATTTCATAATTGCCTGGTCTCCAGGGAGAAAAGGCCAGGCAAATGATTGTGCTGCCTACTCCTGTGCGACGCCGAGTTCTCCCAGCAGACGATTGAGATCGTCGCTGCCGTAGTACTCGATATGGATCGTCCCGCGTTTCTCACTGTGATGAATTACGACGCGAGTCGCCAAACGGTGCGTTAAAAGATTCTGAACGCGCTGCAAAGCGGGAGAAAGTTCGGGCTCGGAGGACGCTGCGCCGCCGCCGGAGGACGCCCGCGATGGGGTCTTGCCGGTCTTTTTCAGGTGCTCGGCGGCGAGTTTTTCCGCCACCCGCACGGAGGCGCCCTGCCGGATGATCTGGTCGGCGAGGAGGCGCTGTTCGTCGTGGGATTTGAGGGAAAGGAGCACCTTGGCATGGCCGACGGAGAGGCGGCCCTGCTTGACGAGGCTCTGGAGGTCGTCGGCGAGATCGAGCAGGCGCATGGAGTTGGCCACCGAGGCACGGCTCTTGCCGACGCGCTTGGAGATGTCCTCCTGCGTCATGTTGAACTCCCGGTGCAGGCGCTGGTAGGCGATGGCTTCCTCGATGGGGTTCAGGCCTTCGCGCTGGAGATTCTCGATGAGGGCGAGTTCCAGCACCTCCTGGTCGCTGGCCTCGCGAACGATGGCGGGAGCCTCCTTGAGCTTCAGCTCGTTGGCGGCGCGCCAGCGGCGTTCACCGGCGATCAACTCGTACCTGCCGTCGACCTTGCGGACGATGAGGGGCTGGATGATGCCGCGCTCACGGATGCTCTCGACCAACTCCTGCAGGTGTTCGCTGCGGAACTCCGTGCGGGGTTGGAGCGGACTGGGAATGATCTGGTCGAGGGCTATGTTCTGAATGCGTTCGCCAAGTTCCTCTACCGGAGCGGGGGCCGCCACGCGGGTATTGATGAGCGCACCCAGCCCTCTGCCGAGCGCGGGTTTTGCCATGGTCTGTTATGGCCTAGCTCCCTTTGCCGGGGATGACAAGACGAAGACAACCCGCCATCGATCTGCGGCAAACTCGCACAAGACAGGATTCGGGAAAGGTGCTTTGTTCTCCGGGTGCCTGTCTTGGACATTCTCGACCTCTTCATTGACGACATCCCCCGCAGCGGTCCCGAGCAGATGGCGCTCGACGAGGCGCTCTTTGAACGCGCGAGTCGGCCGATCCTGCGCACCTATCGCTGGTCGGAGGAATGGGTCACATTTGGATTCTCTCAATCGCAATCTGCTGTCGCCAAGGCGGTTGGAGAGACGCCCTGCGTGCGTCGCTGGACGGGCGGCGGCATCGTCGAGCATCGCGGGGATTTCACCTTCGCCCTCATCGTGCCGAGGATGGATGCCTTTGCGAAAATCCGGCCTTGCGAGAGCTACCGGGTGATTCACCGGGCGATGGCGCGGGCGCTGGAGCGTGCGGGCAAGGCCGTCACGCTGGCGGGGCCGGTTCCGGCGGCGGCGCCGGGGGCGTGTTTTGCGGGAACTCCGGCGGAGGCCGATCTGCTCGGAGCGGATGGCCTCAAAGTCTGTGGCGGCGCCCAGCGGCGCACCCAGCAGGGAATCCTCCACCAGGGGAGCCTCCAGCAAACGGATATCCCGCCGGGACTTTCGAACGCGCTCGCTTTTCAACTGTCGGATCGTGTAGAAGAATTTGTCCCCCAAACAGACTTGAACGACAGGGTAACGGAACTGATCTCGGCCCGCTACGGCTCAGACGCCTGGAATCGGCGTATTCTGTGACAAACAGGCTCTTGATTTCCGGAGGAATCGACACAGCATTTTCAGACCATGGGTTTTTCGAATAAGGCGCATTTTCACAATCGCGAGCTAAGTTGGCTGGAGTTTAACCAGCGGGTTCTCGACCAGGCCATCGACGAATCCAACCCCCTCCTGGAGCGCCTGAAGTTCCTCTGTATCGTCAGCTCCAACCTCGATGAATTCTTCGAGGTGCGCGTGGCCGGCCTGAAGCAGCAGAAGCAGACCCACCTCTTTTCCACGGGGCCGGACGGCATGACCGCCACCCAGTCCCTCTGTGCCATCAGCAAGCGAGTGCGGCGGCTGGTCGATGATCAATACCGCTGCTGGCGCGAGCAGTTGCGCCCTCAACTCGAGGCCCAGCGCATCCGATTTCATACGTACCCGAGCGTACCGGCGGAGGAACTGGAGCATTTCGCCGAATATTTTCAAAAGAGCATCTACCCGGTGCTCACCCCGCTCGCGATCGACCCCTCGCACCCCTTTCCTCAGCTCCTCAACAAGAGCCTGAACGTCATTGTCGAGCTGGAGGGGGAAGGCCTCGAGACCGACATCGCTGTGGTGCAGGTGCCGCGCATCCTGCCGCGCGTGGTGCCGTTTTCCAAATCGGTCGATGGCGATGACTACGTCTTTCTCGGTCACATCATTCAACACCATGTCAGCGCGCTGTTCCATGGGGTGAAGGTAAAGAGCGCCCACATCTTCCGAGTCACGCGAAACAGCAACCTCTACGTCGACGAGGAAGAGGCGCAGAACCTTCTGCACGCCATCGAGGCCGAGCTGCGCAAGGTGAACCGCGGCGCCGCCGTCCGTATCGAGGTGGAGAAGGATTGCCCGCCTAACGTGGTCGACCGCCTGCTGGAAATCTTCAGCCTTGAGGAGGAGGATGTCTTCCGCATCGACGGGCCGCTGAACTTCGTGCGCCTCATGCCGCTGGCTCTCCAGATCGACCGGCCTGACCTGCGGTACAAGCGCTTCGCGCCCAATACCGTCGTGTCGCTCGATACCGAGAGGGATATCTTTTTCCACATCCGCAAGGGCGACATCCTGCTCCACCACCCGTACGACAATTTCCAGAGCGTGGTCGATTTCCTCGCCCAGGCGGCGGAGGACCCGCATGTGCTGGCGATCAAGCAGACCCTTTATCGCACGAGCTCGGATTCCCCGCTCGTGCAGGCGCTCATCGAGGCGGCGCGTAATGGCAAGCAGGTCACGGTCGTGATCGAGCTGAAGGCGCGTTTCGACGAGGCGGCCAACATCAAGTGGGCGCGCATGATGCGCGAGGCGGGCGTGGATGTGGTTTACGGCGTCGCAGGGCTCAAGACCCATGCAAAGGCCATGCTCATCGTGCGCAGCGAGGGGGACGGCATCCGCCGTTACGCGCACCTTGGCACGGGCAATTACCATCCCTCGACGGCGAAAATTTACACCGACCTCGGCCTTTTCACTTGCCGCGAGGAATTGACCGCCGAGCTGGCCGAGACCTTCAACTGCATCACGGGCATCTCGAAATTCCCGCAGATGAAGGAGCTGATGGTCGCCCCGTACGATCTGGCTCCGGCCTTTATCAAGCTCATCGACCAGGAGGCGGAGAACGCCCGCGCTGGTCGCCCGAGCGGCATCTACGCTAAGGTGAATTCGCTTGTGGAGGAAAGCATCATCGAGGCGCTTTACCGCGCCTCGGCCGCCGGCGTGCCGGTTCGCTTGCTCGTGCGTGGCATGTGCGCGGTGAAGGTGGGTATCCCGGGCGTGAGCGATAATATCGAGGTGCGCAGTCTGGTCGGGCGTTTCCTCGAGCACAGCCGGATTTTCCGTTTCGAGAACGGAGGCGAGCCGAAGATCTGCCTCGGCAGCGCCGACTGGATGCCGCGCAATCTTTTCCGCCGGGTCGAGATCGTGTTTCCAATCGTCAGCCCGGGTATGAAGGAGCACGTCGAGGAAATCCTCGACTGGTTCTGGCGCGACAACGTGAAGGCCAAGGTCATGCTGCCCGATGGCACGTATGTGCCGCGCGCTTCCGATGAACCGGCCTTTGACGCGCAGCAGGCGTTCGTTGATGACGCCCAACTCCGCCGTCGCCGCAAGCAGGAGGCCGCCGCCGCCGAAAAGAATCTGTGACCAGCCTCTGCGTCTACTGCGGTTCGAGCTTTGGCGTCTCCGATGCCTATGCCGCCGCGGCGACGGAACTGGGCACTCTCTGCGCCCGGCGCGGGATAACCATCGTCTACGGAGGCGGCGGAGTCGGTCTCATGGGCCTGCTGGCCGACGCGGCTCTCGCCGCGGGAGGCCGGGTAATCGGCGTGATTCCCTATGCCATGGTCGCGGAGGAGCGCGGGCATCGGGGGCTGACGGAGCTGATACCCGTCAATACCATGCACGAGCGCAAGGCCCGCATGGCCGAGCTGGCGGATGCCTTTGTCGCCCTGCCCGGAGGCATTGGCACGCTGGAGGAAGTGATCGAGGCCTACACGTGGCTGCAGCTCGGATTGCAGATCAAGCCGGTCGCGCTGCTGAATGTCGGGGGTTTTTACGATCCCCTGGTGCGCTTCCTCGATCATGCCTGCGGCGAGGGGTTTTTATCCCCCTCGCATCGCGACATGCTGATAGCGGAAACGGAATGTTTGCCGCTGCTGGACAGGCTGGCGACGGCCCGCCTCGTCCGGGTTCCCAAGGCGATCCACCGTGTCGATGGATCGCTCCCGGGATTGTAATGGCTAGATGTGGATGGCGAGGCCGTGGGCGGCGTGGGACGCCTCCATCACGGATTCGCTCAGGGTCGGGTGCGCGTGGATCGTGCCGCCGATCTCGTCGATCGTTGCCTCGAGGTTGATGGCGAGGCCCAGCTCGGCGATCATCTCGGTGGCGTCGCCGCCGATGATGTGCGCGCCGAGGATCTCCCCATGCGGCTCACCGACGATGAGCTTCACGAAGCCCTCGGAGTCGCCCACAGCGAGCGCCTTGCCGCTGGCCATGAACGGGAACTTGCCGACCTTGAACTTGAGGCCCTTTTCCTTGGCCGCGCGCTCGGTGAGACCGACGCTGGCGACCTGCGGGTGGCAGTACGTGCAGCCCGGGAAGGTGGTCACCTTCTTCGGCTTGGCCACGCCAAACATGCCCTCGACCGCTTGGATGGCTTCGTAGCTGGCGACGTGCGCGAGCCACGGGGGCCCGATGATGTCACCGGCGGCGTAGACGCCCTTGAGGCTGGTCTCGTAGTTACCGTCGGTCTTGATGTACCCGCGATCGAGATCGACCTTGAGGCCCTGCGGGAGCAGCGGGCTCACGCCGATGGCCACGAGGGCGACGTCGGCCTCCAGCGTCTCGGTCGTCTTGCCGGAGACGGTGATGCGCACGCCCTTGTTGGTCGTCTCGGTCTTTTCGACCTTGGTGTTGGTGAGGATCTTGATGCCTTGCTTGGCGAGGGACTTCTCGAGCGTGACGCTCACCTCGGTATCCTCGACGGGGAGGATGTTCGGCTGCATCTCGACGACCGTTACCTTCGAGCCGAAAGCATTGAAGAAATAGGCAAACTCGATGCCAATCGCACCAGCGCCGATGATGATGATCTCCTTCGGCTGCTCGGCAATGACGAGCGCCTGCTTGCTGCCGATGACGGACTTGCCGTTGAAGGGGAAGCCGGGCAGCTCGCGGGTGACGACACCCGTGGCAACGAGGATCTTGGCGGCCTTGTGCTCGGACTTCTTGCCGTCCTTGTCCGTGACTTCCACGACGCCCGCCTTGGGGATCGCCGCTTCGCCGCGGATGTAGTCGATCTTGTTCTTCTTGAACAGCATCTCGATGCCGCCTGCGAGACGGTCGGCGACCTTGCGGCTGCGGCCGATGATTTTGTCCCACTCGTAGGAAAGGCCTTCGATTTTGATGCCAAATTCCGAACCGTGGTTCTTGAGCTGCTGATAGACTTCGGCGTTCTTCAGCAACGACTTGGTGGGGATGCAGCCCCAGTTCAAACAGGTGCCGCCCGCGCGATCCATCTCGACGCAAGCCACCTTTTTGCCCAATTGTGCAGCGCGGATCGCGCCCACATACCCGGCAGGACCACCGCCCACCACTATTAAGTCATAATCGGCCATAACAAGTTCAGAAGATAGCAGAACTGTCGGTATTGCAATCCCGTTGGGGGAGAACCTTGCCCGATTCCGCCCGGGTTTGTAGGATGCCGCCCGGGTTATGAATCTCCCGTCCCGCTCCTTGCCCGGCCTGCCCCGCAGGCAATTCCTCAAGGGCCTTGGTGTCGCCGCCCTGGCCGCCGGATTGCGGCCCGTCTGGTCGGCCGCCATGCCGGACAAGCTCCCTCCCCTGCGCATTCTCTACTATACCGATGTCCACTGCCGCCCGGATCTCGGTGCGCCTGAGGCGCTTGCGAAAGCGGCGGCGGCCATGAAGCCCATCCCGGCGGATATTGTTCTCTGCGGCGGCGATGTCATCAATACCGGCCTCCGCGCCTCCGTACGCGACTGCGAACCGTTCTTCGATATTTACGATGGATTTCTCAAGGCCCTCGACCGGCCGGTCGAGCATGCGCTGGGAAATCACGACCTGGTGGGAATTTCCGATCCCCCCGACCCGGCATCCAACCCGCGCGAGCTCGCCATGCGCTGCCTCGGCATCGTGGAACCGTACCGCATCGTCGATGTCGGCGACTATCGCCTGATGATTCTTGATTCCGTCGAGGTGATCCCCGGACCGCAGATTTATCGGGGTTACATCTCGCCTGTTCAGAAAGCATGGATCGCTGATGTTCTCGCGCGTACGCCGAAAGACCAGCCGATCATCCTGCTCACGCACGTCCCTTTTCGCTCCACCTTTCTCCAGGCCAAGGAAAGCCCCACCGCCGCGCTGAAAAACAACCTCGTGGTGGAAAACGCCAACGAAATCCTCGACCTGTTCCGCGATCACCGGCTGCCCGTCGTCCTACAGGGCCATCTGCACAGCAACGAGCATATCGACTGGGTCGGGCGGCACTTTATTCAGGGCGGAGCCATTTGCGCCGGATGGTGGAAAGGCCCCAACCTTCAGACCGACTTCGGCTTCGGCTTGCTGGAAATCGCCGACAACACCGTCCGCTGGAGCTACACCCCCTACGGCTGGACGGCCGAGGCCTGATCCGCGCAGAGGTCCTCTGCGGCGTCCTGCCACTTGGGGAATAGGAAGGAAAAACCCGATTTCAACAGTCTTTCGGGGAGAACCCTGCGGCTTTTCAGGATGAGTTCGGTTTCCGAGCGAAGCATCCATGTGCCAATGGCCAGCTGCCAGGGTGCGGCGGAAAGGCCGAATCGAATACCAGCCGCCTCGCGCAGGATTTTCATGAATCCGGCGTTGGGCAGCGGATAGGGCGAGCTGATGTTGACTGGTCCCTCCAGCGAGGGATGCCCGATGATCCATCGCAGGGCGCGAACAAAGTCCCCCTCGTGGACCCACGACATGTATTGCCTGCCATCGCCCATTTTCCCGCCGAGGCCAAGGCGCGCGAGGCGAAGCAGGATATCGAAGGCGCTGCCGTGATCGCGGCTCATGATAATGGCTGAACGCAGGAGCACCTTGCGGGTTGACGGTGTTTTCGCCGCGAGGCATTCCCGCTCCCAGGCGGTGGCGACGTCGATGCTGAACCGCCACTTGGCTGGCACGCCGGGCTCGTTTCCGCCAATGACGCCATGTTCCTCCGTATGACCTGCGCCATGGGTATGGGCGTAAATGGTGGCCGTACTGGATTGCAGCCAGACGGCGGGAGGACGCTTGCAGGAGCGGATGGCCTCGCCGAGCGCGCGGGTGGAGTACACTCGCGAGTCCATGATCGCCCCTTGGTTTTCCTCGGTATACCGACAGTTTACGCTTCGTCCGGCCAGATTGATGAGGACATCGCATCCATCGAGTTCCTCCACCCAGGCGCCGGATGATTTTCCATCCCAGCCGACCTCTCGACAGCCGCCGCTTCGGGGTCGGCGGCTGAGAATCACGATTTCGTCTTCCGGTCGTTGCCAGTTCCGGCGGATGGCCTGCCCGACATGACCTGAACCCCCGGCGATCACGATTTTCATACCTTGGCCTTGCGGTAGCCTTCGTAGCCGGGAATGGCCGGCGGGCGCGCGGCATTCTGCTGCCGAATGGCATTGTTTCTCAGTCCATTGAGGATCAGGAGATTCACGAAGTGCATGAAGCCCAGCGTCAACAGCACGACACCCAGCTTGCTGCTGAGAAGCTCAAACATTTCGCGGACCTCGGTGAGGTCTCGCGACGTTCTGAGAAAAAGGGCGATGAACCCCAGGTTCACGAGGTAGAACCCGACGACGAGCAGACGGTTGATACTCTCCGCCAAGGCGTCGTTATCCGGGAAGCACTCGTTCAAAAAAGCCCTCCCGCTTCGGAAGAGAGTCCTGGCAACCCACACAGTCAGGGTGATGCTGACGATGATGTACAGGGTGTAGGTGAGCTCGATGTATTTTATAGTTATTGATGTTTCAGGAAATAATGAAAATGATGGGCAAAAAATAGCTCATTTGGAGAACAGCTTGGCGGCGAGTTTGACGACGAAGTTCTTTTCCGACGAGGCAACGGCATCGGAGACTCGCTCGGCGAGCTTGAGAAAATCGAGGAGGCGTTCCATCTGATCGTGAAAGGCTTGCGCGTCGGGGTCTTTCAGGCCTTTCGTGCTCTCGGCGCATCGCGCCACGACTTCCGTGGCAGGGGAAATTTCCCGCCGTCTGCGCTCGCGGGAGATCGTGCAGAACATCTTCCAGACGTCTTTTTCCGACTCGAAGTACTCCTTGCGATCGCCTTTGCGAAGAACCACTCGAATCAATCCCCATCCGACAAGATCCCGCAAGTTGGTATTGGCATTGCCCCGGCTGATCTGGAGCGCCTCCATGACCTCATCGGTGCTCAGTGCGCGCGGACTGGTCATGAGAAGGGCGTGAATCTGCGCCATCGTGCGATTGATGCCCCAGGCGCTCCCGAGCGTTCCCCATTGAGAAACAAACTCCTCCCGCGCGTCGTGCAGGGGATTCGAGCAGGATGTTTCTCCTTCCATAATTTTCAGTAAATACTGAAAGTTTGTAACCGGCAAGGAAATCTTTCTCGATGGCCCGACAAGTCCCTCGGGGTGGAGCATGAGGTCGGATTGGGGCTTTAGGAACGATTCCTTGGTAAGATGAAAATGCTAGCCACCATGATCGGGACAGCGGCCCTGTTTACCGCCTGCGGGCCGGCTCCAGTTCCTCCGAGTCCAGGCGCTACCGAGTCTCCGAGTCCCGCACCTGTGATAGTGAATGATCCGACGATGCCGCCGGGCACGGTACCGGGGCTGACTCCCGCGCCGATCCTGCCGCCATCTACAGCGACTCCGACGCCGACCAATACCCCCTCGCCCTGAGCGGGGGAGAGCCGCACAAGACGGGGCGTGATAAATCTCGCGCCGTTGGTCACGCGCGGTCGCTCGTATCCCGGGCCTCGATTTTAAGGAGGTCGAGGAAACGGGCGATCAGTGGATTGGAATCTGCTTTTTTCCATGCCGCCACCACGGACCAGGCGGCTCGCGCATCAGGGATATTGTGAAACTCCACGCCCTTGTAGGGGTTTTGCGCAAAGGAGCCCGGGATCATGGAAACTCCGAGGCCTGCCCGGACGAGGCCGAGCACAGTGGGAATTTCCGGCGCCTCCTGAACGATGCGTGGATGGAATCCGTGATGGGCGCAGAGCTCCAGAGCATGGCGAAGCAGCGTCGGAGACTTTTCGCGCGAGATGAAGACAAACGGCTGATCGCGCAGGCTGGCGAGATCGGAGGCTGGTGAAAGACCGGAATTCTCGCTGGTGACGAGAATAAGCCGGTCGGTGAGAAGCTGCTGCATCTCGAGGCCGGGAACCGTCGACGAACGGATGAAGCCCATGTCGATCCTGGCCGCCAGCAGTTCCTCGATCTGCTCGGAAGTCGACATGTCCTGCAAGGTCACGGTCACGAGGGGCTGGGCCTTGCGCAGCCTCACGATCGCTCGCGACACGAGATCGAGGGTGTGAAATCCGAATCCGATGCGGAGGCGCCCCGCCTCGCCTCTGGCCATTCGCCGACTGGCGGTCACCAGGTCGTCCGCTTGGGCCAGAAGGCTGCGTGCCTTGATGAGAAAAGCTTCTCCCATGGAGGTGAGGCGCGCCCCGTGGCGGCCCCGGGAGAGCAGTTCCCCGCCAAGCTCGTCCTCCAGCTTGTGAATCTGCCGGGTCAGGGCGGGCTGGGTCAGATTTAACAACCGGGCGGCGTTTCCGAAATGCAACTGCTCGGCAAGGATGACAAAGGAGCGGATTTCCCGGAGTTCCATGCAAATATATTATCACCGGGATAAAAAATCACCATTGGATTTATCATGAGGCTGTCGGCGATGATAAGGGCATGCATCTGGATATCGAGTGTGACCCGCGCCTGCAGAAACCGCATCTGGCTTCGGAGGTCCGGTTGCGCCAGGCGCGGAGAGCGGCCGCGATTCTTTTCCTGGTCGATGGACTGACCTTCGGGACCTGGGCCGCGCTGATCCCCTCCTTCAAGCAGGCATTTTCCCTCACCGAGGGCGGGTTGAGCTGGGTGCTCTTTGCCTTGGTGGGTGGGGCGATGGTGTCGATGCCCGTCGCAGGTCGATTGATTGGTCGTTGGGGCAGCCACCGGCTGTGCAATCCCGCGGCGGTCGCTTTTAGCGCGACGCTGCTGGCGCTCGCGTGGGCTCCATCATACGGCACTCTGATAGCGGCGGCCTTTTGCTTCGGAGTGTGGAAGGGCGCGCTCGACGTGTCCGTCAACGCCCAGGCCATCGTAGTGGAAAACGCGATGCGAAAGCCGATCATGTCGAGTTTTCAGGCATTCTGGAGCCTGGGAGGCCTCGTAGCCGCATGCCTGCTCAGCCTTCTGCTCCATCAGGGTGTCGCTCATTCCCTGCTCATGACAGGAATGAGCGTGGTGTTGCTCGCTCTCGGGGTCTGGACGATGGGGAAACTGCTGCCCGACCCGGTTCGCGTTCAAGGCTTGGAATCCGTTCACCCCAAGGCGACCGGCTCTCCGCGCACAAGATTGCTCCTGCTGGGCGGGCTCGCGTTTCTGGCCCTGTTTAGCGAGGGAGTGATGCTCGACTGGAGTGCGGTTTATGCCGGGTCGGTTAGCGGCATGGCGGTGTCCACGGCTCCGCTGGCCTTCGCGGTGTATGCGCTGTGCATGGCGGCGGGGCGGTTCCTCGGCGACGTCGTGACGGCCCGTGTCGGCAATGTGGCAACCCTGCGCATCAGCGGTCTCGTAACAGCTGGAGGCATCGCCCTTGCCGTGATCGGCCAGTCGTGGCCCTTCGCTCTGGCGGGTTTTGCCCTTGTCGGCCTGGGCGTCGCCAATATGGTGCCGGTGATCTTCGGCGCGGCCGGGCGCGTGGAGGGGCAGGAGCCGGGAACGAGTCTGGCGACCGTGACGACGGCGGGGTATTTCGGCTTTCTCGCCGGTCCGCCCATGGTCGGCTTTGTCGCGGCTCATGTCGGGCTGCCCGCGGCGTTTTGCGTGGTGATCGTCTTTGGCATCGCCATCGCGACGCTGGGCGTGCGCGCAGTGCAGACTCGCACTCCCCGGTATGCGTTTGTTGCAGAACCCGCGCCCTCCGCCTGTGAAAGGTAGAAGAGCGCGGCCTGCCTGAGGCGTCGTCCGTCTTACGGGACGACCGCGATCTTGATGCCTTCCAGGGCGATGTTGGTCTGCATCGCCTGGTTGATCTCGGCCAGCGGGAAGGTGTGGGTCACGAGGTCTTCCACGGGGATGCCGATGGCCCCCAGATGGCGGATCATCGCAATGGCGATGGGGTACTCCTGTGCGGTGTAGACCCAGGAGCCGACCGCGGTGATCTCCTTTTTGCAAAGGTCCTCATGTGGATTGATCGAGCACTCGCCGTTGTCCATGAAGAATCCCACCTCGCAGAGGCCGCCTCCCCGGCGGATGAATTTCCAGATCTGCGCGGCGGCAGCGGGCACCCCGGTGCATTGGAAGGCGAAATCCGCTCCGCGTCCTTTCGTCGCTCCGCGAATGGCGGCCAGCGTGCCTTCCGAGCCGAGTTCCTTGACGTTGAGCGTGGTGGCCGCGCCCATCTTTTTGGCGAATTCCAGCCGCTGTGGCACAGCGTCCACCGCCGTAATGTCGGAGATGCCGTAGGCATAGAGCGTGGCGATCATCATGAGGCCGATCGGGCCGCAGCCCTGCACGACGACGTTGCTGGCAAAATTCAGCAGGCCGGTTGTCTTGGCCCGCTCCAGCGCATGCACCGTCACGGCCATCGGCTCGATGAGGATGCGCTGCTTGAGGCTCATGCCATTGACCTGAAACACGGTCGATCCGGCGCGGATGACGAGGTGCGAGGCAAAGAAGCCGTTCAGGTGGTAGTCCGGGCTGTCGGGAAAGAGGCCGTAAACGCCGAGCGAGTCGCTGAGATTCGAGCGGTGCGGGAAGTCCTTCGTGAAGGGACAGTCCTCCGGCACGAGCACGGAGGTGACGATGCTGTCGCCGACGGAAAGCGTCTTGCCCGTCGTGTCGGGCGCGACATTTTCGCCGAGGGCGATGATTTTGCCGGTGCCCTCATGGCCGAGCACTACAGGAATGAGGCCGAAGGGGTCGCGCTTGTACTCATGCACGTCGGTGCCGCAGATGCCGCAACCTTCCACCTCGACGAGCATTTCACCCTCGCGCAGGGCCGGAATGGGAAATTCGCGCACTTCGATCGATTGCGGGCCGAGCAATACCGCTGCGCGGGCGGTTTGGGAATTGGGAGAACTCATATTTTCCCCAAGTATCTGCCCGAATAATTGTGTCTTAAAGAAGAATTTCTAATGTTTCGCAGAAAATCGGGTGCAAATGGGCGAAATCGGGCAATCGGCAACGGGTTTGTCCAGAGAGAAGGCGTGGTGATAGGATGCGGTGATGCAGCGTGTGACATTCCTCGGCGAGTCGATCCATGGCGTGGCGGAGTTTACGGACTACAAGCGGCGCTGGCTGGAGACGCGCCGGGCGGAGGCTCTGGCGGTTGTTTTCGAGGCGGACCACGCGGGAATGATGCGTTCCCGGCAAAGCGGAGAGCCTGCCGAGGCGGTGCTGGCGAATTTCCCGAAAATTCACCGCACACGCGAAATGCGGGATATGCTGGCCCTCGTGATCGAGTCGGGCTTTCCGTTCTTTGGCGCGGACGTGGTGGTTCGCAACAAGGAGGCCCGGTTTTCCGGGGATCTCGCGGTGATGCACGATCGGCAGATCACCCGCCAGGGGGAGATTTACGAACGGGAGGATTGGGCGGAGCAGCGCGATGCCTACATGGCCGGGGTCACGGCACAGGTCTGTGCGGATTTCCCCGATCACCATGTCGTCGGTCTGTTTCACAACATGCACATCAAAAAAGCGGGATCGCAGGAGTTTCACCACCTCCGGCTGACCTCCGTGGCGGAACGTCTCGCGAAATCGCATGGCATCGCGAGCCACAGCATCGCGCTCTTCGCCCGGGCAGGCGAGGCCCTGGACAATGACCTCACGCCATTTGCATTCAAGATTCTGGATCAGGAAGCCGTGGAGTTGCTGGCGAATGACGACCTGCTGCACGTGACCGATCTTGCCGAGTGCGGCGAGCGCACGGCCTTTCATCATGCCTTCGAGAAGGAAAACCTGCCCATCGCACGGCAATACGACGAGTGCGTGATTTTCCCAAGAGCCGCGCGTCCGATCCCCCTCGGGTAAACTGCGGCGGCGGATCTACGCTTGGAAACCGCGACTGCACAGGGACTTTTCTTTGTCCCCTTTGCGAGGTTGGCTTCGCCTGTTTCGCGGACTCGGCTCTGTAAAACCTGCCTTTAGTCCCGGAAGACGATGGCCTTTGCGCCATGAACAAGGACACGGTCCTCGACGTGGTAGCGGACGCCGCGCGCGAGGGCGAGGCGTTCACAGTCGCGACCGAGGCGCACGAGATCGTCGGGATCGTGGTAATGCTCCACGCGGGCAACCTCCTGCTCGATGATCGGGCCGGCGTCGAGGTCTTCTGTCGCGTAATGGCAGGTCGCGCCGATGAGCTTCACGCCGCGCTCAAAGGCCCGCTTGTAGGGATTGGCCCCCACGAAGGCGGGCAGAAAGGAATGGTGGATATTGATGACGCGGGCGTCGTATTCCCGGCACAGCCACGCAGGCAGCACCTGCATGAAACGCGCCAGCACAGTCAGCTCGATGTCATTCACACGCAGGATCTCCCCCACCCGCTGAAACGCGGCATCCTTGTCCGCATGAAAATCCACGTGCTCAAAGGGAATCCCCTCGCGTTCGACCAGCGGGCGGCAGTCGGGATGGTTGGAGATCACGACGGGAATGTCCAGGCCCAGCTCCCCGGAGCGCCAGCGCCAGAGGAGATCGACGAGGCAGTGGTCCTGCTTGCTGACGAGGATGGCGGTGCGCCGCTTGCGGTCGGCTGGGCGCATCGTCCACGAGGCGTTGAGTTCCGCTGCCAGCTGGGCAAAGGAGGTCTCAAACTTTTCCGGGCCCCATGCGGCATCGCCTGCCTCCACGGCGGCGCGGGCAAAGAACCACCCGCTCGTTTTATCGGTATACTGGCTGACCTCGAGCAGGTTGCCGCCCTCGGTGGCGATGCGTCCGGTGATGCGCGCCAGCACGCCCACGGCATCGGGACAGTTAAGCTTGAGAATGGTCGTGGCCACTCAGTACGTCGGATCGAGCTTGAGCGACTGGAAGATCTCCTCGCGGAGCGGGCCCATTTTCGCCTCCTCGGCCTGCGGAGCCTGCCAGGTGAGGAAATACAGCGTGCCGGTCTTGTCGTTGGCCTTGGCGAGGTTGATCACCTCGACGTTGCCGGAGTCGGCCTCGATCTTGTACTCGGCGCGGTAAACGATGAAATCGCCCTCTGTCGTCTTTTTCAGCTCGCCGCCGCCTTCGTCTTGTGTCGAGGAAAGAAGCTCCGCCGCGTACTCGCTCGGCTTCATGCTGTTGCGATCGGGCACCTTGGTCGTGACGCTGATGATGAGACCGGCGGTGAAGGGATCGTTCTCCGACTCCACCTTCTCGCGGGTGATCTGGTAGACGCTCAGGCCATCCTCGCCCTCCTCGTGAAGGAACCAGCCGCTTGGCAGCTGGATGGAGCCCTTGATCGCCTTCAACTCAACCGTCGATCCCGCAGGCGTCGGGTCGGCGGCCTGCAGCATCGCCGTGCAGGCGATCAGCAGGAAGAGCATGCGTGCTTTCATTCCTTGGTCAGTCTGGAGGATTTTTTGAAATCAGGAAAGCGTTCGCGCAATTCCTTCGCGGCTTTCTCGGCCTCGAAGGTGTTGCCCGCCTTGCGATAGGCCTCGGCGGCGAGTTCCAGCGCACGGGGCGTCACGGCGGGATCATTGTAAAGCACGGCCAGACTCAGGAAGGCGCGGGCGGCGCCATCGTAGTCGCCCTTGCCCAGGGAAATCTCGCCGGAGAGCATGCGGGCGTCGGCATTGTAGGAACCCTCGGGCTGGAGGAGCAGGGCCTCCTCATCGAGGCGCTGGGCCTCGTCGTATTGCTTCGCGGCGAGCGCGATACGGCCCTGGGCGATCAATCCCCTCGCCCGGCTGGCGGGATCGCGCGCGACCTTCAGGTAATTCGCCACATGCGGCGACGCGGCGCTGGCCTTGCCGAGGCGAATCTGCGCCTCCGCCAGCTCGATGAGCGCGTCGGGTTCCGCCGTCTTTCCCTCGGTCACGACGGGCAGGAGGTTGCGCTCCGCCGTGGCGTAGTCGCCCTCCTCGAAGCTCTTGCGGCCCAGCCAGCGGTTGATCTCGGCAGGCACCTGCACCTTGGGATTGTCCTTCAGCGCCTGTTTCAGCGCGTCGGTATTCTGCTGGTAGTAGTAGGCGAGAATGATGCGCAGCGTGGCGCGGTCGGCGTATTGCGGATCGAGCTTGCGCGCGGCCTCCAGGCTCGGGATGGCTCCGGCGTAGTCCTTGTTTTCATACGCAGCCCAGCCGATCCAGAAGTTCGCCTGCCCGGCGGCGGAGGTTTTCGGGTACTCGGCGAGGAGCTGTTTGAAGGTCGCCGCCATGGCCTTGTAATCCTGCTGCTGGCCCTGGATGAGGGCCTTTTGCTGGAGCGCGAGCTCGCGTTCCTTGGCGTCCTTGTTGTTGTCGATGATCGAGTTGAAGTCCTTCAGCGCGCCGTCGTAATCCTTCAGCTCCTGCCGCGCGAGGCCGCGCTGGATGACTGCGTTGAGCGCGGATGAACCCTTGGGAAACTGCTGGAGGTACGCGGTATAGATCTGCTCGGCGGGGGCGAACTGGCCGGTCTTGCCGAGGCACCAGCCCAGTTTCATCATCGCCTTGCCCTTGATGTCGGCGTCGATGTTGGCGGCGAGCACCTGATTGTAGAGCGGGGCGGCGGCGGCGTAATCCTGTTTCTTGAAGAGCGCCTCGGCTTTCAGGAGTTGCGCCTGGGCCCGCTGCTTCGGGTCCTTGCTCACTTGGAGGAAGCTGTCGACCTCCGCAAGCAGGGTCGGGTCCTCGAGCTGGTACATGCTCACGAGCTTCTGGAATCTCGCGTCCTGCGCCTGTGCGGCCTCGGGGTATTGCGTGATGAGTTGATTGTACACGGTCTGCGCGGACTGGGCGTTGCCGAGCTGCCGGTAGGAATTCGCCGCCAGCAGCAGCGCCTCGGCCCGGGTGTCCTCGGGCAGGCTGTCGAGGTACTTGTCCTTCAGCGCGGTCACCTTCTGGTAGTTCCCCGTCGTGTAAAACGTGCGCATCGCGCCGAGCACGGCGATGGCCTTCCAGTCGCCCAGGTCGGGCAACGCGAGGGCTGCGTCGAAGAGCGAGGCGGCGCGCTTCTGGTCGCCCATCTCGGCGGCTAGAGCGGCGGCTTTCACCGCAGCCTCGGCGCGCATGGCGGAGGGACCCGGGTCTGCGGCGAGCTTGGCAAAAGCCTCCAGCGCCTCCTTTTTCTTCCCGGCATTGGCATTGACCTCGGCGAGGGAAAGACGGGCGTAGTCGCGGTAGGGATTGTCCTTCGTCACGTCGGCCACCTCCTGGTACATGCGCACGGCGTCGTCGGTGCGCTTGAGCTTCTCCAGGCAGCGCGCCTGCTGATACTTGGCCGAGAGCTTGACCTCCGGGCTCGTCGCCTGCTCGGAGGCGGTCTGGAACTGCTTGAGCGCCTGCTCGTACATGCGGTCGCCGAAAAGATACTCGCCGAGCCGGAACGCTCCCGCGCCGACGAACTCGCCGGTCTGGAACTGCGTCACCAGCCGCTGGTAGGCATCGCGGGCGGAATCGTCATTGCCGAGCAGCCGGTGGCTTTCACCGAGGCGAAAGAGCGCCTGATCGCGCTGCACCGCCGTCGGGTGGGCGATGAGAAACTTTTCGTACTCCGCCACCGCGTAGTCGTACATCTTGCGGGCGTAGACGGCGTTGGCGCGGTTCAGGTCGTCCGCAGTCGTATCGGCGGCGGGTGCGGTGGGAGAGAGGCGGATGATTCCATCCTCATCCGGCGTCGGCACCGCCACGGCGGCGGCCGGTGTGGCGGCGGGTATCGCCGCCGGCGTCGCGGTCGGGATCGGCTCCATGCGCTGCACGGGCTCCGCGCGGCGGATCGGGATCGGCGTGGCTATGGGCACCGGGGTGGCGGCCCGCGTCGGGCGCTCGATGGGGATCGGTGTCGCCACGCGCACGGACGTCGCGGCGGGGACCTCGGCGGGGACTCGCTGCCACTCGCTTTCCGGCGTAGGGCTCACGGTGACCCGGCCCGAGGGGCGGAAGGGGGTAAAGCCCGGCTCGGGGGCGAATTTCCTCGGGTCCACCGTGGGTGCCGGGATGGGCGTGGGCGTTGGAGTCTGTGCCGGGGTTGGCGAGACATGGCTCATCCACGAGGGATTCTGGTAATCGAAATCCGATCCCTGCTCGCCGCGGATCACGGGAATCGCGCGGCGCACCTCGGGCTCCTGCGCCATCAACGTGCAAACGCACGCCGCGCTGCCGAGCAGCGAGAGGATGAGCGAGCCTTTCATCAATCCGGCTTGCTCGTGGCAAAAGCCACGTTCCAGATGTTGGCCGCACGGCAGATGTCCAGCACGTCGACCACATACTTGTAGTCCACATTCTGGTCACCCCGCAGGACGACGGCCTGATCCGGGTACAGCTGAGCGATGCGGGCCAGGGTCTCCTGCAGCTCCGCGGGCGTCATCGAGCGGCGGTTCATCACGATCGAACCGTCGCGCCTGACGTTGAGAATCACCTCGCCGACCGGGCGGCGGTTTTCCTTGCCCTCGCGGGCCGCCGGCACCTTCACGTCCAGCTCAGCCTCGTTGCGGGCGAAATTCCACGTGAGAATGAAGAACACGAGGAGAAACAGCAGAATGTCCACAAACGGGGCAATCTGAAACACCACGCGCTCGGGCGCGGTATGGGAGCGAAAGTTCACAGCCGGTCAGAGCCCTTGTAACCGCTCGCGCTCATCAGCGCCATCAGGTGCGTCGTAGCGCCCTCCAGCTCGGAGATCGCCCCCTGCACCCGCCCGCGGTAAAATGCATACGCCGCCATCGCCGGGATGCCCACCAGCAGGCCTGTGGCCGTGGCGATGAGCGCCTCGCCGATGCCATGCGCCAGCATCGTCGGCCGCTGCGCCGCCGCGTCGATCGCGATCACGCCGAAGGACTGCACGATGCCGATCACCGTGCCGAGCAGCCCCAGCATGGGAGCGATCGTGCCGATGTCGGCGAGCAGGGCCACCTGTTGATTCAGGGCGCTGGCCTGCCGGGTGCCCTCGGTCATCGCGATTTCGCGCGCCTCCTCGAGGGTCGCCTTCGGGTTTTTCGTCAGAAAGTCCATCGTCCGGCGCATCACGCGGGCCACGCCATCGTTGTGCCGGTTGGAAATCGCCAGCAGGCCGAGGTAATCCCGCTTGCGGATGAGGGCGTCCGCCGTTTGCATGAACCGGCCCGACACCATCGCCCCCCGCCGGGCGGAAAAGAAGAATACGATGATCAGCATCACCGTGATGATCGACAGGATGCCCAGCGGAATCATCATCGGCCCGCCCGAGACAGCCATCTGCCAAAGCGTCGCCGACTTGGGACCCGGTCCCCCGGGGGTCAAGGTAGCATCCTGGGCCAGCACAGAGCCGACTACGGCAAACGACGCCAACGTCGCAACAGCGGTTTTCATGGAATTGCGCTAAAATAGTGCCTTCCCCCGCAGGCGCAAGCTCGGGAAATGGGACTTCCTCCGGGTGAACTCACGAAAATCCGCCGGGGAATTCAACCGGCACCAAGAATATTGGGCCGAAAGCCCCCCTGCTGGGAGGTCGGCTCGCCGTTTCCCCTCAAGAGCAAGAGGTTCAGGAAGTAAAGTATTGCCTTTGTCCCTAACTCGCCGCGATCAGCCGACGGTTTTTCCAGAAATACGCAGCGCCGGAGTAGACGGTCAGCGCCACGGTGATCGCGATGAGCAGGTCGCCGACGATCTGGGCGGTCGGGGCGGTCAGGAGCGGGATTTTGATGCTCCACTCCACGCTGGCGAGGAGGAGCAGGAAGTAAATGATCGTGATCATCTGCCAGGCGGTCTTGTGCTTGCCCAGCTTCTCGGCGGGGAGGATGATCCCCTTCGAGCTGGCCAGCAGGCGCAGGCCGGTGATGAGAAATTCGCGGCTGATGATGATGATGACAGCCCAGGCCGGGATGTAGCCAAAGGTGATGAGGCAGATGAAGGCCGAGGCGGTGAGGATCTTGTCCGCCAGGGGGTCCATGAGTTTCCCGAAGTCCGTGATGAGGTTGTACTTGCGAGCGATGACGCCATCCAGGTAGTCCGTGGCCGTCGCGATCAGGAAAAGGGCAAGCGCGACAGTGTGTGAACACGGCCAGCTCGTCGACAACGCGAGGACAAAAAATCCCGCGAGGATCAGTCGGAAAATGGTGAGGAGATTGGGCAGATTCATCGGGAAAGATTGCCTAGACCGCCCAACACGCGTGAGGTAGCGTGGGCGGCTCACTTTTTAATTCATGAGTCAAAGCGATATCGGGTTAATCGGACTCGCCGTCATGGGCGAGAATCTCGTTCTCAACATGGAAAGCAAGGGCTTTCGCGTCAGCGTCTATAATCGGACGACGGCGGTCACGGAAAAATTCGCCGCTGGCCGAGCGAAGGGGAAGAACATCGTCCCGACCCGCACGCTTGAGGAATTCGTCTCCTCGCTGGCTCGTCCGCGCAAAGCCCAGATCATGGTGAAGGCCGGTGCCCCGGTGGACGCCGTGATCGAGCAGCTCATCCCGCTCCTCGAGCCGGGCGATATCATCATCGACGGCGGCAATTCTCTCTGGACCGACACCCAGCGCCGCGAAAAGTACCTCAAGGAAAAGGGCATTCATTTCTTC
>Ga0209935_1001020_pt1 | contig 52152 bp, 68 predicted proteins | sample ThiBio_1000_plan_2_FD_183958 | JGI IMG/M metagenome (GOLD analysis project Ga0209935, IMG submission 183958) | Wastewater bioreactor microbial communities from Cape Town, South Africa - Thiocy_cont_1000_plan (SPAdes) | ecosystem: Engineered > Bioreactor > Thiocyanate-remediating >... | reverse complement strand
TTTTTTTTAAATACAGACATTAGGTAGTGCTGAATTAGCATTGACACAAGATTGTTTCTATTCTCAAGTTACTGCTCAGGGATGTTGTGGTGATCAAGGTTTATTACGTATTCCTGTTCTGTCAGTCAAAGATATTCGACAACAATCATGTAAAATTCATTAGAGAATATTTTGATTTGAGTTTTCTTTTCTTATCAATAGATTTTAATGGACGTTATCGTGCTGATTATCCTCATATGGTTATAACTTATATCGTACGAGATGAGAAAGGCACTCATGAATATCAAGCCGGTTGGCAAATGAATGATACGACATATAATCAATGGAAAACTGCGATCGAACGACTACGTGACTCACATCCGCCATCTGAACTTGCTTAGACTCTTTCGTTTTTTTTTCTTTTTTTTGTATTGTTCAAATTTATTTATGCTAGGCGTCGGGTTTTTTTTGAATAATAGAGTAAATGTATGCGACAGACAAACGAACGAACGAATGAATTCTTAACAACAACTTATTGGTTCTTTCTGTGACTTATCTCTACAGACATATAGATGTCTATAATAGATTAAATTCAAAAAAAAGTTTTTTTTTATTGAAATGCTGAAAAAAATGTTTGTTCAAAGAAAAAAATGATCTCGATCTGATCAATAGGTTTATTTATTTTTCGAATGATTCCATTTTGAAACCAATGTTCTTTTGTATTGTTATTGTTTTCCTTTTTACTCTCTCTATTTCTTAAACGAGACTTATGTTTGACATATAAATTTTCAAATTTCTTCTTTTTTCAGTTCTTATCCATGGATGATTCGGTTTTATATCGTTTGAAAAATCTGCTCGATCATAGTATCATTTCAATAGAGAAACCTCAATTTAAAATCGGCCGTGCACCGAGTAAAAAATAAATAAAAACATTCGCGATTGTCATTGTCTTTTCGTTTTAAAAATAATAGTCAATGATTTAGCAATTGAAACAAATCGTTACATCTCATCATCACATTGTCTATTTGAATATGATAATGGACATGTTTATATTCGTGATACAAGTTCGAATGGAACATTAATAAATCGAATGAAAAAAATCAATAAAAATCAAGATGTAAAATAATTGAATTGATTTGAAACGAACGATTCGTTATTTTGTTTTTCTAGCCAATTGAACTTCAAACGGGTGATATTATTCATTTAGTTTTTCGTAAAGATGAACCGAGTGCAAGTAAAATTTTCAATTACAAAAAATCTCGTAGATATACGTATGCGTGTATGTTTGATTTAGACGTGATCTATCAATTGGATATTCCACCGTTAGGCAAATCGAAACGAAAAGTTGATTCTGAAATTGAAAATGAATTCAAACGTTTAAAAGCAAACGAAAATCTAACGAATCAAGCTCGTGATGACATGGAAGATATTCTTACTTGTCTTTGTTGTCAAGATGTGATGTCGAATCCGATTTGTTTGGAACCATGTTTACATGCATTTTGTAATGATTGTTATCGTTCATGGGAACGTATTCAACGAACATGTCCGAAATGTCGAGTGAAGGTCACAAGCACGAAGAAAAATGTGGTTATAAATGGCATTTTAGATGCATTTTATAAAGCGTATCCAGAGAGAAAACCAGTTTTACAACCTATTGAAAATCAAAATATAACAGTCATTAACATACAAGATCAAGTGGGAATGGAATGGGAGATGTATTTTTATGAATATTTCAATGTTTAGATCGAAGAAGAAGAAGACGATGATGAGAATGAATTTGATGATGATGATGACGATGACGATGATGAAGAAAACGATCATCATGATGATGATGATGATGAAGAAGAAGAGGATGAAGAGGATGAAGAAGAAGAAGAAGAAGGTCCTTTGTAAGTTTTAGTTTTTTGATCATTCATTTATTTGAATGTAAATTCCAGCGTTTTGACAATGGCAACGCCGACGCCCGATGTTCAATTTCGTTGTCAACAATGTCCACCAAATCGATTTGGTAACACTATCTTTTATTTCTTTAAAAATAAAACCTATTTTCTCTTCTGTTTACAGTTCGTCGAGCGAATCCAGCGGATTATAAATGTAAACCCGGTGAAAATCATGTTCTTTGTCAATGCTGTACTCAAGCAATGCCCGATCGACATAATCAACCAAATATCCATCAAAATTGTAAATAAAACTAAATTCAATTTCGTCATTCGTTTCCAATTTTTGTGTTTCTAGGCGAAATTTGTCATCAATATTTTTGCAATCTTTACTATGATCAATGTCAACGAAACGATTGTTCGGGATGTTTAAATCAATTAAAACGTATGTTCATTGGCGAATAAAAATAGAAAATTGTCGTTTTTTTTCCTTATAAATTTAGATATGAATTTTAATGCTCGTCATTTAATGAACTTTGTCAATAATAATCAAATCGAAACGCAAATTCTTCGAAATTATCTTGCGAAATACCGTTTATCGATATCTGATTTTCTTGTTCTTTGTTGTCAACGTCTCGATCGAAAAGATTTTCAATCATCAATTATCAATCAAACAACAACAACAGGTAAAAATAAAAATAAACTTTGCCAATAAAATATGTTGGTTTGTTTAAATTTTAGTTCCATCGAATTTAATTGTTTGTTATCGATGTGCTTTGAATATTTTCAAAGATTTAGCTTATCAATTTCGAGCGTCAATGAAACCTACCGATATCTTACCAGTAAATTTACGCCAACGAGAAAATTGTTACTATGGCAAACATTGTCGAACACAACATACGAAATTAGGTCACGCACAAAAATATAATCATGCTTGTGAACAAACGAAACATTAAACAGAAAAGGAAATACGTAGATCTTTGTAAATAAAAATGAACAATTGTTATATTATATATATTTTTTTTAAATTCGATTATTGAAAAACAAAAGCTAATTGAGATTCTTATGTTTGTAGATGTCAAATGTGCCGATATTCTATCCGACGTACGAAGAATTTCGAAATTTTTCAGCATATATATCCAAAATCGAATCGTTAGATGCACATAAAATCGGTCTAGCTAAAATTGTACCACCCAAAGAATGGATTGCAAGAAAATCGGGCTATAAACAGAAACAAATCGATGATACAATTGTTGAAAATCCAATTAAACAAGAAGTTCACGGTAAAGATGGTTTCTATTCCGTTCATAATATTCAACAGAAATCAATTAAATTGAATTATTTCGAAAAATTATGTCAAACAAGTCGATATGCAACGCCTAAACATTTAACACATAATTACGAAAAATTAGAACGAAAATATTGGCAAAATTTAACATCGATTTCACCGATCTATGGTGCTGATGTTAGTGGCTCATTCTATGATTCAACACAAACAATTTGGAATGTAACAAATCTCGGTACAATTCTCGATGATCTACAAGTCGAATGTGGTACGAAAATCGAAGGTGTCAACACGACATATCTCTATTTCGGTATGTGGAAAGCAACATTTGCTTGGCACACCGAAGATATGGACTTATATTCAATAAATTATCTGCATTTCGGTGCGCCGAAACAATGGTATGTCATACCTCCATCGTACGGCAAACATTTCGAAAAATTTGCTGCTCTACATTATCCATCATTAGCTCGTCGTTGTCCAGGTTTTCTTCGTCATAAAATGACTCTAATAGCTCCATCGATCCTTGCCAAACAATCGATTCCCTATTATAAAATGACTCAATTCGAAAACGAATTTATTATTACATTTCCATATGCATATCATTCGGGTTTTAATTACGGTTTTAATTGTGCTGAATCGACGAATTTTGCACTCGAACGTTGGATTGAATATGGTAAACATGCAATTCAATGTGCTTGTCGACATGATATGGTTAAAATCGACATGGATCGATTTGTTTTGAAATATCAACCGGATTTATACGACGATTGGTCGAAAGGTATTCAACTCACATTACATCCTGAAGATAAACAAATTCGACAAGCAAATTCAACGATTATTCGAAGTTCACCGACAAAAAAACGTCTACGAATCAATTCGAAACATTTCTCAACTAATAAATCCATACAATTAATTCATCAGGAAACAATATCCGACGAACGATATTCGTGTATCTATCGTGATCTAGCTCAATTTGATAAACAAAATCCCATGTTCATTTCGAAATATTCACAACCATTGATTCGTGCTGCACTTTCACGAGCTGATTTTAAAACAAATAATCTATTGAATATTTCAGCTCGATTGACATTAAATCTTTCATCGATACCTCATCGAATACTTTTTCATGGTTTTAAACAATCGAATATCTATCAAGAATATCTTCTCGACGGTCTTTGGCATTATCAAAAACGAAATTTTCCTATTGAACAATTGTTTAATCAACAATTAAATTCATGTGCAATTTGTTATCTATTCAATTCGAAAAACGTTCGATTTCATTGTCATCTATTCAATATCAAACAAATTTCACATGAAATTCTTCAATGTTTCGATTGTCAAATATGTGTTCATCAAGATTGTTATGAGAATTTATGTTTATTATTCAATATTAAAATGAATGAAAATCATGAGAAATGGTTTTGTCAACGATGTTCATTGAAATCACCAAATGATCACTGTACAGCTTGTTTATTTCGAGGTGGTTTACTTGTTCAATCATTTGTATCTTCTCAATCATTTATTCATGCAATATGTTCGATCTATTCTTATTATTCACATCCAATCAAATCATTGAATTCAACATGTTCATATTGTTGGTCATTCAGTCCATTAGCTTATCGACAACTACCAACACATATCTATGCATTTTGTAAGAATTCGACATGTTCAAATCGTTTTCATGTTACTTGTGGTCTTCTGAATAATTGTACATTTGAATTCGATTCAAACGAATCAATCATCAATGCGTATTGTCATTTACATAATCAATCGAAAGATAATATTAATTATGAAACTATCGATCATTCCATCGAACAACAACGATATGATGATGAGGAAGATGATGGTGAAATTCTTGCTGAACATCAACGAATATCAATTGGCACACGTGTTCGATCGATTGAAAATAATGATGAACGAATCGGTCGAGTTATTGAGAATGAAATTAGTTTTCATTATGTTGTAGATTTTGGCGATGGATGTTATAGTCATGATATGCTTGCTGAAGATATTCTCGATTTTGATCTTTCGACACTTGTCAAAGGCTCGAATATACGTATTAAATGGACAGATGGAGTGATTTATTCATGTAAATACATTGGCCGTAAACGTGTACTTTTGTATCATATTGAATTTGACAATGAAACACGACAAATGCGTCGAGAAGAATTCGTTTGTGAACACCCTCAACAACAACAAACTGTAACATCATCGTTGAAAATGAATCAATCCGAAAACGAACATAACTATAGTCGACGACAACCAGTTACGACAAAATCCAAACGAAAGAAAAATAGTCGTAAACGAAAACGCATTTCATCAATATCAACAATTGAAGATATTCAGGAATAGAACATAACAAAATTTTTGTATATGATGTTTGTTTTTTTTTGTTGTTGTTGTTCTCATTTTGCAATTATTTAATCAATAGCGATTTTCTCAAAAGAAAAACAAACAGCAGACGAAACGAAAATTCTCATTTTTAAAAAATATTTTGTTAGGCGAGATTTGCCGGTGATGTTTGTTTTTGCTGTCATAGCGTTATTCTGATTTTCTTTCTTTTCTTTTCTTTTTTTTATAAATATAAATGATGAACATAACACCACAGCACAATCTTTCTGTCTATGATATCATTTAATTGAACATATGATGTTAGTTACGTATATAACTGTATGATCGGTAATCCAGCTGTGCAATGAATGATTTATTTTTTGTTATCTTTTTTCTTATGATCGATTGGCAAGACAAGTCGATTCTATCTATTATTATTACGATGGTCAGAAAAAGATAAGTATGTTGTTGAAATAGAGGGAAAAACGACAACGACGAACAAGCAACAATGAAAGCATTTAATGAGATTCAAGTGGAATGAATTGAAATCGTTTTCTTTTTGATTATACACTCGATTTAATTCGATCTTGATTCCCTAATGATTTTTCCTGGTGTATCATTAAATCATCGATCAATGTTGATAACAGACTATATTGCTATTATTTAATTCTCATTAAGAAAATGAGATAATTAGAAAAGGAAATCCATGGTTAGTGTCGTTTACTGTCTAGACATTGATCTTTTTTTTTTTAAAATGACAGAAACCTCAGGTTAGATTATTTCAATAAATTCGAAATTTAACTATGTACGCGTATCTATTTCCGCTAATTGCATTGCCGAATACAGTGTCTAGTTTGAAAATTGAATTGATTCTCTTGACAATGAAAGACAAACAGTCTATCGTTTAACAAAGGAAGCATTAGGGCATCAGCTCGCCGCCATTATTCTTATTGAACAAATGGTTCATTGATGTGATGCGATGTCTTTTGCTCATCGCGTGTATACGTGCAGATAAGAGGCGGGCAGCTGACTGGTTTATGTTCACTGTCGACATGTGTCAATCTATATCCATGTCGAGTTGTTCAGCAAAAAAACAGCGTTCGATTTCCTTATTTGTGTTTAAAACATGCAGATGGTCTCTATCGCCTGTACACATCGAAATTGTTTCGTCACCTACGATTGATTAAATTGAACAGTTCATTGGATGTGAATATACTTTAGTCGGATAAATTTAATCATTTTGTTTTGGCGTGTTTTCTGTCTCCTTCGAATGTGTGATGTGCAAATAAGCGGATAATGAATTGCAATTGTTGACGTGTGTTTTTTTTCTCAGTAAAATAACAACGATAATGATCGGTAGAACAAAAAAAAGATGAGAAAGGATTTTATTATTATTCATAGACAAAGAAGAAGAAGAAAAAAACGAAGTAAAAATAACAAAACATTAAACATCATTGCTCGGTATATTATTTTAAAGCCACGGAAAATTAATTTGTGCTAATTGTTTAAACTGTCGATTACAATTGGCGTAGAGAATTTTGAGTTTATCTCGAGAGATTTCGGATATCGACGGATGTTGTCGACCTTTGGATGAGCCGAGACAGCCATTGGGCTGTTTCACACAAGGAAAACCGCGTTTATTTGCATTAAAATAGAAATGTTCTTTTCGTATATGATTTGTGAGATTAAGAAATCGTTCAACACTCTCGAATTCTTCCCATGGATGTTGAATAAGATTTTCACCATCGACAAAATGTATTTGTTCTAAAGGAAAATATTTTAACCATCGTTGAAGATAAATCGAATAGCAACCGATTTTAATCGGTGTCCAACGCGTATAATTATTCATCGATATAAATTCATCGAATGTCGGATAAGTTCGATGTCGATTTCGAATTTGTACATAATCACTTATCGCACGAATAATCGGATCACGAAGAATAATTATTAATTTAATATTTGGCAGTGAATTAGCTAGACGAGCTGGCGTAGATTTATCAATAAAATAATGTGGAGTTTTTTCAATAGTTATCGATTGACTAGAATTTAACATCGGCATTTGATCTCTGAAGAAGAAAAAGAAGAAAAAGATTACAAATCATCAATCATGATTCATTCTAGTTAAGTTTCCTTTTTTTCAAGGTGTAATCGTTGTTCAATTAGAAGATTCTAATCATGACATGTATATACATAGAGATGATAAATGAGAAAAACAGAAGCAACAGTCGACCACATACTGTGATGATGATAAGATAAAAAACAAGGAAATGTTCTCCGATTGTTTCCTATTCGCATCGGTGCACCTTTTTTCTTTGCTTCCATGATCAATTTCACTATTGACAAGCAAAATATTCGAACGAGTTTATATTGAATAGTCATACATTATGTCATTTACTTCGAGTTGAATGCATCTGCCTCTTCGCTCTTTCTCTCATGTCTCTATTTTCCGATTGAACGCATATTTAAGGTATACTTTTCAATTAGATTTTACCGGCCACCCGATGTGATCAAACAAAGAAAACTGAAGACATCTGCACAAGCTATTTTACATAAAAAAAAGACCCTTTTTCTTTTGTTTTATATGTTTCTTCTTCGCGTGCTGTATCAATTTTATGTTTGACTCTCTCTCTATATATAATATAAAAAAGAAAATGCAAGTCGCCCGTAGGGAAGTTTCGATTACATCGACTCGAGAAGCATGCAAGTGAACTTTGTTCTATGAAATACAAAAAGAAAGACAGTCAAAGCGAAACTTGATTTTACGCTAGGACTATTACCGAATAGGTTCTATTATTGATGTTCGTTGAACGATTGTCATTTTTGCTTTCGTTAATGATAGAGATCATTATAGATGCTTGAATAGACTCGCTCGTCTCGTACTTATTCGATGTCCATCCCTACGCATGCGCATGTGTGCACTTGAAAGACTAGACGTGTGCGCATTTTTGAACTCTCGAGACGACGACTATGACTTTAATCTATCTGTTGTTTCAACTAATCAATTTTCTTTTCGGGTTTAAGAAATGATTTTTGCTATCGTCTTTTTTTACGTACCGATACCAATCAAGACCAAGTGAAAAATGTTTCGATGAATCGAAGAAATGTATTTCGCGTGATGATACAGCGATCGATGGATGTATGGAGAGAAATTTGAGAAGAGCTCGTGTTCCACATTTTTTCACGCCAATTATAATTGCTTGTGGAAGACTTTTCGAATTTGTTACTTCAGTTGATGAGTTAATTGTCGAAAATAAACAAAGAATAAATAGTACTAAGATCATTCCATTACGTCAATTGAAACAGACAAGACAACACTTGACCGACATCGGAATTACTCGTTGTTGACCAGCAACTAGTTAATTGATCTTCGACAAGACACTATGATTACATATATATATATATTGTGATCTTCTTTTTCTGCGGAAGAAAGAGAGAGAGAGAAAAAGAGAGAACAGGCTTCCTTTTCTTCTCTTTCTCTAAACGACGAGTTCATACATTTTATTTGCTATGCAGTTCTTTTTTTCCCTCTTCTTCTTCTCTCTCTATTATTGATTGAACGTGTGTTTATATGGCAAGCGAGTGTCAAATACGAAACGGATCAAAGTACCCTTGATTTCGTTTCTCAACAAACAATGCATTCATTCAATAAGAAGATCTATAATCCCCACCCATCGTCTTCATTTGCTTGAGGTGGTGATATCATCAACATCACCATAATCTTCATTCATTCATTCGTGCGCATCAACAAATCTTAACATATACACACACACGAAATCAAAACGACGAACTGACTTTATTTTAAATGTTTTTTTCGAAAGGACTTGATGATGCAATAAGAAAAATGCCAACAAGGGAGAATGAATGTTTATCAATAGTATATGCATAGATGTGGGACCAATTAGCTGTGCATGTGTGCAAGCATATCAAACAAAAAAATGTAGTTCTGATCGTGATAGACACACGTGTGTATGTGTGTGTGAGATTGTTTGTTTATCGTTGTAGTTCATCAAACTGAATCGATCTTTTATGTTAACACTTTTTGATATCCATATACATCCTATTAAATAGTTATATTCTGTGTGACATTTCGATCAAAGATTAAAAGCTGATTAGATAAAACTAAATGTTTATTTAATTGGTGTTTAGATACGAATTTGATATGATTTTAAAAGCAATGACATGTACACAAAATAAAATGTTCAATACGTAATCGAACAAAGGAATTTTTAAGTAAATAAAAAAAATATGAAATATTTAGATTTAATTAGACAACAGAAAGAAGTCAAAATGAGAAATATGATGATTTCAAATATTAATGTTGAACATCTTGATTAACCACAGGACATATGATTCTATTCAAGAGAAAGAAAATGTGTCCGACGAATGGCCGGAAGGAAGAAATAAATGAAAATTTCATAAAAAAAAGAAGAGGACTTTTTTTCTTATATTTCAAAGGATACTGATTCTGATTCTCTCGATAGAGGACGCTTGATTGAGAGAGAATCTTTCTATTCGTATCGCATTTCGACCGATTCTGGGAATTGCCTCATGCAGATGACTAATATCAACCTACACTATTCTTTCATCATCAGGTCAGCTGGGTAACTATTGACAAATTATATGAATAGAAGAAAGAAAATAAATTGTTGACGTCATAGGCATTTGCTTGCATAGTTAAATGGAATTACCTTTTATTTCATATAGATTCTTCGAGGTTAAAGTAAAATGTCAGAGTTTTTATTGAAGGCAAATTCCTTTCCTTTTCTTTTTCGTAACAGTCTCTTGTGAAGGTAGAAGACGCAAAAGAAGAAAAAAAACAACATATTTCGTTTCTTCCTCGCCTCGTCGTCGTTGAATGCATGTATGCAAGAAGTTCTTCGCTTTTTTTTTCTTGTCGCGATAATGATTCATAGTTGCAAGACATATATTTATTGTTCTTTAGTTGCTCGACAGGGTTATTTTCGATTTTGATTTTTGTCTTTGTCTGCAAGTTACAAGTTATAACTAAATGTATCGGCGAATGCGACGTATTTCTCGCAAATTTCAACGTAATTTATCCGATGTTAAATCAGCTGCAACGAATCTGTTCGGTCGAAGTACGAGTTACACTGGACCATCGTTCGAATCCTCGTATCGAACATCAGCAATAGTAAGTTTTGTTATGTTTAATCGTACAAATTTTCTTGTTTTATATTTAGACATCGTCAGCAATTGAATCTGATGATGACAGTGAACTCGTTTTCGAAGGATCTTCAACGAGCAGGTAGTTCGAACAAAAAAAAAACAAGAACTTTCTCATTTATTTTTATTTTTATTAGTGAACAACAAGTTCGACGTGATTCGTTGACATTAATTCCATGTCAATTTTGCCAAGCTCAACAATTTACAGATGTTATCGAGGAACATCAGGTAAGAAACCGAGATCTTCGTGTCTTTAATTGATTATAGTGGGCATTTCTTTTTCTATGTTTTCTATTTTCAATCGAACGAAAAATTTCATCGTTTGACGGAGAGAGAAAAAAATAAATTATAAAATAATATTTATGCTTGCTTCGAACAGATCGAATTACATCGATGATATTTACATATATGTCTGATTAGAAGAAAAACCCAAGCTATATATCTTCGTAGCACTTAAGTGTCTTTGATAAGAATATGTTTGGAGAGATTTATAATGAGAGAAAGAAAAAAAAAACAACACAGATTTCGATATTGACTTTTATGTTTTTTGATTAGTTACGATGTTTGCAAAATCCTGTAAATACTAATCGACCACGTCGCGTCACTTTTAATACATCAAATACGAGTGCGCGTTCTCGTGTTGTTTCTGACAATGTTTTATCATCACCACGGTCAAGAGCTCGACGTCGAGCTCCAAGTCCAACAGCTCCACCTCGTCCACGAAGTCCATCGCCGACGGAAGGTTACACAGCACCTAATCATCTTGTTTGTCCAATTCAAATGACTGTCTTCCATGATCCAGTTGTGGCAAGTGATGGTCACACATATGAACGTTCTGCTATTGTCAATTGGCTTCGAACAAATACGACAAGTCCTGTCACACGACAAGCAATTTCCAAGGATACATTGAATCCAAATCTTTTAATAAAACAATTAGCTGAAGAATTTCGCGACAAATGCCGACAAAGACGTGCTATGTATCCTTACCGTTTAGATATTGATTTGAAAAAAACTGATCGTATCGATGATTTAAGTACACCCACGAAAATATTCTATCATGTCGAGTGGTGTGGTGAGAATAGAAATCTAACAAATTCGGATGTGATTCTTGTGCATTTAATTGGTGATCAAGCTGAGAAAATAGCTGATATCAATTGTAAACTTGCCCCGCATCCGAATGTTATTCGAACATCAGGACGAGTTGAACATCAAGAAACAGGTATTCTTCTCCTACAAGACAATCTACCTGAACAAACACTCGAGCATTTACTCGAACAAAACGATGGCAAATTGTCTATCTGTACTATTGACACAATTCTCTATCAACTAGCTTTCGCACTTCAACATCTTGCTTCTCAAAATGTCGTTCATGGCAATATTAATATGAAAAATATCTATATCGATCAACTTGATCCGATACCTGAGAATATCAAAATTAAATTAGCAAATATTGCTGAAAACGATGATACGACGGATGATGGTGATGATCTTGTTGCATTTGCTCGGCTCGCTCAACAGCTATATTTAAGTCCAGTCGTTGGACATAACGATGATTGTGATGCACGTGAAGAATTTCTTGGAAAACTTATTAGTAATGTCGATGGATCTCAAGATCGATTCACATTTACACAAGTGACAGACATGATTGTTGAACTTATTCGTCAACGAAAATTTGATTTTCCTTGTTCGTTCGAATGATTTATTTTGTTTAAAAAAGATAAATGCATATTTAAAAATCTTGAGTCAATATGTTTTTAATCGTCAAGTTGAAAATAACCGTGAATTGCCCAATGACTCGATGGATATAAATGATCCGAAGTTTTTATTCGTTGAACACCCTCAAGTTCCATATGAACAGGTTGAAATGAAGATTTTGTTGTTGTTGTTTGAAAGAATATTCGATCGGAACGTTGTGGATTGATCTTTTCGGTTATATTTCCATTGATTTCAGGATCAAATGTATAGATTGTTTCGATTTGTTCGCCTGTTTTACGCCATAGATCATCAAGATCAATTGGCAATGACTGCCAACAATCATCTGAAATCTAGAAATTTGTTTTTTTTTGTCAATATTTAATTGAATTTCAATGTCAACATACTGTTTGACTGCTGACAGCTGATATGAGAAGATGACTGGGTGCTGTTCGATGGATTTGTTCGAAACAAAATGAACTTGTTTTATCATCGATAAATGCATTGAAAAGATCGATTGAAGTCGAAGTTTTGTATTTAATCTATTCGAATAGAAGATGAATATGTGCATTGTGAAACAATCGTCAAACTTCAAGTTTAATCATTTTCCAATTTTCAGAATTTTTAATAATTGATGTTCGTGTTTTTTTAATCGTGGATTTAAGTGTAAATATCGAAACATAATTACAATTATTTGGCGAATCTAAATAATAAAAGCATGATAAAAAAAAAGCTTTATTTTGCATGAATACCAATTTGTATGGATTCATCATCGTAGAATTCAGAGAGACAAGTTATAATGAATGTCAAAGAAAATGTTCCAACTTGTTGAAGAAAGATAACATCTGGTTTTTCTCTTGGAGAACACAAAAACGAATGAATGAATAAATTTTAGTTTACGTAGAATTTACCGAAGTAAGATTTCAATGATAGTTTCTGTTCGTCGTTCGATGAGATCATTGATTTCAACTTCTTCACTATCCGTTGTATCGGTGTTCCATGAAAATACTCGAAGATATTGATCTTTTTTTCCGACGTCAAACTTTTTCGTTAACATCGATTCAGCTTGTTCTTTTGCTTCATAAGTTGCTTTTAATGCTTGATCAATATTCCAATTATGATCTTTTAATAATTGAATAGCAAATTCTTGATCAATACCCGTTGCTTTTGCAAATGCTGCTGTGACTTTCGAAGCTATTTCAGGATTAAATGGACATTCATTTGATGAATCACTATTCGAACTTGAAATCGATTCATTATTATCATCATTATCATCATATCTTGTCGTCATTTTTCTCTACGTTTCTCTTTGAATATAAAAAAAAACAGAAGAGTTTCAAGTTTTTCATTTCTTTGTTTATACATATATCTATATTTAAATGAAAAATAAACTAAGAGGTCACTGGTAATCAGAGTGAAACGAGAACTAGTTTGATGAATTTCGATTGAAGACAAAAACAAGAATAATTATAACAACAATAACAACAAGAATAATTCCACCAATAATTAGAATTTTTTTCTTTTTTTTTGCTTTTGTATCAGTCATTGGTAGCAAATTATGATCATTTGACGATTGATTCGAATGTGTTTTTGAATCAATCGTTGTCATTTGTTTCGGTGGACTTGTCTTCTTGTAATTATCAATGAATGCATCGAAATCTGTTCGTTGACTAGGCTGGAAGAATGAATATACTCGCGTTCCATGATAGCATGTAAATTCATTAACTAAAATTCATTCATATTCTGTAGTGAAAGTCTTTCAAGATAGATAGATAGATAGACATACATGTAGCCGATTGAACTTTGGAACATTTGTCAGGTCTAACCGTGTATTTCAAGCGACATTGTGGTCCTTGAGATAGTGACGTCCATAAATATGTGACGAATTGATTTTCCTTTAAATTCGACGATTTCGATACATCGGTAATAACTAATTCACCTGTAGCTGCAGCATTTGCAACATTTGCAAGATCTAAAAAAGCAATGTATGTTATCGAGAGTTATGGAAATTTAATTTTCTACCGTTTCCCGTGATTAAATTGATATCTGTTGGCCATGCTTTACTTGGATTATCGGCGCTGTCTGTTTTAAAATACCATTCACGTTTTAAACGACCATCGACACATGAATATTTCAGACTCAGAGTTGAACGTCGCCACTCTTTTCTGTAGCATGACATATATTTAAAAGCATTCATTGCGAAAGTTCTAATTTTGTCATCATTACAATGCTCAAGTATATCAGCATTTTTAAAATAAAAACAAAGATTAGTCGATAAAGATAATAAGATAAGAATGAAGATTAGAATTGGAGAATTAATCATATTGTTTCTGTTTTTTTTGAATATATTGAGATCTGAACTAAGAATGACTAAAGATAGACAATGATTTGGCGCTTAGTAAAAACTACTATGTTTATACAATCACTAGTTCCTATTTTGATTTTATCCGTAATATCCTCTAATTCAGGTAGAGTTGCGTTTTTTTTCGCTTTGAAAAGGTTCTTTAATCATCATCGATTTGCTATATAGCTACTAGATATGGTGCATACTGTAGCACAGATATTGATTGCGATCACTATCAGAAGTGTTTGAGTAATATTTGTCGTTGTAATCAAGATCAACGACGATTTTGGACAGGTATTTGTCATAGTACAATTCATAAACGATTCGATTATAGTTTGATTTCAGGCAAAATATGTGCTGTTTGTTCTCAAGGATTGGATTATTCATGTAATAGAACTTGATTGAAGATAAGATTTACTTTTTTTGTTTCTATCGAACTAGTTGATCGATGTTACAAAGCATTTGAAACTGAAAAAACTTGGAATGATGCTCGACTATTTTGTCGTGAACGATATGCAGATTTAGTCACTTGGCATGATAACTCAGATGAACAAATAATTCGTTTACCTTTCAAAAAATTATTGGAAACAGAAAAAGTATCAACCGGTGTTTTAAATGATTTTTCTGCGGATAAATTACCGAAATTTCGTGCATACTGGTCGGCAGCTACAATCGATTCGTTCAATCGTTTGTTGAAAAAAAGATGTTCTTCAAGGAAATTTGTGATTTTATTTCTCTCTTCTTAGCCTATACAATTAAATGGATAGACCCAACTGGTATAAAATTAAGTGCAACAAGTAATTTTTGGTGTGATCCAACAGCTCACGCTGGTTATCAACTAACCAAACAACCATCCATGCAAACACGCCAAAGTCGAATAGGCGATACCTTCAAAGAAAAAATGAATCTTTTCTTTTAAAGATAGTGGTCAAATCGAACGTGAAGAATGTGTTACTTATAGTTTGGGTGAGACGAGTTTCAGTCCGCTGTGTCTAGCTGATGAATTCTGTAGTCAAAAACTACCATTCATATGTGAAATGAATGCTGTCAGTATGCAATCAGCGAATGATATGCATCATAGTACAAAAAAAACACAAAAAAAACAAGAAAATAATCTTATTTTTGAGATAATGATGGTAAGGAGATCAATTTCGAAGAACCAATATCGAGTACTACAGAACGTCAATCTATTGTATCCAATGTTTCGATTAGTACTGATATACCGGCAGCTGTACGTTTTGAATTCACTTTAACATTTAAAAGCAAAAGAAAATCGAATTTATTTTTTAGTTGGCTATTAATTCCAGTGGTTTTCCAATTGGTCGTCTACTTCTCGTTGTTTCTATTCTAATCGTATTAATCATCGGTGGTATTGTAGCTTATAAATTGTTTACAAAAAAGAAACCTCCAGTAGAATCAACTATAACAATCGAAGAAGCATCTGCAACAACAGAAGAAGGATCTGAAACTGCTCGATTGAGTTCGACTACTTTTCTAAAAGGCATGGCCGATGATGACGAACTTCGAAGTGTTCAATAATTTTCGTTCGATTTATTTATTTTCTCTTTTATTCTTAAAAAAAAATCAATTGTCTTTACAAATAAAACACAGAAACACACACGTATAGGATATATGATCTAAATATACACAAAATAATAAAAAAATCGACGCTAATGAATTTTTTCTAGAAACAATTTTTCATCTGTTGTCGAATGAAGATTATATCGTTGTGTCGACGCACATAAATGTAATAATTGACTGAATATAAGAGGTAAAGAATATTGATTATCAAGTGTTTGAAAAAGATCATCAACATTAATTTGATCATTTGCTTCGTGTTTGTGCATATAAGTTGTAATCGATGAACGAAGTTCGAGAAAGACTTTATTATGTTCTTGTTCTTCATTTGAATTTAGGATAGCTGCATCGAGAATTTGCTCCATATCAGTTTGAAGACGAATATCAACATCTTCTCGATTATCATCGATGAATATCGGTGAATATTGATCAGTGAATTCATCATTATTCAAAACATCGGCTATTGGAATAGGTGGCGAACGAATCGGTTCGATTTTCATTAAACATCGTTCTCGAATAGAAAAGTATTGTTCTGTAATTATTGGATAGGTAAATATTGACATCGACGAGTATTCGTCTTTGATTAATTCATCGAAATGTTTTCGTGAGAATTTTTTCTGTGAAAAGAATTGTGTTTGTTCAATTTTAGTTTTTGTTGTTGATGATTTGAATTTAAGTGAATGAAAATATGTTTGTTGATCCTGTGTAAGACCTTGCCGAAAGATATTTAAGTCGAGTTCTGTCAAAGGTTTCTTTCGACGTGTTCGTACAGATTTAACTTTCGAAAAGATTCGCTCGTGTTCAATCGTTTTTTCTTGATCATTTGAAATCATTTCTGGTTCGTCAAAAATTGGAATCGGCAATGGAATGTCATTGTCTTGAAAACTCGGTTGTACTTGTTCTGGTAGTGATTGATGAATTACTGTCTGATGATCATCATCATTATCATTATCATCGACGAATTGTTCATGTTGAGATTGACTTTGTTCAGTCAATTGTCGATCGAAAAGAAGCTCGTAGAACATCGGTCGACTGTCGTTGATCCAGAATTGTTTGTGTTTAATCGATGAGAGATATCGTTGAAAGAGTTTTAAATCGAATAGAGATGTTCGATCGAGAAAAAAGCTTTTTGTTGAATCATTATAATTTATTTTTGATAAATCTTGACAAATAAATGAACGTTCAGTGTCTTTGATTTTCTTCTTTTTTTCAATTGAAACTTTTTTCTCGTCATGTGAATCTTGTTGTTCAAGAATTGGTATTGATTTATTTTCTTCGTCGTCACCGTCATTGTCATCATCAGTATCATCTTGTTTCGTTTGAGTTGAATGAAAATTATTAATTAATTTATAAAGTGCATCGACACGACGAGAATAAATACACGTTGATGCAGTGATCAATTGAGCAATATTGAGAAATTTTCGACTTTCACCACCTTCGAAACGATCAACATCATTGCTAACATCAATCAATTGATCTAAGACGGAGAATTCATCGAATGCATTCGATGTTGTGATTGTACTCGGTCGTTGAATAAGTGTTGCAATAGTTAAACGAGCATCGGATAAAAGAGCTGAAGGTTCATTTTGAGATAACATTGTTTTCTGATCGATCGAATAAAACTGTTCGGTCGTTCGATAGCTTTTTTTCAAATAGACTTGAAAGAAAGAACGGATGAATCATCGATCTAACGGTTATTCTACCCAATGTAGAAACACAAAAAAAAAGAGCGCGATTTAAAGTAAAATAATTTAGTAATCAATGTTTCGCTTTGTACTTGTGTTCATATACGTTCTATATAATCTCATTCGATCTTCTCAATCTTCTCCAAGTAAATCGAATAAATAGTCAAGCCTATAACTATTCTTCTATGTCGATATAATTCATAGTTCTTAGTTCGTTTAATGAAACATGTTCTAGTGAAATTTCTTGTGTTCAACCATTAGTTTGTTCGGATACAAATCGATGTTTATGTTCAAAATCTTCTTCAGTTTGGAATGAAAATTTCAAAGATTGTTTCTCATGTCCAACTGGTTGGCTACATTGGGAAAATAATCATTGTCTTTCATTAGCTATGAAAACTACTGGTGGTATCAATTACGATCAAGCATATGAAAGTTGTCAATCATTATCTGGTCAACTATTCTATTTCTACAATTTAAATCAATTCAAACAATTTCAAAATCAAATTACCAGCCTATCGCAAAGTTCCTATGCAGAATCGATCAATCTGTTTTTTCGTGTCGGCGCATGGATCAACAAACACAATAGTAAAATTCGATTATTTTTCAAAGTCAAAAAAAAAATTTATTTCGAAAAAAAATCTAGTGCAAAAATCTGAAGATATCTGGTGCGATGATAATGTTGTCGATTCAACTTTGGAATGCGCATATATAAAAAACAGTGATTCATTATGTCTAAGTCGAACGAAATGTGACCAACAATTGCCTTTTATTTGTGATGGTAAATGAGAAATATGATTTCAACAATGAATTAACATTGCGTTTTGTCTTAGTGGTTGCAACATCAGAATCTTTCGCATCGAATGATGACGAATCCGATGAATTGAATCAACGTTTTTTGGAATTCCTTACAGCTTTAGCACCGGTAGCTCTTAATGTGTTGAATGGCTTAGCTGGAAATAGTATGCTAAATGGTTCTACGATCAAACGAAGAAATCGATAAATTTTGTTTCTTTTTTTCAAAAAGATCCGCAACAGCAGCCGCAACAACCGCAACAACCACAACAGATTGTCAGTAAGGTCAAATGAATTTATATGTGAAAGAAAGTCTTAAAAGTAATATTTTAGTTCAACAGGATCCATCTGCATTAGGTATGCTTCTTTCTGACTAACTATTCTCAATAATTAAAATATATTTCTAGCCGCAAAAAATGATAATAAAATGTATATTCTGATCGGTATCATTGTTTTTATTCTTATTTTAGTCTTTTGTTGTGTAGCCGGTGTTTTGCTTTATTTTTTTACACGTTCAAATACTCGTTCAAATGAACGAACAAGTATTGAAAGTACTTCAAGTTATGGTTAAATAAAAACAGAATCTTGTTTTCCAAAAAAACGAATTTATTTGTTGAGATTAAAATGAAAACAAAAATGAATTATACAACTAAATTATTCGAATTCATCGAATTGTTGTTGTGTATAAGCACCTTTTCGACTTTTTTGTTGTTTTTGTTTGGCAAGATTGAAGCCAGGAGTTTGTGGTATTATGTTTGCATCTAAACTAAGACCTGTGTCATTGACTTCCGGTGATACTATTTTCGGTTTATTTTCAATGATTGGTATTGGAACAGGTTTGGGCTTGGAGCTTTCAACGATGGGTATAGCTGCCTCGGCATCATGCTTTCGATGAACGAAGTACAGTAAGACGCCACCACCAATAATGAACAAGCAGAGTAAAAATATGACGATTGCAATGATTATAGGTCTCGATTCTAGTGTTATATTTTATGTAGATTATTTAAGAATGAAAGTAAAATTACTGTTGGCTTCGATTGGTTGAACTATTATTTCCGAAGTATCTGATGAATGACTGGTAACATCAGTGATTATCGTTGCATGTCTCGTAATAGTAATAGCTGCTGTTGAACATTTCGTAGTAGTAATAGTTGTTGTTAAAATTTGACCTGATGCTATAGGAATAGAATAGTTTGTACATATACAAAATAGAAATATCAATGAAACGTACAAGGTGGTCCAAAGTATTTCAATGCTGTTGATTCAGCTAAATATAGAATTGCGTTTTGAATGGTCTAGTTCATTGAAAACCTATCCTATTTACATACATAGTTCGCAAATAAATGGATTTAAGTCATCACAAACGACATCATCGAGACATAATGTTGCTTGAGAATTGATTCCTCGACGATAGAGAACACATTTCTCAGCATTACCATCCGTGTATATCAATCTTGTTGGCTCTTTATGTGAATGATAATAACTAAGACCTGGTTGACCTATCTTACACCACCATGAACTTGTTGAATCAAATCTTTTGATATTTCGATCATTCCACTCGTATGTTCCCACTAGACAAATGAAACTACTTTTCTCTCCATCATTCGAATATCAAATCTAACATACAATTCGTTAATTCAATAGCATGAGCACTTGTCCAACCAATTGAACTATCAACAGTTACCTGTCGTTTTCTTTTCGATGGATAACTACCAGTAGTAATTCGATAGACATAAGGAATAATATTTGTATTACGTAGACTAATTAAATCGCCATAAGCAGTTTGACATGTTGTTAACGCTTGTGACCAAGTTGCTGGTGTTCCAAAATAACCGAGACATACATCATCTAGATTGATATCATTAACAAACGAGAAACAAAGTGAGATTTTTTTCGTGTCAAACCCGAAAACAACCATCCCATTGGACATGTTAGACAACGAGCACCTGTCCAAAAAAGATTCAAAACTGCATCACATTTACATACATTATTGACACAGATCATGCCTGGAAAGTTACATTTGGAAACGCATGAACTACCATAAATATTTGCTAATCAAAAAGTCATTTAGACAAAGAAATCAAACGAAATCTATCATTTCATTTACCAAGTGTTTCTCTAGAAATCAAAACGAACGAAAATAGACTAACTATTACTATGAAATGCATAAGATTCGAATTGAAGATAATTTTAACGAATATATTGTTTTTGAATTGGATCGATTTAGATCAGATAAATTTTGAATTAATCTCTACCCGCTCTTTTAAGAAGAGAGCACAACATTCTTTATCATGAGTCATTAGAGAGAAGAAAACCAATGATTTAATCCAACTATCAATTTTTCTTTGTTTATATAATAGAAGTCTGCTCGGATGTATATTGTTGTTGTTTTTTTCTTCATATCAACACACAAAAAAGACAAAATGAAAAAAAAAGTACAATCAAGTGTGACAGTAATAAAGAGGAGGAGAAGAAGAAAAACAAAACAGACACTTTGTACAAAAAAAAACGAAAACGATGAATCGATAATCGAAATTCAATCGATCAATTTTTCATTCTAATCATTGACCTAAAATATACAAACAAACGAAAATCCAATTATTAGTTTTCTAATCATGAATTCGAACCATAAAATGTTTGTACCTCCGATTGAAGTTTCTGTGTACTTACTGATCGCTCTCGGAACTCAAGGGATTAGGCCAATTAGAGATTTCGTCATTGAACAATAATGATTACTCAGTCAATATTTATTATTAGGATTTGTTTGTTTTTTTTTTCAAAAATACAATCATCTGACTTTCATGTATTAATAATCAATGATATGTTCAATGCGAAACAGAAAAAAAAATCAACAAAGTCATTCATTTCGATATCCGATCGAAATGAAGATGTATCGAGAGAGAGAGAGAGAAAAAAAAATGAAAAGAAAAATCAACGGAAAAACAGCAAAATAAACATGTCATTGTTATATCGGACTTGTTTTTTTTCTTCGTCAAAAACAAAAACAAAATGTGAAATGAAAATAAAATAAGAACAAAAATAAAATACGAACAAATTCCAAAACATATTTGACTTATTAGATTGAGCATCAATATTCTTATCTCGAATACTATCGAAAATTCTCAGGTAGGTTTAAAAAAACAAAAATAGATATACACAAAATGTTCACCAATAAGACAGACAGAGAGGATAACAAAATCAAACAGATTCAATACAGAAAATTCTTTCTTTTTCTTCAAAACAGCTTACCAGATTGAATTTGAGTATATATATATGTGTGTTTTTGCTATGAAAGAATTCAATGGACGATTATCGACGACGATGTTCACGACTATATTTGCTATCGTAGTCTTCACTACGACGATATTCATTTCGATCGCGTGGACTACGAGTACGATGACGATGTTTCTTCCGTGATTCACGCGGCGAACCCGATCGACTTCGATGACGTGATCTAAATACGTATCAATATTTTAATTGATATTTTTTTTATTGTTTTATTTCGGCAATTTACCGTTGACCATAGGATTTATCTTCAATGCCTTTCAATGTATCGTGTAATGAACTGATTAAAATCTTGCATCGATCATCATTGGCTATTTTCGATTGTCGGATTAATGACATAGCTGTGACTAATGTTTCAATCGCTGTTGCATAATCACCTAAAAAAAGAACCAGAAATCGTATGAAAAATTACACAACAATGATCAAACCGGCAGATGCATCTTGAACAGCACGAGCAATCGCACTACTCGAAACACTCTTATTTCGTTCCATAATATCTTGAAATTCAGCTTCACTTATAGGTGCAAGAGGCGTCGAACCATCGGGACTACGGTAGTACGGATCCGCATGAGGTTGACCAAGAACCGAAGGAGCCTAGAAGAAAATCATTTATTTTGAACGAATATTTCAAAACGTACGCCTTGTGGAGGATAGTAACCAGGTGGAGGTGCATTTGGTCGAATCGGTTGACGAACAAGCGGAGGACCGCCAGCACCTGGTCGTTGTCCTGGTTGCATAACAATAACAGGCTGTTGTGGAGGTGCTCCAGGCATTCGATTAATAATCATCGGCGCACGTGGACCATAAACTCCTTGCATTGGCGGACGACCGATCATGCCTGGTCCTCCTGGTAGAATACCGGCTCCTTGTTGAGGAAAACGACACGATGGATCCATTGAACCAGGACGAGGCATTGGAATTTGAAGGCCCATTGGCGGACGCATCATCGTATGAACTAAGCATTCGAATTAATTTGAAATCAAATATATTTGCTGTTGTTTGAACTTACGAGGCGCTGCAGTCATTGGTGGTGCAGGTTCATCTTTACGTGTAGCACCTTCAAAGAAACTTAACGATTGTTTATTGCAAGGTAGAACATGTGGTATTTGCCCGTGGATTTCACGTTTGGATAGTTTTTCTAAAATTGTTCGAGATGATGTTTCTGAACCCACTGTTACTACTGCAAATCTACAGATAAACAAAAAGAATGCTAATCAATTCGTTGTTTAGCTTCGATCGTACCCTTTCGATTGACCATTGACACGATTTTCATGAAATTTAACTTCTAATAAATCCGTTATGCCAACATCATGAACAGCATCAGTTAAATCGATATCTGTCGTCCACTAAATACAAAAACATATCGTCAATTGAATCGACATTTTCTTTCGTACGAACCCAAGTCAATTGTCCAACATAGAGCGAAACTCGTTTTCCTCCCCCATTATTCCCCAGATTCATATGATTTCCTGATTGATCTAATTTCACATGATTCTGATGAACTGTATTCGTTATATCGGCAAAATCCGTGCCTGACGATTGTGTCGTCAGTACATCATCATAGAGATCACCTTCGTTCGAAATCTGTTGAATATGTTCGTTATTTGCTCCATAATCATCACCTGTTTCAGTATCCAATTCATTTTCAACAACATCAGCATACAAATCAATTTCGGTATCACCACCGGTCGTACTCGTACCGGTATGAGTTAGATCGACATCCGTCATTGATAGAAGTGGAAAACGAAGGGGAAAAAGAGAAGTGATAAAATAAAATAATAGCTGTTTTGTTTTACTGATTCGACCATTGTAGACTAAATCGACCTCTAATATGCGTATGATTCGAATGAATAGATGTCAGTCATATATTTCTCTTGTTTATTGCAAAATTAAACCAATCTCTCGCACAAGTTTTCCTACTAGTTTTTCCCCCTCTCTCTCTCTTTCTCTGTTACACTGAGAAAAGTTAAACAAAAAAAGAAGCACATTTGACAAAATCAAAAAAGAAAAAAAGAAACAACATTTTTCTTCTTCTTATTCTTTCCTCACGGCTTTTCTGTACAACAAAAAAAAACACTAACAAACAAAAAAATAGGCATATATATATTTTCAAAAAAAAATTAATTGTCATTCGGTTGTTGTTCCTGTTGTGCTTGTTGTTGTTGTTCAGCTTTAATTTGTGCTTGAAGCATCAATGCTATTTGCCATTGTTTCAATTCGATCATATCGTTTCCATTGGGTATATTGTCTGTTGAAATCTTTTCAAACCATGAACGATATTTCGAAACAATAGCTGGCGATTTCAATAGCAATTCATAGAACCATTCCGATGAGATATTCGTCATTCGGTAGTTATAATTTTCAAAAACTAGAAGAATTTGCTTTTTTTGTCTCTTTGTCTCGAGGAAACATTGAATATCCTACCGATTTCAACAGCTTTGTCAATGGCAAATGTTTGTGCTTCATCGAATGTTAAGTCTTTATCTTTCGAATGAAGAAGTAAACCATCGAGAATTTGTTTTTGCTCATAATTGGATAGTGGTGGTGTTGTTGCTTGAATCAATTTGATGTCTGTTAACGGATGAATTTGACCATTGACAACGTCAGATTTACGATTTTTACGTTTGTTTGATGATTGTTCTTTGGTAGAACTTGAACGTTTTCGTTGAGTTGGAGTTTCCGACTGAAAAAAAACGAAGAAGAAGAAGAAGAAGATCGATTAGGTCGTTTTCTTGTTTGATAAAAACAAAAATAAAAACGTTTCGGTGTCGTACAATTGAATTTGATACGTCAGTTTCGGAATCATTTTTACGTTTTTGACTACGTTTTTTCTTTGATACTTGTTCATCTTCTCCATTTTCACTGAATGCTAACGGTTTACGAATTGAATTGCCTTCGGAATTAGTTGTTGTTGTTGTTGGTGTTGATTCGGAAACGATTTTATTTTCTTCTTGTTGTTGTTCTTCTTCTTCAACTTCAACTGCCGATTTTCGACGACGAGAACCTAATTTCAAAAAAAAAGGAAAGCGTAGTTCAATATCGTTTTTAAATTTTCTTTGAAAAACAACTTTTCGATTGATCAGCTGCGTCCTTTAATAATTCCGAAAATTCTTCAATTCGTTCTTCTTTTGGCATCGTCAAAGCTCGATCAGCTAATTCAATAGCTTCATCCCTTTTCAAAACAAAACAAAAAATCAATTCAGTCATCATTTAGTTATCTCTTTACCATTGAATACGTTTCTTGATCGAAACTTTTAATTGATAACGATTAGCTAATTCTTGTTGTTCAGATTTCGTTGCTGCCTAAGAAAACACAAACATTTCATAGTACCGAACGAGACAGATCAATCGATAGACTTGTTGAACAGCATTTTCAGCGTGTTGAATGAAATTACTCAAACCAGCGTATTTCAATAGCCAACGTGTTGATATCCAAGAATATTCCAAATATTGCCCATAGAAATAAACGAAGAATAAACGTTTCGGTTTATTATTTGAATCTACATATTCAACATTGAAAAAAAAAGAGAGAAGAAAAAAAAACGAGTTCAATCTACTCAATGTTTTCGTATGTATTCCTCCTTCAGATGCACATCGATACTAAAATAAAAAAGATTAGAAATCGAATGAATAGAGGAGAAAAACAAGCATACGATTAATGCTGGCCACCAGGGAAAGCCACCGAGTTTACACCAGACGATATCGCCTGGCTCGTACAGATCCGCACTTGCATCAGCTGCGTCAATTGTTTGTGGTGCTTTTTTTGGCGTTCGTTTCGGAGGTATTACTGCTGGAATAGCAGTAGACTCATCGGTGCCAGTTGAAGTATCGAAAACGAATTGAGGATCTTGAGGTTTCGAACGTCGTGGACGTTTCGAAATAGTTGATTCTAAAGATATCAAATTTCGACGAATATTTGCTCGTGTCTTTTCACTTACCAGCTGGTGTTGTTTCAGTTGTCATTTGAACTTGAATGAAAACAAATGTCAACTAGTAATTAGTTAATATGAATTTTATTATTTTATTTGGGAAAACGAACGACGAACAAAGAATTTGAAAGGTTTACATCTGATTGGTCACTAAAATCGAGCCATGATTTGCTCGTAAAAATGATAAATTATGTTTTAACTATCGTCGATCATATCTGACATCTATCGGCAAGAACAGAACTAGCAAACGATTTTATTTAATGACTTATACATAATAAAACTATTTATCAATAAAAAAGTCTCCTGCTGTCATTCAAAGAAAATATTTCTTTTCGTTTGATTAATTAATAATTTCGCGGAATTAATTTTTTTCGTTACACACATCCTTGACATTAAAATTGATTAAATATTAAAAATAGTCCTTAAAAAACAGCATAGCAGAAATTCTGAAGTGAAAATATAGCAGTTCTTTTTCGTATTACATTTGCATCGTGTTTGGATTAGAGAGATCACTTTCGTGTTTTTTTGCAAAAAATATTTCTTTTTTCTTTCGTCTATTTTTTGTTAATAAATTCATATGTACTCTGTCAATAACAACAACAACAACAGCAGCAGTAGAAGAGAGAAGAAAATGCATTATTTTGATAGATGTATTAAGAAGCCTCTTGATGTAAATAGAGTCGAATTTGTTCCATTTTTTGGCATTTTAGATCAGAATGTCGTTGAATCGATATGAAATCATTCTAGTAATTGCATGTATTATTGCATTTTTATCGATAGCTGCTGTGATTACGTTAATTGTACTTTGGCAAACAATTTTTTATCCATTTCAAGATTATTCACTTGTAATCGATGCTGGCTCGACACGTTCGAGAATATTTCTATATACGTAAAGCGAAAGAGAAGAAAATAATAATGAAAGAAAAAAAAAACCGAGTTTATTTTCTTGATTAGATGGCCAGCGGATAAATCCGATGGACTCGGTTCAACATCTCGAATTACACAATTGAAAACATGCGATGTTAATACTACTCGTGGTTCAATTACATCGATTAATGTGACCAATGAGAATAGTGTAAGAGATTATTTTAGTACGGCAATGACAGATTGTACGATTGACATTCCTGACATACGAAAATCTCGAACTTTAATCTTTCTCGGTGGAACTGCTGGTCTTCGTATTCGAAATTTAACTGATCCCGATTATGTTACAACATTATTACAACAAACTCGAGCCTATTTCGGTACACTCGGTCTTCTATTTCGTTCGCCCGAAAATCAAGTTCGTATTATTGATGGTAGTGAAGAAGGTCTGTCCGGTTGGATTACAACGAATATTCTCACAGGAGAATTATTCGAAAATAATCAACCTCTTCAAACCTACGGCGTTTTCGATATGGGTGGTATGATAATTTGATTTTTTCTTCTTCTTCTTCTCTTTTCATTTCGAACTTATTTTCTTTTTACGTGCAGGTGCAAGTACACAAATAAGTTTTATCTCACCAAATGCAATTGCCGATCGATATCTTCTCAATCTTTTCGATACAAACTATTATGTCTATTCGCATTCATATCTATGCTACGGTCAAGAACAATTACGTTTAGTCTATCAAGGTTTTCTCGTACAACAAGCAAATGGAAGTACAATTGTTGACGATCCATGTCTACAATTGAATTACAATCAAACAATGAACTACAATCCAATAAATAGTACGCCATGTGCCATTGGAAAATATGTTGCACCAGTCAATTTCAGTTCGACAATCAACGTTCTATTTCGAGGCACAGGTAATTATGCTCAATGTCAAACGTTGATTCGACAACGTTTTGATACAACACAATGTTCATCACTCTCGAATTGTACATTCGATGGTGTTTATCAACCAAAACCAATTTCATCGTCATTGAGATTAATTGCAATGTCTGCATTTTATACAACATTTACTACTCTAGCACCAAGTATTCCTGTTTCACCCGATTCTGAAGGGAATTATCAATTGAATTCAACAAATTTAATGCAAATTTATGCGACAATTCAAATGATTTGTAATCAACCATGGTCGAATCTAACTAATCCTGAATCTACCTATCGACCATTTCTATGTTTTAATTCCGTATATCATTGGACTCTATTCGATTATATTTATTCATTAAATGATACGAATTTGCAAAATTTTCAAATCGTTCGAACGATTAATTCGACAACGATCGGTTGGACATTAGGTTATATGATCAATCAAACAAATTTTCTCGATCCTGAATATCGTCCATCTCGTTTATTAACACGTGCTGAATTTATTGGCATACTCATATGTTTTCTTGTTCTATTAGTTCTTAGTTTAATTCTAATCATTATTTCAATTTGTTTATGTCGTCGAAAGAATGTTTGAAATTTATTTATTAGATGATAATAATAAACTAGGTTAAAGCAAATAGAAATGTAAGCAAAAGAAAATCTGTCATTATGATTTTCGAGGTCGTAATTCTAAACATTCATCAGGACGAAAACGTTTTTTAATACATAAATTTGGTTTACAGCATGGAATTAAATTGAATTTGCATGGAACACAATCGAGATTGTCATAATTTTCTAAGAATGAACGAGCCTTAAATTCAGATACTTCCATATCATCATCTGTTTCAATTGAAATCTGTTTGCCATTGGAAAGAATAATGCAAACAGCAAGTAATAAAAAAATAGATGCGTTCATTTGTCGTCGTCGAAAAAGTTGAAGATATTACATATGTTAACTACCGAGCTTTTTATATCCCGATCAAAGCTCGGATTGAATTTCATTGTTGTATAATCTCAGTATTGATTGTTCATATTTGAAATAAATGTAATAATACAAAATCAAATACGTCTGAGTAAATTAAACCTTCAACGAAGTTAATCTCTGAAAGCGCTCTTTTATTTTGTACAATGAATCGATCAGATTTCGGCAATGATAAAGTAAAATCTATCGTATGTGATGATGCATTTTGAATTGAAATTCAAAGTCTACGAATAGGCTATCATCGAGTATGATGATACAACCAATGCATGGAACGAATGGAAACATGCAAATATCGTTTCGAAAATAGTTCAACACGAACGATTTATTCTTTCGTTAAATGAATGTACGAAAACATATTCGACGTACAAAAATGATTTTCATCGAATAGATACAAATAATATTCCTCAATTTGTCAAACAAATGCCAGTAATCGATGTTCATTGTAATGTTTGCCGAAAGATGTATGGTCATTTGTATCCATGTCGTATTTGTGGTAAAGTCTATCATCAACAATGTTTGAAAATAAAAGATTGTCAATCGATTAAAAATTCTATGCAATCGATTGGTGAGAGTGAACGAGATTTGTTCGAAGGAATTCATTGGAATTTGTCTAGGATGGACGTGTCCGATTTGTGAAGATCTTCGCGGATTTCTAACTGCAGATGAATTAACTGAAACTCATGTAATAGATTATAGTTTTGAAATTTTCTGCAGCAAATATTTCTTCACACATAGAATCGGATTAAATCGTTGGATGTACAGAAAATTGTTCATCTTGATTATTATGTAAATATGCGTTTGAAAACAGAAGTATTTAGAAATTTTACTGAATATCCAAATCAAATGAAAACAATTCTACAGTTCGAAATCATTTCTTCTTTCTCGAATAATAATAATAATTACTCTTTAACATTCTAGAAATTTTCTTACAACTCTTGCTGATCGATCGTCAACTCGATTAACCGAAGACGATTTAATTCTGCTCGATATTTGCCTTAAAATCATTTGTATTCCACCAAAATCTCTTGTCAATTCATTAACACAATTCGAACTCTATCGTCTCAGTCAATTATTTCTTTTTCTCTCATCAAACGATCATCAACATATAACCTACAAAAAATTCCATAAAATCTTTCAAACCTATTTCCTCACTGATAAACATACGCGTAAAATATTCATTTGTTTTTCTAAAATAAGAATGAAATTTTAGTTTATAATTTCTTGGATGAACTAATTCAATCTGATAAGACCTGGCCTCATTTTCTTCTCAATATGACTATTCCAACAATTCTCAATCGATTAAATCATCGTCTACCATTCGATTTTCCTACTCGAATCATTCCCATAAGTAAACATTCAACAAGTTCATCGCCGAACTTCTTTTAATTGAAAAGAACCTTGTCTATAAATATGTTTCTATTGATTGACCTGGAACATCTGTTTTATCTTTGTCATTGCACTCAATGACACATTAGTATACGTTGAGTGTTTATTGAATTTTTTTTAATTAATAAATACAATACGATTTAAATTATACGGACAAGAAAAGACATTAAACATGCAAACAAACAAAAAAAGGAAAGATATTTTTCATTCATCATGACAAATTTCATTGTTTCGTTTATGTTGACTTGTGTGACATGTTCGAAGAACTTTGACTGAACTTTTCTTATCGAATGACGGGATTGTACCTTCTTTTTTGAATTTAACACGACGATTTTGAAACCAAATCTAATCGAAATTGAAAAATAAGAGTTCGACAAAGAAAGAAAACAATCAATTACTTTAACTTGTTTTTCGGTAAGACCGAGACAAGCAGCTATTTCAATCCGACGTAAACGCGATAGATACATGCTTGTCGAAAATTCTCGTTCTAATTCTAACAATTGAATACTTGTAAATGCTGTACGCATACGTTTTAATTCGAACGGTAATTGTTGAGATGTTGGGGAATGTAGAAATGCTTGAGGCTTTTTCTCTTTGATCTGTTCATTGACAGGTGTTGTTGTCGATGTTTGAAATAGATGCGAATGAAGAAACAAAAATCTCGATGTTGTTGATGATGGTGGAGGTGGCGTTGATTTTCTCGCAATTAAATACTCAATTGAAAATGATTTTGTTGTTTCTAACATTTTATTTTATTTGTTGATGATGATGATGAGTGTTGTGTCAAAATGAAAATGATAATAGAAATGAGATGAATAGCAGCTTCTATATATGTGTGACAAATTAATTCGATAATCAACACATTGACATAGAACATAATTGACTCGTGAATTGTTAATGAATGTGAAACAGATAGCATTATATACCTTGATTTTCTCTTTCTCATTTTCAAATCTTGAGGGACTACGCTCTTTCTCTGTCTCGTTTTTTTTTCTGCCAGTCACATTCTATCGTTAATCTCGTCAAATATATATATCTATACGAAAAACAAAACAAAAAAGTAGATAAAAAGTCATTTAATATCGACCGACAATAAATTAGAAAATGGACACGCCTTTCAAAATGAATTTTTATTGCTCTATTAGAAAGCAAATATTCATTCGAATATCTATATTTCATTTTCAATAAATCTATCGATGAATGATTGTATTCCCGGCGAGAATTATTTTTAGCAGAAACCAGTTGACTTGTCATGTTAGTAATTGAATCGTCAATATGAAAATATCATGTTTAATGACAAATGATTCTCGCATTTTCTCTCTCGAGCCAATCAACATGAAATGTGATTAGATATTCAAACAGATGTTGATCATTATCATTAAATTTCAAAAAAAAGAAAAGAAATCAATCGTTTGACTTTTAAATATAGAAAAAGCGACAAAATCATTTCATGTTTTCCAATGAAGTCAGACAGTGGGCTAAGAACTGATTTATCTTGAGTTATAAATGATCAACATCGATTGTTATACCCAATGAAAAAATCTCTTGTGTCACGAGATATTTCCCCGGCAAGGGGAAAAGAAACATTTTTTTGTTCTTGTTATTTGAACTCAAGCCTCCTCTGCGGCAAAGAAAAGAAAACAACAATCGTCGCACTATTATTACTTTAGTTTTTTTCTTTTTCATTTTTTTTTGAATAGAAATAAAAATACATGACTGGTTACGCTCTTCAATCGTCATTACCAGTGACATGTAATTTCATAATTTCTAATGACGTTTTTTTTTATCGTGACTCAGGACAAATTTTTTGTATATAAACGATGATTTTATGTTTAGATCGATAGAACAAAATGCCAGTATACACTGACGAACAAAATCGACGTTGGTTTCGAGAGAAAAACGATCGTTTTTTTCCTGGCCAAGAATTTTCATTAGAAATCGACGAGATTTTATATGAAAATCGTTCGAATTATCAAAATATTCTCGTTTTTAAAAGGTAAACAAACAGAACGAAAGAAAGAAAGAAAAGCCATTTTTGTCTTCAGTAAAACCTATGGCAATGTCCTAGTTTTGGATAATTATATTCAATGTACAGAACGTGATGAATTTGCATATCAAGAAATGGTTGCTTTTCTTCCGTTACTTGTTCATCCAAATCCAAAACGAGTAATTGCAAAACAAAAGGAGACATGTTCGAAAATAAGATATTTTGCATAATTAGGTTTTAATAATTGGCGGAGGCGATGGAGGAGTTATTCGTGAAGTTTTAAAACATCCGAAAGTCGAAAATGTCGTTTTATGCGAACTCGATCAAGTAGAAAACTAAAGATTGACTTGTTCGAATGGGTTCATCGTTGTTTGTTTTGTAGGAAGTTATTGATGTTAGTCGAAAATATTTGCCACATATGAGTCAATATTTCGATGATCCTAAAGTTCGAATTGAAATTACCAACGGATTTGACTATCTTAAAGAACATCGTGAAGAATTCGATGTCATTATTGTTGATTCATCGGATCCGGATGGTTCGTTGAAAGAGAGACAGAAAAGAAAGAATCTCTAATTTTTCGATTGAAAAACAATTTCAGGGCCAGCTGAAGCTCTATTCGAACAGCCATTCTATTCTCTCATGAAATCGGCACTTCGAAAACCACATGGAATTATCTGTACGCAAGCTGAATGTATTTGGTTAGATTTACCATTGATTAAAAAATTAACAAACATCGCTCGTGAACTATTTCCATCGTTTGCCTATGCGAATATTTCAGTACCGACATATACATGTGGAACAATTGGTTTTCTCGTTTGCAGTCTCGATCCAGTAGACGCACATAGAGTTTTTGTTTTCGAAAAAAAAATCTTCTTCTTCTTCTTTGTTCGATTTAGAATGCGAAAATAACTGAACCGATCGATGTTGAATTAGCGAATCAATTGAGTACAAAATATTATTCAGCTAATATTCATCGGGCATGTTTTGTCCTACCCGAATTTGCACGCAAAGTACGTGATGATAAAAATAAACATACAAACACATTGAATATTCATTTGATTTTTCTTAGGAATTACAATAGCAACTAATTGAATTTTCTCGATTTTTTTGTCTTGTTCTTTGTGAAAATAAAATATTTATTTGTTTGTTTGTGTATGATGTCGCTCGTTTGAAATCATCATGTGTTTTTCATTGGTCTATTGATTTGCTCGGTATAGATTGGATCATTTCAGAGAACAAGGGATGTCTTTTTCTGTTCGAATTCATTTTAATTAACAAAAACAAACAGCAGCACAATTAAAATCTCAGAAATACGTTTTGTTTTTCGGCCATGATGAAAGTCAGTTTCTTGTAGATGTAAATGGTAGATCTAAATACTTCATCCTTATTTCAAAATAATCTAACAACTATCTTACAATGGCCACTAGCACGTAAAATTGAATTACTTTCATCGTTTTCACAATGTTCAACACCGCTTTGTCTTTGTGCTGGATGGATAAAACCAACGGAAGTTCCATTAATTGAACCGATACCAACCGATGATAGTACTCTACCACGTAAACCATTACTATGTGCATCATGTCAACATCCATTCGATGTTCATTTAAATGAGAAAACTAAACATCGATATTGGTCATCGGAATCGACTGTTGAACAAGTCGATTCAGCACTTCAAACACTTCTCGATGCTGATCTATTGATTCGTTTTGCCACATCAACATCTCTATCTGATCAACATGATCTATCAACCAATCGAACACTTCTTTTCCTTGCTCAAACTCTGCAATCAACAATCACAACCATGGCTATACATACAACTCGACAAGATCTCATCAATGCCAATCTAAGTAATCTTTTAGGTGCTTGCCCATTCGAACAGCCATGTGTTCGTGATGCTGTAATTAATTTCATTTGTTTAACATCAACAACTAATAACGATAATCAACAGATACATGTTCTGTTCGAAGCAGGCAAACAATTTTTAAATCTATTTAATACATGGAAAATGCCATCGAATGTTGCACAACAATTATGGTTGCAACAGCAAAATACAGAGGCTAAACTCGATCCCAATTATGAATTGTGGTATGCACGTTGGGTTGGCTATTGTATTGTTCCGCAATTATGTCCGAAATCATTGATAAAATATGAGCCAATGGCAATTTTTGGCTTTGAATTTCTTCGACTTATATTCGAACATTTTAAATCCGATATGTTATCGACACGTTCGTTGACAACAACAACGATTCGTTTTTTTGAAACATTTCAACAGACATTAACTACTGACGCAGATCCATCACCTTGCTGGTCGATTCAATACGAACGACCTGTTATTCCTCTCTTAGAAGCTAATATTGAATCATTAATCGGTGTTGATCAATCGACTACACCAACGAATTCATCGAATGAAACAACAGAAAAAAAGATAACTCGTCGTGTATCAAAAGCATTGACAAATAAAAAACAATTAAAACGTCTCGAACCATCACGTTTACTAACATCATCATCAGCAGCAAGTACATCATCTGGAATGGCCACTTCATCATCATCAGCAGCAGCCTCCTCCTCCTCGTCATCACATTCACCAACTCAACAGGCAACATCGACATTGCCCGGTAGTGAATTTATCAATCGTGTTTGGTCGTGTGTTTGCGATCGACATGAAAAACGATTGCAAGCTGAAATCGAAAAAACACTTTTCAAAGCCAATCCAAAACGTGACGAAGTCGCACGTTTAGCTGAACAACGAGGTTTTGCTGAATTTCATTTGATTAAACATGATCTAAGTAAACATGGAACTGAAGAAACTGATCTTATGTACAAACGTTTATTACAATTGATTAATGTTTTTTCACGTGCTCTACCAAAAATGCCACAGAATTATATTGCACGAACGGTTCTCGATCCTCGACATCAGTCGTTAATCATTGTTTTTGCATCGAAAGTTATCGGTGGCATTTGTTTTCGAATGTTTCCTCATCGGTAGACAATAGACTCAAGTTGTCTTCGTTATTTTTTTTCATTTATTTTTTATTTAGAAATTTCTCAGAAATTGTCTTCTGTGCTGTTAGTGAATATCAACAAGTACGTGGCTATGGTACACATCTAATGAATCATCTCAAAGATTATCATATTCGTTTGAATATAACCAATCTATTGACTTATGCCGATGGTTTTGCTGTAAATTGAATCTAGTTCTCAAAAGAACAAAATCATTTCTATTTCATTTCTAGGTGGGGTATTTTAAAAAACAAGGTTTTTCATCAACAATTACACTCAATGAACAAGTCTATACCGGTTATATAAAAGATTATGATGGTGCAACATTAATGCAATGTTCTTTATATACTCAAGTTACATACACACGTTTAACTGAAACTTTATCATTAATTAAAGAAAGTCTTAATGTCATACGTACACATCGATATAATCAAATTAAACAAGTTCATTCCGATGCTAAATTTCTTCCAAATACAATAACAACAATTGATCTAAATAATTATCCAGATTTAATTCATAATGCAAATCATAATCATACTAGTCTTACTAATCATAATAATAATAATATTAATAATAATACAAATAATTCGAATGAAATCAATACATCGGATGAATCAATTGATTTAAATTTGTTATATATAACATTAAAAAGTGTCTATCAAGAGATTCGTTCACATTCGTATGCTAGTCATGTACAAAAACGAACGAATTTTCAAGATTATCTACCAAATTTACCATTATTTCCTATTGATCTCGATATGATTAATGAGAGATTAAAAAGTAAATATTATCAAAATGCATATACATTTACAGCTGATATAAGTCGATTGTTGGATATTGCTGGACGTGCATATGCCAATCAGAAGAAAGAACATTTGAATGATATGAAAGCATTCGATCAATTTGTTCGACGAAAAATGAATGAATTCGGTTTAGAAATTGGTCATTCACAAATTTATGAATAGAGATATTGTTTTTCTTGTTTTTTTTACACATTTGTATAGACTAGGAAAAGGAACGATAAAGAAAAAAACAAAGAAACTCATTGATGTTTTATATATACATATATATATTTGTGTGTATAAGTGAATTTTGTGTTTGTTTAAAACTTCAGATAGAAAAACAACGAATCAAATATGCCACGAGCTGGATTAAGAAATAGTCTTATACAAGAACCGCAACCAGTCGAAGGTGAATAGATAATCAGAGAGAGGAGCATTCGATATTCTTTTGTTTTTAGAAACATCACCAATCCCAAAAGTTCGTAAACGTAGTCGAAAAGTTCTTCATCCAATAGCCACTGATACAGAAACTTTGTCAGATCTGCCAACATCATCACCAGCTCGTCGCGCACGTCTTCTCAATCCTGGTAAATTGAACGAATATCATTCGAATTCATCGCGTATATTTTTCTGTTGTAATAGAATTATCAGCAGCTAAAGCTGCTCTACATTCTCAAGTTGCACGTCAAATATGCGGTCGTGAAGAAGAACGTCAAATAATTCGACAATTTTGTGCACAAAAAATTCAAAATGAAAACACGAAAATTAACAATCCTTGTTTGTATATCTACGGTGCACCTGGCACAGGTAAATATACGTCAAATGAATTATCTCTTCAATTTGTTTTCCGTTGTCTAGGAAAAACTGCTGTCATTACCAGTGTAACAAATACTTTAGCTGTACGATGAAGAATTGATTTGAAAAAAAAACAAGCCGTTTCTATTATGAATGATGTTTCTATTTTAGGAAGAGAAATATTTTCAAGTGATCTTTCTTAATTGTATGTCCATGGATTTAGTTCGTGATGTTTTGACTTATATTGTTGAACAATTAAAATCGAAAACGAAATTAACTAATAAAAATATGTGGTCATCAACGCAATCGATGGTAAATAAACATCCATTGCCGATTCTTTTAATTCTTGATGAAGTCGATGAATTACTCTCATCGAATGACATGGAAAATGTCTACAAACTACTTGAATGGCCACATCAAACGAATAATTTACTTATGATTGGTAAAATGAATAAAAATATTTGATTATCGATTCGATAAAAACAAAATGTTTTTTTTGTCAAGGTATTGCTAATTCACTTGATTTAACCGATCGTCTCTTACCACGTTTACAATTAAAACCTGAACATAAACCTTATCTCCTTCGTTTTTCGCCTTACAATCGAGAACAAATGTTAAACATAGTCAATGATCGTTTGGGTTCAATTGAACTATTCGATCGAAATGCTTTGATGTTATGTGCAAGTAAAGTCGCCTCGACAACGGGCGATCTTCGAACTGTATTCGACGTTTGTCGGTAAGTCGAAAACAAAAACGATCTCGTCTCTTCTCACCCGAAATATTTAGTCAATCGATGGAATTAGCAGTCGATTCACCGGTTAAAACGAATGTTGGTGTTACACAAATGATGGAAGTATTTACAAATTCGAGTCAAGCAACGAATTCATCCGATCATATTCAAACGAAAAGTTTGCCAACATTCGAAAAACTTCTTCTCTGCTCATTGATTGTCTGCATGCGTGCTAGTAAAAAACGTGTTTGTACACGTGCTAAAGTAAATCAAATGTCTTTGTCTTGTGCGAACGAAATTGAATTCATTGACTTCTATCGAATCTAGTTAATGATGGTTTTTCATGATTTATGTTCGAAACATAAATTACCATCGGCTGATGGGTTAGAATTTGAAGGTCTTGTTGACGCTTTAGAAGCTCATGGTTTAGTTAAAATTGTACCATCGAAAAGTAAAATCAAACAAGATGATCACGTAAACAGTTTTACTTTTGTTTTGTCTATTTATTTTGAATAAAAATTTAATTTTTCTAGATTCACGGTAAAGTCGAAGAAAGCGTACTTATTGATGCCCTTCAGGATCATACATTACTTGGCATGGTTTTGCATAATTAAATCTTTAAAAAATGTAGATATTTTTTGTCAGATATTGAAATGAAAAACAATCCTCCTTCTCTCATGTTTTTTTTTAAATTCCCTATTTTTTTCTTGTGAAAACAACAAAACTTGTCTAATCAATTTCTGCAGATGACTATTTTCTTTTTTTTTTGCTGTATGTCTAGAATAGTTATTTTTGAAATAAAAATAAATACGTAATATATATATATATATATCTTGTAAGAAGAAGACGAATTATCATCTAAACGAACTAATGAACACCTGGCTAACAGTCCAATCAGATTAATAATAAACGGAAATGAGCAGACGATGAAGAAGAAAAAAAGAAAATTCATCAGTCTTCTTCTTTTTTCCTCCACTTTCCTCTATAATGTTTATTCGTGCAAAAATAATCTGTTTTAAAAAAGAAGAAAAAGTAGAGGGAAATTGATAAACGAGTAGGAGAAGAAAAAAAAGAAGATGCTGACGAGATTGAAGAAAAGAAAAAAAAAGTGAAGGAGAAGGAAGGAACAACACTGGGAAGATTATCACTACTGAATTTAGATAATAAAAGAAGCGCGCGTCAGATAGAGAGAAAGAGAATGAGAGAGGAAGAAAAAAGAGCTTGAAAACATGCAATGTGTACGTCTGTCTTTTTTTTCTATGATTAAATGTAAAACATCTAGAAAAGATAAAAAAAAGAGTTTATTTTTTACTCGACTAACACAAACAGGATCTTAGAAAAATATGATTGATTAAACAAATAAATAAAGTATGTTCTCTGACACTTGGAAATGTTTCTGTTGTCCGCCAATGGCAAAACCCTCTCGTCGAAGTCTAGTCGCACCAGTTGCACAAACTAAAATGGAACCTGAAATGCCACAACGGTTACAAGCTGAGCCACCAACAGTGCGGCGAACAAAAAAACGATCAGATTTGAGTATGAAAACATGGCAAAACAAACATTTTATATATTTTTTATCTTTTGTTTTAGCTTTAGCATCTGTTGTTATTATTCAAACATGGTTTCGTCGACGACGTGCTCTATTCGAAATGCGACGAAAAACAGCATGGACAATCTATCAAAATATTGAATATGCCGGTGAACAAGATCAACTCAAAGTCTGTATCTATTTAAATATTATTTTTCGTATGTTTTTTTTGTTTAGCTGTATAATTTCTTTATTGAACTCATGCAAGCTGTAACAAAAAATCCTCAAGATGCAATGGTCGTTGCTAAAGTTCTTCGAAGAAATTCGAGCCTATCCGGCTTATGTAATTGTATATTTGAATGTGTACTTGTGGACTACATGTTGTTGTTGTTGTTGTTTAGCTCAAGAACTTGAACTCGCACAAATAACTGATCCAAATGTAGCTCCTGTTGAACCATCCTATCGTGGTCCGCATATTTATCCTCCAATAGATAAAACTCATTTCGAAGTTTTACTTCATGCTTTTCAACGTGGAGAGGTACAATAATATTCAATTTCTTTTTTTCTTTTCATTAGGATTTTCCTAATTACCAAGAGCATTTCCGTTTTTCGAAGACATAATTTTGTTTTCTAATGATCAATTAATTCTTTTTTCTTTGTTTTGTCTATTCAAGTTTCTTCACGCTCATTATGTTCTACTAATTTTACATGAACTTCGGCGTCTTCTCAAACGTTTACCCAATGTGAATATCGTTTCAACACATCAAACAACATTTGTTACTGTTGTCGGCGATCTACATGGAAGTCTCGCCGATTTACTAGTTATTTTTCATAAGGTTAATTCAACTTTTGACTTTTTATGGTTTTTTTTTCAATGGAATCCGTTTCTTACTTAGAATGGTTTACCGTCTAATGAAAATCCTTATATATTCAACGGGGATATTGTCGATCGAGGCTTTCAAAGCATCGAAGTGTTTCTATTAGTTAGTGTTGCATGTATAGTCTATCCGAATAATGTCTATTTAAATCGTGGCAATCATGAAGATCATGTTTTAAATTTAAGGTTGAGAAAATTTATTTCTATTATTAATTAATTAAGAACGAGAGAGAGAGAAAAAAAAACTTGACCTTATTTTTAGATATGGTTTTATGAAAGAAATAATCTATAAATATAAAAATCATGCAACACGTTTATTACGTTTATTCGAGAATATTTACAGTTGGATGCCAGTAGCAAGTTTAATTGATGATCATATATTTGTAACACATGGTGGAATAAGTGATTTAACTGATTTGAAAAAAATCGAACAAATTAAACGACAAAAAGTATTTGATAAAAAAGGAAACTGTGTTTGCATTTACGTTTCGTTTCAGTATGTATCTGTGCTGAGTCCTAGTTTTATAATTCCTCAAAATGAAGAACAATTTCAAATACAAAGCATAGCCACAGATCTATTACTCGAATGGCGACAGATTCTTGATCTTCTCTGGAGTGATCCGAAACAGACTGATGGATGTGAACCGAATACGTATCGTGGTGGAGGTTGTTATTGGGGTCCGGATGTAACTACGAAAGTTCTTGAAAAACATAAATGGAGTCTATTGATACGTTCACATGAATGTAAAGAAGACGGGTTCGGTTATAGTCATGATAAGAAAGTTTTGACGATTTTTTCGGCTTCGAATTATTATGCTCTTGGAAGTAATCGAGGTGCTTATGTTAAAGTTGTTAAAAATCAACCTCCATTGATTGTGCAATTTATGGCAACACGAACAGCAAATAAATCTTTGACACTGTGGGAAAGGTAATAGAGAATCATGAGAGCGAGCAAACAAACAAACTCGAAAGAAACATATTTTATCTAGAGTTTCTCATGTTGAAGAACAAGCAATTCGAAATTTAAATGAGAAATTTACTGCTAATAAAAGTCGTTTAATGAAAGAATTTACATTACTTGATCCAAATAATACAGGTGATAATCAATTTTCTCATTAGTTTTTCGTCTTTTTTTTTTCTATATTAACTTGTTTATTCTTTAGGACGAATATCTGTAAATGATTGGTGTGATATTGTAACACGTGTTCTCGATTTACAACTACCATGGCGAACATTAAAATCACGTCTAGTTCAAACAGATGCCGAAGGTTTCGTTCTCTATGATTCAACATTTCGTTCCAAAGAATTATTATTTACATTAAATAGTCCCGTGACAGCCGTAAAAACAAAAAGAAAATAATTTATTTGTCTGTATACATATATCTCTAGAGACGTCCAAGCCTTTGTCAAGCTATCTATCGCAATAAAGATCTACTTGAAACTGTCTTTCGTGCGATTGATAAAGATAACTCAGGTATGACGAATAACAAAAACATTTCTCTCTCTCTCTCGAATAATACTAATCAATTGTGTTAAGGTGTTATATCCATGCAAGAATTTACTGAAGTTTGTACATTTCTTGGTAAACATAACGGAACTAAATTCGATGAAAAACAAATCATGGATTTAGCATCAAGCATTGATCTTGATAAAAATGGTGTCATCGATTTTAATGAATTTCTCGAAGCATTTCGAATGGTCGATATAGGTGATCAAAAATAAGAACAGAACAATTTCGTAATTATATTCGATTGAAAATCTAATATGGTTCTAATTCAAAAATAAACTAATCACGTCTGTCTGTGTGTCTATGAATTTGTTCACAGTTTTGCTTTCGTTTCTTTTCTTTTTTTCTAAACGACACAAATAAAAGAAAGCCCAGCAAGAGATGTTCTATTGGCATTTGATCGTTTGGATATTCATGAATTTTTGTTTTGATAAATATCAAATGATCATTGGAGAACGAAAGCGAATGTTTACAAGTCATTCTGAAGGAACTATTCTTGGCAATTATTTAATTTTGACACAAACGGTGTATATAACAAATACGCCGGCGTATTTAATTTTACCATCGACAAATGAACTCGAATGTAAATGTTTCTGTTCGAATAATAAACAATGTTTAGCTATGACATATCGTATTTCCGATTCGACATGTCTATTACATGCAACGGACCCATGTGAAACGAGAACTTGGCAAGATAATTTCGATTGGAATTTCTATATTAATATCAAACGTTTGAAATATCGTCTCTTCGAAAAACCACAACAAAATCAACCATTAAAACGCATTTCTGCATCGACATTATGCGGACGAAGTACGACAACGTTTAATTCTGAAAGACGTTGGCTATATGCAATGAAAATAAGTGGACAAGCGAAAATGGATTTCCCAGGTTTAAATTTTCAAAATGCACCTAATCAAGTAGCACCAAGTCCATGGTTTACATTGGATACCGAAACAATTTGGAATAGTATTCTACTTCAACAATGGTAAATAAAAGTTCGATTTTATCTTATCTTTGTTTTTTCTTGGTAGGAATTCACGTGCATACTTTCCGAAATATTTCGGTTTTGCTCTCATACAAAATGGTCTCGTTCGTGAATTTCTCTATTTTCGTTTACATAAAACAACAATCGAAAATTTCTTCAATAAACAACATATACCGACGTCATTCTGTTGGAATTTCAAACATTCTCAAACAAATTTTCATCAACAATTCGATCAAATCGGTAGTTTTAAACGATTATTGTTTGTTAGTATCAATGGTAATCTATCTCATACGATACCTTGTGATCAACACGAAACATTCATGTATATTTCACCAATCAATCGATTAGATATTTGTTCAAATGAACAAAATTCTCAACAAACACTTCGCATTATGTTCTCTGATCAATGTCAACCGGTAGCACATTCGAAATTGGCTCGAGCCGATGCGCTTATTGCTCTGACATCAGGAGATACAACTGCTGATATATAAGAATGAAATTTATTTGCGTTTACAGAATAAATGATGAAATCAGTTTGTTTGTTTTGTTTTTCAATCAAAAAAAAAGTACATAAATGATTAGATAGATTATATGCATTGGAGTAGCGTTGATAGTCGAAAGAAATAAGATTACACACGCAAAAAAAAAACAGGACAAGAAGAAGAAGAAGAAGAAAATTACAATAGAGCAGAGCAAAAATTTTAATACTAATCGACGTTTTCTTTTTACATTAGGTGACATTTTTTTGAATGACTATGTTTTTTCTTTTTTTTACGAGCAATCAATGGATTTTTACTAGGCATAGATTTATTATCTGATGGATTTTTAAGTAATCCAGACATTTCTTCAGTTCGTTTTATCCGACGAACTAATCCGAAAAATATCTAAACAAAAGCATGACCCTTTTTTTTCGTCCATGACTAGATAAAAAATAAACAAAAAAGAGAGAAGAAACACCCAAATGATGATTGAGATAATAGAATAAAGAGATTATATATACGCGTGTGTATATATATATATATATATGTATAAGATATTTATAAAAGTGTACAACAATGTTGTTTATCTCGTGTTTGATTGATTGCTGAATTGTTTTGTATATTATCGAAATTTCCTTTGCCACTTGACGATGAATTGGTATTGCCCATTGATGAACTATTATTTTTACCTTTAAATTTCTTATCTTTATTAACTGGCGTTCGTTTATTTATTTGACGTACGAGATCAAAAAAAATCTGAATTCAAAGCAATCGATCAATCAATCAATAGAGCATTGGATTTTTGTTTTTGGTGCTTATTTACAAACCTCATTCACATTGATCTTTTGTTTGGCTGATGTTTCAAGAAAAGTTGAGCTCCAATTTCTTGCTAAACTTTGGCCAACTTCTTTGCCAACGACACGTTCATCTTCAAGATCACATTTATTTCCAACTAAAACCATGGGCACATCACTTGTATCTTTAACTTTAAGAATTGTATCACGTAAATCAACAAGATCATTATACGTCGATTGAGCTGTTATTGAATAAACAAGAACAAAACCTTGACCATTCTTCATATACAAATCTCGCATAGCCGTAAATTGTTCCTTTAGTAGATTGAGATTCAGTTTTATTTGGTAAAATAATCAACTTACTGTTCCAGCTGTGTCTAAAATTTCCCTGAAAAGAAATACAACGAAATATTATTTTATTTTGCCAATTGTTGTTTACTTACAACATGCATTGTTGTCCATCGACTTCGACTTGCTTTCGATAACTATCTTCAATCTAAAAACCAAAGAAAATCTTATTTGAAAAAAAAATGACTAAAACTCACTGTTGGATCGTATTTTTCAACGAATAAACCTTGAACAAATTGAACAGTTAAAGCTGATTTACCAACACCACCACTGCCGAGTACGACGATTTTATATTCTCTCATGTTTTTGATTTGATAATTTAATGAAATCTATCTGAAAAGTTAAAATTCCTGATAACTGACATAAAATAGAAAATCAATACTAATTAATTTCCATTGTTGCATTCAAAATTCGATTTCAAAAAAGAGAAGAAGAAGAAGAAAAACAAACAAACAAACAAAACAACAACTCGATTATTATGCTCGAAAATTCCACAATTTCACACTGCCATCGAACGAGCCCGATACAATTAAATAATCATTGAACGACAGACAAGTCACTCCATCGGTATGATTTTTTAGTGTACATAAACGTACACCTGTTCGTATGTCCCAAACTTTAATTGTCTTATCATCAGCTCCACTAACGACACGCCAACTATCGGCTTTTAATGCTCGAATAACGCCTCGATGGCCTTCTTTCGATATCCAATCGAGTTTTTGACAGCATTCGCCGGTTGACAAACGCCAAAAGCGAATGTCATAATCCAGACTACCCGAAACGATGAGATCCTGTTCTTGAGCAAAATAAAGACATGTTACCGAGCCATCATGACCTGTCAGTGTTCGAAGACATCGACCGTCTTGATAAGACCAAATCTAAATCAATTCGACAAATTAATAATCGATTTCATCTTTTGTTTTTTTTTTGTACTTTTATTGTTTTATCAGTAGAACCCGACACGATATAATCCGAATTGAACTGAACACATAAAACTTTATCTGTATGATCACTAGAATTCTTAAAATAGTGTTTTTTTGCTCTCGTTTTACAAATTAATTATTTACAGTAATGTTCGAAGACATAAACCATTTGTTAGATTCCAAATTTTCACTGAATTATCATGACTACCACTGACACAAATATCGTCTCGAACCTAGACAATTTCTTGTTTCATAGAAAACAAACCGATTCAAAATTACCACAAGACATCGAACAGTATCCGTATGACCTAATAATGTTAATTTACACGCACATTTCGACCATGTTTGATTGATTGATATACTCCAAACTTTAATACTTCGATCATTCGATCCACTCACTAATCGAACTTCATTAGTTCCATCGACATGTAAACATCTGACACTACGTGAGTGACCAACAAGTGTAATAATCTCATCTGTTGTATTCATATCCCACCTTTCAAAAAACAAAATAAATTCTTCGAAATCAAGTCTTATTGTCTTACACTTTGATAGTTCCATCTGTACAACCACTGATTATTGTTTGACTGTCGAATTGAACACACGAAACTCCTAAAGAAGAACGTTGATTTTCAATTTTGCTGTTTTCTTTTGCGCTCGTTCATACCTTCAACATGTCCTCGATATGTTTTCACATCGCATCGACCATTTAACCATCGCGAACGTAAACGATAACGTTCGATGAAAATGTCTTTCCACTAAATTCAAATAAAAAAAAAACTTTAGACGAAGAAAATTTTTCTTCTTTCTACTTGAATTTGTCCTTGTTCATTGGTGTGCGTTTGAATTTGTTGTTGTTGAAGTAATCGTGATGAAAATGACCATTTTTTCTGTTGACATAATTGTCGCCAAAGATCGGAATGTGAACACAAATACGACCAATATTTATTTACACGTGAACAACGAGCTAATGAAACAGGATCGAGTAAAGATAGGATATGAAATGAAATATCAAATGGTAATTGAGTTAATGGATCCGAACAATCCGACGGACAATCTCGATGCCAATTATCGGCAATGAGAAGTGAAAGCAAATGCCATTGAGGAGTCGAACAAGAATTCTATAAACCAAACAGACTTGACATTATTATTAGCTATGACTTTATTTTTCTTACAACTAATTCTCGTAATAATTTTTCTTTATATCGATCATCAAGTTGACTAAACCAATCGACAACATTCTGCAAAAAAACGAAAGATATTTCTCGTGTTTTTTTCTTCTTCTTTTGTTTTATTAAACAAACCATTATTTCTGATGAAATCATTGATTTTTGAAATGAAATTTCCTGTTCAATATCATCTCGTTGTTGAGTATTAGGCACACGATGATCGGTAGATAGATTCAATCGAAATTTTTCGTTGTCAGTTCGTCCCGGATAATCGTCGTCGATACTATGATGACGTTTAAATCGACCGTTAATTACACTTGTCAAACTGCTCAATGCATTATCTGATTTGCTTAATGATGGACGCATTGAAACAGAGAGGAATAAATAAAAAGAAAATGAATGAATGTATGTATGTATGCAGAGTTGAGAGCTATACACAAAGAGATTAACAAATAAATAAACAAGCCTATCAAAATCATGGTTTTTATTTAATAACGAAAAACAAAGCACGATAATTTTTTTCATTTGACGAAAAAAAATAATTTAAAAAAAATTGATCGTTGTGCTTTTTGTTGTTGTTCAATTGTTTCGATTTAGGAGCGACATCTGAGATGAAGTTCTCTCGATATCGATGATTTTCTTATCCATAGACTTCAAGTAAGAAATCATGAAACAATCGATCATCGTCATCATCTGCTTCTTCATTGTTTATTTAATTAATCAATTTCAAGCGCTCGTTTGTCCAATCTATCGATCAAAATCCTCGTGGATTCAAAATTGTCAAAGAAATTGTTCATTTACGAATTTAATTCAGCCGACAAGTGCATGTCTTGGTGTTTATATGAATCGAACAGGAGAAATCGTCATTAAACAATTAGATACAATTTCAAGTGATAATGATTGTATGAGATCACGTGAATGTCTTCTTGAACAAGATCCTCTCAATTCACAAATATTTTCATGTTGTTGTTCAACAAATAATTGTACATTAAATTGGAAGATTATTTCATTTCAAACAACAACTAAAGTCTATTCAACATTTTCAACAGATCGATATCAATTGATAACAAATGAAAATTTCGTTTTTTCATGGAAGATTTTCTTGATTTTATTTTGTTGTTTTATGATATTGATATTAATTTGTTTGACAATTTATCTCTCGATTTCATTGAAATCACGACATATCAAAGACAAACAAATTCTTATTTGTTCATCACCAGTATCGACTTTACATGAACAATTATTTGCCGATCTACAACCGATTTCAATTGGCAAATATGCTAAAATCTACCAAACAAAAATGAATCAAAATCTCGTCGTATTAAAAGTTTACGAGCAAGCAAATAGTTTCATTTGGAAAAACGAACTATCGATTTTAAATTCGATTAAACATTCATCGATTATCAAGTATCAACCGTATTCTTTTCTATGTCTATCAATCATTGTTTTTTGTATAGAATTCTTTCCGATGGAGAATATCAATCTCATTGTTATCTTGTCTTTCCTTATTATGAAAATGGAACATTACAATCCTCGTTACGAGCATTAAATCAAAGTTTAACAATTGATCAATGTTTGAATTATTTTCGTTCGTTAGCATCTGCTCTTGCTTATTTACATACGAGTCGAGGTGTTATTCATCGTGATATTAAATCAATGAATATTCTTCTCGATCAAAATCAATCGAAAATCTATTTAGCAGATTTTAGTTTAGCACTTGAACTACCAACAGTTCTCACGGAAAAACATTTCGTACAGATAGGTACAGCACGATACATGGCACCGGAATTACTCGAAGGAGTCATTGCACATACTCGTGAAGCTCTATGTAGTGTCGATATATATGCATTGGCATTGGTTTTCTGGGAAATTCTTCGACTATGTGAAATGTATCCGATTGCAACTAGTTATCAATCGCCATATGATGAATATCTTGTGAATAATTCTGAACAATCAACGCTTACAAGTCAATTGTATGATATTGTTGTTGTTCGTCGATGTCGACCAAGTCTTTGTCGAGTCAATGAACCGAATACAGTCCGTTGAAAAAGAATTTTGTATCAAAAAGAAATTGTTTTTTCTTTCGTCAGATTTTCGATCAATTATGTTCATTGATCGAAGCATGTTGGACAGTTGATGCTGATATGCGTATGAATGCTCAAAGTCTACTCTTCAAACTCAATCAAATTCTCTACTAACATTTCAATGATTCTAGTCAGATTATATACGTACATATATATATATATTTTGTTTAGTGAAAATTAGATGTTCCCTTGTTGTTGTTATTGTTGTTTTTCTTTTCATAATAAAATAAAAACGCAGCGTATGTGAATAAAATTTGAGTTTCATTTCTCATTGGATATTTACAAAAACCAACACGATTTACAAATACAACATGACATACAAAATTATTCAAATCGGTCATGATCGTTTGAATCAATATTATTCTATACCGATTTCATTTGAAATTCATTCGATTTATAATGTGATCGAAATAAACAATCGAATCGAACTCATCGAACAATCAATTGAAAAACCATATATCAAAGATTATGATGAAATCGAACGCGAACCAATAGCGGATGGTTCCACGGTGTTTCTTGTTCTTAATGAAAATGATTTACCAATCGGTGGTGCAATTGTATCGATGATACCTGATTGTACATTAGTAGACTTTCGCATCGCACCAGCTTATCGACGTGCAGGCATAGGTCGAATTCTATTCGAACATGTTGTGCAATGGTGTAGACAACAAGAACAAACTATCAACGGTATGAATATCGAAACGCAGAATAATAATGTTAGTGCCTGTCGATTTTATGCTGCAATGGGAGCGAAACTGATCAGTATCGATAGACATGCATATGAAAATGACGAAAGAGTTAAAGATGAAATTCGTTTCAATTGGTTTATTAATTTTCTTTGTCAGTAATTTGACATTTTGATGTATCTAATAGTAAAATCGTTTCTTTCATATTTGCAGTTTGTGTTGATTGACAAATAGATTTCGTCATTGTTCGAATTTGTTTCGATGAAATTAAATAAATATAAAAAGCTGAAATAAAATTTATATAATAGCATAAACGTGTTAATTGTAGGAAAAGATGTTCTTGAGCGTGTCGATAAGGTGTTTTTATTTGATGATGTGTGATAGCTGAATAGAAAAAATGAATACCATATGGAATCGATGATATTGAATTCGTTAGAACTTGAAGAATGATCATCTGAATTAGAGAAAATCATTTGTAGAAAAATAGCAGTCGAAGTTATGTGTTTTTTTTACTGAAGACATTTGTCGTTCGAGTCTTTGTAAACGTTGAGTACGATTCATTAATTTCAAATTGTTCTTTATTTTAAATGCAAATGTTAGAAGAATAATAATTGGTAATGCAAAATATAAAATTGGATTGACGAAATAAGCAAAATAATTCGAATAATTTATATTAACTATTGTACAGATTAATTTTGTTTGATTGATTGATTTCAAATCGAAATAGATAAAATTTGGACAAGCAAAACAAAGCCAACAGAAAACATTGACAAGCAAATATCGATAGGCTAATTTTAATGAACTCCAAGTCCGCAATGATCGTGAACGTGATGTGCAAGCATAACGATCAAAAGCTGCTAAACATCGGCAACCGACAGATATATAAGCTGATGATGTAACCCTATAAAAAAAAGAACGAAAAAGTTATTCAAATCTGAAAATATACGTATGTAGGCATATATTTTACAGATAGTAACGAATTCGACAGATGATGGTCGATGATGATGCCGGATCTAAATTGAAACCATCGGCTAAAATACGAAGGAATAGTGCGGATATCAAATGAATGATGTCGAATACACTTGAAACAAGAATAAATTTTGCACATGGACTTTTTTGAAAACACGAACGAGTAAATAACCAAAGATTTATTATTGATCCCACTAGGCCAGCAATAAACATCAACGAACCAAGATAAATATTTAAATATTGTCCTAATTGATAAAGTATTTCAATGGTAATTGTCATTGCGAAGAAGTTGTTCCCAGATGAAAATAAAAAGCGAACTAACTTTTATTCTTAGTTGAAATATCAAAAAGTGTTTTAAATGGCAAGTGTAGACAGAATGTAAGAAAAAGCGATGTTCTCCATTTTTTTATATGGCCTATAATAATCTTGTATGTTAGGCTATACTTATGTTCTTTTTGTAGTTAATTTTCAAAAAAAGTTGATTATACTCATTCACTTTAATACTTTGTCAATGCGTATAACGCGTTTTTTTTTCTTTACTGAAATATTCTATCTATTCATTATTGCAGTGGCTGTTAGATTCTTTCGTTTAAAAGGTTCTTTTTCGGGTGAACCAAAAGTTTTGCGACATTTCAAAAATTTATTGTATCCTACTAGCTAATTGAGATAAATGAATTTTTTCAACTAACTTAAGCAGACACTAGCGCTACTTATTGCACTGATAGAACACTATTGATTTCATTTGATTCTATTACGTTTAAACATGGTGAAAAGTCATGACCTACGAGATGTCGCCGTGTCCCATTACAAGAATGGTGAAAAGCTCCGGAAATTGCTAAAATATTGGCAAATAAGGTCCATCGAAGTACGATTGATCGTTGGATTACTGGATATCAACAATCTGGTTCGTTTGAAGTAAAATCAAAATCAGGACGGTCAAGGACTGGACGTACAAAACGTTCGGATGTCAACGTTTAGCTATGGTGTAAGAATCATTTCAAGTTTTTTGTTCCAAAGGAGAGATGACCCTCCCCAACTCTCCTGAATTAAACCCACTCGATTATTCGATCTGGGATTGCATCTCAAATCGTATTTCATATGAAAAAGTCGAAACGAGCGATGATTTACGTCGAAAAATTCAAAAATCAATAAAAAAAATTCGATGTAAATTACGTACGGGACACGGTCGATGTCTACCTTTGTCGAGTGCGTTCTGTCGAAAAACATAACGGTGAACTGATTTTTGATGAACATAGCTAGTTATTGTACTACTACACTGTAGCTTTTATAGCAATGTATTATTGTTTGATTATTTTGTTTACTCTTGAAATAAAATGATTTTCTCGAAATGTCGCAAAACTTTTGGTTCACCCAGTAAAAGGTCGATCAAATGGTAAAACAAATTTCTTGTCTAAAGTATCGAGTATTGCTCGTTTAAAATTCAGATGACATGCACGTAATAATGGAAATAAATGGAATATTCGATCATAATAAGCACCTTCGGGTACACCATAAAATGTGTCAGGAACAGAACTACACCTTGAAAATTGCACACTAAACATGTTCAGAGAATACATAGGTGACAATGAATTGAGAATTGATTCAAATGAGAATCGTTTAATATCAATTAAACATAAATGACGAAGATTGACATATGTCGATAAATGTGAAGCTAACCATAAGCCATTGTCAATAGCAAATTCATCCGAGACACATAATGAAATCAAACTTTTGAAGACATTTTCTTGTGATAAGTGTCTGTAGTAGAACTCGCTCATTGAAATACTCATTCCATTGAAACCGAGATAGATCGGCATAAATGGGTGTCCAATATTTAAATGAACATTTACAATTGAATTTAATGGACAAGTCATTTCTTTCACTTCATTTACTCATTCTTTTTGTTAATAAACATTTTTCTCATTTTCATTTAACAGATTGATATTCGTTCATTCAGATTCTAAATCTGTTTCATAATTCCAAGAAAAATGATTTTGATACACCGTTGGCAGTTCGGAGTGGGACACCGGGGAATGTTCTCTTGTGAGAAGAGAATGCGTATATGTCACAGTACAAACTAAAATTCAGGACAATTTAAAATCGTCCTAACATATAAGGAATATTTAAAATTTTCCTAAGGACACCCTCAAATTTTTACACGCAAATTTGAAGTTGTCCTAGGACTACTAGGACAATTTTAAATTGTCCTAAATTTGAAGTTTTCCTGTGACATATATATCAAATCGAATAAACTCTCAGCTAGTTAGATCTTTTGTTAGATTTTCGTCTTTTTTTTATCGCTTAGTTAGGAAGAAAGATCAGTTTAAACTTTTTTTTGTATTTTTTTTATGTTATAGAAAAGAAAAGAAAACGTGTGTATAAAAAA
>Ga0209935_1001017_pt1 | contig 52289 bp, 49 predicted proteins | sample ThiBio_1000_plan_2_FD_183958 | JGI IMG/M metagenome (GOLD analysis project Ga0209935, IMG submission 183958) | Wastewater bioreactor microbial communities from Cape Town, South Africa - Thiocy_cont_1000_plan (SPAdes) | ecosystem: Engineered > Bioreactor > Thiocyanate-remediating >... | reverse complement strand
AAATGGTGCCCAGAAGAGGACTCGAACCTCCACGCCTTGCAGCGCTAGTACCTGAAACTAGTGCGTCTACCAATTCCGCCATCTGGGCACGGGGCCGGCCCCAAAAAATTCAGGGCCAACCGGTAGGGGCGCGATGTTTAGGGGGGTGGCGTCCCCAAGTCAATCGCCCAGGAACCGGCTCCGGTATAGGCTTGACCGGGCACGGAATCGGGGGGTGGCATGCTGGTGGTGACAACGGAAAACGTGCCCGGGCACCGGGTTGTCTGGGTTTATGGCCAGGTGTTCGGCGTGGTGGTCCGCTCTCGCGGCCTGGGCGGCAACATCATGGCGGGGCTGCGCTCCCTGGTGGGCGGAGAAATCCATGAATACACTGCCCTGCTGGAAGAGGCCCGCCGTCATGCCGTGGACCGGCTGGTGCGCAACGCAACCGTCATGGGGGCCAATGCCATTGTGATGATGCGCTTTGATTCCGCCGAGATCGGCCAGGTCATGAGCGAGATCGTAGCCTATGGCACCGCGGTGACCATCGAGGCTGTCCCATGAGCGTTGGGCCATGACCTGCGGCAGGCTGTCCTGGCCCTTGGGGTAGTACTGGCGGGCCTGGGGGCCATCGCCCTGCTGACAGGGCTGATACCGCCTGCCCTGGTGATGGGCATCTGGGGCATCCTTATCGTGATGGGGATCGTCTATGAACGCTTCCGCTACAAGGCCGTGGAGCCCACCGCCCCAGGGGCGGGCTGGAGCGGCACCAGCGAGCGTTTTGTCGACCCCGAAACCGGCCAGAAAGTGCGCGTCTACGTGAATGACGCGGGTGAGCGCCGCTATGTGCAGGAATAGGTTTCCGCGCGGCCCCCGCCGGGGTATGTAGCGGGCGAAGGTTTAGCCGAACTTGCCACAGAGAAACAGGCCATGAAAAACAGAACTGTCACGGTCATTGGAGCCACGGGGTTTCTGGGCCGCCATGCGGTGCGGGCACTTGCCAAAGCGGGATGGCGCATCAAGGCCGCATCCCGCCATCCGGCGCGGGGCTTCTTCCTGCGGCCCATGGGTAGCGTCGGCCAGATCGAGCTCGTCAAATGCGACGTGGCCGATGCGGACTCGGTTGCCGCAGTCCTGAAGGGCGCCGATGCCGTGGTGAACCTGACGGGCATCCTGTTCGAAAAAGGCCAGACCTTCGAGGATGTCCAAGCCGCCGGCGCCACCCATGTGGCCGACGCTGCGGCCGCCGCCGGCATCACCGCGCTGGTCCATGTCTCGGCCATCGGCGCGGACCGGGATTCCGAGTCCGTCTATGCCCGCACCAAGGCAGAAGGAGAGGAATCCATTCGCCAGGCCGTCCCCGGTGCGGTGATCCTGCGCCCATCCATCGTCTTCGGGCCCGAAGATGGCTTCTTCAACAAATTCGCCGGCATGGCGCGTTTTCTGCCGGCGCTGCCCCTGATCGGGGGCGGCAAGACCCGTTTCCAGCCCGTGTTTGTGGGTGACGTGGCCACCGCCATCGTGACTGCACTGGACAGCCAGGCGGCGCGCGGCCGCACTTTCGAGCTGGGCGGGCCGGGAATCTACAGCTTCAGGGAACTGATGGAGATCATCCTGAAGGAAACCGGGCGCCGCCGTGCCCTGGTGCCCGTGCCCTTCGGCATCGCCATGCTGAAGGCCGCCTTCCTGCAGCTTCTGCCCAGTCCGGTCCTGACCATGGACCAGGTACGTCTGTTGAAGAAGAACAATATCGTGACCGCTGGCGCGCCTGGTCTTCTGGATCTTGGCATCACCGCGACCTCGGTGGAAGCGGTGGTACCGTCCTATCTGTGGCGATACCGTGCCAAGGGCGAATATGCCCAGGATGCGGCCCAAGCCTGAATGCTGAACCCTAGACAAAGGCTAGATAGGCCATCAACGCCAGTCCCGCGACGATGCGGTACCAGCCGAAGGGACGAAGGCCATAGCGTGCCACGATGGCGAGGAAGCTGCGGATCACTATCCAGGCGACCAGGAATGACACGATAAAGCCGACGGCAATGTCGGCGCTTTGTGCCGACGAGAGCGCCCCACCCTTCTTGTACAGCTCATAGGCCGTGGCGCCCAACATGGTCGGCACCGCCAGATAGAAGGTAAAGACTGTGGCAGCGCTGCGCTCTACGCCCAGCAGTTCGCCGCCCAGGATCGTGGCGCCCGAGCGCGAGATGCCCGGCAGCAGCGCCATGATCTGGCACAGGCCGATCTGGAAGGCCTTGCCCAGAGGAAGCTGGTCACCGCGCATGAAGCGCGGGGGCGGCGCGATGCGTTCGAACAGAAGGATCATCAGTCCGCCCGCGGTCCAGGAAATGGCGATCACCGGCATGGCGATGGTGGGATTAAGCAGCACGGCGTTGATCTGGAAAGCCAGAAGCACGCCGGCGACGGCCGATGGCAGGAAGGCCAGGACCACGCCGCCGGCGAAGCGGCGCGAATCCGCCGATGTGGGTAAGGTGATCAGGACCGTCCAGAACTTGCGGAAATAGATCGCCACCACGGCCATAATCGCGCCCAGCTGGATCACCACGGTGAAGGCTTCCCAGTTTTCGGACAGGCCCAGCAGCCGCTCGGCCACCAGAAGGTGGGCGGTGGAGGAAATGGGAAGAAATTCCGTCACGCCTTCGACCACACCCAGGATGATGGACATCAGGATATTGTGCATGCGGAGACTGTCCTTCGGGGCGGGGGGAAACACCTAACATCGCGGCGTATCGCGTGCACGGATTAAGTTTAGGTATAGTCCGTTGATGGCGGGGCGGGGATTGGCAATGTGGCGGAAACGCGGTTGGCTGTGGCGCATTCTTGTCGCCATTTTTGTCCTTCTGGTTCCCGCACCCGTCCTGTTGCTGCTGTTGTTCCGTTTCGTGCCCGTCCCGGGGACGCCGGAGATGCTGGTCAGCGTCATCGAGGGCAAAGGCGCCCGCCACCAATGGGTGGACGACGTCTCGCCCCGGCTGGAGCGGGCGGTGATCGCCGCCGAGGACCAGAATTTCTGCCGCCACCATGGCTTTGACTTCGAAGCCATCGACAAGGCGCTGGCCGAACACAGGCGCCATCCCAAGAGGCCGATGCGCGGGGCGAGCACCATCTCCCAGCAGACCGCCCGCACCCTGTTCCTGGTTCCCATGCGCAGCTGGGTCCGCAAGGGGCTGGAAGCTTATCTGACCGTCCTGGTGGAGTTCCTGTGGCCAAAGAAGCGCATCCTGGATGCCTATCTGAACCTGGTGGACTGGGGTGACGGGATTTTTGGCGCCCAGGCGGCGGCGCGGGCCTATTTCGGGACGGATGCGGCGGACCTGACCGGCGCGGAAGCGGCGCGGCTGGCCGCGATCCTTCCCAATCCCCACAAATGGCGGGCGGCGCGGCCGGGGCGCTATGTCTCCCGCCGGGCAACCACCCTTGAGGCCCGCAGCGCCGTGGTGGTGCGTGACGGCCTGAACTTTTGCGTTCGCTGACTTTGCGTTCGCCGGGCCGGGCGGATAGAAGGCGGCCTTCCTTTTGTCCGTTTGCTACTTGAGGACGCTTTCCTTTGTCCTACCGCTTCGCTACTTGAGGACACTTTCCTTTGTCCTACCGCTTCGCTACTTGAGGACAAATGCGCCGCCTGATTCACCTGATGCTGTCGCCCTCTTGCCGGCTGGCCCGGCTGGTGGTGGGAGAAAAGCGCCTGGCGTTCGATCCGGTCTTGGCCGAGGATGCGCGCAATCCCATGCCGGTCTTCATCGACATGGACGGAACCCGGGCCGAGGGCGTGTGGGCGATCGTCGATCATATGGAAGCCAATTATCCCGACCATCCCCTGGCGCCCGAAGATGCCGCTGCGCGGCGCGAAAGCCTGCGCTGGCTGGACTGGGCAATGGGACCGTTCCACGAACAGGTCACCCAGCGTGTCGTGTATGAAAAGGCCGGCCAGCGCTTCACCGGCGCCGCCTTCAGCCGCACCCCTGACATGAACACGATCCGCGCGGGCCGCGAGGAACTGAAGCTGGCGCTGTCGTCCATCAACCGCGCCGTGGAGAGCAATGGTTATCTCGCAGGCCGCAATTGCAGCCTGGGCGACCTGGCGGTTGCGGCGCACCTGTCCGCGCTGGACTATTTCGGCGAAGTGCCGTGGGGCGATTATGCCAGTGCCGGCGAATGGTATGTGCGGATGAAGTCGCGGCCCGCTTTCCGTTCGCTTCTGGGCGACCGGGTGCCCGGCCAGCCGCCGGTGGCCCATTATGCCGAACTCGACTTCTGAAATCATAAAGACCGAGGCGAAGGCCCTTGGCTTCGATGCCGCGCGCATCACCGGCGCCGCCGGCGTGGGCGCCGGCGGCGAACGGCTGAAAGCGTTCCTGGATGCGGGCCATCACGGCGGGATGGCATGGATGGCCGATCGCGCCCACTGGCGTGCCGATCCCACCGCCATGTGGCCGGGCGCCAAAAGCGCCATCCTGCTGGGCATGAATTATGGGCCAGACGGCGATCCGCTTGGCGTGCTGGCGCGGAAGGATCGCGGCGCCATCTCGGCCTATGCCCAGGGCGACGACTATCACGACGTGGTCAAGAAGAAGCTGAAGGTCCTGGGCGGCTTCATTCACCAGCGCTTCGGCGCCGAGGTGAAAGTGTTCGTCGATACCGCTCCGGTGATGGAAAAGCCGCTGGCCGCACGCGCAGGAATCGGCTGGCAGGGCAAGCACACCAACCTGGTCAGCCGGCAGTTCGGTTCCTGGCTGTTCCTGGGTTCGGTCTTCACCACGCTTGAGCTTCCGGCGGACGCGCCGGAGAGCGACCATTGCGGCAACTGCCGTGCCTGCCTGGATGTGTGCCCCACCGATGCGTTTCCCGCGCCCTACCGGCTGGATGCGCGGCGCTGCATTTCGTACCTGACCATCGAACACAAGGGCCCGATCCCGCGCGAATTCCGTGCCGCTATGGGCAACCGCATCTACGGCTGCGACGATTGCCTGGCGGTGTGCCCATGGAACAAGTTCGCGCAACTGGCGCGCGAGCAGAAGCTTCAGGCACGGGAGGAACTGAAGGCGCCGCCGCTGGCGGAACTGGCGGCGCTGGACGACGCGGGTTTCCGCGCCCTGTTCGCCAGGTCGCCGGTCAAGCGCATCGGCCGCGACCGGTTTGTGCGCAATGTGATGATCGCCGTCGGCAACAGCGGCGCAATGGAACTGATTGATTGCGCCAAACGCGCGCTGGCCGATCCGGCGCCCATGGTGCGCGGGGCGGCGGTTTGGGCGCTGTCGCGGCTTTTGCCGGAAAAGGATTTTTCGGCGCTGGCACGGCAGCATTGCAGCGAATCCGATCCCGACGTGCGGGCGGAGTGGGGCGTCACTCCTTGAGGGCATCCAGATTGTCCCGCGCGGCGGCCGCGGTGGCGCCGGACGGCGAGGCCTTGAGCGCGGCCTGAAAATCGCGCCGCGCCCCGCCCATGTCGCCGACCTGCTTGCGCAAGAGGCCGCGCTCGACCAACGCGTCGCCGTCATCGGGGCGAAGCTTCAGCGCCGCTTCGATGTCGGACCAGGCATCCTTCAGCCGTCCCAGCGCGCGGCGGGCGCTGGCACGCAGCACCAGAAGATCGGCACGGCGCGGGTCCGTCTGCAGCGCGGCGCTGAGGTCGGAATCCACCTCGCCCCAGTTCTTGCGCATGGCCTGGGCGCGGGCGAGATCGGCGAAGAGATCGGCGTCCCCGCCCGACAGCGCCAGCGCCGACGACAGGCTGGCGATGGCCTTGGCGCCGTCACCCGCCATCAGCCAGGCGTTGCCGGCCTGGTCGAACAGGGTGGCGCGGAAATTCGCGTCGGCAATCTCCTTGTTGCGCGCCAATGCGTCCAGCCGCGCCGCAGCTTCGCCAAAACGGCCCATGCCCACCAGTGCCAGGGCGGCACAATGCTGCGCGGGCATGCCGCCGCCCTTGCTTGCCCAGGCCATCGCCTCTTTCAGCGCCCCGGCCGGCGCATCGTTGGCCATCGCCAGGCACGCCCGGTAGCGGCCCGCATCACCCGCAGGCGCCGCAAGCGCCGTGGCGGGTAACAGACTGAACAGCACGACGACGGCAATGCGATTTGCAGGCAACATTGTGACGCTCATGACACGCCGGGCATACCGGCAGACGATAGCGGATTATTTGCTTCTGGCGACATTGCAATTGCTGTTAGGCTCATCGTCCATGATCTCAAAGCTTTTCGCGGGCGTGATTGCGCCGATTCTGGTCCTTGTCATCCTGGCCCTTTGCGGCGCCGCCCGCGCCCAGGATGCCGCACTGCCACAGCTTCCGCCGCATGCCGCACCGGTGCAGCAGGTCCAGATGGGCACCCTGCCGACGCTGGACACCACGCCGTCCTTCGACGCGGAGGCGGCGACAAAAGCCTATCTGGCAAAGGTGAGCGGCGCGGCGCGGGCCCGCTCCGACGCCTATTTCGAAGGCGGCTACTGGCTGCAGCTTGTGGACCTGATCTATAGCCTGACTGTGGCGGGGCTGCTGTTGTGGCTGCAGATTTCGGCGCGCATACGCGACTGGGCGGGCGGGATCACCCGCAACCACAGCTATCAGGTGATGATCTATGCCGCCTGTTATGTGGCGATCGTCACCGTGGCCGGGCTGCCGCTGTCGATCTATGAAGGCTTCATCCGCGAACATGCCTTTGGCCTGTCCAACCAGAGTTTCGTGCAATGGTTCGCGGACTTCGCCATCGGCTTTGCGGTGACGATGATCGCCAGCCTGGTCATTCTGCCGGTCATGTATGCCGCCATCCGGCGCGCGGGACGGGCCTGGTGGATATGGGGCGCCGCCATTACCATCGCGTTTTTCATCGTCTTCCTTGTTATCTATCCGGTTTTCGTGGCGCCGCTGTTCAACCATTATTCGCCTTTGCCGGACAGCCCGCTGAAAAAGGATATCCTGTCCCTGGCGCGCGCCAACGGCATCCCCGCCGACAATGTCTGGCTGGTCGATGCCTCGCGCCAGTCCAAGCGCATCTCTGCCAATGTCTCGGGGTTCCTGGGTACCACGCGCATTTCGCTGAACGACAACCTGCTCAAGCAGGGCACCCATGACGAGGTGCTGGCGGTCATGGGCCATGAGATGGGTCATTATGTGATGGGTCATACCACTCGGCTGCTTCTGCTGATGGGCCTGGTGGCGATTGCCGGCTTTGCCTTCATGGCCTGGGGATTTAACCTGTCGGTGGCATGGTTCGGCGGCGCCTGGCAGGTGCGCGAGGTCTCCGACATGGCGGGCCTGCCGCTGCTGGCGGCCTGGGGCATGATCTTCCTGTTCCTGGCCACGCCCGTCACCAACACCATCGTGCGCACCACAGAACAGCAGGCGGACTATTTCGGCGTCAATGCCGCGCGCAAGCCCGATGCCTTCGCCACCGTGGCGCTGAAGCTTTCCACCTATCGCAAGCTGGAGCCCGGGCCGTGTGAAGAGGCGATCTTCTTCGACCATCCGTCGGGCCGCACCCGCATCCACACCATGATGGTGTGGAAGAAGGAACATATCGGCGACCTGGACATACGCGATACGGCGAACCTGCCGTGAGGACAGACGCGGGATAGCGCGGCATTCGCACCCGCTATTCGTTTGCGCATTTTTGGCGTACCCCCCTCCCCCCGGCAGGCGGGAGATTCCCGGCGTTTGTGCGGCCTTCGGCGTGGACAGGCGCGCACCGGTCTGACCGGCGCGCGTGGACAGCGCGATTGGATAAAGGGTGGACTGGCAAGGGCGGCGCGGCTTCATTGCGCCAGTCTAGCGCGGCGCGGGATGGAGGCGGACAAGTTGTAATGTCGGCCGCTTAAGGCAGTTTTTCGGCCAGCGCGGCATAGAGCGGATTGGCGGTATCGAACACGTAATCCGCATCCTGGGTGGTGGCGGGGGCGGCACAGCCTTCGGCGCGCAGGGCGGCGATGGCATCCATCAGTCTGGCGCGCGGCACCAGCAGGGAATATTCGCCTTGTGCGTCGGTGGGCTTGGACAGCAGGCTGGCATCGGCCATGCGGGCCAGCGTGGCCAGCACACGGTCGGTATCCACATTGGCGGCTTGGCCGTCCAGCCGCACCCGCATGATCTGGGAGGATTTGGCGCGGGCGCGCGCGTTGAGGCGGCCCAGAAGATCCTCCGCCGCCTTGCGCGCATCCGCCGTCCAGTCCGCCGTCAGCGAGGCGGCCAGCTGGGCCTGGCTTTCCAGGATGGTGCCGTCCTCAAGCTGCTTGAGCCCATTGGCGTCCAGCGTGGCGCCGGTGGTGGTGATGTCGACGATGGCCTCGGCAGTGCCCGCGGCGGGTGCGCCCTCGGTGGCGCCCGCGCTTTCCACGATGCGGTAGTCGGAAATGCCCATGCGGGCGAAGAAGCCCCGCGTCAGCTGCACATATTTGGTGGCGATGCGCAGCCGGCGGCGGTGGCGATGGGCAAAGGCGGCGCAGACATCATCCAGATCGGCCATGGTGGAGACGTCGATCCAGTATTGCGGCACGGCCACCACCACATTGGCGAAGCCGAAGCCCAGCGGGCGCACCAGATGCACCCGGCCCTCAAGCTCGGGCGCGGCCTCGCGCAGCAGGTCCTCGCCGGTTATGCCCAGATGCACGTCGCCCGCCAGCAGCGACTGGGCGATTTCGGACGCCGAAAGCAGCATCACATCGATGTCGCCAAAGCCGTTCAGCGCGGCGCGGTAGCCGCGCGCGCCGGCGCGCTGTTTCAGTTTGGCGCCCGCATCGGCGAAATAGGCGTCGCAATCTTCCTTCAGGCGGCCTTTGGACGGAATGGCCAAAGTCAAGACAGAAGGCGTGGGCGCGGTCATGACGCGGCTTCCTCTCGCGCCTTGTTCCCCTGGGCCTGGCGCGCGGCCAGAAGGCGCTCGGTGCGGATCGCCACGCCGATCGCCGAGACCGGCCTGCCCGCGCCCAGCGTTTCCAGCAGCGAGTCATAACGGCCGCCGCCGGCAATCTGCACCGGGCCTTCGGCGTCACGCGCCCAAAGCTCGAACACGAAGCCCGTATAATATTCCATGTTGCGGCCGAAGCGGGCGGCAAAGCTGACCTGCGACGGCGCCACACCGAGGTCGGCCAGGGCCGCCAGCCGCTGCTCCATCGCCTGCAGCGGCGCATCCAGCGCGATGCCCGCGCTTGATGTCAGCTTGCGCACTTCGGCTATGGCGGTCCCGGCATCGCCGGACACCGCCAGCAGGCTGGTGATGACATTGGCGATTTTTGGATCGAGACGCAGAGCGGCGGCGTCGGCGGCCTGTTCCATCAGCCGCTCCACGATCTCCTCGCGGGTGCGCGCGCCCTGCGGGGCGTCCGCCACCATGTCCATCAGCCCTTCGATCGCGGCGCGCGAATCCGATGCGGTCAGCCCGCCCAGCGAGCCCAGAAGCCGCTGCTGGTCGGATGCCGCGCCGCTGGTCAGGCGCGTGAGCAGCGCCTCGAAATAGCCCACGCGCCAGAAATGGCGCTTCAGGCGGGCCCGCCATTGGGTGGGCACGTCCAGCGCATCGACCAGCGCACCGAACAGCGCCAGGTCGCCGATCTTGATGGTGAAATCCTTCAGCCCCACGGCGCGCAGCGCCTCCACCGCGATGGTGAGGACCTCCCGGTCGCCCGCCGCGCGGTCTTCGAGGCCGAGCAGCTCCACGCCCGCCTGATAGAATTGCGTGGGGCGGTGCGGTTCGTTCGGCTGATGGCGGAAGGCCAGGCCGTTATAGCAGATGCGCGCGGGGAAGCGCGTTTTGCCGGCCGCCACCTGCCTGCAGATGGGAATGGTCAGGTCGGGACGCAGGCACAGTTCGCGGCCCGACAGTTCGGTGAGAGTGAAAGTGCGGCGGCGGATCTCCTCACCCGAGCGGTCCAGGAAGATGTCGGCGGGCTGCAGCACCGAAGGTTCTTCGCGGCCATAGCCGCGCGCGGCGAAGACGCCAAGGATCGCGTCGGCCTGGCCGTTCAGCGCGGCGATGGCGGCAGCGTCGGAATAGGGAAAAGCGACCATCGCTATCGCCCCAGCATGTCTTTGATTGCGGCGACCAGATCGGCGCGCTTCACGCTTTTCTGCGCTTCACGGTTGGCGACCCATTCGGCGCGGCTTTCGACGGACTTGGCCAGTTCGGCGCCCAGGGCCAGGTCCTTCAGCGTCACCTCGCCTTTTGTGCGCTCATCCGGACCTTCGACCACGGCGATAGCGGCGCCGCGCCTGTCGGCATATTTGAACTGGTCGCCCATCTTGCCCGTGCCGACATAGGCTTCGGCGCGGATGCCGGCAGCGCGCAGTTCCTGCGCCATGGCGAAGCCCGGCGCGGCGTCGTTCTTGTCGAAGGCGGTCACCACCACCAGCGGCACCAGCGCTGCATCGCGATCCTTCAGCGCGGCCAGCAGGCGCGACACGCCGATGGAAATGCCGGCGGCCGGCACGCGCTGGCCGGTGAAGCGCGCCACCAGGTCGTCATAGCGGCCGCCCGAAGCAATGGAGCCGAACACGATCTCCTCTCCCGCGTCATTGGTGACGGGGCCGGTGAGTTGGCCTTCCCATACCGGGCCGGTGTAATAATCCAGTCCGCGCACCACGCCGGTATCGAACATTACCTGGTCGGGACCGTAGCCCGCCGCCTGCAGCAGCCTGACGATGGCTTCCAGCTCGGCGAGGCCTTCGGCGCCCACTTTGCTGGCGGCGATCAGGGTGGCGATCTGGTCCAGATGTTCCTGCTCATCCTTTGCATCAGGCGCAACGAAAGCCAGCACGCGATGCGCCTGGTCAGGGGAAAGGCCGGCGCCCCTGGTGAAGTCGCCGCTTTCGTCCTTGCGGCCCGGGCCCAGAAGGGCGGCCACACCCTCGACGCCCAGCCGGTCCAGCTTGTCGATGGCGCGCAGCACGACGCCGCGCCGTTCGCGGTCCTCCAGCGGAATGCCCGCCACTTCCAGCACGCCGTCCAGCAGCTTGCGGTTGTTGATCTTGACGATGTAGTCGCCGCGCTTCAGGCCCAGCGCCTCCAGCGTGTCGCACAGCATCATCAGAAGTTCGCCATCCGCTGCGGGATTTGCGGACCCTACGGTGTCCGCGTCGAATTGCGTGAATTCGCGGAAGCGGCCGGGGCCGGGCTTTTCGTTGCGCCAGACACTGCCCACCTGGTAGCGGCGGAAAGGCTTGGCCAGGTGCTGGAAGTTGGCGGCGACATGGCGGGCGAGCGGGGCGGTCAGGTCGTAGCGCAGCGACAGCCACTGGTCGTCATCGTCTTTCAGCGAGAAAACGCCCTCGTTGGGCCGGTCCAGATCGGGCAGGAACTTGCCCAGCGCGTCGGTATATTCGAAGGCCGGGGTCTCCAGGGGCTCGAAGCCATAGGATTCATAGACCCGCCGGATCGTGGCCAGTATCGCCTGCTCGGCCATGATCTCGGCGGCGCCGCGATCACGGAAGCCCCGGGGCAGCCGGGCCTTGGGTCGATTCTGTTTGGGCGCGCTCATGGCAGGCAGGATTCTTTCAGGATCGGGGCGGGTTGTACCGGCCAGGGCTGCCAGGGGCAAGGAACCCCTCCGGCGCCGTCATAAAATCTTGCGGATCAGCCGGTTACTGCCCGGCCCGGCGGCGCGATCTGCCCCCTTGCGTCCCGCGATGTTGCGATGCGAAATAACCGCACAACCCCGAGGAGACCAGCCTTGGCCCGTAGCAAAGTCTATCCCGACGCACCCGCGGCCCTGAAGGGCCTGACCTTTGACGGCATGACCATCATGTCGGGGGGCTTTGGCCTGTGCGGCAATCCGGAGAACCTGATCGCCGCCCTGAAGGAAGACGGGGTCGGGAACATCACCATCATCTCCAACAATTGCGGCGCCGACAATTACGGGCTGTGGGTGCTGCTGAACAACGGCCAGATCAGGAAGATGATCTCGTCCTATGTGGGCGAGAACAAGCTGTTCGAGAAGCTGTACCTCTCCGGCGAACTGGAGCTGGAACTGAACCCGCAGGGCACGCTGGCCGAACGCATCCGCGCCGGCGGGGCGGGCATTCCCGCCTTCTATACCAGGACGGGCGTCGGCACCGTGGTGGCGGACGGCAAGCCGACCGAGGAATTCGATGGGCTGACCTATGTGCGCGAAAGCTGGCTGCGCGCCGATCTTTCCATCATCAAGGCGTGGAAGGGCGATACCGAAGGCAACCTCGTCTATCGCAAGACGGCGCGGAACTTCAATCCGATGATGGCCACCGCCGGCAAGGTGACGATCGCGGAGGTGGAAGAACTGGTGGAGCCGGGCGAGCTCGATCCGGACAATATCCACACGCCGGGCATCTTCGTGCAGCGCATCTTCGAAGGCACGAATTATGAAAAACACATCGAGCGGGTGACCACCCGCAAGCGGCCCGCGATGAACGGCGCCGGCGCGGGGGAGGAAGTGTGATGGCCTGGAGCCGCGAAGACATGGCCGCGAGAGCCGCGCGCGAACTGAAGGACGGTTTCTATGTGAACCTGGGCATCGGCATTCCGACGCTGGTGGCCAATGCCATTCCGCCGGGCATGAACGTGACCTTGCAGAGCGAGAACGGCATGCTGGGCATGGGTCCCTTCCCGTATGAGGGCGAGGAAGACCCCGACCTGATCAACGCCGGCAAGCAGACCATCACCGAACTGCCGACGACCAGCTATTTTTCATCGTCCGACAGTTTCGGCATGATCCGCGGCGGGCATATCGACCTGTCGGTGCTGGGCGCGATGGAAGTGTCGGAGGACGGCGACATCGCCAACTGGACCATCCCCGGCAAGATGGTGAAGGGCATGGGCGGGGCGATGGACCTGGTGGCGGGCGTCAAGCGCGTGATCGTCACCATGGAACACACCAACAAGGCGGGCGAGTCGAAGATCCTGAAGGAATGCACCCTGCCGCTGACCGGCAAGAGTTGCGTCGACATGATCGTGACCGATCTGTGCGTCTTCACGCTGGAGCGCGGGCGAAAAGGCCTGACCCTGGTCGAGCTGGCGCCCGGCGTGACGCAGGACGAAGTGGCGGCCAAGACAAAAGCCGCTTTCATCAGCGCGCTCTAGATTCCATACTCCGTCCATAAAAAGAAATGGCCCGCCTGCGGGCCATCCGGGGCGGAGCTGGTATGATTTCAAGACGCATGCGGGACCGCCTGTGGCGGCATCACCTTCCCATTGGCCTTTTGACACTGGGCACGGGATTTCTGCTTTACGTCACCCGCGGCTATCCCGACGTGATCACGCGGCTGAGCTTTTCCAGCGCCTGGCCGGCACTGGTGCTGCTGGCAGTGACGCTGGTGATCGGGCCGTGGCGCACCCTGCGGGGCAAGGCGCCACTTCTGTCGCAGGATCTGCGCCGCGACTGGGGCATCTGGGCAGGCATGGCAGGCGTGTTCCATGCCGTGATCGGCCAGTGCGTGCATCTGCGCGGGCGGCCCTGGCTTTATTACGTCTATGAGAAGCTGGACGACCACCTGGTGCCGTTGCGCCACGATATATTCGGCTTTTCCAATTATACTGGCCTGGTCGCGGCGCTGATCCTGGCGGCGCTGCTGGCAACCTCCAGCGATGCGCTGATGAAAAAGCTGGGCAATGCGGGCTGGAAGAAGCTGCAGCGCTGGAACTATTACGGCGCGGCACTGGCGGCCCTGCATACCTTTGGCTACCTGCTGGGCATCGAATCGATCAGGGACGCTTCCGTCGCCGTCGCGGCGGCATGCGTGGCTGTCGTGCTGGTGCTGCAGCTGATGGGCTGGCGGCGCCGCCGGGCGGCCTAGTCCGCAACCCCGCCCACCGTGGCAAAGCCGGTGCCGCTGCAGCCCGCCGGGCCATAATGCAGGAATTTCTGGATGCGCTTTCCGGTATCGACGTCGGCGGTATAAAGATCGCCTTTGCTGTCGGGACTGACCTGGTGCAACCAGTGGAATTGCCCCGCCATGCGCCCTGCCTTGCCCAGCCGCCCAAGCTCGCTCAGGTTCTGGCGGTTCAGGATGTAGATGGTCTGGTTGGTGTTGTCGCCGACATAGAGGCAGCTCTGCGCCTTGTCGGGCGAAAAGCTCATCGACACCGCGGTGCCCGGCATCACCGGCAGGGTTTCGGTCTTGCGGCTGATCCACTGCTCGCCGACAAAACCGCACTTGCCCGCCTCGCCGTTCGGATTGCTGCACGGCTTGCCCAGCTGCGGGCTGTTCTTGTCGAACACCTGGATGCGGTCGTTGCCGCGGTCGCAGACATAGATCTTGCCGTCCACCGCGATCTTCACGCAGTGCACCGGGTTGCGAAAATACATCGGCTTGGTGCGGCCCGCCGCCAGGTCGTCGGGCCAGCGGCCCGCCGCCTTGGCCGCGGCGTCGTCGATCGGGTTGTTTCCGTAGGCGCCGAAATGGCCGATGTATTTTCCGGTCGTGGCGTCGGCGATCACGATGCGCCGGTTGCCATAGCCGTCGGCGACATAGAGGCGGTTGGTCTGGGGATCGACCACGATATCGGCGGGCTGGTAGAAGACCGGCGTGCCATTGATGCCGCCATCCTTGTCGTTGCTGGCGAAGGCCTGTGGCGTGCCGCCCACGCGCATCTTGAAATTGCCGTCCATGTCGAACTTCAGGATGAAGCCGTCGGCGCCCAGCTTGTTGGTGGCCCATGGCGCGCGCGGGCCGGTACCGGCTGCTTCCGCCCCGCCCTCCTCCGGCGGCTTGCCGCCATAGGCGGTGTTGCCGCCGATCCAGACGTTATCGTTGGCATCGACATAGATGCCATGCTCGTTGCCCGGCCAGATGCAGCCGTCGGCAGCGCGGCAGTGCCTGTCGAGCCAGCCCGGATCGGAAGGCCCGCCCCAGGCGCGCAGCAGCTTGCCGGCGGAATCGAATTCCAGCACCGAGGGCGCAGCCATGCAGCAGTCGGCGCCCGGCCCGTGCGGACGTTCGAAGCCCAGGCCGTTGACGGGAATCTTCTTGCTGTCCAGGGCACCCGGCACCGGTGGCTCAAGCCCGGTTTCGTCATTGGTCAGGCTGCGCGGGCGGTTGAGAACCCATACATGGTCGTGACGATCGACGAACATGCCGCCGATCTGGCCCAAGAGCCAGTGATGCGGGAGCGGCTGGGGCCAGGAGGGATCGACCACGAACTGGGGCGTGCTGGTCCCTGGCGCCTTGTGCCAGACGCCGGTATCGGCCATCAGGCGGCTCATCACGCCGCTCTGCGTCAAGACGCTGGTGTCGGCCGCGAAAGCTGCCCCAGCCACCATCCCGGCGCCCGCCAGAGCGAGCCCGATCTTCGCCAATACGCGCATTCCCATCCCCTTCATGTTTTTGAAAGTCCGCCCGTCACTTCGCCGCCGTCGACTGCGGCACCTCGATCATCAGAAGGCGCTTGGGCGCGGTGCCCACCTTGATGCGGGCGATTTCCTTTTCGCTCTTCACGTCCAGGATCGAGGTGTCGTTGGAATCGGCGTTGCTGACCCCGGCATAGCGGCCGTCCGCCGACATGCTGATCCAGTTGGGACAGGCGCCGACCGTGATCCTGGGCGACAGCCTCTTGCCGGCGATGTCATAGACATAGATGCCCGCATCGGCGACGGAAGTGACCCAGAGCTTCTTTCCGTCGCGCGTCAGCGCGATGCCGTGCACCGGCGTGTTGGGCGGCTCGACCTTGCAGTTCATCCAGGGCATGGGCGGCAGCACGGTCTGGCTCATGGTCTGGTTCGCAATGTCGATGGTGGCAAAGCCGTGCAATCCGCTGAGCGCGGTATAGAGCGTCTTTTCATCGGCGGTGATGGCGAAAGGCCGGGGATCGCCCGCCACCTTCACATTGTTGGTGATCTCCATCTTCGCAAGATCGATGCGCGAGATGTAGAAATTGTCGCGCGCCTCGCAATAGACGATGGTGTTGCTGCCGCCTTCGGGCGTGAAGCAGTTGTGGGGATGGCGCACTTCGAAGGTCTTGATGACCTGGCCGCTCGCGGTGTCGATCACCACCGCGCTGTTGGCCGGGGCCAGCAGCGGCACCACCAGATATTTGCCGTTGGAGGTGACGGCGCACTCGTTGGGCCGGCCGGGCAGCGCGATGGAACCGGTGACGGAATTGGTCAGCGTGTCGATCACCTGCACCGTATGGTTGGATTCGATGGTGGCATAGGCGCGCCGCCCGTCGGCGGGGGCGCAGACGCCGTGAACCATCGCGCCGACCTTGATGGTGGTGAGCAGCTTCTTTGCCGCCACGTCGATGACCGAGACGTCATCGCCCTGGCTGTTGCCGACATAAAGAAGTGTTCTGGCGGATGCGGGAGCCCAAAGGGCGAACAGCGCGGCCGCTGCCAGGATGGAATTGCGGATGAAGCGGCGCATGTTTTTCCCTTCCCTTTTGTGCTTTCTTACCCGAACGTCGGCGGCGCGGCCAGTGAAGACGGATGCCCCCGCCGGCGGCGTTTCATTGTGCAGCGCGCAAAATGTCCCGCCCGCGGAGTCAGACGGGCATGGTGCGTTTGGTATATTCGCGGCCGATGCGCGCCACCTCCGGGTTGCCGGTTTCGATCACCATGGCGCCGCGATCCAGCCAGTATCGGATGTTCTTTGGCGTGGCGGCGTGCAGGAAGCGCACCTTGTTGGCCTTTGCCGCCTCCAGCACGCGGGTCTGGGCGGCCTGGATCTCGGGCGAGAAATGCTGCTCGCCGTCGCCCGGCTTGGGCGGGCCGGTATAGGAATAGAACGACAGACCTTCGACCGACATCTGCATGTCGCCACCGCCGCCTTCGGTGAAGGCCAGGCCCGGCTGCTTGAGGATGTCTTCGCAGACGGCCAGCCCGTGGCGGTCCTCGATCTTGGCGCCCAGGATGATCTCGCCCCTGGGGTTCAGCGGCCAGACATCGGCGATGTTGACATACATGTTCTGGGTCACGCCCCACATCTTCGCCGGCAGGATCTGGCTGCCCGAGCCGCGCATGCCCTCCATCTCCTGCCTGGGCACGCCCGGATAATCGAAGGGATAGCGGGCAGCCGCGACATAGACCGGCACCGCCTGGGGATCGCGAGTATGGCACAGGGTGATGGCATTGACGCCGGTGGACAACACCTGCTGGATCACCCAGGCATTGGCGTAAACCATCATGGCGTCATAGCCCAGCACAGGCAGCGAGACGATCACGGTTGGAAAGCGATGGCCGCTGCGGGTGGGGCCGCCATCGACCAGCCCCTGCATGAAGGCGCGCAGGTTGGCGAGGTCGAAGGTGCCGTGCTCCATCTCCCAGTTGATGGCGTCGGCCCAGGTGCCGGCCAGCGCCTTGCCCTGTTCATAGCCGGGCTTTCGGGGATCGGCGCCCACATAATAGATCGGCTGGCCCGCCTCGAAGAGTTCGACGACCTTGTTGTGGCGTTTGGGCGTGTAGGTTTCCTGCGCGGATGCGGCGGTCGCGGCACCGGCGGCGGCGAGCCCGCCCAGGAACTGGCGCTTGTCCATGGCGTATTCCCCCTCTTTTTTCGCCAGTATTGGAGCAGATGCGAAGGGGCGCAACCGGCGGCGGGAGCGGGCGGGCCCCAATTGTGACAGTTCCGCGATTTTACATGACCTTTGGGCGACGGGATGTTATGCACGCCGCCTTTTGCCCCCGTTGCCCCCTTCAAGGTTCTGTCGATGAGCAGCATGTCGCCCGCCGAACTCCGCCCCGGCACGGTTGTGACCGTGCAGATGAAGGGGCTGTTCCGGATGGCGCATCATTTCGCGCTGGTCACGGCCAAGACCGGGCCGGACGGCCTGCCCCTGGTGGTGGCCAATTCCGGGGAAACCGGCGGCCCGGCCGAGCAGAGCTGGACCAGCTTCGTCAAGGGCCGCAGCCACCGCGCCTTCTATCCCAGCGACCTGGCGCCCCGGACGGTGCTGTACAACGCCTATGCCATGTTCGGCACGCGCTATGACTTCTTCCACTGGAACTGCGAGCATTTCGCCAATGCCTGCCACGGACGGCCGGCGCAGAGCCATCAAGTCCGCAGCGGTGTGGCGGCGCTGGCGATGATGATGGTGGGCGGCCTGGCGCTGGTGGCGGCGCGGGCGTAGGGCGCGGCCTAGACGGGCGCGCGCCCAAGCGCGCCCGGGGTGAACCACCGACCTACTGAAAGATGGTACAGTTGGATGGGGTTCGAGGCCGAAGGCCGAGGACGGGCGCGCGCCCAAGCGCGCCCCGGGTGAACCACCGACCTACTGAAAGGTGGTACAGTTGGATGGGGTTCGAGGCCGAAGGCCCAGGACGGGCGCGCGCCCAAGCGCGCCCCGGGTGAACCACCGACCTACTGAAAGATGGTACAGTTGGGTGGGCTCGAACCACCGACCTCCGGATCCACAATCCGGCGCTCTAACCAACTGAGCTACAACTGCACAACACATCCGGGAACGCCCGGTATACTCAAACTCACCGCAGTCCGTCTCCGGCGCTCTGTCCGGGGCGCGCTTGGCCGCGCGCCCGTCCTTCGGGCCGTCCCGGCCCTTCGGACCCAACTGAGCTACAACTGCACAAAGCTACAACTGCACGCGGCGGCCCAGGGGGCCGCAGAAGGGCGGGAAACTATGGTCGGCCCCCCGCAAAAGCAAGGCTTTATCGGCCCCTCGTCCGGCCAAATCCGGCCCGCCCGCACGGGCGGGCAATCCGGCCCGAATCCGGGCCTTGTCGTCCGGCGGGCGCCCTCTAATCTGGCGCCATGATCCGCAAAATCCTTCTTGCCATAGCCGTACTCGCGGCCGCCGGCATCGTCGTCCTGTGGTGGTTCACCCGCCCGCTGCCCGTCCTGACCGTCACCAGCTGGGCGGGCGCTTACAGCCAGGCGCAGGATCGCGCCATGATGCGCCCCTTCGCCAGCGCCCGGCGGGTGGATACGCGCCTGGCGCTGTGGGACGGCGAGCTGAAGGACGTCGCCCAGGCAGTGCAGACCGGAACCTACAAGGGCGACGTGATCGACTTCGAACTGCCGCGCGCGATCGAGGCCTGCAGGCGCGGCCTTCTGGAGAAGATCGATCCGGAAAGCCTTCCGCCCGGCGACAATGGCGAGAGCGCGGCGAAGGATTTCGTGCCCGGCGCCATTGGCCCCTGCTGGGTCGGCTCCATCGTCTATTCGCAGGTGATCGTGGCGGCGCCGCGCCGCTTCGACACGCCGCCGGCCACCCTGGCGGACTTTTTCGACACGCAGAAATTTCCAGGCCGCCGGGCACTCTCCCGCGCCTCCCCCAAATTCAACCTGGAGATGGCGCTTCTGGCCGACGGCATCGCGCCCGCCGATGTCTACAAGACCTTGTCCACGCCCGAAGGGCTGGACCGCGCCTTTGCCAAACTGGCGGGGCTGCATCCCGTCTGGGCGCATGACAGCCGCGATGCGCTGGAGTGGGTCAGGAACGGCCAGGCGGTGATGGCGTCCGCGCTGAACGGCGATGTGTTCGACGCCCGCAAGGATTTCACGCCGGATGTGATCTGGGACCGGCAGATGTACGAGCTGGACGTGTTCGCCATTCCCAAGGGCGATCCGAAGAAGGACCGCGCGCTGGATTTCATCCGCTTCGCCACCGGTACCGCGCCGCTGGCGCGCACGGCAAGCTGGCTGCCCTATGGCCCGGCGCGGCGCTCGGCCTGGAGCAGGGTGGGCGACAATCCCGAACTGAAGATCGCCATGACGCCTTTCCAGCCCACGGCGCATTTCGCCACCGCCTTTGCGGTGGATGACGGCTGGTGGCAGGGGCACATGGCAGCGCTGATGCCGCGCTGGCAGGCATTCGTCATGGCGCAGGATGCGCAGTCGCCCTAGTGTCCCGATTCCGAAATTCGCATGATCTCTATATCGGGCTCCAAGCGAATTTCGGAATCGAAGGACACTAGCAGTCTATTGAATCAAGTGTCGTTTCGGTTCCGAAGTTCGCCTGTGCGATCTATATCGGTATTGTAGCGAACTTCGGAACCACGACACTAGCGCACCGGCTGCACCGAATAGATCACGTGGTCGTATTCGTCCTCCAGCCGCCAGTGGCCGAAGGCACCACCCGACACGCTGACCACATGGCTGGAGGCGGGGCCCTTCCAGTGGGCGTAATTGGCGTCATCGACGCGCTGGCGCCAGACCTGGCCATTGGCCAGGGTAACGGTGAAGGAGCCGCTCTTGTCGAAGCTGTAGGCGGCCATCCGCACCCGCGTGGCATCGGCGCCGAACAGGCTGCCTGGTTGTGGGGCCGGCCGCGGAGGCGGCGCGCTGCGGACCGGGGCCGTACGGGACACCAGACTGGCCTGCGGCACAAGACTGGCCCGCGGCACCAGACCGGCCTGCGGCGCTGGGGCCAGCCCCAGGCGCACGCGCATCGGCTGGGCGGCGCCGTAATAGCAGTCCAGCCATTGGCGCTCGCCCGGCAGCCGGTTGCAGCCGAAGGCACCGCTCATCACCTGGTCGCGGATGGCGCTGTCGCTGACCGGGCCGCTGGCGGTGGCAGGCGCGGTGCGCGACAGCTGGACCTGGGCGGCGGGCGCGGGCGAAAGCCCCAGCGCGGCGCGCGCCGGCTGGGCGGCGCCGTAATAGCAGTCCAGCCACAGGCGAGATGACCCGAGCGAGGCGCAGCGGAAGGCGGTGCTCATCACCTCGTCGCGGGGACGCGCCTGGGCGGCGGCGGGTGCCAGCATCAGCACCGCCGCGATCAGGAACCACAGAGAAGAACGCATGCATATCCCCGCTTCATGGCCGGGTGGACCGTGTGATGGACGCCCGGACGGGCTCCGTTCATCACAAATTTGCGACAGTCGCGTGACGGCGTCAGCGGATGCGGCGCACCTTGTACTGGACGCTGTCATTGCCGTCGACCGTCATGTTGAAGCTGCGCATCGCCCCTTCGCTGATGGTCACGCGCATGGCCGACGCCGGATCGCGCCAGCTTGCGCGATGGCGGCCCACATCGTCGCTGTTCTGCTGCCACACCTGGCCATCGGCGAGGGTAACAGTGAAGGCACCGTCGGCGTTGAACGAATAGCTCTGCAGCGGGGCATTGCGGACCAGATCGCTGCCACCAACGATGTCGCTGAACAGGCCGCGCGACCTGGGCATGGGGGGCGGGCCGGCAGGAACGGGCGCGCGCGAGGCCAGTTGCTGCTGGCTCTGATATTGGGGCTGATACTGAGGCTGATTTTGGGGCTGATATTGGGGCACCGGGGCCAGGGGCGCCAGCGCGGGCGCGACCGGATAGACCGGGGCGCCGGAATAATGCTGCTGCAACAGCTGTTGCTGCGCCTGGGGCGCGGCCGGCAGGCCAAGGCGCGCACGCATCGGCTGGGCCGCCCCGTAATAACATTCCAGCCACTGGCGATCGTCGGCGATGACGGCGCAATGCATCATCCCCGCCACGACGTCGTCGCGCGGATCGGCATTGGCCGCCTGCGGCAGCAGTGTCGGTGCCAGCATGGCGAGAACCGCAACAAGCCGCCGGCCCGAGATACCGAAACGCAAATCCATGATACTCCCCCTCTGCCGCCCACCGGGCGTCCGAAATTGCTCGCTTGCCCGCCGTGCCGGCAGATCTTTCCCCCGCATGGTAGAAGGTTGCGGTGGCTTCCGGCAAGGTATTGAAAAAGCGGCACTTAAGCGGGCATAAGCCGCTCCGGGGCGCCACTCCACTGGCGCCGGCAGGCAAAATCGGGCAAATCAGTGCCGCACGACCCCATAGCTCAGCAGGATAGAGCGGCGGTTTCCTAAACCGTAGGCCGGAAGTTCGAGTCTTCCTGGGGTCACCATATATTTCAATGTCTTAGCGCCCGGCCTGTCAGGTCCTTCTGGTTGATACATCGACCTGTCACTACAAGCGCCGCCGGAGTGGTCAGGCCGATCCGGAGACGCGCATCAATAGAGAGTGGACCAAAACGCCCGGCGGCGTGTCCTGGCCAAGCTGCGGGAGGACCGCAGTCGAAAACTCCTGCTTCAGACGATCCAGCGCTGGTGAACTGAACAAACCGGAACAGACTCTTCCCATAAACGGGGCATTATGGTGTGCAGGTCACGGAAGCCGCCGTGCCAAGGGAATTGTTTGTGGAGATTCTGCGCTTGACCGACGGGCAGCGGCCAAGACCGGCTCCGGCATCAAAACCGGGACGCCGCAACGCATAAAGCCTGGCGGGAACAGATTGTCGTATGGCAAAGCCTATAGCCCATCTTGCCGTAATCTACGATGGCGACTGCCCGTTCTGCAGCCGATATGTCGCGCACGTCCGCCTGCGCAACGTCGCACAGAAGCTTGATTACGTTAACGCGCGCGATGGCGGCCCTTTGGTGGAAGACGCACGCAAGAAAGGCTTCGACCTCAACGAGGGCATGCTGGTGCTCGTCGATGGCGCGTACCACCACGGCGCGGAGGCCGTTCATGTGCTCGCGATGCTGAGTTCTCCACTCGGCGCCTTCAACCGTTTGAATGGACAAATCTTCAAGTCGCGCTTTCTTTCGCGCTTGCTCTATCCTGTGTTGCGTGCAGGTCGCAACTTAAGTCTTCGTTTGCTAGGCCGTTTGAGGCTGCCGTCACACAATCACTAGGGGGGAGCGCAGGTGAGACTTTGGCCGCTGACGGGCTACACCAGGTACCGCGTGAGCACATACTTCGCGGCATGTCTCATCGTCGGCTACCTGACGATTGCCCTGCATTACCGCAATGACGAGCAGTTTCCCTTTTTCAACTGGAGCCTGTTTTCGTACAGCCCTAATCCGCGAAGCGATGTCGCGATCGTCATACGGACGGTTGATGGCAAGACGCTGCCAAAGCCCCGGCTCTTCATCGACATGCCCGATACCTTTCTTCAAGCGCGCTTGAGGAACGTCAACGTCTGGAAGACGGAGTGGAACCTCGTGGACGCCATTCACGCGGGCGACACGAAGAAGGCTAATGAATATCGCCAAGTCATCGAGCAGGACTACATGGCCGACGTCAAATCTGTCGGTTACGAAATTGCCCTGATCACCTATAGCCCGATCCGGCGCTTGCGCACCGGAGTGATCGACAAAATGGACGTCGTGGCCTCGTACGAGAAGTCAGCGCCATGAGCCGGTTCGTCACCCGTACCCTTCGCGGCGCCCGTCACTTTCTGTCAAGCCCAAATCCCTTGCGGGATCCGGTTTTCGGCCGCATCGAGATCGAGTTCACTCGTGCGACCTACTTGGTGCGCTTCTACTATTTGGTATCGGCTTTCATTGCCTACGGGATGATGCGCAGCATCCATGCGATGACTGAACAGTCGTCGGCATGGGTCTTCCTGTGGCCGGTGAAGTGGCTTCACAGCGTGAACCCCGACTTATACTTTCTCCTTGAAGTGATGCCGCTCATCGCCATGTTCGCTGCGCTGGCGGCGATGCAATTTCCCAATCGAATCCTGCCGCGCGTGGTGTTTGCGATCTTTTGCCTGTTCTCGGTGGCGGTCACAAACTCACAGGGCGGCATCGACCACGCTTACCATATGTGGCTGTGGATCGGGCTATGCTTCATCTTCTTGCCGCCGATACCAAGCACGGGGCTGATCTCCCGCGCTGACAAAATGAGCTATCTCTCGGCGATCGTCGGCACCCAGGCGCTGCTGCTTCTTTCCTACACACTCGCTGGATTTTGGAAGACGCGTGGGGGCTTGATACCCCTCTTCCATGGCGAACTTGGCAACTTCGCCCCGACGGGTCTCGCCTCGCAGCTGGCCGACCGCATGCTGGTGACCGGCACGCATCCGCTGCTGGCGAATTTCGTCATCAACAACTACTGGATCAGCTACTTTCTGTTCCTGGGCCTCATCTACACGCAGCTGGTCGCCGTCCTCGTCATCTTGCGTCCACGCCTGCACGTAGTTTGGGGTTACATTCTCATCCTCTTCCACACAGGGACCTGGCTCCTGATGGAAATCGATTTTCCGCAACATGTCCTCTTCCTGGGCCTCCTGTTTGTCCTCTCACCGTTCCGGCCCACCCGGTGGAATCTGCCCGAGGTCGTATGCGACGTGCCGGGATTTGGCTTTCTGGGCCGCCTGGTTTGGCGCTCGCCTGCAAAGCACTCCCCGCGACCAGCGGCTGCAGCGGCAGAGTAGTGCGAAGCGCACGTGCCCGTTGGCCATGCAGTCGAACACTTGGGCGGATTTTTGAAGTGCCCCCTTTCTCACTTGGGATGATGTGCGGGTTGCCACCGACCCTGGGGATGCTCTCCAGGATGTTTGGAGCGCCATCTAACAGGTAAGGCATTTTGCGGCCCGTATGGGTCGCCAGCCTTCCTGGGCCGCTTCGCCACCAAAGCCCCACCGCTTTGCCACTCCGGCGCCGCAATCGGCCGGATTCCCTGAAAATATTTCCTTGCGATGGAGCCTTGTCCGATCGCAGCCGTTGGAAGTGACGGCAGGGGGTCCATGACGGGAATCGGGACGGGTTCCCCCTTAGGAGAAATAACATGCACAACATGCTTCGCACTGGATTCATGGCGGCGCTTCTGGCCGGCGCCATCGCACTGCCCGCTTCGGCAGCAGGACTGGGGATTGGCGGCGGCCTGGGCGGCACGGTCGGTGGCGCGACCGGCGGCATGGGCGCGATGGGCAGCGGGGCGGCCGGAATGCCGCGTGCCGGAATGGGGATGGGCGCCAATGCGGGCGCCAACGGTTCGCTGAGCACCCCCAGCACCACGCGCGCCACCGGGGCCATCAACCGCTCGACCATGAACGCCGAGAACCGCGCCAACAGCGTGACGGGCAATGCCGAGAGCCGTGTGGGTGCAGCCACCGATAACGCCACCAATACGCTGAACAACACCGCGTCGGTGAACGGCCAGGCGAACGCCAATGCCGGCACGCCCTATGGCAGCGCGGGCGTGGGCGGCTCGGCCAACTCCACCCAGGCGATGAATGGCGTCAATGGTGCCGCCGACGCTGCGACGGGCCGCGTCAACAGCGCCACCCGCAACGCCGAAGACCATGCCAATGCCGCGGTCGGGACTGCCGGCAGCGCGGTGAACAACACCCAGGCCGGTGCCTCGGTGAACGGAGCGGCGTCGGTCCAGCACTGACGCAGCAGGCTTGAGAGTCGGAGGGCCGGGCGCTGGCGCGCCCGGCCTTCTGCTTTGATGCGTTCCGCGCGGACTCTGGCGGCATTTTGAAGGCAGGCGGAGAGATTCGCGGCGTGGACCGTTCTGCTTGCATGGGGCAAAGCAGAGGGAACCGGCCCAGGTTCCGGTTCCTGATCAGGAGATGAACCATGATCAGCATTCGCACGTCTTTTGCCGCCGCCCTGATGTGTGGCGCAATGGCCCTGCCCGCCGCCGCGGCGGGCGTGGACACCGGCGCCAACGCGCAGGCTAACGGCGGCAACGTGGCCGCCGATACCCAGTCGCAGTCCGGCCGGACCGCGATGAACAGCGGCGCCAATGCGCAGGCCAACGACGGCAACGCGGCTGCCGATGAACAATCGCCGTCCAGCCAGACCGCCATGAACCAGCCAGGGCAGTCGAGCCAGGCGGGCATGCAGGCAAGCGGCGAGCAGAGCGGCGCGCTGGCGATGAATGAGTCGGCGATCCGCGATGTGGGCGGCGACACGTCGCAGAAATACAGCGCCCGTACCCGTTCGTCCGACAATCAGAAGGAAGCGGACATCACCGCCCAGCTGAACCAGAAGCAGGCCCAGCTGGCTTCCCGGAGCAGTCAGGGCGAAGCCCGCTGACCCCTCATTCCTTACGGGCAAGGACAATGGCCGGGCGCGCGAGCCCGGCCATTTGTTTTGCGCCTGCACAAGTGGCTGGAGTGTGGTCAGGTCTGCGGCGCCGGGTTAAGACTCGCCTGCCCCCTTTCAGGATCGCCCCCGATGCCCATCTATCGCGCCCCCGTCGACGACTACCGTTTCCTGATCCGTGAAGTCCTGGAAACGGAAAAGCATCGCGACCTGCCGGGGTTTGCCGACCTGTCGCCGGAGCTTGCCGACGACATTCTCTCCAATGCGGGAAAATTCTGTGAAGAGGTGCTGCACCCGCTGAACCAGTCCGGCGACGCGGAAGGCTGCCGTTTCGAAAATGGCGCGGTAATCACGCCGAAGGGCTTCAAGGAGGCGTATCGCGCCTACAGCGAAGCCGGCTGGGGCGGGCTGGGCGCGCCGGAGGCAGCGGGCGGCGCGGGGATGCCGCCCTTGATCACCATGGCGGTCGGTGAATTCGGCATGAGCGCCAACCAGTCGCTGGCCATGTATCCTATGCTGACGGCGGGCGCCTATGGCGCGATCCTGGACACCGCGCCGGACTGGATGAAGCAGAACATCGTGCCAAAGATGGTATCGGGCGAATGGGCCGGCACCATGTGCCTGACCGAACCTGGCTGCGGCACCGACCTGCGCCTGATGAAGACCCGCGCCGTCGAACAGCCGAACGGGACCTATCGCATGAGCGGCACAAAGATTTTCATTTCCGGCGGCGACCAGGACCTGACCGGCAATATCATCCACATGGTGATCGCCAAGATCCCCGACGAACACGGCCAGATCCATGACGACCTTTCCACGGTGAATTTCTTCATGGTGCCCAAATTCCTGGTAGGCGAAGACGGCACGATGGGCGCCAGAAACGGGGTGAATACCGGCGGCATCGAGCACAAGATGGGCATCAAGGGCCAGGCGACCTGTGTGCTGAACTTCGACGACGCCATCGCCTGGCGGCTGGGGCCAAAGCCCGAGCCCCTGAAGCCGGGCGAGAAACGGTCGTCCAGCGCCGGCATGAAAGGCATGTTCGGCATGATGAATGCCGCGCGGCTGGGCGTGGGCGTGCAGGGCATCGCCATCGGCGAGATCGCCTACCAGAACGGCTATGCCTATGCGCATGAACGCCGGGTGGGCCGGGCGCTGACAGGACCGAAGGAGCCGGACCAGCCGGCCGACCTGGAAATCGTTCATCCCGACGTCAAGAAGATGCTGCTCGAGGCGCGGTCATTCGTGGAAGGCGCCCGCGCGCTGGCGGCGTGGACGACGCTGCAGATGTCGATCGCCGAATCCACGCGGCCCGATGCAGCCAATGCGGGTCTTCTGGCCGACCTGATGACGCCGGTGCTGAAGGCCTTCTGCACCGACATGGGCTTTGCCGCGGCAAACCTGGGCATGCAGTGCTGGGGCGGCCATGGCTATATCCAGGATAATGGCGTGGAACAGTTCGTGCGCGATGGGCGCATCAACATGGTCTATGAAGGCGCCAACGGCGTGCAGGCGATGGACCTGGTGGGACGCAAGCTGGCGCGCAAGGGCGGCGCGGCGCCCATGGCCCTGTTCACGCTGCTGACCGCCTGGATCGGCGAGAACGAAAAGAGCGACGCGATGAAGCCCTTCGTCGCAGGGGTGAGGCGCGGCACCGAGGCTTTGCAGGCCGCAACGATGTGGCTGGCCGCCAACGGCATGAAGAATCCCGACGATGCGGGCGCCGGGGCCACCGACTATCTGCGCCTGATGGGCATCACCATGCTGGCGCTGATGTGGGGCATCATGGCGAAGGTGTCGCTGGGCAAGGACGATATGCTGCACAAAGACAAGCTGATGTGCGCGCGCTTCTGGATGGAGCGGATGGTGCCCGAATGTCCCATGCTGCTGGAACGCATCCAGGCCGGGAGCGCGACCATCATGGCGCTGGAGTGAGCACGCCCGGTCCCTGGGACAGGCCCCCGCCGCGCAGGCGGCAGTGGCCGGGCTTGTGGCTGTGGCTGGGATTCCTGGCGGCGGTGGGACTGGGCGTTCTGGCACTCAGCTATTTCTTTCCCATCCACCAGACGGCGATGGACAACCTTTCCATCGTGCAGACGATCGGGTTCCTGGCGCTTGTCAGCAGCGGGCTTTTGTTCGTGCGCAAACTGAAGCTGAAGGAAACCGCGCGCGGCGCCCTGATGTGGCTGGCGGTTGGCGCCGTGCTGGTGCTGGCCTTCTCGTTCCAGGATCGGATTCTGGATCTGTGGCATCGCCTGCGTTCGGCGGTGATCCCCGGCTATCCGGTCCAGACCCAGGCGGGCGAGATGGTGATTTCCGAAAGTCCGGGCGGCTCGTACCTGGTCTATGGGCGGGTCAACGGCACGCCGGTGGCATTCCTGGTCGATACCGGAGCCAGTGACATCGTACTGAGCCCGGCGGACGCACGCCGCATCGGCGTCGATATGGACAGCCTGAAATTCGACCATGTCTATGAGACCGCCAATGGCCAGGGCCGCGGCGCGCCCTATCGGGTGGCGACACTGCAGGTCGGCGGCATCGTGCTGCATGACGTACCGGTGTCGATCAACCAGGCGCCGATGCAGACCTCGCTGCTGGGGGTGGAGTTCCTGAAACGGCTGAAGTCGTTCGGCTTCGGCGACCACCGGCTGATACTCAGATGGTAGGACAACCGGCGGCGCCCCGACGTTGAGGTGGCGAACGTCGAATCCGGTCGGCCATCAGCGCGGGGGCATGGCGGACGGACTGTCGGGCATCGGTGCGCCGCCATTGCTGCCCAGCGCCGGCGCGCCCAGGCTGGTGTCGGCCGACGGGTTGGGCGCGTAGGGGTCGTAAGTGCTGCGGCCGCTGTCCTGCGGGGCGACCGCGATGGTGCCGCCCGGCTGGTTCGCGTATGGCGTGTTGTCGGGATTGCCGTCCGGGCCTGCGGCGCAACCCGCGCAGGCCATCGCCAGCATAAACACGATGGTTTTCTTCATGAAAATCGACTCCGCCGGTTACCCGCAATCGGAAACGCACGGAACCTCCAGGCGATCCGCGTCACGCGGACTGGGCGGACAGCTTCGCCGTCAACACCGCCGGATCGCCATTGAGGAACAGCAGCTTGGTGCGACCGGTCTGGCCGGAGCGGATGGTGATGTCCGCCTTCTTCAATGCCAATGTTTTCGCCAGAAAGGCGACCAGCGCGGCATTGGCCTCGCCGTCCACCGGCGGAGCGGTCAGGCGGATCTTCAGCAGCGGCTTTTCATTGGCGTCCCGCGCGATGCCGTCGACGCCGTCTCGCGCCGCCCGGGGCGTCAGGCGCACGGCCAGGAGCACACCGCCGTTTGTGGCGCGCCAGGGCGCCGTCATGCCGCCTTCGCCAGTTTTGCCAGCTGGGTCAGCACCGCCTTGGCGCCGTTCAGACGGTCGTCGGGCGTCGGCCAGTCACGGGTGACGACGATCTTCTGGTCGGGCCTGACCTTCATGGTGCCGCTGTGCTGGCCGATCAGCCGCACCAGCGCGATGGGATTGGCGAAAGCGTTGCCGCGGAAGGCGATGGTGCCGCCCTTGGGGCCGGCGTCGATCTTCTCCACCCCAGCCTGCTTGGCAAGTTGCTTAATGGTGACGATCTCGAACAGGTGCCGGACTTCGTCAGGCAGCGGGCCGAAGCGGTCGATCAGTTCGGCGGCGAAGCGATCGATCTCTTCCCGCGTCTCGATCCCCGCCAGGCGGCGGTAAAGCGACATGCGGACATTGAGGTCGGAGACGTAATCCTCGGGGATCAGCACGGCGGCGCCAAGGTTGATGGTGGGCGACCACTGGTCTTGCAGCGCCTCGCCCACCTCGCCCTGTTTCAGGCCCGACACGGCTTCCTCCAGCATCTCCTGATAGAGTTCGATGCCGACTTCCCGGACATGGCCGGACTGTTCCTCTCCCAGAAGATTGCCGGCGCCGCGAATGTCCATGTCATGGCTGGCGACGCTGAAACCGGCACCCAGCTGGTCCAGGCTCTGCAGCACCTCCAGCCGGCGCGTGGCCGTTTCGGTCAGCTTCCTGTCGGCCGGCGTGGTCAGATAGGCATAGGCGCGCTGCTTGGAGCGGCCGATGCGCCCGCGCAACTGATAAAGCTGCGACAGGCCGAACATGTCGGCGCGCTGCACGATCAGTGTGTTGGCGGTGGGAATGTCCAGGCCCGATTCCACGATGTTGGTGGACACCAGGACATCGACGCGCCGTTCGTAGAAGGCGGTCATCACCTCTTCCAGCACCTTGGCGCCCATCTGGCCATGCGCCAGGGCGGGGCGCACTTCCGGCACGGTGGCTTTCAGAAAGGCCATCGTCTCGCCAAGATCGGAGATGCGCGGGGCGACGAAGAAGCTCTGGCCGCCGCGGTAATGTTCGCGCAGCAAGGCCTCGCGCACCACCAGTGGATCAAAGGGGGTGACGAAGGTTCGCACCGCCAGCCGGTCGATGGGCGGCGTCGTGATCAGCGACAGGTCGCGCACGCCCGACAGCGCAAGCTGAAGCGTGCGCGGGATGGGCGTGGCGGTCAGGGTCAGCACATGGACATCGGCCTTCAGGTTCTTCAGCCGTTCCTTGTGCACCACGCCGAAATGCTGCTCCTCGTCCACGATGACGAGGCCAAGGCGCTTGAACTTGATGCTTTCGGCCAGCAGCGCATGGGTGCCGACCACCACATCCACCGTGCCGTCGGCCAGCGCGGCCTTCGTTTCCTTTGCCTCTTTTGCATCCACGAAGCGCGAGAGCTGGCGCACCTTCAGCGGAAAGCCGGCAAAGCGTTCGGCAAAGCCGCGATAATGCTGGCGCGCCAGAAGCGTGGTAGGCACCACCACCGCCACCTGTTCTCCGCCCATGGCGGCGACGAAGGCGGCGCGCATGGCGACTTCGGTCTTGCCGAAGCCGACATCGCCGCACACCAGCCGGTCCATCGGCCGGCCCGCCGCCAGGTCGGTCAGCACCTCGCCGATGGCTTTTTCCTGGTCGTCGGTTTCCTGCCAGGGGAAGCGGGCGGCGAATTCGTCATAGAGACCGGCGGGCGGATCGACCGGCGGCAGGGACTTAAGCTGGCGGGCGGCGGCGATCTTGATCAGCTCGGCGGCGATGGCGCGCACCCGCTCTTTCATCTTCGCCTTGCGCTGCTGCCAGCCCGCTCCGCCCAGCCGGTCCAAGGCGGCGCCCTCGTCGGAGCCGTAGCGGGTCAGAAGCTCGATATTCTCCACCGGCAGGAACAGCTTGCCGCCGTCATACTGAAGCTCAAGGCAGTCGTGCGGCGCGCCCAGCGCGTCGATGGCTTTCAGGCCCAGATAGCGTCCCACGCCATGCTCGATATGCGTCACCAGATCGCCCGGCGTCAGCGACGAGGCTTCGGCGATGAAATTCTGTGCCCGGCGCGCGCGGCTCTGGGCGCGCACCATGCGGTCGCCCAGCACATCCTGTTCGGCCAGGATCGCGAAGTCCGGGCCTTCGAGGCCGCGTTCCAACCCAAGGGTTGCGATAGCGAAGGCGGATTTGTCCAGCTTCAACGCTTCAGGCCAGTCGGCAATCTTGCGGATCGGCGTGACACCGTGGTCGGACAGGACGCCGCCCATGCGTTCGGCGCTGCCGTCGGTCCAGCTGGCCACCAGAACGCGCTTGCCGGCGGATTGCAGCGCTTTCAGATGATCGGCGGCGGCCTGGAAGACATTGAGATTGCCGCCTTGCCGTTCCGGCGCGAAGTCGCGGCCCTGGCGGCCGCCGGCGTCCACACTGCCGGTCGTTTCCGGCGCCTGGAAGGGCGAAAGCGCGCGCAGGATGTTGCGGCCCAGCGCTGCCTGCCAGTCGGCCTCGGTAAGATAGAGCGTATCGGGTTTCAGCGGCTTGTAGGGCGGCGCCTTGATTGCTTTTTCTTCCGGCGCCTGGTGGCGGAACTGCTCGCGCGTTTCGTAATAGTCGCGGATCAGTTCCAGACGCGCGGCTTTTGCCTCCTCCGCCTGATAGCCCAGCATGACGAGACAGCGCGGCAGGTAATCAAACAGCGTGTCGAGATGGTCGTAGAACAGCGGCAGCCAGTGTTCCATGCCGATGGTCTTGCGGCCGGCGCTGACGCTTTCATACAGCGGATCATCACCCGCCGCGCCGAATGCTGCGACGTACCCCGTGCGGAAGCGGCTGATGGCCTGGGCGTTGAGCGGCGCCTCGCTGGCGGGCAGCAGCAGTATCGCGTCGACCGGCGTTTTTTCCGAAAGCTGTGTTTCGGCGTCGAAGCGGCGGATGGCGTCCAGCGTCGAGCCGAAGAAGTCCAGGCGCAGCGGCTGGTCCTCCCCCGGTGGCCAAAGGTCCACGATGCCGCCGCGCAGGGCGAAGTCGCCCGGCTCGCGCACCGTGCCGGCGCGCACATAGCCGTTGCCGGAGAGAAAGGCGACCAGCGCCTCGCGGTCCACCTCGCCGCCATTCTTCGCGGCAAAGCTGGCGGCGGCGATGGCGGTCCTGGGCGGCACGCGCTGGAGCGCCGCATTGACGGTGGTGACGATGACACAGGCACCCTTCGCATCGTGGGCCGCCCCTCTTGCCAGATGGGAAAGCGTCGCGAGCCGGCGGCTTTCGATGTCCGGCTTGGGCGAGGCGCGGTCGTAAGGCAGGCAGTCCCAGGCCGGGAACGGCAGCACCGTCATCGCCGGCGCGAAGAATGAAATGGCGCGGCAGATCGCGTCGGCCTCGGCATCGTCCAGCGCCACGAACAGCACCGGTTGCCCAAGGCGGCGCGCGGCTTCCGCCGCGATATAGGCGTCATAGCCCTGCGGTGCGCCGGTGAGCGTCAGCCGGCCCGGCTGGCGGGCGATGTAATCAAGCCGATCCACTTACGTCTTCCAGTCGGGGTCCCTGCGGCCGCAAAAGCCCTGCAGCCCCGCGAAAACCGGATTGTCATGGTCGGACGGAACCGGCGCGGCGCCGCGCAGCCAGGCATAGACGTCCTGGTCGGGTGCAGCCAGCAGCGCCTCGAACTGGGTGAGGCCGGTTTCGTCCAGCCCCGCCAGATGCGCGTCGGCATAGGCGCCGAAGATCAGGTCGACCTCCTTGAAGCCACGGCGCTGGGCCCGGAACAATAGCCGCTTGCGGCGGGTCTCCGAAGAGCCACCTGTTTCACCGTCCGTCATGGCGGGGATATAGCCCCTGGCCCGCATGCAAACAAGGACGCTCAGATCTTCTGGTCGCCGATCTTCTGGTCATAGGCTCCCACTTCGGGGAATTGCGACAGGCGCGCATCGATGTCGGCGAAGATGGCGTGCATCTGTTCCTGGGACATCGGGCTTTCCACCACAACCACCAGCGAGGGCTTGTTGGAGGAGGCGCGCACCAGGCCCCAGGTGCCGTCTTCCAGGGTCACGCGCACGCCGTTGACGGTGACGACCGAGGTGATCTTCCGGCCCAGGAGGGTGGCGCCCTTCTCCTTCAGCGCCTGATACTGCGCGGTCAGCTGCTCCACCACCCTGTACTTCCTGTCGTCCGGGCAGAAGGGCGACATGGTGGGCGAACTCCAGGTGCGCGGCAGACTGTCATAGAGTTCGGAGAGCTTTTTGCCGCCGGCACGGTCCAGCATCGTCAGGACCGCGATGCCGGCGACGATGCCGTCGTCATAGCCCTTGCCAATGGGCGCGTTGAAGAAGAAGTGACCCGACTTCTCGAAGCCGGCCAGCGCGTTCAATTCCGATGTGCGGCGCTTGATGTAGGAATGGCCGGTCTTCCAGTAATCCGTCCTGACGCCGCGCTCCTTCAGAACCGGATCGGTCAAATAGAGCCCGGTGGACTTCACATCGACGACGAATTGCGGATCGGGATGGACCAGCGACAGGTCGCGGGCCAGGAGCACGCCGATCTTGTCGGCGAATATTTCCTGGCCGCGATCGTCCACCACGCCGCAGCGGTCGCCATCGCCGTCAAAACCCAGGCAGAGCTCGGCGCCGTGCGCCTTCACCGCATCGCCCATGGCGTGCAGCATCTGAAGGTCTTCGGGATTGGGATTGTATTTGGGAAAGGTGAAATCGAGTTCGTTGTCCATCGGAATGACTTCGGCCCCGATGCGGCGAAGAGCCTCCGGCGCGAAGGCACCCGCCGTGCCGTTGCCGGTGGCGGCGACCACCTTGATGGGGCGCGAGAGCTTGATGCCCGCGGTGACGTCGGCCAGGTAGGTTTCGCGCATGTCCGGTACGGCAAGGTAAGACCCGCCCGGCCGTTCGCGCCACAGCCCACCCAGCACGATTTCCTTCAGGCGGGTCATCTCGTCCGGGCCGAAGGTCAGCGGGCGCTTCGCCCCCATCTTCACGCCGGTCCAGCCGTTTTCATTGTGGCTGGCGGTGACCATCGCCACTGCCGGACAGTCCAGCGCGAACTGGGCGAAATAGGCGACCGGCGACAGGCTGAGGCCGATGTCATGCACCTCGCAGCCCGCGCGCATCAGGCCCAGGATCAGCGCCTGCTTGATCGACAGGGAATAGGAGCGGAAATCGTGTCCCGTCACCACCTTCTGCGGCACGCCGATCTCGGCCAGATAGGTGCCAAGCCCCAGGCCCAGCGCGGTGATGCCCGGCAGGTTGATTTCCTTGCCGAAAAGCCAGCGCGCGTCATATTCGCGAAAACCGTTGGCCGTCACCAATGGCTGGTTTTCATAGTCGAAGCTGTTCGGCGTAAGGTCGGCGCGCGGTTTGAGCATGACGGTCCTGTTGCGATGCCAGCCTTTTAGCGGCAATCGGGCCGAATACAAACCGACAAGGCGCAAACCGCCATAAGCCGCCATGGCCGGCCCCATGTTGAGAACGGGCGTGCGACGGTCCAAAATCGCCGCCCATGCGTCCTGCGATTCTGTTCCCCCTGTTCGCCGAAATCCGTACCCTCTCGGGGGTAGGACCCAAGCTGGAAAAGCTGATCGCCAAGATCCTGGGCCATCCGCCCACCGGGCCGCGACTGGTCGATTTGGTCTTCGACCTGCCGGTGGGGGTGGTGGACCGCTCCTACCGTCCCCGGCTGATCGAAGCCGAGCCCGGCCGCATCGCCACCGTCGAAATCAATGTGCTGGAACATAAGCCGTCGCGGGGCTCGTCTCACTCCAGGGGCCAGCCCTATCGCGTGATGGTCAGCGACGACAGCGCCGTGATGGACCTGGTCTTCTTTCACGGCGTGGCCGAATACCTGAACAGTCAGTTGCCCGCAGGCAGCCGCCGCGTCGTCAGTGGGCGCATCGAGCGGTTCAAGGACCGGCTGCAGATGGCACATCCCGATTACATCGTGCCGCCGGAACAGGCCGCCGGCCTTCCCGCCCATGAGCCGGTCTATGGCCTGACCGAAGGTCTGACGGCAAAGCCCATGGCCAAGGCAGTGCGCGGGGCGCTGGACCGCGTGCCGCGGCTGCCCGAATGGCAAGACGAAGCTTTCGTGAAGCGCGAAGGCTTTGACGCTTTCAATGCGGCGCTGGAGGCCGCGCACAATCCGGTGCATGAGGCCGACCTTGCCCCCACCGCGCCGGCGCGGCGGCGGCTGGCCTATGACGAAATGCTGGCCAACCAGCTGGCTCTGCGGCTGATCCGCGAGAATATGCGCCAGAGCAAGGGCCGCAGCGTGACCGGCACCGGCAGGCTGAAGGCGCTGGCGGTAGGCGCCCTGCCCTTTGCCCTGACCGACGGCCAGCTTATGGCGCTGGGCGAAATCGAACAGGACATGGCCAGCGACAGGCGCATGCTGCGGCTGCTGCAGGGCGATGTGGGATCGGGCAAGACCATCGTGGCGCTGCTGGCCATGCTGGGCGCGGTGGAGGCGGGGCTTCAGGCCGCACTGATGGCGCCCACCGAACTTCTGGTGCGCCAGCATCTGGCGTCGCTGGAGCCCTATGCAAATGCGGCGGGTGTGCGGCTGGCCTGCCTGACGGGGCGCGAGAAAGGCGTGGGCCGCGAGGCCACGCTGGCGAGGCTCGCGGCGGGCGAGATCGACATTCTGGTGGGCACGCATGCGCTGTTCTCGGAAGATGTGAGCTTCCGCGACCTGGGCCTGGCGGTGGTGGACGAGCAGCACCGCTTCGGCGTGCACCAGCGCATGAAGCTGCAATCCAAGGGCCGCCCGGCGGACGTTCTGGTAATGACGGCCACGCCCATTCCCCGCACCCTGGCGCTGACGGCTTACGGCGACATGGATGTTTCGCGCATTACCGGCCGGCCGCCGGGCAGGAAGCCGGTGGAAACGCGGGTGCTGAGTGCCGACCGGCTGGAGGAACTGATCGCCCATCTGCGCGCGGCGCTTGACCGCGGCGAACGCGCCTATTGGGTGTGCCCGCTGGTGGAGGAATCCGAAAAGATCGACCTGGCCGCCGCCGAAGGTCGCGCCGTCATGCTGAAGCAGGCGCTGGGACTTCCCGTCGGCCTGGTCCACGGCAAGATGAAAGCGGCGGAGCGCGACGCCGCCATGGCCGCGTTCAAGGCCGGCGAGACAAAGCTTCTGGTCGCCACCACGGTGATCGAGGTGGGTGTCGACGTGCCCGAGGCCACCATCATGGTGGTCGAACATGCCGAGCGTTTCGGCCTGGCCCAACTGCATCAGCTGCGCGGCCGGGTCGGACGCGGCGCGGGCAAGTCGTCCTGCATCCTGGTGTGGCACGAGCCTTTGGGCGAGACCGCGCGCGCGCGGCTGAAAACCATGCGCGATACCGATGACGGCTTTGTCATCGCCGAGGAAGACCTGCGCCTGCGTGGGGCGGGCGAGATGCTGGGCACCCGCCAGAGCGGGATGGAAGCGTTCCGGCTGGCCGATCCTGTCGTCCACGCCGATCTGCTGGCAATCGCCCATGACGACGCGAGATTGGTGCTGGCGCGGGACCCCGATCTGAAATCCTCCCGCGGACGGGCGCTGCGCGTACTGCTCTATCTGTTCGGCCGCGACGACGCGGTGCGCTATCTGCGGACGGGATGATGGGGCCCGGCGTCAGTACCAGGCCCCGTCGATATCAAATCCTACTGCGGATACTTGCTGTCCTCGATGCCTTCACGGGCAGCATGGGCACGCGCCAAGGCCTGCTCGCGTTCGACGGTTGCCGCATCGGCGCGGGCCTGGGCATTTGCCGCCTGCGACTGGGAGACGGCAGCGTCCTGCTGGGCGGCATCGGCCTTCTCCTGCAGGTTGGCGGCAGCAGACTGCGCCGCCTGGGCCTGCAGCTTGGCGCTCTCGGCATCGGCCTGGGCATTGTCGGCCTCTGCCTGCGCGCTGCCGGCATTGCCGAGCGCGGCATCGGCCTGGGCCTCGGCATCCTCTTTCTGGATCTGGGCGCGGGCCGCGTCGGCGCGTGCCTGATGAAGATCGGCCTTGGACTGCTCCTCGGCGATGGTGCCGGCCAGCGCGGGCGACGCACTCAGGGCGGCCAGCGCTGCAATGGTGATGAGTTTCATCTCTGCACTCCCTGGTGACGAACTCATATGACAACAGCGAGCGGGGCCGACCGGTTGCGGCGGTTCCGGGAGGAACCTAAAAGATGAACCGCAACCCAGGACCTGTCACAGCGATGCCCGATTATGTCCTTGCTCCCGCCGCCATCCCTTCTCTGGCCGTAGCGGGAACCGCGGCGCGATATGCGGTCCGCCGCATCTGGTGCGTGGGGCGCAACTATGCCGCCCATGCGCGCGAACTGGGCAATGACGAACGCGAGCCGCCCTTCTTCTTTTCCAAGCAGCCCGACATGGTGGTGCCGGGCGGCGGCATCATCGCCTATCCTGGGCTGACGGCGAACCTGCACTACGAAGCCGAGCTGGTGGTGGCGCTGAAGGGCGGCGGCGAGAATGTCGCGCCCGAAAAGGCCGCAGAGCTGATCTTCGGCCATGCCGCCGGCATCGACATGACGCGGCGCGACCTGCAGAAACAGATGCAGGAAAAGGGCAAGCCCTGGGAGATCGGCAAGAGCTTCGAGCAGAGCGCGCCTGTGGGAACCATCACGCCGTCATCCGCCCCGATGACTTCGGGCGCCATCCGGCTGGCGGTCAATGGCGACGTCCGGCAGAATTCCGACCTGTCCAACATGATCTGGAATGTGGCGGAGATCATTTCGCGCCTGTCCCGGCAGGTCAGGCTGGCGGCGGGCGACATCATCTTCACCGGCACGCCGGAAGGGGTGGGCGCGGTGGCGCGGGGCGACAGGCTGCGCGTGGAAATCGAAGGCCTCTTGCCGCTGGACGTGACGATCGCATGAGTGCGGAACAGTTCCAGTGCGATGCCGTCGTCATCGGCGCGGGCGCGGTGGGGCTGGCGGTGGCGCGGGCGCTGGCACTTGATGGCCGCGAAACCATCATCCTGGAAAAGAATGCCCATTTCGGCATGGAGACCAGTTCGCGCAACAGCGAGGTGATCCATGCCGGCATCTATTATCCCAAAGGCTCGCTGAAGGCGCTTCTTTGCGTGGAGGGCAAGCGGCGGCTGTATGATTTCTGCGAAAGCCATGGCGTCGGCTTCAAGCGGCTGGGCAAGCTGATCGTCGCCACCCATGCCGACCAGGGCGCCGGGATCGAGACCATCCTGACCACGGCGGCCAACAATGGCGTCGGCGATCTGAAGCGCCTGGGCAAGGCGGAGATCGCGGCATTGGAGCCCGAGCTCTTCGCCACGGAGGGCCTGTTCTCGCCCTCCACCGGCATCATCGACAGCCATCAGTACATGCTGGCCCTGCTGGGTGATGCGGAAGGCGCAGGGGCGAGCATGGTGCGCGATGCGGAAGTCACGGCGATCGTGCGCGAGACGTCCGGCTATTGCCTCACGGTGCGCAACGCCGGCCAGGCGATGCGACTGTCCTGTCGTATCCTGGTCAACAGCGCCGGGCTGTGGGCCCAGCATGTCGCCGGCCTGATCGACGCATTGGACCGCGCCCATATCCCGCCGCTGTTCCTGGCGAAGGGAAACTACGTCACCCTGACAGGCAAGAGCCCGTTCCGTCATCTGGTCTATCCGGTGCCCGAGCATGGCGGGCTGGGCGTGCATCTGACCCTGGATATGGGTGGCGGGGCCCGCTTCGGACCGAATGTGGAGTGGCTGGACGGCAATGATCCCGACGCCATCGACTATACGGTTTCGCCGGGCATGCCCGGGTTGTTCGCGCCGCGCATCGCGCAATACTGGCCCGCGGTTACGGAGTCCGCGCTGGCCCCGGGCTATTGCGGCGTACGGCCCAAGACCACCGGGCCCAGGGACCCCAATGCCGATTTCCGCATCGACGGGCCGGGGGTGCATGGGCTGCCGGGGCTGGTCAATTTGTTCGGAATCGAGTCGCCGGGGCTGACCGCTTCACTGGCCATCGCCGAGCATGTGCGGGAGTTCCTGGATGGCTGAACCGGGTCACACGAAACTGGGCCTGGGAACGGTGCAGTTCGGCCTGCCCTATGGCGTGTCCAACACCCATGGCCAGGTTTCGCGCCGGGAGGCCGCCGCGATCCTGGACGTTGCGGCGAAGGGCGGAATTCGCGTGCTGGATACCGCCGCCAATTACGGCACGGCGGAGGATGTACTGGCGGGGCTGCAGACCGGCTCCTTCCGCATCGTCACCAAGACGATCAGCGCCAATGGCGGCGCCGACGCCGTGGCGGCGCGGGCAAGGCTGTCGGCAGCACGACTGAAGGCCGACACGCTCCTGGTGCATGCGGCCAAAGACCTGGACGATGCGGCGCTTTGGCCCGCGCTGCAGCGGCTGAAAGATGAAGGCCTGTTCCGGCGCATCGGCATTTCCGTCTATGTCGCCGACGATCCGGCCATGCTGGCGGCGCGCTTCCGGCCGGACGTGATGCAACTGCCCTTCAGCCTGTTGGACCAGCGGCTGCTGAATAACGGCACGCTGGCGCAGTTGAACGATCTGGGCGTGGAGATACATGCCCGCTCGCTGTTCCTGCAGGGACTGCTGTTTCTCGATGCCCTGCCGCCCAGGTTGCAGCATGCGGGCCCGCGCCTGTCGGCGATACGCCGGGCAATCACCGACGCGGGTTCGACCCCGCTGGCGGCGGCATTGGGCTTTGCGCTGACGCGGCCGGAAATCGGCACCGCGCTGGTCGGCGTCACCACGGCTACCGAACTGCAGGAAATCCTGGACGCGGCCGCCCGTCCCCTGCCCCATCTGGACTGGGACGCGATGGCGCTGGACGATGAAGTGGTCCTTACGCCGTCGCTATGGTGAACATGGCCTTCAGGCCACGCCGCCGATAGACGCCTTGAGGGTGGACACGGCCCGCGACACATCGGCCTCGGTCATGGCCGGAAAAATGGGCAGGGTCAGGATCTGACTGGCGGCAGCTTCCGCCACCGGTGCCATGCCGGGGCCATAGCCCAGGTTGCGGTAGTGCGAATGCAGGTGCACGGGCCCATAATGGACATTGGCACCGATGCCTTTGGCGCGCAGGCGCGTGAATACGCGATCGCGGTCGATATGCCCGGCCAGCCTGACGACATAAAGATGATAGGCGTGGGTGCGGTCGCCGTGAAGCTTCAGCGGCACAGCATCGCCCACGCCGGCCAGCGCGGCGTCGTACAGCGCCGCAATGCGCCGGCGGGCGGCGATCCAGCCATCCAGGCGCGGAAGTTGCGCCAGGCCCAGCGCGCAGAGCACATCGGGAATGCGGTAATTGTAACCCAGTTCCACCATGTCATAGGCGTGGGCGCCGGCGGCCTCTCTGCTGCGGTGATCGCTGTCGATGCCATGATTGCGGAAGCGGCGCATATGCGCGGCCATGTCCGAATTGTCAGTGGTGCACATCCCGCCTTCGCAGGTGGTCATGTGCTTGACCGGATGGAATGAGAAACAGGAAATGTCGGCCAGCGTGCCGGTCTTGCGGCCCCGATATGTCGCGCCGGGCGAATGGCAGGCATCGGCCACCAGGGCGATGCCGCGCCCCTTGGCCAGGTCGCGCAGGGCGTCATAGTCCGCGGGCTGGCCGGCATAATCCACCGCCACGATGGCCCGGGTTCTGGCCGTGATCTTCATCGCCACGCAGACCGGATCGATCAGCAGCGTATCCTGTTCGACATCGGCGAAGACGGGCCTTGCGCCCTCATACAGCGCGGCATTGGCGGACGCGGCAAAGGTCAGCGCGGGCACGATCACCTCGTCGCCCGGCTCCACGCGAAGCGCGCGCATGGCGGCATGCAGCGCGGCGGTGCCGGAATTGACCGCGACGCCCTCGCGCGCACCGCAATAGCGCGCGAAAGCCTGTTCGAATTCGGTTACGCGCGGTCCGGTGGTCAACCAGCCGCTGACCAGTGCCTCGATCACCGCCTTGATGTCGGCATCGCCGATCTCCTGGCGGCCGTAGGGAAGGAAGGCGGGAGCGAGGGCGCCTGGGAGCGAGGGCCCGGCAGATTGGACCGCGTCGGCGGTCCAATCGTCAGCGTCAGGCGGCGCGACCTTCAGAAACCGTTCAGGCATAGGCCATGGCCAGCAGGGTCTGCAGGCCGCGCGCGTCGAGCTGCTCGGGGTTGCTGTCGCTGGAATAGGAAAAGCCGTCGGCCACGGGCCTCGCCCCGCGATTGAGGTAGGCCTCGCGCGCGGCCTGGGCGAAGCTCTGCAGGATCACATAACGGTCCTCCAGCTCGACGGTGCAATGGGCATCGTCGGCGGGAATCATCGTTTCGTGCAGCTTCTCGCCGGGGCGGATGCCGATGATCTTCTGGGGCATGTCGGGGCTGACCAGGCTGGCCAGCTGGGGAATGGTGGTCGATGGAATCTTGGGCACATAGATTTCGCCGCCGCGCATCATCTCCATGCTGGAGAGCACGAAGTTCACGCCCTGGGTCAGGGTGATCCAGAAGCGGGTCATGCGCGCATCGGTGATGGGAAGGCTTTTGGCGCCGTCGGCGACCAGTTTCTTGAAGAAAGGCACCACGCTGCCGCGGCTGCCAAAAACATTGCCATAGCGCACAACGGCGAAGCGGGTGCCGTCGGCACCTGCCAGGTTGTTGGCGGCAACGAAGATCTTGTCCGACGCCAGCTTGGAGGCGCCATAGAGATTGATCGGGTTGGCCGCCTTGTCGGTCGACAGCGCCACCACGCGCTTGACGTTCCGGCGCAGGGCTGCGCTGACCACATTCTCCGCCCCGAAGACATTGGTGCGGATGCATTCGAAGGGATTGTATTCGGCGGTGGTGACCTGTTTCAGGGCGGCGGCGTGGACCACATAGTCCACCCCGTTCATCGCCATCTCCAACCGGTCCCGGTCGCGCACATCGCCGATGAAAAAGCGCATGAAAGGATATTTGTCGGGACCGAAATCCTGCTGCATCTCGAACTGCTTGAGTTCGTCGCGCGAGAAGACGATCAGGCGCCGCGGCTTGTAGCCGTCCACCACCGTCTTGATGAAATGCTTGCCGAAGCTGCCGGTGCCGCCTGTGACCAGCACGGTCTTGTCGTTCAGGTCCATCCAGGGCTGGGTGAAATCGCGCAGGGGCGCGGCCGGTTCGGCCTTTCCCGTGGGGGGTTCGGGCATGGATTGGGCGAGTGCGAGCGCGGTCATGGACGCATTCCTGTTGGTTGGCGTCAGGGTTGCTCCGAAGGGCTGAAGACGAAGTTAAGGTGAACAGCCATTAGTCTTAACGTCGGTTAAGTGGTCGGGCAGGCCGTCCAAGGACGCGGCATCTCGTTGCGGGGTGCGTACCAAACATGCGGTAAATATCTGACACAATTCGCTTTTACAGTATCGGCGAGCGCTGGCGACGCTTGCAATTTTGCGGGTTTCGCGACAGTAAGAGCGGCCCTTTTCAAGGATTTTCCATGCGCATCGCGATGATCGGCAGCGGATATGTCGGCCTGGTCTCAGGCGCCTGCCTGTCGGAGTTCGGCCATACCGTCATCTGCGTCGACAAGGCCGAGGACAAGATCGCTGCCCTGAAGCAGGGGCAGATCCCGATCTTCGAACCCGGCCTGGATGAAATCGTCGCGGCCAACGTGAAAGGCGGGCGCCTGGCCTTCGGCACCGATCTGGGCGAAGCGGTCCGGGACGCCGATGCGGTGTTCATCGGCGTGGGCACCCCCAGCCGCCGCGGCGACGGCCATGCCGACCTGACCTATGTCTTCGCCGCGGCCGAAGAGATCGCGCGCGCCCTGACCGGCTATACCGTTGTGGTCACCAAATCCACGGTGCCCGTGGGCACCAGCCGCCAGGTGGAAGCCATCATCCGCAAGGTCAATCCCGCCGCCGATTTCGACATGGCATCGAACCCCGAATTCCTGCGGGAGGGCTCGGCGATCGAGGATTTCCGCCGCCCCGACCGGGTGGTTGTGGGCTGCGACACCGAGCGGGCGCGCGGGGTGATGCGCGAGGTCTACCGCCCGCTCTACCTGAACGAAACACCCATCGTCTTCACCACCCGCGAAAGTTCGGAACTGATCAAATATGCGGCCAATGCCTTCCTGGCCACCAAGATCACCTTCATCAATGAGATGGCCAGCCTGTGCGAAAAGGTGGGCGGCGACGTGCAGGATGTGGCGCGCGGCATTGGCCTGGATGGACGCATCGGCGGCAAGTTCCTGCATGCCGGGCCGGGCTATGGCGGCTCCTGCTTTCCCAAGGACACGCTGGCGCTGGTCAAGACCGCGCGCGACGCCGGCGCGCCGACGCGCCTGGTCGAGGCGGTGGTTGCGGTCAATGACCAGCGCAAGCACGCCATGGCCGAAAAGATCAAGACGGCCTTCGGCGGCGTGGCAGGCAAGACCATCGCGGTGCTGGGCCTGACCTTCAAGCCCAACACCGACGACATGCGCGATTCCCCCAGCCTGACCATCCTGCCGGCACTGCAAAGCGCGGGCGCCACCATCCGCGCCTACGATCCCGAAGGGACCAGGGAGGCCGCCAAGCTGCTGAACTTGACCTTCTGCGGCGATGCCTATGAAGCGCTGGAAGGCGCCGACGGCGTGGTGATCCTGACCGAATGGAACGAATTCCGCGCCCTGGACTTCGCCCGGGTCAAGACAGCCCTGAAGACCCCGCTGATGGTGGACCTGCGCAACATCTACCGGCCTTCGCAGATGGCGGCCGAAGGCTTCCGCTATGTCAGTGTAGGCCGGTCCGATGCCGCGCCCGGCACGGTGGTGGACATGCCGCAGCGGCGCAGCGAGAGCAACTAGGCCGCTCAACCGCGATCTCCTGTTAACCAGCCTTATTCGGGCTTTGGTAATTGCGGACACCGTAGGCTGCGCCGTGTCTTAACGCGGCCGGGAAAATGGTGGGGAAAATTGCGGTCATCGGGCTGGGCTATGTCGGCCTGCCGGTGGCGGTCGCGTTCGCGGAAAAATACGCCGGCACCATCGGCTTCGACATCGATACGAATCGCGTGGCCGCGCTGGCGGGCGGCAGGGACTGGACCGGCGAAGTGGGCGGCGCGCGACTGAAGGCCAGCGGCCTGACCGTGACCAGCGAACTGAGCCGGTTGAAGGGCTGCGACGTCTTCGTTGTCTGCGTCCCCACGCCCATCCACCGCGATCGCCGCCCCAACCTGGAGCCGCTGCGTGCGGCATCCGAAAGCGTCGGCCAGGTGATGAAGAAGGGCGCGCTGGTGATCTATGAATCGACCGTCTATCCGGGTGTCACCGAGGAATATTGCGGTCCGATCCTGGCAAAGATTTCCGGATTGAAACAGAGACGCGACTTCAAGCTGGGCTATTCGCCGGAGCGCATCAATCCCGGCGACAGGGAGCACACTTTCGAGACCATCCTGAAGGTGACCGCCGGCGAAGACGAGGCGACCGCCGGCCGCGTCGCCGATATTTACGGCGGCGTGGTCAAGGCCGGCATTTTCCCCGCCAGCTCGATCAAGGTGGCCGAAGCCGCCAAGGCGCTGGAGAACACCCAGCGCGACCTCAACATCGCGCTGATGAATGAGATGGCGATCATCTGCGACGCGATGAATATCCGCACCCGCGACGTGCTGAATGCGGCGGCCACAAAGTGGAATTTCCTGCCCTTCTCGCCGGGGCTGGTGGGCGGGCACTGCATTGGCGTCGATCCTTACTACCTCACCTCCAAGGCGCAGGAACTGGGCTACAATCCCCAGGTGATCCTGGCGGGGCGGCGCATCAACGATTCGATGGGCAACATCATCGCCCGACGGGTGGTGCGGTTCCTGGCCCAGGGCGAGCGGCCCGTGCACCAGGCGCGGGTGGGCGTTCTGGGCCTGACCTTCAAGGAGAATGTGCCCGACATCCGCAACAGCCGCGTGCCGGACATCCTGGCGGAACTGGCCACCTTCGGCATCAAGCCGTTGGCACATGACCCCATGGCCGACCCGAAGGAAATCGCTCATGAATACGGCCTTTCAATGGGAAAGCTGGCGCAGTTCAAGGACCTGGATGCCCTGATCCTGGCGGTGCCGCATCGCGATTACCTGCAAATGGCGCAGCGCATCCCCGCCATGTTGCGCGACGGCGGTATCCTGGCCGACATCAAATCGGCGATTGACCCGGCCTGCGTCCCCGGCAATGTTCGTTACTGGAGCCTTTAGCAGCGAGACATGGCAACCATCCTGCTGACCGGCGCGGCCGGATTCATCGGCTCGAGCGTTGCCCGAGCGCTTCTGGCGCGGGGCGACGCGGTAATCGGCGTCGACAATCTCAACGATTATTACGATGTGACGCTGAAAGAGGCGCGGCTGGCGCGCCTGACGTCGCAGGCCGGCTTTGCCTTCCGCAGGCTGGACATATCCGACCGCGACGGCATTTCGGAGCTGGCATCGGATTTTCCCGGCGTAGACGGCGTGGTGCACCTGGCCGCGCAGGCGGGCGTGCGCCATTCGCTGATAGACCCTTATGCCTATGTCACCAACAATGTGATGGGCCAGGTGGTGATGCTGGAGTTGGCGCGCCGGCTGAAGAACCTGAAGCATTTCGTTTATGCCAGCTCGTCCTCCGTCTATGGCGGCAACACCAAGACGCCCTTTTCGGTGGAAGACCCGGTGGAAAAGCCCATCTCGCTCTATGCCGCAACCAAGCGCACGGACGAACTGTTCGGCTACACCTATGCCCACCTCTACGGCATCCCCATGACGGGCCTGCGCTTCTTCACCGTCTATGGACCGTGGGGGCGGCCCGACATGGCGGCCTTTCTGTTCACCCGCGCCATCATCGCCGGCGAGCCGATCAGGGTATTCAATCACGGCGAGATGTGGCGCGACTTCACCTATATCGACGATATCGTCAATGGCGTGGTGCGCGCACTGGACCAGCCGGCGACGGGGACGCCGCCTTGCAGGCTCTACAATCTGGGCAACAACCGGGTCGAAAAGCTGACGGACTATATCGCCCTTATCGAACAGTCCCTGCAGCGCAAGGCGATCATCCAGATGGAACCGATCCAGCCGGGCGACGCGCCCAGGACCAGCGCCGACATCGAGGCCAGCCGCCGCGACCTGGGTTTCGAGCCCACAACGCCGATTGCCACCGGCATCCCCAAATTCGTGGACTGGTACAAGGACTATTACGGCGTCTAGCCCGGCGGGCCTTCAGATATAACCCCCGGCCCGCAGATGATCGACGATCGCCTGGGCATGGGCCTCGGGCTCGGCGAGGGTCGTGCGGATGGTGAGGTCGGCCCTCTCAGGCGGCTCGTAGGGAGAGTCGATGCCGGTGAAGTTCTTGATCGTCCCCGCCCTGGCCTTTTGATAAAGCCCCTTGGGATCGCGCGCCATGCAGACCTCCAGCGGCGTGTCGATGAAGATCTCGAGAAATTCGCCCTCGCCCATCATGTCGCGGGTCATGCGCCGCTCGGAGCGGAAAGGCGAAATGAAGGCGGTCAGCACAATGACACCGGCATCCACGAACAGCCTGGCCACCTCGCCCACGCGGCGGATATTCTCCACCCGGTCGGCATCGGTGAAGCCAAGATCCCTGTTGAGGCCATGGCGGACATTGTCGCCATCCAGCAGATAGGTATGGCGGCCTTCGGCGGCCAGCTTCTTTTCCACCAGATTGGCGATGGTGGATTTTCCCGAACCCGACAGGCCGGTGAACCACAGCACCACGGGCTTCTGGCCCTTCATCATCGCGCGGGCGGATTTGTTCACGTCCAGCGCCTGCCAGTGGACATTGGTGGCGCGCCTGAGGCCGAACTCGATCATCCCCGCCGCCACGGTGGCGTTGGAGAAGCGGTCGATCAGGATGAAGCCGCCGGTGTCGCGATTGTCCTTGTACGGATCGAATGCCAGCGGCTGGGCCAGTGCGAAATTGCAGTAGCCGACTTCGTTCAGCGCCAGTGTCTTGCCGGCCAGATGATCCAGGCTGTTCACGTCGATCTTGCATTTGAGATCGGAGATCGAGGCGGGAACGGTGGCGGTGCCCAGCTTGAGCAGATACTGGCGGCCGGGCAGCATCTCCTCGTCCGCCATCCAGAGCAGATGGGCGGCAAACTGGTCGGAGACTTCGGGCCGCGCGTCAGCGGCGACCAGGATGTCGCCGCGGGAGATGTCGACCTCGTCCGCCAGGGTCAGGGTAACGGCATCGCCCGCCACCGCTTCGGGCATGTCGCCGTCCATGGTGACGATGCGCGCCACGGTGCTGGTCTTGCCCGACTTGGCAACGGCGATCGCGTCGCCTGGGCGGATGCGTCCGCCGGCAATGGTGCCGGAGAAGCCCCGGAAATCCAGGTCGGGCCGGTTGACCCATTGAACGGCCAGGCGGAAGGGCCGGTCGGCCAGCGCGGTGTCGACATCGACGCTTTCCAGATGGTCGAGCAGCGCGGGGCCGGCATACCACGGCGTCTGCGCGCTTTTTTCCATCACATTGACGCCGAAGCGCGCCGACAGCGGGATCGCCACCTGGCTGGTGAAGCCCAGCTTTTTCGCGAAAGTGGAAAAATCGGCCACGATCCGGTCGAACACTGCCTGACTGTAATCGACCAGGTCGATCTTGTTCACTGCCAGCACGATATGGCGGATGCCCAGAAGAGAGCAGATATAGGCATGGCGGCGCGTCTGGGTCAGTACGCCCTTCCTCGCGTCGATCAGGATGACGGCGAGGTCGGAATTGGACGCGCCGGTCGCCATGTTGCGGGTATATTGTTCGTGACCGGGCGTATCGGCGACGATGAACTTGCGCTTGTCGGTGGCAAAGAAGCGATAGGCGACGTCGATGGTGATGCCCTGCTCGCGCTCGGCCTCCAGCCCGTCGACCAGAAGGGCGAAGTCGATATCCTCGCCTGTGGTGCCGAACTTGCGGCTGTCCTTTTCCAGCGACGCCAGCGTGTCTTCGAACAGGAGCTTGGTGTCGTAGAGCAGACGGCCAATGAGCGTGGACTTGCCGTCATCGACGCTGCCGCAGGTCAAGAAGCGCAGCAGCGACTTCTTTTCCTGCGCAGCCAGAAAACTCTGAAGGTCTGTCGGGGCGTTCACTAGAAGTACCCCTCCTTCTTCTTCTTTTCCATCGACGCCTTCTCGTCGCTGTCGATCAGGCGGCCCTGGCGTTCGGAGGTGCGGGCGGTGAACATCTCGGTGACAATGGCTTCCAGCGTATCGGCGCCCGATTCGATCGCGCCGGTGAGCGGATAGCAGCCCAGCGTGCGGAAACGCACCAACCGCTCCTCGATCCGTTCACCGGGCAGCAGCGCCATGCGGTCATCGTCCTTCATGATCAACGCGCCGCCGCGTTCCACCACCGGACGCTTCCTGGCGAAATAGAGCGGCACGATGGGGATGTTCTCGGCCATGATGTATTGCCAGATGTCCAGCTCGGTCCAGTTGGACAGCGGGAACACGCGAATACTTTCGCCCTTGCTGATGCGGGTGTTGTAGACGCGCCAGAGTTCGGGCCGCTGGTTCTTTGGGTCCCAGGCATGGGTGGCGGTGCGGAAGGAGAAGATTCGCTCCTTTGCCCGGCTCTTCTCCTCGTCGCGGCGTGCGCCGCCGAAGGCCGCATCGAAGCCATATTTGTCCAGCGCCTGCTTCAGGCTCTCGGTTTTCATCACCTGGGTATGCAGGGACGAACCGGAATCGAACGGGTTGATGCCGCGCTTTACCCCGTCTTCATTGACATGGACGATCAGGTCCAGCCCCAGCCTCCTGGCCGTGGCGTCGCGGAATTCGATCATCTCCCGGAACTTCCAGGTGGTGTCGACGTGCATCAGCGGAAAGGGCGGCCTGGAAGGATAAAATGCCTTCATCGCCAGGTGCAGCATCACCGACGAATCCTTGCCGATGGAATAGAGCATCACCGGGTTGGTGAATTCGGCCGCCACCTCGCGCATGATATGGATGCTTTCGGCCTCCAGACGGCGCAGATGCGATATTACAGTCTTGTTCGTGGACAAATTCAGCTATCCCAGGTCCGGGCTGTGAAATAGGGGGAATGCCGGCCAGATGCAAGCCTGTCCCCGCAATGCAGCCTGGGCGGGCGATTTTCCTCAGGCGGCATCTACCCCCGCGCGGGATGCGCCAAATCGCCCCGCAACTGGCCCCGGAACCCGCCGAAAGCCCGTCATCCCCAGCCACCGCAGGCCCAGGCCGATGACAGGCTCGACTTCCTTCTGTCACACCAATAGCTTGACGGAAGTGGCGGCGCTGGAGCGCCCGACAGAAGAACATTATTGGGGGCATTGGATGGCCGACGTCGAAGGAGCGGTCCTGGATATTATCGCCGAAAAGGCCAAATCGGACCGCAGCAGCCTGACACCCCAGACGGAGCTTACCACCCTGACCCTGGACTCGCTGGATATCGTGGAGATCATCTTCCAGATCGAGGAGCGCTTCGACATCTCCATCCCCTATAATGCCAACGAAAGCGTGGACGCGGCGGGCGCCGGCTTCAAGACCGTGGGCGACGTGGTTGCGCTGGTCCACCAGCATATTGGCCAGGGCCAGCAGCCGGCGTGAGACATTCCATCATGCCTGACCTGCCGCGGCACAAGGCGGCGTCCAGATGACCAGTGTCGTCGTCACCGGCATGGGCTGCATTTCGGCCATCGGGCGCAACACCGCCCAGATGGCCGCTGCGCTGAGGGCCGGGCAATGCGGCATCGGCCCGCTGACCGTCACGCCTACCGACCGGCTGATGGTGAAGATCGGCGCCGAGGTGGCCGGCTTCGATCCCCTGGAACATTTCGACGAGAAGCGCCTTCTGCTGCTCGACCGCTTCAGCCAGTTCGCGCTGGTGGCGGCCCGCGAGGCGGTGGCGGCCAGCGGCCTGGATTTCCGCGGACCCGTGGGCGAGCGCGCAGCCGCAATCCTGGGTTCGGGCGTAGGCGGCATGACCACGCTGGATGAAAGCTTCCAGCGCCTCTATCTGGAGAATGCCAAGCGCTTCCAGCCCTTCATCATCCCCAAGCTGATGATCAGCGCCGCGATCAGCCACATCACCATGGAACACGGGATGCGCGGTCCCGCCTTCACCACCGCCAGCGCCTGTGCTTCGGCCAACCATGCCATCGGCACCGCCTTTCACATGGTGCGCGCGGGCATGGTGGATGTGGCGCTGACCGGCGGCGCCGAGTCGGTATTCACGCCGGGCACGCTGAAGGCGTGGGAGGCGATGCGCATCCTGGCGCCCGACACCTGCCGCCCCTTCGCAAAGGGGCGCAAGGGCCTGGTGCTGGGCGAAGGCGCCGCCATCCTGATCCTGGAAAGCCGGGCGCATGCGCAGGCGCGCGGCGCGCCCATCCTGGGCGAGATCGTAGGCTTTGGCATGAGCGCGGATGCCGGCGACATCGTACTGCCGTCACTGGACGGGGCAGTGCGGGCCATGCGCGCCTGCATCAAGGACAGCGGACTTGCGCCCGAGACTTTCGAATATGTCAATGCACACGGCACCGGCACGGCGATGAACGACGTCACCGAAACAAGGGCGATCCACGAGGTCTTCGGCGACCATGCCCGCCGCCTGGCGGTTTCCTCCACCAAGTCGATGCACGGCCATGCCCTGGGCGCTGCCGGCGCGATCGAGGCGGTGGCGACGCTGCTGGCAATGCGGGACGGATTTATTCCGCCCACGGTCAATTACAACGAGGCCGATCCCCAGTGCGACCTCGACTATGTTCCCAACATCGCGCGGGAACAGGCGTTCGACGTGGCGCTGTCCAGTTCCTTTGCCTTTGGCGGGCTGAACGCGGTGCTGGCGCTTCGGCGCTAGCCGCCCGGTTGCGGCTGAGAAGAATATCGACTAGCGTTTTTGACGCGCCGCATAAGGGTTTACGGCGCACAGCAGAGCACCAAAGACGGGGCCGGAATATTGTCTGACACGCGGGTTATCGAGATGCAGCAGGCCACGCAGAGCGCCCGCGTGAGCTGGGGCGAGAGGTTGAGCTGGTGCCTGCCGCTGGTCTTCGTCATCGGGGTGCCGTCGGTACTGATCACCCGCCTGATCTTCCTGCACTATTTCCCGGACCATTTCGTCAATGATTCCCCCACCATCAGCGAGACCGCCTCGCGCTGGCCGTCGGACATCTTCTTCGAATGGACCATGGCGCTGGTGACGCTGTTCATCATCGTGTCCTGGTCGCTGAACATCGTGCGCAACCGCCGCCGGCTGTTCCATTTCGCGCGCGCAGGCGTGCCGGTCAAAGGCCCCGCCATCCTGTTCGCGCTGGCCAGCGCGCTGGGCATCGCGGCGGGCCTGTTCCTGATGCTGGTCGCCATCTTCAACCTGCATGACGGCCATGATGTGCACATGTACGGCTCCTGGGCCTTCTACATCAGCCAGGCGCTGGCCATCACGATCGACATTCTGTTCGTGCTGTGGCTGCGCCGGCTGGTGGATGAGCCGTCCGGGCGCGACGGGATCGTGAGCCGGGTGCTGGTCGCCGCCGGAATCTTCCTGGGCTCCTGGTTCTTCCTCTACATGTACGAGACCAAGGGCCTGGCCGCGCCGGACCACAAATATGCGATCCAGCTTGTCTATGTGGGATCGGAATATTTCGTCGCCACGATGTTCCTTGCCTATCCGATGACGGCCTTTGCGGAGATGCGGCGCCATTTCCGCGAACTGGCCGGCGCCAGCGGGCAGGAATAGGATAGCAAGCGGGCGGCCCATGCGGGCGCCCCGACGGGGACCATGGCCGAGACGGCACAACGCAGCACCATTCCTCAGCTTCTGGGTTTCCTGAACCGGGAAACGCGCGGATCGCGGCTGCGCATCATTGTGCCGTCGGTGGCGGCTGGCCTGGCGCGCGGCGCGCTGCTGGCCGCGTTCAATGCCGCCGCCGCACAGGCCGGCAGTGGCGGCGGGCTGAACCTGAAGCTGGCGGGCGGCTTCGCCGCCGCGCTGGTGGTCTATCTGGCCTCGGCCTATTTGTCGGCGGTTCTCAGCGACAATCTTGTGCGCAGGCTGCTGCACCGCCTGCGCCTGCGCATCTGCGGCAAGCTGATCCATGCGCCGCTCAGGCTGGTTGAAGCCCAGGACCCGGGCAAGATCTTCACCCTGATCGGCCATGAGTCCGAACGGCTGGCCAGCGTGGCCAAGGATTTCATCATCACCTTCCAGGCCGCCGTGGTGCTGGCGGTGGCGCTGGCCTATCTGGCGTGGCTTTCGCCCGCCAGCTTCGCCATCGCAACCCTGACCATCGCAGCCGGCGCGGCGACCTATTACTGGCACGAAAACAAGGCCAAGCAGGCCTATGCCCGCGCCCGTGAAAAGGAAGTCGAATATTTCGACACCATGTACGACCTGCTGCACGGCTTTCGCGACCTGAAG
>Ga0209935_1001014_pt1 | contig 52389 bp, 41 predicted proteins | sample ThiBio_1000_plan_2_FD_183958 | JGI IMG/M metagenome (GOLD analysis project Ga0209935, IMG submission 183958) | Wastewater bioreactor microbial communities from Cape Town, South Africa - Thiocy_cont_1000_plan (SPAdes) | ecosystem: Engineered > Bioreactor > Thiocyanate-remediating >... | reverse complement strand
GAAGGGGCTGTTCGAGGTGCGCGACGCCACCCGTCCGATCCTGGCCTGCGAGATGGTGCTGATCCGCCTGGCCTATGCCGCCGAACTGCCGCCCACCGACAAGCTGGTGAAGGACCTGCTGGACAATCCCGGCGCTGCGCCGCGCATATCTTCGCCCCCGCCCCCTGCGGGAGGGGGCAATCGCGCGCCCAGCGCGCGATTGGGGGAGGGGGCTTCTGCCGCGCAGCGCCTGTCGCCGCAAAACATGCCCGAAGGCACGCCCAGCCTGCGCACCCTGGAAGACATCATCGCGCTGGCCGCGGCCAACAACGCGCCGATCCTGCGCGTGGCGCTTGAGAACTACGTGCATCTGGTGCGGCTGGAGCCCGGGCACATTGAATTTCGTCCTCATCCGCGTGCGCCGCGCACTCTGGCCGGCGATCTGGCGCAGAAGCTGAAAGACTGGACGGGTGTGCGCTGGAGCGTTTCCATCGCGCGCGAGGGTGGAGCACCCACCCTGTCCGAACAGAAACAGGCCGCAAAGACCGCGCGCTTCGAAATCGCCGCGCAGGAACCGATGGTGCGCGCCGTGCTGGACCGCTTTCCCGGCGCCGAAATCGTCTCGGTGCGCGACATCGCCCGGGATGACATCGCCGCCGCCATGCCGGAAGGCGATTCGGAAAGCTGATGGCCGCAGGCTCTGAAATCGAACGGCTGATCCAGCTTCTGGCCCGGCTGCCGGGCCTCGGGCCCCGCTCGGCCCGGCGCGCCGCGCTGGTGCTTCTGAAAAAGCGCGATGTGCTGCTGGAGCCGCTGGCCCAGGCGATGCAGGATGCCGCCGCCGCCATCCGGCCCTGCGAAGTGTGCGGCAATCTCGATACGGTCAGCCCTTGTTCGATCTGCACCGACGCGCGGCGCGATCCCAATCTGCTCTGCGTGGTCGAGGATGTGGCCGACCTGTGGGCGCTTGAACGGGCCGGCGTCTTCCGCGGCCGCTACCATGTTCTGGGCGGGGCGCTGTCCGCGCTGGATGGCGTCACCCCCGAACGGCTGAACGTGGCCGCGCTGCTGGACCGGGTGAAGCACGGGATCGATGAAGTGATCCTGGCCATGAATGCCACCGTCGAAGGCCAGACCACGGCCCATTACCTGATGGACGTCCTGGAAGGCGGGGACTTAAAGATCACCCGCCTCGCCCATGGCGTGCCGGTGGGCGGCGAACTGGACTATCTGGATGAAGGCACACTGTCGGCGGCCTTCAAGGCAAGGCGCGGGCTCTAGCGGTCATCGGCGGGAGGGCGCAGTTCAGTAGCTGTAGCGAAGACCGACGAAGAAGTTCCGGCCCGTCTGGTGCCAGTAGTAAAGCCGGTGCCCGACCGAGTCGGCATACTGGTATGTCGGCTGGTTGGTCAGGTTGATCGCGTCGAAGGTGGCGGTGAAATTCTCGTTGATCTTGTAGCTGGCCGAAGCGTCGATATTCAGGCTCGCCGCGTTGACGATGACGTCGTTCAGGTTGCCCGGATTGATGCTGGCCAGGTACTTGCTGCGGAACGAGGCGGTGCTGCGCAGCGAGAACACATTGTCGTCATAATACAGCGTGGCGCTGTAGGAGGTGCGCGACAGGCCGGTCAGGTCCGTCTTGGCCAGCACGGTGCCGTTGCTGTTGAAATAGGTCTGGGTCGCCTGCACGAAGGTGACGTTGCCCAGAAATCCGGTGTTGCTGAACACGCTGGGCAGGAAGTCGAAAGGCTGCTGCCAGGTGATTTCCGTGCCGTACAGCGGCGCCCCCTTGGAATTGACTGGCTGGGCGAAATTCCAGATTGCCGCCTCGTTGCAGCCGGTGGCGGGCGGCGCGACATAGCTGGTGCCGCAGGCCGCGATCGCCAGGCTGTTGGACACGCCGTCGGTATTCTGATTGAAGGCAATGCTCTGGCGCAACGTCTGGATCAACGTGTCCAAGTGCTTGTAGAAGAAGGCGACCGAGAACAGCGCGCCCTTGTGGTAATACCACTCAAACGACATGTCCGCCGTCTTCGCCCGGTAGGGCAGAAGGTTGGGATTATTCTCCGTCACGTTGAAGTTGCTGCCCGTGACGGTGGCGGTGGCACCGCCCGGCAGCAGGTTGCCCAGGTCCGGCCGCGCCATCACATAGGCGCCGCTGACGCGGATCAGGAAGTCATCGGTGGGTGAGAAGACCGCGTTGGCCGACGGCAGGAAGTCGTGATAGCCGCGCGAAAGCTGCGTGGTGACGATCGTCTTGGATGCCGGATTGTAGCTGTAGCCGACCGTGCTCTGGTCGGTCTGCACATAGCGGCCGCCGATATTGCCGCGGAAGGGCACGCCATAGAACATCGCGTCCCAGTCCGCCTGTATCCAGTAGCTCAGGTCGTTTTCGCCGACGATGCCGTTCTGGCTGAGAAACTGGCCGGGCCCCTGCCTGAAGGCGGGATTGCTCTGGTCCCAGATGTTGAACTGCTTGTTGAAGGCGTTGATGTCCGGCACCGCCCAGGTGGTCGGCGTGCCCGCCCCGACACCCAGTCCGTGCATGTCGATGAGTTGGGAATTGGCCGCCAGAACCGCCGAGGTCTCCATCGCCGCCGGAATGACCAGGTCCTGGCTGGCGGTGGTGCCGTTGGTGCGCGCGGTGATCAGAGCCCGGTAGCCGTAATTCTTGTAGTCGATGCCGGCTTTCAGCGTCAGCCAGTCGAACGCCTTGTACTGGCCCTCGACCTGGGCGGTGCGGAAACCGTTGTTGACGTAGTTTTGGCGCTCGCGGATCTGCGACAGGAACCAGCCGTTGGTGGAGGTGACGTCGACATTGCCATAGGTGAGCGCGGGCAACCGGCCCAGGTCGCCGCGATAATCGAAGGAATAGGGGTTGGCCAGGGTGCCGGCGCCGCCGCCTGCTCCGCCCGGACATCCCGACACCGCGCTGGTCGATGAGGTGGCGGCGGTGCAGTCATAGTCCATCGTCAGCGTGGTCTGGATCGGGTTGCTGTGATGGGATTCCGACCACCCCAGAAGGCCGTGCACGCTGAAGGCGTCGGTAAAGTCGTGGTCGAAGTCCAGCGTCACCTGCTTGAAGCGGGTGTCCAGATGGTCCAGACGGTGTTCGGAGCGAAGGCCAACATTGACGGCCTGGACATAGTTCAGATTGTTGGTGGCCGGATCGACATTGTAGTTCAGCACGCCGATGCTGCCGGAACCCAGGATCGGCGCGTTCAGGCTGGCGGGAGAATTGCTGACATTGTTGTTCGAAAAGGATTCGGCTTCCAGATAGTATTCGTTGCGCACCACCGCGAAGTCGGCATAGAGCGCGTCCAGCGTGAACAGCGTGGCATCGTCCGGCTGGTACTGGATCGATCCGGTCAGGCCGAGGCGCTTTTCGTGATTGGTGATGTCGTCATAGCGCGGAAAGCGCGGCCGGAACGCCTCGTTCACCACGTCGTAATTGTTCGGCTTGGTGCTTGCGTTGTAGTTGGCGCCGTTGGGCACGGCGCCCGCCGTCTGGCGGTTCGGTGCGGTGGCCGTCGCCGGCAGGAAAGTCTGAGTGCCGGCGCTGCCCGCCAGCGGGCCGGGCGGATTGTAGGCGACATAGCCCAGCCGCTGGCCGGCGGCGCACTGCGAGCTGGCACCCGGAACATTGTTCACGCAGCCGGCGATATAAGGCGAGGAATGGTTGCCCGTCTGGGCGGTGTTGTCGTTCTGCCAGCGCACGGTGCTCGAGCCGTTCTCAAGCCCGTTCTGGATCTGGTAGGCCCCCGACAAGAGCACCCCCAGCTTGCCGCCCAGGAAGGTATCAGAGACAAGACCCGCCACGCGCGGATTGAAGCCGCCCGACAAGTCGTTGTAGCCCGCCTGGGTCGAGGCCACCAGGTTGAAGCCCGGCTTGTCGAAGGGATGGGCGGTATGCAGGTCCACCGTCGCGCCCAGCGAGCCTTCCTCGACCTCGGCAGAAGCTGTTTTGTGCACTGTCAACTGGCTGAACAGTTCCGACGCGAACACATTGAAGTCAAAGGAACGCCCGCGGTTTGCCCCGCCCGACACGTCTTCCGAGCCGGTGGTTGCCAGCGCTTCCATGCCGTTGATGCGCACGCGCGTGAAGGTGGAATTGAGGCCGCGCACCGAGATCTGGCGGCCTTCGCCCTGGTCGCGCTGCAGGGTGATGCCGGGAATGCGCTGCAGCGATTCCGACACGTTCAGGTCCGGAAACTTGGCGATATCTTCCGCCAGGATGCTGTCCGACATGTCGTTGGCGGCGCGCTTCAGATCCAGCGCCTTTTCAACGCTGGAACGGAAGCCGCTCACCACCACCGTTTCGACTGGGGCGCCGCCTGCCGACAGGTCGGGAGCCTGGGTGACGGCCTTGGTGAAAGGGGCGCGCACGATAAGTCCCGAGGGCCCGTCGGAAACCACCTGCAGGTTGGTGCCGCGGGTCAGCATGGCGACTGCCTGCTGGGCGTCCATTGGACCGGAAATGGCAGGCGCCCGGATGCCTTCCACCGATTCCGGCGTGAACAGGATATTCTCGCCCGTCCTCTGCGCGACCTTGCGCAGGGCGTCGGATAGCGGCTGCTCCTGCAGCATGAAATTGGCGGTCTGGGCTATCGCGGCGGTGTGGATGGCAACGACGGCCGCGCCGCCAAACAGAACCGGGCGCAATGCGCCCCACCGCGAAATCCTCATGATGTTTCCCTCCTGTCAGGCCACTGGCGGGCCATTTTTGTGGAGAGACGTTCCAGGGGGCCTGTTTCCCCACCCCCTAACCTTGCTGATCGGCCACCAGCAGGTAGGAATCCCCGTCCCGGCGAACGGCGATGGGCAGAAGCTTGGCGATCGAACGGGCGAAGGCCTCGTTGTCCCCGACCCTGTATACGCCACTGACTTTGAGATCCGCCACGGAGGATGATACCTCCAGCCTGTCCATGCTGTAGCGGTTCATTTCCTGCACCGCGTCCGCTAGATTGGTATTTTCGAATACCACCGAGCCGCTCTGCCAGGCCAAGGCCCGGTTCAGATTGGGGCGGTCCCGCCGCTCCATGTCCACCGACGCCACAAGCCGCTCGCCCGAACGAAGGCGCTCGACCGGGCTGCCCCGTGAGGCCGAAACCGGCGCCACATCGGCCTCTCCGTGGATAAGCAGCACCTGAACTTCTCCGCCTACGCAGCGAACGTCAAAATTGCACTGGGTAGCGACGATCTTGCGCTGGGCCGCCTCCACGACGAACGGCCGGTTTATGTCTGGCGCAATGCGGAAATTGACCTGTCCATAATCAAGACTGGCTGCACGGATTGTGTCGCTGAAATCCACCACCAGTCGCGTCCTGGCATCCAGGAACAGCTGGCTGCCATCATCCAGCGCGACATGCTTCTGCTCGCCCACGTCCGTCTCATAAACTCTGGCGGATGCCGATCGCCAGAAGGCCAAACTGCCGGCACCCGCCAGCAAGAGTGTGATACCCGCCATAGCCGCGCGGCGATCGAGTCGCGGGGCGCGCGCGGTGCGCACGCGAGCGAAATCATTGGTGCAATGCACTCCTCCTACCGCGCCCCACATCCGGTCGACCGCCTCAAAGGCAGTGGCATTGTCGGGACTGGCGGAAAGCCAAATGCGGAAGGCCTCCTCATCGGCGGGGGAGCGGTCGTCGGCATGCAGGCGGGCCAGCCAGGCCGCTGCCTCGGCCCTCACTTCGGCAGATGGCGGTGCGGAACCCATTACCAACCTTCCGTCCATTCGGTCAGGAATAGAGCGGCGCGCGCGATATGTTTTTCCACTGCGCTCTGGCTGATCCCCAGGCGCAGGGCAATTTCCCGGTACTTCAGATTTTCCAGGCGGTGCATCAGAAAGACTTCCCGGGTGCGCGGTGTCAGGCGGGTTAGACCCTGCCTGACGCGTTCTAGACGAACGCGCGCGGCCAAAACCTCATCCTGCAACGGACAAATTTCCGCAATGGCGATGTTGTCGGGCACGGCTCCGGACAAGTGCCGGTCGTGGCGGAAATTGTCGACTCCGATATTCACCGCCGTCCGGACTAGAAAAGCTGGAACATTTTCAACGACATGTTCCATGCGGTACTGGATGAGACGCAAGTACGCCGCCTGAAGCAGATCCTCGGCGTCAGTGCGACCCCTGACCCTTTGCCGCACCTGGCGGATCAGCCGATTCCAGAACTTCCGATCCAGCGCGTCGTCCGACATGCTCCCCCGAGCCCGCGCATGGCAGCGCGAAAACGAGCCCCAGATATACAGACCGCAAGTTGTCAGGGTTTGCAAGAACGCCGAACTGCACAATCGTTCGAATGCCAGGTGACAACGCCGCCCTTGTGCCGGTGCCGAGCCTGCGAAAAGTGCAAACGTTTTTAATGTGTTACTTGGAGCCGGTGGGGCCTGCAGGGCAACACAGCTCAGATGGCAGTTGCCAGCCAGCGAAGCGCAATGCGCCGCGAGCATGGGCCGCGCGTTCGGTGTTGGTCAGCAGTCACGTTAGCCGGTGGCGTCGACAGAGGTCTTTACATTTCGCAAGACACGCGCTGAATCTCTACCAGCGAGAGAAGAGCCCGCTATGCCGAACTCCGGTGTCTCCAAGGTGCTGGTCGCCCAGGGAGGTGGCCCGACTGCCGTCATCAATCAGTCGATGGTGGGCGTGGTGCTTGAGGCGCGCAAATTCCAACAAGTCGAAAGAGTCTATGGCGCGCTTTACGGTATACGCGGTATCGTCGATCAAACTTTCGTCGATCTTACCCAGGAGACGACACAAAACCTGGAAATGGTCGCCGAAACCCCGTCCTCGGCACTGGGATCCACCCGCGACAAGCCGGATCTCAAATATTGTCAGGCAATTTTCCGCGCATTGAAAGCGCATGGGATCGGATACTTTTTCTACATCGGTGGCAACGATAGCGCGGATACCGTGCGAATCGTGGCAGCCGAGGCGCGAGTTGCCGGCTATCCTCTGCGCTCGATCCATATCCCCAAGACGATAGATAACGACCTCGTCGGAAACGATCATACGCCGGGGTTTCCTTCGGCCGCGCGGTTCGTCGCGCAGGCATTCATGGGGATCAATCTCGACAACCGGGCACTCCCTGGAGTCTATCTCGGCGCCGTTATGGGGCGTCATGCCGGCTTCCTCACTGCAGCGGCGACAATCGGCAGAAAATTCGCGGACGACGGTCCGCACCTCGTCTACCTGCCCGAGCGGGCGTTCGAGATTGATCGGTTCCTCTCCAGCGTAAAGGCTACCGCGGACAAATATGGTCGTTGCGTGGTGGCGCTATCGGAAGGCATTTGCGACAATCAGCATGTCCCCATAGCTAATCTACTCGCCTCCACCGTCGAGAAGGACGCCCACGGGAACGTCTATCTCGGCGGTGGCCCGCTGGCTGACCATCTCGCCAAGCTCGTAAAGGAGAAGCTCGGATATAAACGCGTGCGCGCCGATACCCTGGGATATCTGCAGCGCAGCTTTGTCGGCTGTGTCTCCGACGTCGATCAACGCGAAGCGCGAGAGGTAGGCGAAAAAGCGGTGCAATTTGCGCTCTGGGGCGATCGCGACGGTTCAATTACCATCCACCGCACTGGCGACTACTTCGTCGAATACCGCCTCACGCCCTTGGACGAGGTGGCCGGAAAGACCAAGACGATGCCTGACGAATTCATCGACGGGGCGGGTTGGGATGTAACCGATGCTTTTCGGGGCTATCTGCGGCCGCTTCTGGGCAAGGGCATGTCCGACGCCGGCCGTCTGCGCCATAGTGCCGTTCCCAAGATTGTCGATCAGGGCGATTGATGTCTGCTCGCCTCCCGCTCTGTCGGGTCGTCACAGCCAGAACACCGATTTCCTTCATGGGTTGCGCATCATAGAGCGCGCCCGACCACTTACGTGTCCCGGCCCATAGCGTCATTCGCGAGGCCGCGCGATTCCAAGTGCGATGAAGGCCATTGCCATCATCAGCAACGGCTGGAGGGAGCGTGTCGCGCCAGCGTCGCATCACGCACCAAGTCCCCATGCACAAGAATGGGGAGACGAGTACACGGAGTTCCCTTTTGCGGCGCAACAAGTTTGAATTGTGCCCGCGCGGCATCGCTGCGCTCTCATCTGTTGAGAGAGCGAGATGCTCTCCGTTTTGACACTGCCCGGAATGCGAGCCCAAGCTTTTCGAACATGGTCGCGAGCAACTCGCTGGATGACCTACGAAAAAAAATGTTCGAAGGGGAAGCGTCATGACCAAACTTTCGCAGCAACTCAAGCTCGGCGGTTCAACCTTGGCATTGGTCGCGGTCGCGACGATAACGCCGGCATCGGCCCAGCCGGCAGGTGCGCCGGAAGCGGTGGAATCAGTTACCGTGACTGGCACCAATATCCGCGGCGTTGCCCCCGTTGGTTCCAACCTTATCACCATCGGCCCTGCCGACATCCAGGCGACCGGCGGCCAGACGATGGATGAAGTGCTCAAGAAAATGCCGGCGCTGTCCGACGCCGGTCAGGTCGGCCAGGGCATTCACAACAGCACCTATTTCTCTCCCAACATTCATCAGCTGGGCGCAAGTTCCAGCAGTTCCACGCTCGTTGTGCTCGACGGGATGCGCGTCCCGCTCGGCGGCACTGTCCATTCGCAGCCCGATCCCAGCATCGTACCGGCCAATGCAATCCAGCGCGTCGATGTGCTCGCTGACGGATCGTCCTCGATCTACGGTTCGGATGCGGTCGCCGGCGTCGTCAACCTCATCACCCGCAAATCGTTCGACGGCCTGGAAATCAACGCTTCAGGCGGCTACGCGGACAATTACAACAAGTGGAACGGAAGCCTGTTGTGGGGATATAATTGGGATGGCGGCAACGCAATGATCGCCTATCAGCACTCGTATGCGAGTTCAATCGACAACGTCACGCGGCAGCCGGCGAGTTTCGATTTCCGTCCCCTGGGCGGCACCAACCAGAACAGCTTCAACTGCTCGCCGGCGTCGTTGCAGCCCAGTGGAAGCGCAAGCATATATCTGCCGCCGGGCTATACGACGTCGGTAACGAGCGCGGCGGCAAACGCGCCGTGCAACATTCTCGACGGAAACTATCTGCCCAAGGAGAAGCGCGACAACGCGCTTGCCAAGCTGACTCAAACCTTCGGGAATTTCACCCTGTCAGCCACCATGATTTATGCGATCCGCAACGACACGTCATTCAGCGAATCCGGCTCCATCACTGGCACCGCTTTCGGCCCCGGTTACGCCAACCCCGGCCAGGTCAACCCTTTCTTTCAGAATCCGCCCGGCGTGGCTTCGAACAAGCAGACGGTTCGCTACAACCTGAAGGGCCTCTTGCCCCGCAGTCTGTCGCGGAATGGCGCCAACGACATCTATGCCCATGTCAGCGGCAGCTACAACGTCAATGACGACTGGACGATCGATGCTGATTTCGTCGCCGGCCAGGATGCATCGGTTGATTGGACGTACAACGGCTTTTGCGCAAGCTGCGCCTATCTCGCGCTGAACGGCACCGTCAATACCGCCGGAAATACCACCACGCCCGCGGTCGTCGGCACAACTCTGGTGCCCCTGAATCTTCCCCTCACCCCCGAGAATGCGCTGGACGTGTGGAACCCTGCCGCGACCAACAAGACTTCGGCTGCCACGCGCGCGCGCATCGCCTCCTATGACCACGGCTCAACCGCCGACAACGCCTTTGTGCAATATCGGCTCTCGGCCAGCGGTACGCTTTTCCAGGGTCCTGCCGGCCCGGTCAAGCTGGCCCTGGGAGCCGAAGTCTATGCCAACAGCCTTGTCCAGAACGTCACCAAGACCAACGGAACGGGCCCGGCGGTTTATGGGTCCGGATTCGAAGATTTTCATTACGGCCGTGTGGTGCAGTCGGTCTATTCCGAAATCAATATTCCGATGATTTCGCCCGATATGGATGTGCCGCTCGCACAGAATGTCGTGATCGATATCTCCGGCCGATACGACAAGTACAGCGACGTCGGCTCCACGGCCAATCCGAAGTTCGCGATGGATTGGACGGTGATGGACGGGTTCAAGCTGCGTGGCAGCTATTCCACCTCATTCGTGGCGCCGCAACTCGACAGTATCGGCGATCCCAGAAAGGGCTACCGCGCATCCTATGCAAGCGCGGGAGGCACGACCGGCCACGTCGTCTTCCCGACCAGCCTCTATCCGGCGGCGGCGGGGGTGCTGCCGGGCTGTGCGGCAAACGCGGTTACCTGCGAGGTTGGCGGCGGTACCGGCCTGGACGGGTTCCAGGAGATTTCGGGCATCGGGCCCAGCGCCAAGCCGCAGCATGGCAACGGCTATACCGTCGGTTTCGACCTGGCCCCGGATTTTCTGCCGGGCTTCGTGGCCAACGTCACGCTGTTCAATGCGGCGTTCAAGGGGGCGGTTACATCGGCAAACGTCAACGTCTATGCAAATGTGGCATCGCTCAACAAATACTTCCTCGTCTGCCCGACAGGATGCAGCCAGGCTCTCGTCAATACCTATGCGGGGCCGTTCCCCACGCTGACCAGCCCACTTCCGTCCACTGTTTACTACATCTACTCACATGACCAGGCCAACATCGAGAATCTCACCGCACAGGGGCTTGATATCAGTGCGACCTATGATTTCGATACCGATTTCGGCCATTTCAGGATCGGAGAGTTTGCCACCGATTTCCTGAAATACACGATTTCGTTCGGGTACCCGGTGGCCGGCCCCACCTACAGCCTGCTCAACACCACGGGCCAGACGTCGCAATTCCCCGAGATCAAATGGCACTCGCGTACGAACCTGGGATGGTCCATGGGCGGTCTGTCGCTCGATCTCTTCATGAACTATACCGGCAGCTACCACGATTGGGACGCCCCTGCCACGCCCATCCTTCATGACGCCAACGGCAATCCAACCGGCGGCGGCGATGTTGTGGATTCCTATACCACCTTCGACCTGCACGCGTCCTACGACATCCCGGACGGGTTCCTTTCCGGAAACCAGATCTATATCGACGGGAACAACATCTTTGATAGTCACCCGCCGTTCTACAATTCGCATGGGCAGTACGAGATCACCGGTACAAATGATCTTGTTTCCAATCTCATCGGGCGTCTGATGACGTTGGGCATAAGAGTCAAATTCTAAATCCTGCCCCGCGATGGGCAGGGCAGCCTCCCGGCGCACCCCCCTCTTTGCCGGGAGGCATTTTTTCGCGCCGGGAGCCGCCGGCAAACTTTTTGCTTTGCAGCAAGAAACTGCGCGGTTGCAAACTCACCTGATGAGATGCCCTCGCCGGGATCGGCTTTGAAAAAGCCGGAAGCTGGCGCAGCATCGGGGGCAACGGGGCCCGAACAGGGATTGGGGACAAGGATCATGAAAACCAGCAGAAGGTCGCTTCTGGCATACAGTCTGGGCGCTGTTGCGCTGGCCGCCAATTCCGCCATGGCCGAGAGGCCCGGGCGGATCACCTATGGTCCGCAGCGGCGGGCCGTTCCGCATGGCATGGTCAAGACCACGCGCCTGTTCAAGGCGCCGCCTGGCTACGTCAACGCGCTGGCCGTGGCGCCGCAGGGGCTATGGCTGGGCCAGCAGAAGCTATCGGGACGCGCCGCCCGGCAATATCACCTGCCGGACCCCAAGGATTTGCGCGAAGCGGCGTGGCTTGTGGACTGGAGCGGCAAACTGCTGAAGACGGTCGAAACCAATTCGCGCAACACTTCCGGCATGGCCTATGGAGACGGATGCGTCTGGATGATGGCGAACCAGGAGCCGGAAGGCTGCTTCCAGCACGATATGAGCGGGCGGCAGATCAGCCACCGGCAGATTCCGCTGGGCCTGCCCGGACAGGATGGCGGCGGCAGCCATGGCGCCCAATGGCACAATGGCAAGCTGTGGATCGTCGCCAACCGTCCGCGACTTTTGCTGCGCGTCGATCCGAAAAGCTGGGCCCCCGAGGTCGCCATTCCCATCCACGTTACGGCGGAGAAGCCGCGCTGGCACGACATGACCTTTGATGCCGAAGGCAACATCTGGCAGGTCACCGGCAACGATAGCAAGAGCTACAGGGAAGGCAGGCCCGGCCTGGTCAAATACGATGGCAAGACGGGCGCTGTGATGGCCACCTATGATTTCGCGTCGGGCAGCTGTGATCCCCACGGGCTGGAATTCCACAACGGCACGCTGATCAGCTGCGATGCCGGCATCCATCCGGGTTGGCCCAATGGAGACAGCCCGCATGCCGGCTGGGTGTTCAAGATCGAAATGGCCTGAAAAAACAAGTCAGGGAGTGAACCAAATGCTCGAGAGACGCAATTTCCTGAAGCTGGCAGCGGCGGCGCCTGCCGCGGCCGCCGCTCCGGCGCTGGCACAGCCCGCCCGTCCCTCCTGCCTGCCAGGCTGGTCGTCCATTCCGTCGCGGCCTGCCAGCAAGATCGAGGTGCTCTACAAGACCAAGCACGGCCAGCCCAATGGCCTGGCGCTGGCCAGCACGCCGGGGCAGATGTGGGTTCTCGACCAGGGCGCCCAGCACTGGGTCACGCTGATCAACATCAAGGACGGCTCGACGGTGCGCGAATTCCAGGCCGATGTGGTGGGCCCGTCCGGTCTGGTCCAGGACGGCAACACGATGTGGATCACTTCCACCCACAATTCGATCATCGTGCATTGTGACCTGAACGGCAAAACCATAGCCAAGTATGTGACACCCGGGGCGGGGCGCATTTATGAGCGCGAGGACGACCCGCCCGCGCGCCGCAGCCCGCTCAAGCCGGCCTGGCCGGACATGAAGCGCGGCATCGGCCCGGCCATGACCGGCAATGTCGGCAACAATACCGGCAAGGGCCTGCCTCCCGGCCAGCTGCCATTGGATGCGGAAGAAGGCTCGGGCGGTACAGGTGCGCACGCGATCCTGGTGGACGGCGATTATCTGATCTATGCCTGTCCGCCCGCGCGCCAAATCTTTACTGTCAACAAGAAGACCTGGAAGGTGAAGGCCTCATGGCCAGTGCCCGGCAACCGCACCCACGGCATGAGCTGGGGCAAGGACAGGTCGACCATCTGGTCGTCGGATTCCAATCTCAACTGCTTCTTCCGGCACGATGCCGAAACGGGCAACATCCATGAGCGCGTCCAGCTTCCGTCCGACTCGCCGGTGATCCACGGCGCCAAGTTGGTGGGCGACGACATGTATTTCTGCGACGATATGGGCTGGATGGCACGGTTCAGAATCTGAGCCGCGCGGGATTTCCGCCGTTCTGGGCCGCGCCGGGACGCCGTCCACTTGCGGGCGGCCCCTCATTTGTTTTTCAGCCGAGCATGATCAGTTCAGTGGGAGCGGGGCCGCGACGCCGGATACGGCCGAGATCCGGGTCGGGCGGAAAGACCCGGCACTCCAGCAGCCGGACGGCGGCGATCAAAGCGCCCCGCACTTCGCCTTGGCGATCTTCGGTCATGCGTTCGGCATGATCGGTTGCCGACATCGATGCGATAGTGCGGCCTTCGCTGTCGTGGATCGGCACGGCCAGGCAGCGCATGTCGGGCCGGATCTCGCAATTATCCAACGCGTAGCCGCACTTCCTCACCCGGTCCAGTTCCATGCGGAGCTGCATGCGGCTGGTGATGGTGTGCGGAGTCAGCGCCACAAGGTCGCCATCCAGGATGATGGCGTCCAGTTCTTCAAGCGGCAACGCCGCGAGCAACACTTTGCCCAGGCCTGAGCAATAGGCCTCAAGCTGCGCACCGGGCCTGGTATGCGGTGACAGCGAGGTCGGCGTGCAGACCTTGGCGATATAGGTGACCATGCCGCCTTCCAGCAGCCCGATGTGGACTGTCAGATCGAGCCGCTGGGCGACCTCAGTGATCAGGTCCAGGCTGGCTTCGCGCAGCAGATCGCCAATTGCCACGTTGCGCGACAGCGACACCAGCAGCATACCCGGCCGGTAACGTCCCCGTGGCCCGCGCACCACAGCGCCGATCTGTTCCAGCGTTTGCAGAAGGCGGTAGCCGGAGGCTTCCGGCAACCTCGCCCGACGGCTGAGCTCACTGCTGGTGAGCCATTCGTCCCGGTCGCGAAAGCACTTCAGAACTGCGAACGCTTTCAAAACGGACTGGTTCTTGGGCGTTGCCATGGTTGTCCCCTCCCGCCTATTGGTTATTGCTATTTTGAAACGGCGCCCTCTTTCTGCAGAAGGTCGAGCGCGACATCTGTGATCATGTCCTCCTGGCCGCCGACCATCCGTCTTCGACCCAATTCTACCAGAATTTCCCTGGTATCGATGCCGTAATCTTTCGACGCCTTCTCAGCATGGCGAAGAAAGGAGGAATAGACGCCGGCATAGCCCAGGCTCAGGGTTTCGCGATCCACGCGGACCGGGCGGTCCTGCAGCGGACGCACCAGATCCTCGGCTGCGTCCATCAACCGGAACAGGTCGCAGCCATGGTTCCATCCCTTGCGGTTCGCCGCGGCGATGAAAACTTCCAGGGGCGCGTTGCCGGCGCCCGCGCCCATGCCGGCCAGACTGGCGTCGATCCTGACGGCGCCCGCTTGTGCTGCGACGATCGAATTTGCGACACCCAGGGACAGATTGTGATGGGCGTGAACGCCGCGCTGCGTTTGCGGGCCGAGCACCTGGTCATAAGCCTCCAGCCGCGCCCGGTAGCCGTCCATATCCAGTGCGCCCCCGGAGTCAGTGACGTAGATGCAGTGGGCGCCATAGTCTTCCATTTGCCTGGCCTGCTGCGCCAGCTCCTGTGGTCTGACCATGTGGCTCATCATCAGAAACCCGGATACGTCCATGCCCAACTTCCGGGCGAACCCGATATGCTGGCGGGCGATATCTGCTTCCGTACAATGCGTGGCAATGCGAACCGAGACCACGCCCATGTCGAAGGCGCGATCCAGGTCTTCTACCGTCCCGATTCCCGGCAGCAGCAAGGTTGTCAGGCGCGCGCGCCTGACAACCTTGGCAGCCGCGGCAATCCAGTCCCAGTCGGTGCAGGCGCCGAACCCATAGTTGAATGACGAGCCGCTGAGGCCATCGCCGTGGGCCACTTCGATCGCATCCACGCCTGCTGCATCCAGTGCCGCTGCAATGCGCGTGACGTGGTCGATGCCGTACTGATGCCGGATGGCATGCATGCCGTCGCGCAGGGTGACGTCCTGGATATACAGCCGGTCCGTATCGGGGTTGAACATACCTAGGCCATCCTCTGCGCCAACTTCCGTGCGGCTATCTTTTCGGCCGTGCGCAGCGCCGCCGATGTCATGATGTCGAGATTGCCGGCATAGGCGGGCAGGTAGTGCGCCGCGCCTTCGACTTCCAGGAACGTGCTGGCCTTTATGCCGCAAAATTCGCCAACGCCGGGCAGGGTGATGGGATTGTTGGCGCCGAAACGCTCGAACTGCACCTTCTGCTTTAGCCGGTAGCCCGGCACATAGGTCCGCACACGTGCAACCATCTCTTCAATTGCATCCCCGATTTCCTGTTCGCTGGCCCCTTCCGACAGGGTATAGACGGTGCCCCGCATCATCACCGGCGGTTCGGCGGGGTTCAGGATGATGATGGCCTTGCCCCTGGCGGCGCCTCCGACCTCTTCGATGCCACGCGCGGTGGTCTGTGTGAATTCGTCGATGTTCGCACGCGTGCCCGGACCGGCAGAACGCGACGAGATTGAAGAAACAATCTCGCCATAATGAATCTTGGCGACGCTGCGCACCGCGGCGACGATCGGGATGGTTGCCTGGCCGCCGCAAGTCACCATGTTCACGTTGGCGGCATCCAGATGGGCATCGCCATTCACTTCCGGGATCACGTAGGGTCCGATGGCGGCCGGCGTCAAATCGACCATCACCTTGCCGGCCTCTGCGCAAGTATCGCTGTGCGCCTTGTGCGTCGCCGCGCTGGTGGCATCGAATACGATGTCGATATCGGAAAAGACCGGCATGCGGGTAAGCCCTTCAAGACCCTCGGACGTGGCCGCCACACCCATCCGGCGCGCCCGCTCCAGCCCTTCCGACCGTGGATCAATGCCGGCCAGCGCGCTCATTTCCAATACCGAGGAGGTCTGCAACACCTTGATCATCAGATCGGTGCCAATATTGCCCGACCCGATGATGGCAACTTTCAGCTTACTCTTTCGCTCGCCCGCCATTCACTCTCCGCAGGTTTTTGGATGAGCTTAGGCAAAGCAGATTTGATCCCAAATCCCGCCCCAGTGTGATCTCTCATCTTGTGAGAGATTGAGAGCTGGCACTGGGTTGCCTCACCGCGGCAGGATCCCTCTGCGCCCGTTCTTGAATTGTTCTTTTAAAGACTATGTCAGTTCGCTGGTGTCCTGCCAGCTCCCCTCAGGCTCTATGGCGAGAGTCGGCTACAGCTTATCGGGATCATCTTGCATGGCATCTGTTGTCGAAGCGGCGCGCAGCTGGGTAGTAATTGTCTTATGACCCTGCGCATCCTCCTGATCGATACGGACGCCGAACGCGCACACGCGTTGGAGAAAACGCTGTCGGAATCCAGCTATGCTCAAGTCACGCGCGCTGGCGCTGAAGACCTGGCCGCCGCTGTCGATCGCTCCCGCCCGGACCTGATCATCATCGACATGGCTCTGCCTGACCGCGACGCGCTGGAAGACATCCGGGCGGTGGCGGCGGCCAATCCGATCGTCATGTTCGCCAGCACCGACGATCCGACCTTCGCACAGGAAGCCATCGCGGCAGGCGTCTGCTCCTACAACCTGTCGGGTGTCGCCCTGGCGGATGTAAAGCCGATCATGGCGTCGGCCATCGCGCTGTTCCAGCGCTACCGCCATGTCGAAACCGAGCTCGCCGCGGTGCGCGCGCAGCTTGACGAGCGGCGCCAGATCGAACGCGCCAAAGCCATCCTGATGAAAGACAGGCGGATGAGCGAACCGGAGGCGTATCGCTGGCTGCAGAAAAAGGCGATGGATGAGAGTCGCAAGCTTTCTCAAATCGTGGCGGAATTCGTGGCGGCCCACGAGGCGCCGCGGCGGGAGAGAAAATCATGAACGAGACGAGATTGCGCATTGGCCTGTTGCGGCTGACCGATTCCGCGCCCGCGATCCTGGCGCAGGAATTCGGATATTTTGCCGAAGAAGGCGTCGATGCCGAACTGCATGTCGAACCGTCCTGGGCCAACATCGCGGACAAGCTGACCTATGGCTTCCTGGACGCCGCCGTCGTCGTGCCACCGCTGGCTTTCGCCGTCGAGACGGGGCTGCGCGGCCTCAACCAGCCGCTGATCATTCCATGCAACGTCTCGCTGGGCGGCAACACCATCACGCTGGAAATCCGGCTGGCCGAGAAGCTGCGGACAGCCGCTCCCGCCCTCTCCGTGCCGGCAGCGTTGCGCGGCCTTCTGGAAGGCCGCGGCGCGCCTTTGACGTTGGGCATCGTGCACGCCTATTCCACGCACAATCTTCTGCTGCGCTACTGGCTGGCCAGCGGCGGCGTCGATCCGGAACGCGATGTCCGCCTGGTAGTAGTGCCGCCGGCGCGGGCAGTGGAGGCTCTGGCGTCCGGTCAGGTGGCAGGCTTCTGCGCGGGCGCGCCCTGGGGCGAGGTCGCGGCGCGCGAGGGCGTCGGCAGGGCCGTGGCGACCTCCGACGATATCTGGCGCAACGCCCCGGAAAAGGCCTTCGCCGTGCGCCGGCACTGGGCTGACGATAATCCCGATGCCCTGAAGGGCGCGATCAGGGCCATGGCCCGCGCCGGGCAATTCTGCGATGCGCCGGAAAATGCATCCTATACGGGGGCGCTGCTTTCGCGGCGGCGTTACTTGGATGTCGACAGCCACGCCATCCTGTCGTCCCTGCCCGGCGGAGCCGTGGTCTCGCGCAACACATCGCGCTTCTGGCGCAATGCCGCCACCTTTCCCTGGCTTAGCCACGCGCGCTGGTTCCTGGATCAAATGGCGCGCTGGAATCTGCTGGCGCGTGATGTCGACCAGGCTGCGCTGGCCGGACGGGTTTATCGTCCGGACATCTACCGCGAAGCCACCGCGGCGCTGGAGATCAGCGTGCCCGTCATCGACAGCAAGGCGGAGGGCGCGCACACCAATACCTGGGACTTGGAGGCCACGCCGAACCCGATCGCCATGGATTCAGACACCTTCTGCGATGGGACAGTCTTCGCACCCGAAGGACAGCCTGCCGCCCAATAGATTGGCGCGTTGCACAAATATTAGACGCGAGCGCCGCGCCGGACCGCCAGAACCCCAGAAATTTCGTAACTTTTTCGCCCGTGGGCGGTGATTTCTGTCAATTCGCACTTGCGAAGAAGGGGCTTGTTGCGTTGCCATGGAGTCCAGTCGGATGCGAGTCCGGCCTGGCACTGATCCAAAGGCGGGTCAGTTCCTGAAGTGTCCTTCTGAAACCCGCGGGCCAATGGCGGTTCGTATGTGGCGCGTATCGCGCCCCGGCGAGCCATTCGATGAAAAGCGCGTTTCTGAAGTCCGGTCATCTTCCCACTCTCATCTCCTGCTTTCTTTATTTCGACTTCAGCTTCGCGGTGTGGGTGCTGCTGGGGCCGATGGCGGTCCTGATCGCTTCAGACCTCAATCTCGATGCCGGCCAGAAGGGCCTGATGGTCGCGGTCCCCGTTCTTGCCGGAGCGCTGTTGCGCATCGTCAATGGCGTGCTGGTGGGTCAGTGGAAGCCCTGGATGACCGGCATTGTGATGCAACTGGTCGTCATCGCGGGGCTGATCGCAGCCTGGATGCTCGGCATCAGCAGCTTCCATCAGGTCCTGCTGCTGGGTGTGGTGCTGGGCGTGGCGGGCGCCAGCTTCGCCATCGCGCTTCCCATGGTTTCCTACTGGTATCCGCCAGAGCATCAGGGCACTGCCCTGGGCCTGGCCGGGGCAGGAAATTCCGGCACCGTCTTCGCATCGCTGTTCGCGCCCGCCGTGGCGCTGGCGCTGGGCTGGCGCAATGTCCTGGGCCTGGCCGCACTGCCGCTGATTGCGGTGTTCCTGCTGTTTGCCTTTGCTGCCAAGGACAGCCCCAATTGCCCGCCGAAGAAGCCCTTGGCCGACTATGCCCGCCTGCTGAACCGCGCCGATAGCTGGTGGCTGATGTTTTTCTATGGTGTCTGCTTCGGCGGCTTTGTCGGTCTGTCGTCCTTCCTGCCGATCTATTTCCATGACCAGTACGGCCTCTCGCCGGTCACCGCGGGCTACTTTACCGCGGCCTGCGTTTTTGCCGGTTCTTTCGCCCGGCCATTCGGCGGCTATCTGGCAGATCGCATCGGCGGCACCCGCGCGTTGGCCGTCGTTTATGCGATCGTCGCTCTGGTTCTGGTGACGGTCAGCGAAAGCGTCCTGCCCGCGCCGGCCGCGCTTGCCGTGCTGATCCTGGGCATGGCGACGCTGGGCATGGGCAATGGCGCGGTCTTCCAGCTTGTACCGCAACGCTTCCAGAGCGATGTCGGGTTGATGACCGGGCTGGTCGGAATGACCGGCGGCGTCGGCGGTTTTTATCTCGCTGCCAGCCTCGGCTATGCCAAGCAGTTCACCGGCAGCTATGCCTTCGGCTTCATGGTGTTCGCGGCCCTGTCGCTGATCGCTTGGGCCGGGATCAGTTCGGTGCGCCCGCGCTGGCGTCGCGAGGCGTCTGGCATGGCGCTTGTGCGCATCTGAAGAGGTGATTCAATGAACATGATTGCCGATCCGCGCAAGCATCTGGTCGTCGTTGGCAATGGCATGGCCGGCATGCGGACGGTGGAGGAGCTGCTGAAGCTGGAAGGCGCCGGCCGCTATCGCATCACGGTCTTCGGCGCCGAGCCGCACCCCAACTACAACCGCATCATGCTGTCCAGCGTGCTGGCAGGCGACAAGACGGTGGACGAGATCGTCATCAATCCCCGTGAATGGTATCAGCAGAACGGCATCGGCCTGGTCACGGGCGACGCGGTCGCCGGCATCCATCGCGGTGACCGATCGATCGCCACGGCCAGTGGGCGGGTTGTACCTTATGACAAGCTGCTGATCGCCACCGGCTCCAGGCCGCTGGCGCCGCCAATTCCGGGACTGGGCCTGCCCGGCGTATGCGCGTTCCGCGACATCGCCGATGTCGACAAGATGCTGGCGGCGGCGCGCACGCACAAGCGCGCCGTGGTGATAGGCGGGGGTCTGCTTGGGCTGGAAGCGGCCTGGGGCCTGAAGCAGCGCGGCATGAGCGTTGCGCTGGTGCATCTGATGCCGACGTTGATGGAGCGGCAGCTCGACGCGCCATCCGGACAGATGCTGCAACGGGACCTGGACCGGCGCGGCATTGCCTTCTTCACCAACGGCCAGACCGAAGAGATTACCGGAACCGAACGGGCCGAAGGCGTGCAACTGGCCGACGGCCGCTTCATTCCCGCCGATCTGGTTGTGTTGGCTATCGGCATCCGGCCCAATATCGAGCTGGCCAAGATTGCGCAGCTTGACGTCAATCGCGGCATAATCGTCACGGACGACATGTGCACCTCCGATCCCGACATTTTCGCGGTCGGCGAATGTGTCGAGCATCGAGGCCAGACCTTCGGCCTGGTTGCTCCGCTATGGGATCAGGCCAAGGTCTGCGCCGCGCGGCTGGCCGGAGACGGCGAAGCGGCATTCCAGTCGCGCGCCCTGGCCACCAGCCTGAAAATCACCGGTATCGACGTCTTTTCAGCGGGTGCCCTGATGGCGGCTGACGAAAGCGACGACGAGATCACCCTGCGTGACGACGCCCGGGGCCTCTACAAGAAGATCGTGCTGCGCGAAAGCCGGCTTGTGGGTGCGGTCCTCTACGGCGATGTCGGTGACGGGCAATGGTACCTGCAGCTTATGCGCGACAAGACCGACATCGGCGCCCTGCGCGAGCGGCTGGTGTTCGGACGCGCCTTCGCGGAGGCCGGGGGCATCGCGCCGGCGGGTCCGGACTTCGCCGCCATGCCGGACGACATGCAGATCTGCGGCTGCAACGGCGTGTGCAAAGGCGTCATCGTCAACGCCATCCGTGAAAAGCATCTGACCTCGCTTTCCGAGGTGCGAGCCCATACCAAGGCGTCCGCTTCCTGCGGCCAGTGTACCGGCCAGGTCGAAGCGCTGCTGGCCTTTGCCGCAGGCGCGGCTGCCCGGCCGGCGAAGAGGACCGTCTGCGACTGCACCGAGGCCAGCCATGACGAGGTTCGCCAGGGCATCCGGGACCAGAAACTCAAGAGCATGGATGCCGTGCGCGCGGCGTTCGGCTGGTCGAAGCCGGAAGGCTGCGCCAAATGCCGCCCGGCGCTGAACTATTACCTGCTCTGTGCCTGGCCGCAGGAATATCGCGACGATGCCCGCTCGCGCTTCGTCAACGAACGGGTTCACGCCAATATACAGAAGGACGGCACGTATAGCGTGATACCGCGCATGTGGGGCGGACTGACCAGCGCCAAAGAACTGCGTGCCATCGCCGATGTCGCCGACAAGTTCAACATCCCCACCGTGAAGGTCACCGGCGGCCAGCGCATCGACCTGCTGGGGGTGAAGAAACACGACCTGCCCGGCGTGTGGGACGAACTGGGCAAGGCCGGCATGGTGTCGGGCCATGCCTATGCCAAGGGCCTGCGCACCGTGAAGACCTGCGTGGGTAGCGAATGGTGCCGCTTCGGTACCCAGGATTCCACCGGTCTGGGAGTCAAGCTGGAGAAGATGTGTTGGGGCTCGTGGACCCCGCACAAGGTCAAGCTGGCCGTGTCTGGATGTCCGCGCAATTGCGCCGAAGCCACGATCAAGGATCTGGGCGTGGTCTGCGTGGAGGCCGGCTATGACATTCTGGTAGGCGGGAACGGTGGCGTCGATGTTCGCGTCACCGACCCGCTGGTTCGCGTGGCAACGGAGAGGGAAGTTCTGGAACTGACCGGCGCCTTCCTGCAACTCTATCGCGAGGAGGCGCATTACCTCGAGCGGACTGCGCCCTGGATCGCCCGCGTCGGCATCGCCTATGTGAAAAAGCGAGTGGTGGAGGATGCGGACGGCCGTGCCGCGCTGCACGCCCGCTTCCTCGATTCCCAGCGTTTCGCCCAGATCGATCCCTGGACCGAACGGGTGATGGGCGTGGACGCATACGAATTTGCGCCCTTGCCCGAATTGGCGGGGGCCTGAGCCATGGCGGGCGCCAATTGGAAGAATATCGGGCCGCTGGCCAACATTCCCGTGCAGGGCGCGCGGCGGCTTTGCCTGAAGCACATGGGGCGGCCCGTGGCGGTGTTCCGCACATCGGCGAACGAGATTTTCGCCCTGGTCGATGAATGTCCGCACAAAAAGGGCCCGCTGTCGGAAGGAATTGTCGCCGGCCGCACTGTCACCTGTCCGCTGCACAGTTGGGTGATAGGCCTGGAGGATGGCATGGCGGTGGCGCCGGACGAAGGCTGCGCCCAGTCGATTTCCGTACGGCTGATCGGTGGCGACATCTACATCCATCTTCCGGAAGCGGCGAGCGCGGCGTGACACGCACCACCTGTCCCTATTGCGGCGTCGGTTGCGGCGTTCAGGTGGTGGATGGCATACCGCGGGGCGATGCCGCCCATCCTGCCAATTTCGGACGGCTGTGCTCCAAGGGGGCGGCACTGGGTGAGACGCTCGACCTGCCCGGCCGGCTGACCACTCCAGTTCTACATGGTCGCGCGGCGGAATGGGGCGAAGCGCTGGATTTCATCGCGGCCGAATTTGCGCAGATTCGCAAAACCCACGGTCCGGAGGCAATTGCATTTTATGTCTCGGGCCAGTTCCTGACGGAAGACTATTACGTCGCCAACAAGCTGATGAAGGGTTTTATCGGCGCAGGCAATATCGACACGAACTCGCGACTGTGCATGGCCTCATCGGTGGCGGGCCATGTGCGCGCCTTCGGCGAGGACGTGGTGCCTGGCTGCTATGAGGACCTGGAAGAGGCCGATCTTGTCGTGCAGGTCGGCAGCAACATGGCCTGGTGCCACCCGGTGCTCTATCAGCGGCTGATCGCAGCGCGCGCGAAGCGCGGCACAAAAACCGTCACCATCGATCCGCGCCGCACTGCCACGGCGGAAAGTGCCGATCTGCATCTGGCGATTGCACCGGGCGGCGATGTGGCGCTGTGGAACGGCATGCTCGCCCATCTTGCCGATCATGACCTGCTGGATCGGGACTGGACTGCCCGTCATGTGACCGGTCTGGAGGAAAGCGTGGCCGCCGCCCGCGCCGCTGCGCCTTCGCTGGATTTTGTCGCCGCCGCCACGGGCTTGCGCGCCGGGGACGTGCGCCGCTTCTATGAAATGTTCGCGGCGACCGAGCGGGTGGTGACGGTCTATTCCCAGGGTGTGAACCAGTCCGTCGTAGGCACGGACAAGGTCAATTCCATTCTCAATTGCCACCTTGCCATGGGCCGCATCGGTCGCCCGGGCATGGGTCCTTTTTCGCTGACCGGCCAGCCCAACGCGATGGGTGGGCGCGAAGTGGGCGGCTTGGCCAACCAGCTTGCCGCCCATATGGGCTTTACCCGCACCGACATCGAGCGGGTTGGGCGCTTCTGGAACAGCCCGGCCATGGCATCAAAACCGGGCCTGAAGGCCGTGGACCTGTTCGAAGCCGTCGGCGATGGGCGCGTGAAAGCGATATGGATCGCCGCCACCAATCCCGCCGATTCCATGCCGCGCGCAGGACAGGTGCGCGAGGCGCTGAAGAAATGCCCGCTGGTGATCGTGGCCGATGCCTGGCACACCGACACCAGCGCGCTGGCCGATGTGGTTCTGCCCGCTGCAAGCTGGGCCGAGAAGGACGGCACCGTCACCAATTCCGAACGCCGCATCTCGCGCCAGCGCGCCTTCCGCGCCGCTCCCGGCCAGGCGCGCCCCGACTGGTGGATGTTCGCCGAGGTGGCACGGCGCATGGGGTGGGATGACGCATTTGGCTGGCGCGGCCCCGCCGACATTTTCCGCGAGCACGCCGCCCTGTCCGCCTTCGAGAATGAAGGCGCGCGGCTGTTCGATCTCGGCGCCCTGGCCGATATCGACGATGCCGCCTATGACGCACTGGCACCGCTGCAATGGCCGGCGCGTCGCTTCGGCCAGGAAGGATCGCGCCTTTTTGCCCGCGGCGGATTTCCCACGCCGGACGGCCGGGCACGCATGCTGCCCATTTCGCCGTGCGCACAACCAACGGCGGCAGAATTTCCCCTGACCCTCAACACCGGGCGAATGCGTGACCAGTGGCACACCATGACCCGCACCGGCCGCGTCGCCCGGCTGATGACCCATGCGGATGCCCCCACCTTGTCGCTGCATCCGCGCGATGCGGCCGCGCACGCAATCAAGGACGGCGCACTGGTGCGGATCGAAAGCGCCCACGGCCGCTCAGTGATCCGCGCGGCCATCGACGATGGCGTGCGGCCCGGCACCGTCTTTGCGCCGATGCACTGGACCGACCAGTTTTCCTCCTCCGGTCCTATCGACGGTCTGGTGCACGCCCTGACCGATCCGATTTCCGGCCAGCCCGACCTCAAGGCCACGCCCGTTCGCATCAGTGCCATTGTCGAATGCTGGCGCGGCACGCTGATACGGCTGGACGATGCCGATCCGCCGTTCGGTGCCGCCGCCTGGTGGGCAAAGGCGCCGCTGGAAACCGGCGCCGGCTTCGCGCTGGCGGGTTGGAAGCCGCTGTCGGAGGAAATCGATGCCGAGCCGGTGCTGCGGCGCCTGCTGGGGATTTCCGCCGAAGCCGAATTGCTGACCTATTCCGATCCCCGCAGGGCGGTCTTCCGCTATGCTGGAATTGTCCTGGGCCGGCTGACGGCGTGCCTGTTCCTGGGCGCGCCAGGTGCAGACCTGACAGGCATCGAACAGGCAAAGCCGCTCTTGGGCCGGGAACTGTCCGCCGCCGAACGCATGGCGCTTCTGGCCGGCATTTCCGCACACGGCGCTGCGCCTGCTGGCCGCATCATCTGCGCCTGTTTCTCTGTCAGCGAAGGCAAAATCACCGCCGCGATCCGCGATGACGGCCTGGCAAGCCCTGCCCAGATTGGCGCGGCGCTGAAGGCGGGCACCAATTGCGGCTCCTGCATTCCCGAAATCCGCAAGCTGATCGGCGCGCAGTCGCCGGTCCTGGTGAGTTGAATGGCGAAGCTGCACGGCCTGACCGTTCTGGTGCCGGAAAGCCGCGAGCTGGATCTGTTCGCGGCCATGCTGGAGGCCGAAGGCGCGGCTCCTCTACGTTGCCCGCTGGTTCAGATCATGGACCTCGACGATACCGGAGCGGCGCAGACCTGGCTCGAACAGGCCATTGCGGGCACCTTTCAGGACATCATCTGGCTGACCGGCGAGGGTTTGCGCCGCCTGCTGCCCATCGCCGAACAGATGGGCAGGCGCGAAGATTTCATTTCCGCCCTGTCCGGGGCGCGCAACATCACGCGCGGCCCAAAACCGGCCCGTGCTCTGCGCGAGTTGGGCCTGGCTTCAGGGTTGGCCGCCCAGACCCCGACCTCGCAAGGCGTGCTGGACGCGCTGGCCGGCGAAGACCTGAAAAGACGCGCCATCGGCGTGCAGCTCTATCCCGGCGACGGCGCCATTGCCCTGCCGGCGCAGCTTCGCGCCCGCGGGGCATGCGTCTGGCCGGTTACGCCTTATCGCTATGCCTCGCAGGCGCAGAACGACACCGTCGCCGCCAAAATTCGCAAGTTGGCTGATGGCGATATCGGCCTGATCGTTTTCACCGCCACGCCACAGATCGAGCGGCTGTTCGACGTGGCGGAGAAGACCGGCCTCAGGGCCGCGCTCGCCGCGGCGCTGACTCGCACGCCCATCGCCGTGATCGGCCCGGTCGCCGAAGACATGCTGCGCCGCCATGGCATTACGCCGGCGTTACGCCCCGAATCCAGCTTTCACCTGAAGCCGCTTGTTCGTGCGATCATCGCCTGGAGGAACGCATGAATGCCGCCTTGCCGGCAACCGCACGCGGCTGACCTGGCCGAACGGCAACTACATCCAATATACCCATGATGCCCTGAACCGGATGAAGCAGGTCCAGCAGAACGGTAATACGGGTAATACGGTGACATGCGCAGCGACGGGGCCGTGCGTTCTGCCCGCGTGCTGGACAGGCCGGTGGTGGACAGGCCGGTGGTGGACAAGGGGGAGGGGTGGAAAATTTCGCCCCCAAACGGCCGCCCATCTTGCGGCTTTCGTCCCGGCCGGACGGCGGATATCCGGACGGGGACAGCCGGCGAATATCGGCTGCGGCTCTCAGCGCCCCCTGGCGACGAAGCGTCGTGAATATAGGGTGGGAACGTTCACCGTCTTAAACACCGTCTTTCTAGAACGGCCAGACTGGCTAAGTCCTGGCGCGCCCGAAAGGATTCGAACCTCTGACCCCCAGATTCGTAGTCTGGTGCTCTATCCAGCTGAGCTACGGGCGCGTTTGGAGGGCGCGAACCTATTGATGTGCCCTCCCAAAGGCAAGGACTTACCGTGGGGAGGCCTTTGGCGGCCCTTCTTTGCCCTCCAAGTCCCCGTAAAATCGTAAAATTCTCCCCGGAAGCGGCATACTGCTCCCTTGTCCCTGCCCGCTGCGCTGGTTAAGACTTGGGGGCAAAGGGTCCGCCGCCGCTGTCGTGGGGGCGCGGACGGGGTTGGGTGTGTTGGCGCCGCAAATCTGGGGCAGGCATCCTGGGTCTCCAGGGCGTCCACGAGGCTTCAGGCGCCAGGCAGCGGAGAGCATAATGAGGGGACTTCAGGCGCAGCAGAGGCTCAAAAAGGGCCTTTTCCTGGCTATTTCGCTGACGGGCGCTCTGTTGCTGTCCGCCTGTTCCGATATTGACAACATGTTTGGCGATGACCAGGCGGCCATGTCCGACCAGGTGGCCCCGCCAGACGCGGGGGCTCCGCCCACTGCTTCGGCCGGCGCACCAGCCACTTATGCCCCTGCCGGTGGTGTTTCCGGCACAGGCACGATGGCCACCATCACCCCGGTGACCATCGACCCGGGCAGCGACACCGGCACTGCCGTCAACAAGACCATTCAGTCCCTGCGCAGCCAGCTCTCGGGCCTGCAGCAGAAGCTGATGGGTAACGCCCAGCGTCTCGCGGACCTGCGCAATACCAGCACGGGCGCCGCTGGTGCCTATCAAGAGGCCAAGGCCCATATCGTTACCCGCCTGCAGGTGGGCACGACCAAGGGCAATCCCGAGCTGGTTGCCGAGTGGAATACCGCCCAGGCACAGCTGGATGCCTTGACAGCCAACATCAATGCCCTCAATTCCCTGGGCACCGAGGTGGCGAACGATTCCTCCGCCGCCCATTACGCCCTGAACCAGATCGGTGCGACCTTCAATGTTTCGGGGGCCGTCGATGAGGACCACCGCCAGTTGTCTGTGCTGGAGGACGAGACCAGTCAGATCATCGTACTGATCGACCGTCTGCTCAAGGAAGTCTCCGACAACGTGCAGCGCCAGACCGCCTATGTTGCCAGCGAGCGCGCCAATCTCACCACGCTGGCTGCCTCCATCAAGAGCGGCGAGCTTTATAGCGGCGGGCTGGGCGTGCCGATGGGCGCAGTCTCGGGCTTGCAGCTGGCTGCTGGGGGGTCGCCACTGGTCGTGATTAAGTTCGATCATCCCAATGTCGACTATCAGCAGGCGTTGTATGCCGCACTGAGCCAGGCGCTGCAGAGCCGGCCCGGCGCAGGTTTCCAGGTGGTAGCCGTTTCGCCCACCAAGGGTTCGGCCGCGTCAGTCCAGATCGCTCAGACGACCGCTCGCCGCCATGCCGAGGACGTCATGCGGTCCATGACGGACATGGGCGTTCCCGCCGCCCGCCTTAATGTGGCCTCGACCACCGATCCCAATGCCACCGCCAATGAAGTGCGCGTTTTCGTGCGCTGACGTTTTGGCGAGCCGTGACCAAAGGCCCCGCCCGATGGCGGGGCCTTTTTCTTTGTTGCCCCACCCGCATCCTGCCATACCATGGTGCAGAAGCTAACACGGTGACGGTCATGCGGTTTTTGCGGCGGTTCCTGGCGCTTGCCTGCGTTTTTCTTCTGCCTGTCGCCGCGGTTGCCGACGTCCAGCCTGGCTTCATCCAGCCGTTTGCCAGGCATGAAATGGTGGCAGCGGCCAATCCACTGGCCGCCGAGGCGGGGCTGGAGATGCTCAAGGCTGGCGGCTCGGCTGTTGATGCTGCCATTGCCGTGCAGATGGTCCTCAACCTGGTCGAGCCGGAATCCTCTGGCATAGGTGGCGGCGCCTTCATGCTTGCCTTCGATCCCAGGACCAGAACCACCACCAGTTTTGACGGGCGCGAAATGGCCCCGGCCTCGGCTATGCCGGGGATGTTCCTTGGCCCTGATGGCAAGGCGCGACCCAAGCTTCAGGCCATTCCGGGCGGCCTGTCAGTGGGCGTGCCCGGGGTGATTGCCATGCTGGAGATGGCGCACAAGAAGTACGGGAAGCTGCCCTGGGCGCGGCTGTTCCAGCCCGCGATCAAACTTGCCGAGAACGGTTTTCCGGTGGGGCCGAAACTGGCGCGCACAATCGCACGCTGGCCACAGATGGCGGATATGCCCGACATCCGTCACACTTTCCATCACTCGGACGGCACGCCTTTTAAGGAAGGCGAGATCCTGAAAGAGCCCAAACTTGCGGCCAGTTTGCGCGCGGTTGCCGAGGGCGGGGGCAAGGCCTTCTATTCCGGCGAGATAGCGCAAGAGATCGTGAACGCCGTCCAGCATGCGCCGCGCAACCAGGGTGGCATGACGCTTGCTGATCTTGCCGGCTATCGCGCAAAAGAGCGTCCGCCGGTCTGCGGCGATTATCGGCAGTGGCGTCTGTGCTCGATGGGGCCGCCCAGCTCGGGCGGCATCGCCATCGTGCAGATACTGGGCATGCTGCAGCACTTTCCGGCGTCTCAGCTCCAGCCAAACACGCTGAGCGAAGCGCATCTGTTCACCCAGGCGAGCCGCCTGGCCTACGCCGATCGCGCCAAGTATCTCGCCGACAGCGATTTCGTCGACGTGCCGGTCAAGGGCTTGTTGGACAAGGGTTATATCGCCAGCCGTGCCGCGCTGATCAATCCCAGCAAGGATATGGGCAAAGCGGAAGCCGGCAATCCGCCGGAGAAGCACGCTCAGTTCAGTCCGCAGATCTCGCCAGTGCTCCATGGCACCAGCCACATGACCATCGTCGATCGCAACGGTATGGTGATCGCCATGACCACCTCAGTCGAGTTTGTCTTCGGCGCCGAGATCATGGCCGGCGGATTCCTGCTCAATAATACCCTGACGGATTTTTCCCTCCAGCCGGAGATCGACGGTAAATTGGTGGCTAACGCGCCCGCGCCGGACAAGCGGCCGCTCAGCGCCATGTCCCCCACCATCGTCTTCGACAGGGACGGGAATTTCCTTTTGTCGGTGGGTTCTCCGGGCGGGCCCGCCATCATTGATTACGTTGCCCAGACTCTGGTGGCTATGCTGGACGGCGGGCTGACGCCGCAAAAGGCCATCGACCTGCCCCGCCAACTCAACCTCAATGGCCCCACGCGGTTGGAAAGCTCGCCTGCCAACGAAGCCCTGGTGCCCGGCCTCAAGGCGATGGGCCATGACGTAACGATCCAAAACGGGGAGGGTAGTGGCCTGCACGGGATCGAGAAGGTCAAGGGCGGTTATATCGGCGGCGCCGACCCCCGTCGTGACGGGGTCGTGATCGGCGACTGAAATACCGTTTTATTTCAATTGCTTGAGCTATAAAGCGGCATTTCGTTGACAGCGGCGGGGCCAACGCCTAAAACCCCCGCTCTTTTCGAGCCTTTGGGCGCAAAACCGCACTTTTCGGAGCCTGGAAACCCATGAAGCGCACCTTTCAGCCGAGCAAACTCGTGCGCAAGCGCCGCCATGGTTTCCGTTCGCGCATGGCCACCGCCGGCGGACGCAAGGTCCTGAACCGCCGCCGCGCAAGCGGCCGCAAGAAGCTCTCGGCCTGAGCGAGGACCCATCCGGCGCCCAACAGGAGCGGGTGGCCCGGGAGCGCGGATCGTCTGCGCCATCCAGGGGAAATATTACGGTGGATCGTCTGAGGAACCGCGCCGACTATCTGAGGGCCGCGCGTGGAGTTCGCCGTGTCGAGGGCGCAGTGACACTGGAAGCCTGTCCCACCCCCGAAAAAGATCGCCAGGACGGCCATTTACGCGTGGGTTTCACCGCCAGCCGCAAAGTCGGTAATGCCGTCACCCGCAATCGGGCCCGCCGGCACCTGCGTGCGGCCGCCTCGCAGCTTCTGCCCCTTTTTGGATGGGCGGGGTATGATTATGTACTGGTCGCGCGCGGTACGATCGTGACGCGTCCTTTCGCGGCCCTGCTGTCGGATGTCACCAGAGCCCTGAGCGCTGCACACCGCAAACTGGACGCCACAGCGGGAGAACCTCATGCCTGACTTCAGGCCTAGCTTTCGCCAGGCTGCTGTCGGGCTGCTGTCGGCGCCAATTCATATCTACCGGTCACTATTGTCGCCGCTTCTGCCGCCAAGTTGTCGTTATAATCCCACTTGCTCGGCTTACGCGCTGGAAGCCCTGAAGATTTATGGCCCTGTCCGGGGCCTTTGGCTGGCGGTGTGCCGGATCATGCGCTGCCACCCCATTTCCTGGCTCGGTGGCGGTGAAGGGGTTGACCCCGTTCCGCTGCCCCATCCCAAGCAGGGGCACTCATGAACAACAACAAGAACCTCATTCTGGCCTTCGCTCTCAGTGCGCTGGTACTGTTCGCGTGGCAGTATTTCGTGGCGCGTCCGCAGATGCAGGCCGAACAGGCCAAGCAGGCGGCGCTGAGCCATCAAGAAAAGCCCAAGCTCAAGGAGGCGCCTGGCCTGCCAGGCATGAGCGCGCCTGCTGCCCATATGAGCCGCGAGGCGGCGCTGAAGGTGGGCGGCCAGCGGATCGTGGTCGATTCTCCGATGGTGGATGGCTCGATTTTGCTGAAGGGCGCCCGCTTCGACGATCTGCGGCTGAAGAAGTACCGCGAGACGGTGGACCCCAGCAGCCCAGAGATCGTGCTGCTTGCCCCAAAGAGCACCGCCTTCCCCTACTACGCCGAATTCGGTTGGGTAGGCGCTCAGCATTTGCCGAACGACAGCACCCCGTGGACCCAGGTCGGCGACAATGCCTTGACGCCCGGACATCCTGTGACACTGACATGGAACAATGGACACGGCCTGGTTTTCACCCGCGCCATCGCCATCGACGACAGATACATGTTTACCGTCACTGACAAGGTCGCCAATGACGGTGGCGCGCCGGTCACACTCTATCCATATGGTTATGTCGCTCGCCAAGGCGTACCCACAACGCCGCATACCTGGATCCTGCATGAGGGCTTCGTCGGCGTGGCTGGCGGCAGCGAGGTCGACGCAAATTACACAGATTTCAAGGATCCGGGCACCCCGCCAAAGACCTTCTCGTCCACGGGTGGCTGGGTGGGCATCACAGACAAGTACTGGATGGCGGCGGTGGTGCCGCCCCAGGGCGAATCCTTCGATGGTGCTTATCAAGGCAGCAAGCTGCCCAACGCCGGCGACGCCTACCAGGCCAATTATCGCCTGGGCGCCCGCAATGTCGCACCCGGCGGTGCCGCCAGTGTGAAACACCGCCTGTTTGCCGGCGCCAAGGTCGTTGATATCCTGCGCGAATATCAAGATCGCGAAGGCATCGCGCAGTTCGACAAGGCGGTCGACTGGGGTTGGTTCTGGTTCTTTACCAAACCGCTCTTCTGGCTGTTGGACGTCTTTTACAAGTTCATCGGCAATTTCGGCATCGCCATCCTCATGCTGACGGTGGCAGTCAAGCTGGCTTTCTTTCCTCTGGCCAACACGCAATTCAAGTCGATGAGCAAGATGAAGAAGGTGCAGCCGGAGATGGAGCGCCTGAAGAAAGCCCATGCCGACGACCCGCAGGCGATGCAGCAGCAGATGATGGAGCTGTACCGCCGCGAAAAGGTGAATCCCCTGTCCGGTTGTCTGCCGATTCTGATCCAGATTCCCGTCTTCTTCTCGCTGTATAAAGTCCTGTTCGTTACCATCGAGATGCGGCATGCGCCCTTTTATGGTTGGGTTCACGACCTGTCGGCGCCAGACCCCACATCAATCATCAATCTGTTTGGGCTTCTCCCTTTCAATCCGCACACGGTGGTGCCCGCGTTCCTGTCATTCCTGTCGATCGGCATCTGGCCGATTCTGATGGGCATCACCCAATGGGTACAGACCAAGCTCAATCCGACCCCGGCCGATCCCATGCAGGCGCGCATGTTCACGATGATGCCGGTAATCTTCACTTTCATGTTTGCCACCTTCCCAGCGGGCCTGGTGATCTACTACACTTGGAATAATCTTTTGTCGGTAGCACAGCAGTACTTCATCATGCGGCGTCAGGGCGTCGAGGTGAAATTCTTCGACAAGCCCAAGAAGCTGACTGCGGCCAATGACTGAGGAAGCGCAGGCTTCGGTTGAGGAGATCGAAGCCGCGCGCAGGCTCTTTGCGGGCCGCTGCGACTTCGTGTGGGGCGCGACCTCGGCCCAGAACCTGCCGCCGGAAAAGCTTGACGAAGTGGCCTTTGTCGGCCGTTCCAACGCAGGCAAGTCCTCTTTGGTCAACGCGCTGACCGGGCGAAAGGCACTGGCGCGTGTCTCTCAGACGCCGGGAGCTACCCGCCAGATAAATTTCTTCGATCTGGGCGGCCAGTTAATGCTGGTTGACTTGCCGGGCTACGGTTTCGCGAAGCGCTCCAAAATGGAAGCCGCCCAGTGGCAGGAGATGATTTTTGTATATTTGCGTGGTCGGGCACGTTTGCGACGCGTGGCGCTGCTCATCGACGCCCGCCGCGGAGCGATGGACAGCGACCGCCAGGTTATGGAACTGCTGGACCGGACTGCGGTGTCCTACCTGCTGGTTCTGACCAAGGTCGACGAGCTCGACAAGGCTGCTCTGGACCAATCCCGGGCGGGCGCCACCGCCGAGGCCGCAAATCACACCGCCGCCCTGCAACAGGTGATTTTGACTTCGACCCTGAGCGGCACCGGAATACCAGACTTGCGAGCCCATCTGGCTTCGCTGGGCCGTTAGCCTTCCAACCAATAAAAAGTTAGAAACGGCGGGTCCGCCGCGCTATAAGGCGCGCGCCTTTTTGCCGGGTTGGTCATGGCCGAAGACACTCCAGAAGAACGCAATCTGCGCGTAATGGCGCGCTGGCGTCAGACGGGCCGCGTGCTGGTCGAGGCACTGCCCTACATTCTGAAATACGACCAGAAGACGATCGTAGTGAAGTATGGCGGCAATGCCATGGGCGGCACCGGCGCGCACGATTTCGCCCAGGACATCGTGCTGATGAAGCAGACTGGAATTGATCCGGTCGTTGTGCATGGCGGCGGTCCCCAGATTGGGGCGATGCTCAAGAAGCTGGGCATAAATTCCACGTTCATTGACGGGCTGCGCGTTACCGACGAGGCAGCCGTGGAAGTGGTTGAGATGGTTCTAACTGGCTCGATCAACAAGCAGATAGTCACCGGCATCAACGCGGCGGGTGGCCGGGCAGTGGGCTTGTCGGGCAAGGACGGCAATCTGGTGATCGCCCGAAAGGCGGCGTTGACCCGGCTCGATCCCGAGACCGGTGAGCGCAAGGCCGTCGATCTGGGCTTTGTCGGTGAGCCCGAAGCGGTCAATCCCGAAGTGCTACACTCCATCATGAAGTCAGAGACGATTCCAGTGATCGCGCCCATTGGCGTGGGCCGCAAGGGCGAGACCTTCAATATCAATGCCGACACGGTGGCGGGGGCGGTATCCTGCGCACTCAAGGCTGAGCGCCTGATACTTCTCACCGACGTCGAGGGTGTCCTGGACAACGAGAAGAAGCTGATTCCGCGCCTAACTGTGCGCGAGGCGCGCGCACTGATCGCCGACGGCACGATTTCCGGGGGGATGATTCCAAAAATCCAGACCGCAATCGACGCGGTGCAGGGCGGCGTCCACGCCGCAGTCATTCTGGACGGCCGTATTCCTCATGTGCTGCTGCTGGAACTGTTCACCGAACATGGCGCCGGCACGCTGATCACGGCGGAATGAGGCGGCTCTGCCGCGCAGCGCTGACAGCTGCGATCCTGGCCGCGGCCGGCGGCCCCGCGCATGCCTCTCTGATGCTGTGCAACCGCACCAGCTACGTCCTTTATGCCGCGACCGCCACACTGGATCCGCACGCTGCCGAGGTGCGCGGCTGGACCCGCATTGTGCCTGGCGACTGCGCGGTGGCGCGGCCGGAAGGACTCACGAAATCGACGTATCTCGTGCATGCCCGCTCCAGCATCGCCCACGCCGGCCCCGCTCGCGCCTGGGGCGGAAAGTGGCTCCTGTGCGTGCGGGAGGGTGATTTCACATTGAAGCAGCCGTCGTCCGGGGCGACATGCCTTGGCGATGGCAGTTTTCCCGTCGGCTTTGCCGCAATCGACAATAAGGGCCGCCCCAGCTGGAGCATGACGCTGGACGAGCCAGAACCGCTGGCCACGATGCAGGCCGCGCAGCTTGCTGGAGTAAAAAGGCTGCTCAAGGACAACGGCTATAAGATAGGTTCAATCAATGGCGAGCCGGACACGGCGACAGGCGCGAGCTTGGCGGACTTCCGCAAGAAGTTTGCGCCGCAGGCCGACAATGCTCAACTCTTCGACATTCTAGAAGAAAGGGCGCGCCAGCATGTGACGCCCTCCGGGCTGACAGCTTGCAATGACGGCGCGGTGCCGCTGCTGGTGGCACTAGGACAGATCGGGCATGGCAAAAGGAGTTCCCGCGGCTGGTGGACGGTTGTCCCCCGAGCTTGTGCCCGGCTGCAGACCGTCCCCCTGGCCAATGACGTGCTGTATGTGCTGGCCCAGACCAGGGATGGTGTAACCGTGATGGGTGGGTCAGAGACCTTCTGCATCACCACAGCGGTCTTCGAAATCCAGGGCGCCCGCGACCGGTGTGCCGCCCGCGGCTATGGCGAGGCCGGATTTTTGCGCGTCGATGCCCGTGGCTCTGTCGGAGCGGTCCTGCATCTTGGTGCCGCCATCAAGCCCCCGGGTCGTGCCGCCGCGCGCTAGGTCAGCACATTGAAATAGCTTAAGTGCCAGCGCATCTCCTCGCGCGGCAATGGGAAGGCGATACCCGCGCGTGCTGGCAATACGTCACGGGCGGGGAGTTTTAACAGGAAAGTCTGGATCTTGAATGCCACGCGCATCGACAGGTGAGCATGCCAAACCAGCGATACAACCGGCTTGGCCGTTCCCGAGGCCAGAATCTTACGCACCGTAGCCGGATCGACTTGCGCCAGCGCCGCCAGCGCCTGTACCACCAGTTCGCGGTGTCCCCTTTGTGCCGCCTGCTCCACGAACGAGTCATCGAGCCGACCTTCCGCCCTCGCGGCAGCCACGATATCGGCGGGCGCGCGGCGCTCGCCATCCGGCTCGGCAATGTCTTCGCCTTCAGCCAGGCGCGCGCGCAATTCCCGATTCAGTCGCATACGAGTCATCTCAGATAGATCATTACGGGCCGCCAGCCGTTCGATGATGCTCGATCCGACGAGCGCGGCGATCCGGCGGATGGCGCGGGCCGACAGATCTGCACGCAGGGCTAGTGGCATTTGCCATGCACCGATCTCTTCGGCCTGGTCGATAATTCTGTCCATCGTTGCTTTGCGAATCTTGGCATCCGGATTGACGAGTAGAGCAGCCACTGCCGAGACGTCCAGCGTTTGCACCAGCCGGGCTGAGACATCGCCATGCACATTCCTGCGGCGGGCGATGGCGGCCAGCGCCTCGCTTACTTGGCCGCAGGCGATGATCTCGATCAGGTCGGCGCTGGACAATAGGGGGGAATATTCCAGGATTGGCGATGCCACGATGGCATTTAGATCCCGTGCTAGGGTCATCACTATGTCGTGCGGGATGCAGTCCATGGCTTTGACGGCTTCGGCCAGGATTGCGCGCACCCGTACCGCCGCGTCGCGGGCCAGGCACTCCAGTGTCTCTATCGTCAAGGCATAGATGTGCGAGCTTTCACGCTCGGCCAGACCGGGCATCAGTCGGGCAATCTTGGCGGCCAGCTCGGCGCGCACGTCCTCGGACGTATCGTCGGCGAGATGGCGGTTGGTGACCGCGGTCGTCGCCGGGTTGGCGGCAACCGCAGCGCGTGTGGCGGCCGCGCCGTGGGTGGCCAGATAGTGCAGCACATCCGGCCCCGCGTCGGTACGTCCGGCCAGCTCGGCGCTGCCCTGGCGGGTCCGGCTGTCCAGCATATCCAGGGCATCGCGCGGATTGAGCCCAGATTTCGCATTGCGACCGGCGGGTGGCGTCGTTTGACCCATTTCGGTTTCCTTTGGCTCTCTGGCCCGCTCTGCGTCATTGTCGTCCCGTCGCCTTTAACAGCCTATAAATAGACATGGTGGAGAGACGTTAACGGAGCTTGCCTCCTGGCTGCGGGAAGGCCATGTTCCGCCCATGACAGGTTCGGCAGCAGAGCAGGAGAAAGCCGTCGCGGGCGCAGATTTCCGCCATGTGTCGGCCTGGATATTTGATCTGGACAACACGCTCTACCGCGCTGACAACGGCGTCTTCGCCCAGATCGAGCGGCGCATGACCGACTATGTGATGCGGATCCTTGACCTGGAGCGTGAAGCGGCCTGGGTCCGGCAGAAGGATCTCTATCGCCGCTATGGCACCACCCTGAATGGATTGATGCAGGAACATGGATGCGATGCAGAGGATTACCTGAATTTCGTCCACGACATCGATTTGTCGAGCCTGATTCCGGACGGAGATCTGGCCGCGGCGCTGGCTGCACTGCCCGGGCGGCGCTTTGTCTTCACCAACGGCTGCCGTGTTCATGCGGCCCGGATCCTGGCGCGGCTCGAGATGGATCATCTGTTCGAGGAGGTCTGGGACATCCGCACGCTCAATTTCCGGCCCAAGCCTGAGGCGTCTGCCTACGCCGATGTCGTGGCTGCATGCCGCGTCGACGCCCCGCGTGCCGCCATGTTCGATGACATTCCCCGTAACTTGGTGCCGGCCCGAGCGCTAGGCATGACCACGGTGTGGCTGAGGACCGACTCGCCCTGGGTCGGCCATGGCCCGCAGATGGACATCGCTGAGGGTGACATCGACCACGAAACCGACAATCTCTCGCAATTCTTGCATAACATCAGGACTCAATCATGAACGATCTGGTTAACGCCATCGAAGCTGCCTGGGACGCGCGCGAAAGCCTTTCGCCGGCCAGCAGGGGCATCGCGCGCGAGGCGGTGGAAGCGGCATTGGAAGGACTGGACAATGGTTCGTTGCGTGTGGCTGAGAAGATCGATGGCGTCTGGAAAGTGCATGAATGGCTGAAGAAGGCGGTATTGCTGTCCTTCCGCCTGAACGACATGAAGCTGATCTCCGGCGCACCAGGCGAAGCGGTATGGTGGGACAAGGTCGATTCCAAATTCCTGGGCTGGGGCGAGGCGCGCTTCCGTGCCGCCGGCTTCCGCGCCGTGCCGGGCGCGGTAGTGCGCAAAAGTGCCTTCATCGCCAGAGGCGCGGTGTTGATGCCCAGCTTCGTCAACGTTGGCGCCCGGGTAGGTGAAGGCACCATGATCGACACCTGGGCCACGGTGGGATCCTGCGCGCAGGTCGGCGCGCACTGCCATATATCGGGTGGCGCCGGGCTTGGTGGCGTGCTGGAGCCGCTGCAGGCTGCGCCCACCATCATTGAAGACAACTGCTTCATCGGCGCTCGCGCCGAGGTGGCCGAAGGCGTGATCGTGGGCGAGGGCAGCGTACTGTCGATGGGCGTTTATCTGTCGGGCTCCACCCGCATCATCGACCGCACCACTGGCGAGGTGTTCCTGGGCAAGGTGCCGCCCTATTCGGTGGTGGTATCGGGCTCCGCGCCAAGCGGCAATAATACCGGACCCAACCTCTACTGCGCCGTCATCGTCAAGCGGGTGGACGAAAAGACCCGCGCCAAGACCTCGATCAATGAATTGCTGCGCGACTGATACATGGAAGCCCTTGACCTGGCCCGAGCCCTGATCCGCCGAGCGTCGGTAACCCCCGCCGATGCGGGCGCGCTGGACGTGCTGGAAGCGGTGCTGAAAGAGCTCGGGTTTACCCGCCATCGGCTCAGGTTCGGCGAGGTGGACAATCTCTACGCCCGGCTGGGCACAGAGAAGCCGCACTTCTGCTTTGCCGGCCACACCGACGTGGTACCTGCAGGCGAGGGCTGGACGCGCGATCCCTTCTCTGCCGAAGTGAAGGACGGCGTACTCTATGGCAGGGGCGCCGCCGATATGAAATCGGCCATCGCCGCCTTCGTCGCCGCTGTCACCCGCCTGCTGGCATCCGGACAGCCCAAGGGCTCGATCAGCTTCCTGATCACAGGCGATGAAGAAGGCATGGCAACCGATGGCACGGTCAAGGTGTTGGAATGGCTGAAGGCGCGGGGCGAGACCATCGATCATTGCGTGGTGGGCGAGCCGACCAGCGTAGCGCGCGCCGGCGACACGCTGAAGATCGGCCGGCGCGGCTCGATCAATTTTCAGGTCACGGTCGCGGGCGTGCAGGGCCATGTCGGGTATCCGCAGAAGGCGAAGAACCCGATTCCGGTTCTGGCCGAGCTGGTAACCCAGCTGGCAAACCACAAGCTGGACAAGGGCACCGACCATTTCGATCCTTCGACCTTGGCCTTTACCACCATCGATGTGGGCAATCCGGCTACCAATGTGATCCCCGCGGGCGCGCGCGCCGCCTTCAACATCCGCTTCAATGACCGGCATACGCCCGAAAGCCTCACCGGCTGGGTCAGGGACCGTGCCGACCAGATCGCGCGCCAGTCGGGGTGTGAAATTTCCATCTCTGCCAAGACCAGCGGCATCGCCTTCCTGACCCAGCCGGGCAAGTTCACGCAGCTGATCAGCGATACAGTCGCGGGCATCACAGGTCAGGCGCCGCTGTTCTCGACCAGCGGGGGCACTTCGGATGCGCGTTTCATCAAATCGGTCTGCCCGGTCGTGGAATTGGGGCTGGTCGGCGCCACAATGCATAAGAGCGACGAGTGCGTGCCGGTGACCGAGATCACAGCCCTGACCGACATTTACGCCGCGCTGCTGGCGGCTTATTTCGCGAAGCCACCGCTTTGACCGGTTCTGCAGGTGGTATGCGCCCCATCGGCATCTTTGATTCCGGCATGGGCGGGTTGACGGTAATGGCCGCCATCCGCCACTGCCTGCCGGGTGAGTCATTGGTCTATCTCGGCGATACGGCGCGCTTGCCATACGGCACCAAGAGCGCCGATACAGTGACCCGCTATGCCGTGCAGGCGGCCGAGGCGCTCAGGCGATACGACATCAAGCTTCTGGTGGTAGCCTGCAACACCGCCAGCGCGGCGGCCTTGCCCAGGTTGCGAGAGATGTTGGCACCGTTGCCAGTCGTGGGGGTGATCGAGCCGGGGGCAGAGGCGGCGGTGACGGGGGTGCCGGATGGGCCAATCGGGGTGATCGCCACCGAGGGCACGGTCAAGGGCGGCGCCTATGTCAGGGCCATCCAGGCCCTGTCGCCGTCCATGCCGGTGGTGCAGGCGCCCGCACCCCTGTTCGTCGGCCTCGCCGAGGAAGGGTTGACGGACGGGCCGATCGCCGAGGCGGTGGCGCATCACTATCTCGACCCGTTGCTGGCGACATTGCCCCGGCCGCGCGGGCTGGTGCTGGGCTGCACGCATTTTCCGGTGCTGAAGCAGACGATTGCCAGGGTTGCGGGGCCGGACGTCGCGCTGATCGACAGCGCCGAGGCCGCGGCAGCGGCGGTTGAAAGCGCGCTGAAGGAACATGGCCTGCTCAATCCCGGGCCAGCGGCGGCGCCGCAATTCCTGGCAACCGATGCGCCCGGCCGCTTCGCCCATCTGGGCGAGATATTCCTGGGTGAGCCGATCGATCCGGGCGCCGTAACCCTGGTCGATCTTTAAACCCTCATACTCCCCGGACTGTGCCAGGCGCGGCCGCAACTTCCGCAAGCTCAGCACGGGGGGTAGTCGACTTTCACCAGATAGAGCCCGTCGGGCGGTGAGACAGGGCCACAAGCGGCGCGGTCGCGCGCCTCCAGCGCCTTCTTCACGTCATGGGGCCGCCATTTGCCCTCGCCCACCAGCTTCAGCGTGCCGGAAAAGGACCGGATCTGGTGGTGCAGAAAGCTGCGGGCACTGGCTTCGATATGGATTTCGTCGGCGCGGCGAAAGACCTCCAGCCGGTCCAGCGTCTTGACCGGCGTTTGGGCCTGGCATTCGGCGGCGCGGAAGGTGGTGAAGTCGTGATTGCCGACCAGGTATTGCGCGGCCGCGCCCATGGCGGGAGCATCCAGCGGCACAGCGACATGCCAGACCTTGCCCCTTTCCAGCGCCGGCGGGCTGCGCCGGTTCAGGATACGGAACAGGTAGTGGCGCGCGCTGGCCGAGAAGCGGGCATGGAATTGCCCGTCCGCGACGGCGGCCTCCAGCACGCTGATGGGCGCGGGCCTGAGGTGATAGTTCAGCGCATCGCGCACCTTGTCGGGCGGATAGTCCCTGTCCAAGTCGAAATGCGCCACCTGGCCCAGCGCATGGACGCCCGCATCGGTGCGGCCGGCGCCGACAACGGTCACGCGCGTGGCCGACAATTTCTCGATGGCGTCTTCCAGCGCGCCCTGGACGGAGGGGCCATTGTCCTGTCTTTGCCAGCCGACAAAGGGGCCGCCGTCATATTCGATGGTCAGGCGATAGCGCGGCATCAGGCAAACATCGTGCCGGGGGGCAGGGCGAAGCCCTTCGCCATCTCGCGCGCATCCATCACGCCCTTGCCGGGGCGCTGGACCTTCAAAAGTTTGAGCGCGCCTTCGCCGCAGCCGATCACCAGATCATCGGTGAGCACCTCACCCGGCGAGCCGCGATCGAGAACCGGCATGGCGTGCAGGATCTTCAGCCGCTCGCCCTTGGCCTCGGTCCAGGCGCCGGGCCAGGGGGAAAGGCCGCGGATATGGCAGTCGATCTGGCGCGCGCTTCTCGTCCAGTCGATACGCGCTTCTTCCTTGCCGATCTTTTTCGCATAGGTGACGCCGTCCTCGCCTTGCGGCACGGGGGTGACGCCGCCGCGCTCGAGCGCGCCCAGCGCCCGCACCATCAGGTCGGCGCCCAGGCGCGACAGTTCATCGGTCAACTCGCCCGCGGTCTTGCGGCCGATTGCCGTCCGCTCGGCCATCAGCACCGGGCCGGTATCCAGCCCTTCCTCCATCTGCATCACCATCACGCCGGTTTCGGCATCGCCGGCCATCACCGCGCGCTGGATGGGGGCGGCGCCGCGCCAGCGCGGCAGCAGCGAGGCATGGAGGTTGAAGCAGCCCAGCCGGGGCGCATCCAGGATGGGCCTTGGCAGCAGCAGGCCATAGGCCACGACGATGGCCGCGTCGATATCGAGCGCGGCGAAGGCGGCCTGTTCTTCCGGGGATTTCAGGGAGAGCGGGGTGCGCACTTCAAGCCCCGCGCCGGCGGCGAACCTGGCGACCGGAGTGGGTTCCAGCGCCATGCCGCGCCCTTTGGGGCGGGGCGGCTGGGAATAGACGGCGGCGATGTCGTGCCCCTGGGCGATCAGCTCCGCCAGCGTGGGCACCGCGAAATCGGGCGTGCCCATATAGGCCAGCCGGAGGGTCATGTCAGCCAGCCGCCGCGAGCTTCTTGGCCTTGGTGAGTTTCTTGATCGCCATCGCGCGCTTCAGGCGCGAGAGGTGGTCGATGAACAGCACCCCGTTCAGGTGGTCCATCTCGTGCTGCAGGCAGGTGGCCAGAAGGCCATCGGCTTCGAGAACCTGCCTGGTGCCGGCCTGGTCCAGATATTCAGCCCTGATGCGGGCGGGCCGTTCCACATCGTCCCAGATTTCGGGCACCGACAGGCAGCCTTCCTCGAACACCGCCATTTCTTCCGACGCCCAGATGATGCTGGGGTTGATGAAGGCGCGGGGGTTGCGCTGCCCCTCCTTCTGGTCCAGGTCGATCACCAGCACGCGCTTGGGGACCCCGATCTGGATGGCGGCCAGCCCGATGCCGTCGGCGGCATACATGCTGTCGGCCAAGTCCGCGACCAGGGTGCGGATCTCGTCGGTCACCTGTTCCACGTCGGTGGAGACGGCTTGGAGGCGCGGATCGGGGGCGGTCAGGATCGGGCGCACGGTCATGGGCGTCAGATAAGGGCTATGCGGCGAGGGGTCAAGAATGGACCCGGCGGGGGCGGGAATCGGCTATCCTTGCGGCCAAATCCGATCCTGGGAGGGGCATCATGGCCCAGATGCTTGCCATTGCCGCGGCGGGGTTCAGCCTGGTTGCGGCGGTTTTTGCGTTTCTGGCCTTCCTGCGCGCGGGCCGGGCGGGGGAACCGGCAGGCTTGGCCGATACCATCCGCACCGAGGCGGACCGCACCCGCGCGGCCGCGGACGAGCAGGCGCGCGGTACCCGGCAGGAACTGGCCGACGCCATAAGGGGCCTGCAGGACAGCGTGGCCCAGCGCCTGGACGGCGGCATCGAGAAATTGCAGCAGCCCGTTGCCGCCATCGGCAAGAAGCTGGACGAGGATATGGCGCGCATGGCGGAGGAAGCGGTGCGCGGCCGCGACACGCTGCGCCAGACCATCGAGGGCAAGCTGGATGCCGCCGGCCAGCAGGGCGCCGAGGCGGCGCGGGCGCTGCGCGAGGAGTTGACCGGCAATTTCGACAAAAGCAGCAGGCTGCTTTCCGAAACCATGAAAGCCTTTGGCGACAACCAGCATCAAAGACTGGGGGACATGAAGCTGCAACTGGCCGACATGTCCGAGAAACAGGCACTGGCGGGCGAGGCATTGCGCGGCACGGTCGAGGGGCGGCTGGACAAGCTGCGCGAAGACAACAGCGCCAAGCTGGACGAAATGCGCCAGACGGTGGACGAGAAGCTGCAATCCACCCTGGAGCGGCGGCTGACGGAATCCTTCCAGGTGGTGCAGAACCAGCTCGACAATGTGCACAAGGGACTGGGCGAAATGCAGACGCTTGCTACCGGCGTGGGCGACCTGAAGCGCGTGCTGACCAACGTCAAGACCCGCGGCACCTGGGGCGAAGTGCAACTGGGCATGCTGCTGGAGCAATTCCTGTTGCCGGACCAGTATCTGAAAAACGCCCAGGTCAAGGAAGGCAGTCTGGAGCGGGTGGAATTCGCCGTGCGCTTTCCGGGACAGGCCGACGAGAAGGAAGTCCTGCTGCCTATCGATGCCAAGTTTCCGCAGGAAGATTATGAGCGGCTGGTTCATGCCGCCGAGCGCGCCGATGCGGCGGCGGTGGAAGAGGCCGCGGCCGCGCTGGAAGCGCGGGTGAAAAGCTTCGCCAAGACGGTATCGGTCAAATATATCAATCCGCCGCTCACCACGGACTTCGCCGTGCTGTTCCTGCCCACCGAGAGCCTGTTTGCGGAAGTGCTGCGCCGGCCGGGCCTGTTCGAACAGCTGCAGCGCGACTGCCGGGTGACGCTGGCCGGCCCGACCACCCTGTCGGCCATGTTGAGCGCGTTCCAGCTGGGCTTCCGATCTCTGGCCATCCAGAAACGCTCCAGCGAGGTGTGGCAGATACTGGGCGCGGTGAAGACGGAATTCGAGCAGCATGGCAAGGTCGTCGACACGCTGAAGAAGCAGCTGGGTGCCGCCACCAACACCATCGACCGGCTGGGGACGCGCACCCGCGCCATGACCCGCTCGTTGCGCAATGTGGAGACCCTTCCGGGGGCACAGGCCGAGGCGCTGCTGCAGCTTCCGGCCGAGGCCGAGCCCGACGACGCCGAGGAGGCGGCGGAATAAGATCACCTTTTGCCCCGGCTTCCCGGTGAAGTTTACATTCCGGCTGCGCTGCGCGCGGACGGGGACGCGGAAATGACAGGTGGCCGATCGGCATGCCTGCGTGGAAAGGGTGATCGAGAAGGCTGATCCGGCGCATTTGCGCCAGCCGTTCGGCCAGGGCCTCCGCCGCCGCCGCCAGTTTTTCGCTTTCGGCTATCAGACGGTCCAGGGCGGCGAAACGCAGGCGGTCGGCGGGGTTTTTCGGCAGCTTTTTTGTCCCCCCTCCCTCTTGTCCACGCTCCGGGTCACATGAATGTTCTGTCGGGTCTCACCCTTCAGCCGCGCCAGTGCGGCGGTCAGCCGGGCGCTGGCCTTCATCAGCCTGGCGACGTAGTCCAGGTCGTTGCGGCGCAGATGGCCGAACTGGTCGTTGTCGCGGGGCGCGCGCGAATGGGCCAGGCAATCCTGCATGGCGGCAAGGCAGGTGGCGAGCTGGTCCTGAAGCAAATCTTCGGGTGTCTGTTGCATGCGGGTTTTCCGTCCGGCTGGTTTCTTCATCGCCCGATGATAGGGGCACGGCGCCGCCGGGTGGATTGTCACGGCGCGGCGAAGCGGGGCCAAGCCCCTGCCTGCGCGGCGGAAAATATTTTCGTGGGCCGTTGGACAGGCCCGCGTGCGGGTCAATCGACATTCGTGAAATTCAGTTTTCCTCTCCCCTTGAGGGAGAGGATGCGAAATCTTGCACTTGGCGAAGCGTTAGTGAGCCAAGTGCTTAGATTTTGCTGGTGAGGGGTCACATCCCAACGCACCCCTCACCTGAAAAATCGATGGGTTGAGCGTCGCTATCGCTCCGCTAACCCAATGATTTTTCTTCCTCCACTGGGCGCGCTTGGCCGCACGCCCGTCCTTCGGACCCCACAAGGGGAGAGGAAGCGTGCGGTGAATGTCGATACAGCCTAGTTCTTCTGCACCGAGGCCAGCAGCAGGCGCACGAATTCCTTCATCTTCGGGCTGTCGATCCAGCGCACCACCGCCACCATGTCGTGCTGATAGTCGATGAAGATCACATTGGCGCCGTCGCCGATGAAGGCCACGCTGTCCGCGCGCGCCGCCGGATACATCTTGCGGTCGGTGTTGAGGAACCAGTTGCAGAAGCCATAGCCGGGGTTGGGGCCGGTCGGCGTGGTGGCCATCTTCACCCAGGCGTCCGACAGGATGGTCCTGCCGTCCCACTTGCCGCGATTGAGGCCCAGAAGCCCCAGCCGCGCCTGGTCGCGGGCCGAGATGAACATGCCCCCGCCCCAATGGCCGCCCCCCGACACGACCTGGACGCGCTTTCCGTCCAGCGTGATCCAGCTGTTGTCATAGCCTTCCCAGTGCCAGGCGTCGGACATGCCGATGGGACCGGCGATATACTGTTTCAGCACCTCGGGCAGGGGACGTTTCCACAACCAGGTCAGTTCCAGCGCCAGCGCGTTCACGCGCACGTCATTGTATTTCCATTGCGTGCCCACGGGCGGGGGGCCCTTGGCCAGCTCGCTCCACGGCTTGCCGGGCTCGGGCCGGTCCGCCCACCAGGGCTTGCCCCACAGGGTGCCGATCCAGCCTGAATCCTGGCGCAGCATGTTGTCCCATGTGATCGGCTGGTTATGGGGCAGCAGGAAGTCGGGGAAGTCCGGTGTGGGGTGGACATCGTCCAGCACCCGGTCGGTCACCTTGAACATGCCCTTGTCGAAGGCCACGCCCGCCACCGATGACAGGAAGGTCTTGGAGACCGAGAAGGTCATGTCCACGTCGTGCGTGCGGCCCCATTCGGCGACGATATAGCCGTGGCGGATGATGATGCCGTTGGCCGGCGCGCGGGGCTTGAGCGGCCCGATGGGGCTGGAAAAGGGTTCGGGCGCGAATTTGATCGGCACGGTGATGCGAAGGTCGCGCAGGTCGGCCTTTCCCTTGAGTTCGGCGGGGAACATGGTTTCCGACGCGATGGCATAGTCGATGGCGGCTTTCAGCTTGCCTGCGTCCAGCCCTTCCTGTGCGGGGGTGTGGGTGGTCCACTGGTCCTTGGGCGGGAAATAATCGGCCGCCTGCGCCGCCAGCGGCAGCGCCGCGCTCAAAAGAATGCCGCAAATCCAGATGCGCATGGTTTGCCCCCTCAACAGCTTTGCGGTTTCCCCTCCTGCGTAAACGGGGAGGAAAATTCCCGGGTGACAGTCAGGGCGAGCTTACGGTTTTGTCAAACCGGCGCCGGAGGGTAGCGCTACCATTTTTTTGCGATAATATCGGGCCAGAAAAAAAGCTCGGGGTGGAATATGCGGCGGATCCTGCTGGCGTCTCTGGTCTTTGGTGCGGGTGCTTGGGGTGCGGGTGCTTTGGGCGCGGGTGTGCCGGCCGCCGAGGCGCAAACGCCCCAGCCCTGGTTCGACCCCAGCCTGCCCGTGGCGGCCCGCGTCGATGCCCTGGTCGGGCAGATGACGCTGGAGGAAAAAGCCTCGCAGATGGTCAACCAGGCCCGCGCCATCCCGCGGCTGGGCGTGCCCGCCTACAACTGGTGGAGCGAGGCGCTGCATGGCGTGGCCAACAATGGCCTGGCGACCGTGTTCCCCGAACCTGTCGGCCTGGCCGCCACCTTCGACGATGCGGCGATCCATGAGATGGGCGTGGCGATCTCGACCGAGGCGCGGGTCAAGTTCAACCAGGTGGGCCCCGCGACGGCCGATCACGGCATCATGCAGGGGCTGGATTTCTGGTCGCCCAACATCAACATCTTCCGCGATCCGCGCTGGGGCCGCGGGCAGGAAACCTATGGCGAGGACCCCTATTTGACGGGGCGCATGGGCAGCGCATTCGTGCGCGGCATGCAGGGCGACGATCCGAAATATTTTCGCGTCATCGCCACCGCCAAGCATTATGCCGTCCATTCGGGGCCCGAGCCGACGCGCCATGAAGTCGATGTGAAAGTCTCGAAGCATGACGAGATCGACACCTATCTGCCGGCCTTCCGCGCGCTGGTGACGGGCGCGAAGGTGGATTCGGTGATGTGCGCCTATAACCGCATCAACGGCCAGCCGGCCTGCGCCAGTGATTTCCTTTTGACCGACCAGTTGCGCGGCAAGTGGGGTTTCGGCGGCTATATGGTGTCGGACTGCGATGCCATCGCCGACATCCAGCGCGGCCATCACTATGTCGGCACCTATGCCGAGGCGGCGGCGGTGTCGCTGAAGCACGAGGTGGACAGCGATTGCGCCGACTTCTTCATCCCGGTCACCGACGATTCCGACTATGGCCGCTACCGCGATGCGGTGAAGGAGGGGCTGGTGCCGGAAAGCGTGCTGGATGCGTCGTTGAAGCGGCTGTTCACCGCGCGCATGAAGCTGGGCCTGTTCGATCCGTCTTCGATGGTGCCTTACGCGCAGGTCCCCGAGTCGGAGCTGATGTCGCCCGCCCACCGCGCCCTGGCGCTGAAGCTGGCGAAGGAATCCATGGTGCTCCTGAAGAACAACGGCGTGCTGCCGCTCAAGCCTTCGGTGAAGCATATCCTTGTGGTGGGGCCGCTGGCCGACCAGGTGCCGGTGCTGCTGGGCAACTACAACGGCACGCCGAAGGACCCGGTGACGGCGCTGGACGGCATCCGCAAGGCGTTTCCGGGCGCGGAGGTCACCTATGAGCCGGGGATCAATTTTCTGCGCCTGCCCGAGCCGGTGCCTGCCAGCGCGCTGTCGAGCGACGGCGCGCCGGGCCTGAAGGGCGAATACTACAAGGGGGCAGGCTTTGAGGGCGAACCCGCCATCACCCGAACCGATGCAACGGTAGATTTCAGCCCGCGCGGGCCGCGCGTGCTGCCCGAAGAGAACGCGATCTCGGTGCGCTGGACCGGCACGCTGACTGCACCGGACAGCGGGCGCTATGACATCGGGCTGGCGGGCAACAATGCCAGCCTGTGGATCGACGGCCAGCTTGTGGTGAAGGCGGATGGCGATCAGCGCGGGCCGCTGACCAAAGAGATGCGGCTGGAGAAGGGACATGCCTACAGCGTGAAGATCGAACAGACCCCGGCGCGCGGTCCCTTCCTGCGCTTTGTCTGGACGAAGCTGATCGATGATCCCACCGGCCGCGCCGTGGCCGCGGCGAAGAAGGCCGATGTGGTGGTCGCGGTGGCGGGCATCACCTCGGCGCTGGAAGGCGAGGAGATGACGGTGAACGTGCCCGGCTTTCAGGGCGGCGACCGCACCAGCCTGGACATGCCGCAGCCCGAGGAAGACCTGCTCAAGGCGGTGAAGGCCACCGGTAAGCCGCTGGTGGTGGTGCTGATGAACGGCTCGGCCCTGGCGGTGAACTGGGCGGCGAAGAACGCCGATGCCATGCTGGATGCCTGGTATGCGGGCGAGGAGGCTGGCACCGCGATCGGCCAGACATTGTCGGGGCAGAGCAATCCCTCCGGCCACCTGCCGGTCACCTTCTATACCGGAGTGAACCAGCTTCCGCCCTTTGACGACTATTCCATGGCGAACCGCACCTATCGCTATTTCACCGGCAAGCCGCTTTATCCCTTCGGCTACGGCCTCAGCTACACGCGTTTTGCCTATGGCAAGCCGAAGCTGACGGCGAGGGCGCTGAAGGCGGGCGACACGCTGGGCGTGGATGTGCCGGTGAGGAATGTGGGCAAGACGGTGGGCGACGCGGTGGCGCAGCTTTACCTGAGCTTCCCCAAAATCCCCGGCACGCCGATCCGGGCGCTGCGTGGCTTCACCCGCGTCAGCCTACAGCCGGGGGAGGAAAAGACCGTGCATTTCGACCTGACGCCGCGCCAGATGATGAGCGTGACCGAGGCGGGCGATCCGGTGGTGGCGGCGGGCAGCTACACGCTGTCGGTGGGCGAGGGCCAGCCGGGGACGGGAGCTGCGGCGTCCGGCGCATCCTTCAAGATTGCGGGAAGCGTGACATTGCCCGAATCGGCGATAAGGTTCCGGGACAAGAAGAAGGAAACGTCCCGTTGTCCCTGAGCTTTGAAAAGTCCGCGGCGCTGATCGCGGAAAATTCCCGCTATGTCGCCGGCGGGGTAAACAGCAATTTCCGCATCGGCATGGCGGGTGGGCCGCTGGTCTTCACCCATGGCGAGGGGCCCTATCTGTTCGACGCCGACGGCAACCGGCTGATCGACTATTATTGCGGCATGGGGGCGATGGTGCTGGGCCATTCCCCGCACGGCGTGATCAGCGCGGTGCAGGACCAGGTGGCCAAGGGCATCCTTTATGCCGGCCAGTCGCCCATCGAGTTCGAGGCCGCGCGGATACTGTGCGAGCGCATTCCCAGCGCCCAGCGCATCCGTTTCGGCTCGTCCGGGTCCGAGGTCGCGCAGGCCGCCTTCCGGCTGGCGCGCGCCGCCACCGGCCGGCGGATCATCCTGAAATTCGAAGGCCATTATCACGGCTGGTTCGACAATATCCTGTGGTCCACCGCGCCGGCGCTGAATGCGGCGGGGCCGGAGGACGCGCCGGTGCTGGTGCCCGGCAGCCTGGGCCAGGACCCCATCGACGCGGCGGGGCTGGATGTGATCGGCTGGAACGACCTGGCGCGGCTGGAAGCGCGGCTGGCAAAGGGCGATGTCGCGGGCGTGATCATGGAGCCGGCGATGTGCAACCAGGGTGCCATCGCCCCCGCGCCGGGCTTCCTGGAAGGTGCGAAAGAGGCCTGCCGCCGCCACGGTGCGATCCTGATCTTCGACGAGGTGATCACCGGGTTCCGGCTGGGGCGGAGCGGTGCGCAGGCGCGCTTTGGCGTCACCCCCGACCTGTCGCTTTTCGCCAAGGCCATCGCCAACGGCTTTCCGGTGTCGGCGCTGGTGGGCCGTGCCGATCTTCTGGACATGTTCGTGAGCAAGGGCGTGCTGCATGGCGGCACCTTCAACGCCCAGCCGGTCACGATGGCGGCGATGGTGGCCACCCAGAATGCGCTGACGCCCGAACTGTATGAAGCCACGTCGAAGCGCGGCGTGCGGCTGAGGGACGGCATCGCGGCGATCCTGAAGGATGCCGGTCTGAAAGCCCAGGTGACGGGCTTTGAGATGATGTTCCATGTCGGTTTCGGGCTTGAGAAACCGGCGCGCAACTATCGTGGCCTCGCGGCAGGCGACAAGGCGCTTTATGTGCGCTTCGCCCATGCGCTTCTGAAGCGCGGGGTCAGGGTGCTGGAGCGCGGCGCCTGGTTCGTTTCCTCGGCGCATGGCGACGATGTCATCGATGCCACGCTGGAAGCGGTACGCGGCGCGGCGGGCGAGATCGCCTGACAGGATCTAGGCCTGCGGCAACCGTGCCGGGCGGCGAACCTTTGTGAAGAGAAGAAACGTCAGGGCGTGAACGGTGGAGGATGCCATCAGCGCCAGGATGAAGGCCGGCCACATGGCGATGTGCGGCAAAAGCACATAGACAGTGAAGCAGAAGGCGCCCACCGAACTGAGGCCCATCGACATGCCGGCCACCGCCTCCTGCACCGCGTGGCGGCCATATTGCACATGGTTGGAGACGGCGATGATCGAACCCAGCACCGGGAAGGCGGTCAGGACGCCCGACCAGTGGCTGCCCAGCGCGCCCGCAAAGCGGGTGATTGCCAGCGTCAGGGCGGCGCCGGCCAGCATGCGGGCGGGAAGGCCCCACCAGACATGCTCGCGCTCCCGGTTCGAGGCGGGGCCGCGCGAATTCAGCAGCACCGCCGCCGCATAGGCCAGCAGCGGCACCACCGCCAGCCAGCGCGGGCCTTCCTGCGCGATGCCTGACAGCACCGCCAGGCCCAGCCAGACCGCCAGGGCCAGGGGCAGGCACCACAGCCAGCCGGCGAAGCGGGCAAAGAAGGCGTAGACATTGGCAAAACCCAGCCAGGGCACCAGCCCGAACCAGGCGCCCAGCGCCGCATGGGCGCCGAACCCCGCGCCATGATCCAGGGTGATGAAGACCAGAAGCGGCCCCGCCACCACTGGAATGCCCGCCAGCCAGCCGGCCAGGCGCGGGCCGTGCAGCCGCTCGACAACGCCAAGCGCCAGCAACGCCAGGGGCACGATGGTCAGTTTCAGGATCAGCACGCGTCCCCCAAACGCCCTCTTGGCGGGGCGTGCTGAAGTGTCCCGCCGGTGCTGGCCTTGTCAATGCCAAGCCGTGCTTGCGGGCAGGGGAAAAACCCGCATAGCTTTGCGGACAAGAACAAGAAGGAGACATCCGTGACGCGCATTTTCATCGCCGGAATCTTCCACGAGACCCACAGCTTCACGCCCGACATCACCGGACTGGACAGGTTCACCATCCATCGGGGGCAGCAGATCCTGGCGCGGCGGGGCGATGCCTCGCAACTCGACGGCTTCCTGTCGGTGGCCGAACGCGAAGGCTGGGAGCTGGTGCCCAGCGCCATCTACACCGGCGGCGCGTCGGGCATCGTCGATCACGCCGTGTTCGAGCAGTTCTGGAGCGAGGTGAAGCCGGTGCTGGAGCGCGCGCTGGCCGAGGGGCTGGACGGCATTCATCTTTCGCTGCATGGCGCCATGGTCACCAGCGAATGCGACGACCCCGAAGGCGAGCTTCTGGCCCGCATCCGCGCCGTGAAGGGAGCCGAAAACCTGCCCATCTTCGGGGTGGGCGACCTGCACGGCACGCTGACGCCGCGCATGGGCGCGCTGTCGGAGGGCATCGTCTTCTATCGCGAATGCCCGCATACCGACCAGTTCGACAGCGCGGTGCGTTCGGGCGAGCTGCTGGCGCGCTGCCTGAAGACGGGCGTCAAGCCCAGGCACCGCGTGCTGGTGACGCCGATCGTGTGGCCGCCCACCGGCACTGGCACCCGCGACGGACCGATGCGGGCGCTGGAAGACGCGGCGCGTCGGATGGAGCGCGAGGTGCCGGGCATGCTGGTGGTGAATGTGGTGGGCGGCTATGCCTTTTCCGACGTGCCCAATGCGGGCGTGTCCTTTTCCGTCATCACCGAGGGCAGCGAAGAGAGCGCGCGCGAGGCGTTGCACGAACTGGCGGCCATCGCCTGGGAGATGCGCGAGGGCGGCATTCCGAAGCAATATGACCTGGACGAGGTGGTGCGGAATTTCAGGCCGGGCGCAAAGGGTCCGGTGCTGCTGGTCGAGCCGGCGGACAATATCGGCGGCGGCGCGCCGGGCGACGGGACCGACGTGATGCGGGCGCTGTTGAAGTACGACATCCAGGGAGCGGGCGTGGTGATCGCGGACGCCGAAGCGGTGGCGGCGCTGCAGCGCATCACCATCGGCCAGAAGATGACCCTGCCCATCGGCGGCAAGGGCAGCCCGCTCGATCCGGGGCCGGTGACGCTGGAAGTGGAACTGGTCTCGCGCAGCGACGGGACCTTCGAGCTGGAGGACAAGCATTCCCACCTGGTCGGCTCGCTGGGCAAGATCATCCATATGGGACCATCGGCGGTGGTGCGGCACAAAGGGCTGACCATCCTTTTGACCAGCAGGAAGATGCCGCCCTTCGACCTGGGCCAGTGGCGCAGCCAGGGAATCAATCCCGAAGAGCTCAGCATGATCGGCATCAAGGCTGCGGTGGGCCACCGGGTGGCTTACGGGAAGATCG
>Ga0209935_1001006_pt1 | contig 52675 bp, 48 predicted proteins | sample ThiBio_1000_plan_2_FD_183958 | JGI IMG/M metagenome (GOLD analysis project Ga0209935, IMG submission 183958) | Wastewater bioreactor microbial communities from Cape Town, South Africa - Thiocy_cont_1000_plan (SPAdes) | ecosystem: Engineered > Bioreactor > Thiocyanate-remediating >... | reverse complement strand
TTTTTTTTTTTTTTTTTTTTTTTTTGCAACCAAAGAATTAACTTTAGTGGTCCAGCGACTCTGGCCGCACTTCAGAAATGGTGACCGGAGTTGCCCTTACGGTTATAGTGTCTGGGCCCTCAAGTGTTTTTTATGGTTTTTTTTTTTTTTTAAGAGTGCTACAAGTTGCCCACAGCGGCAAGTCCCCAAATCGTTCAAGCAACACCAGAACAGCAGGCGCCAGCGATTGCTATGCTGAACTTATTACCTCTATGCGTCGTCGGAGCCACGAGTCCCTGTTGTTCTCCTGTAGGTTCGGGCTGCGTCGAGCTGTGCTGGAGGAGGCCTTGCGGGGTTTCTCTCGCTACTCGGGGTGCACGGAGCCGTGGCCCTGTGCACTTCGAGCGAAAAAAAAAAACCCAGGTACGATCTATCGATAGAAATGCACGGCTTCTGGCCCTTTACAGCGAGAAAATAGGAAATCACTTTTCTGGGCAAGAGATCCCTTTAACACGTGGCAATTATAACACAGTTAAACGCACGTTTTTGTGGCCCTCAGTTGTTGCCGCACTCCCTCCTGCCGTCGTTCTTGGCTTCCGCTTTGCCTCCCTTTATTTATTCTGTGCTTTGCAGCAGGGGCCTTCGCGTGCGTGGACTAATTCTCATCAGTAGCCATGAACCTCGACCTCTCTCCTGCAGCGGACGACATACCCAACTGTGAGCCTCCCGCCTCCTGTTGCGCAACACAATCCCAACCCCTGAGGTTTCCCCTCCCCAATGTCACGCAGCTGCATCAACAGACCACCATCACGGGCAAACGCAAATGCAGCTGCTGCGATAAAGACATCAAGACCATCGATCCCCTGGCTCTCCTGCAAGATGACATGGCCCCCCTCCTGGTATTCATTGAAGCGACGGTGCCTGGACAGCGGGGATTTCTCCGTCCCTCTCGCACAGGGCAACGACGACGATGACGACGAGTCGTTCGCATCCTACGTCTTCCTCCACAGCACCGTATCGCGCCCGGCATCATCACCGTCGATTGGCGGTGACCAGTCGTCAGCAGTTTCATCGGGCACCTCCTATCCGAATCCTCAGCAGCAGCAGGAAGAACCAGTCCTGGTGGGCGAGGAATTTTATGCGCCTGCGATGAGTCCCTCTGAATGCTCTGTGAGCACCGGTGGGTCAATCTCAAGGCAGCTTCCTCGCCGGCGGATATGGATCGCCCTGTCACAGCTCTCAAGCGCCTTACATGCTTCTTCCATCCTTCGGCGTGCCAGCTCCTCCCCTATCTTCGCACCACCAAAACAACAACAACAACAACAACCTCAACATCGGAGGCTGCTTCGATTCACAGGATTTCTACGGGGATCCTCGCGCCGAGCCGTCAGCCGATCCTCCTCCATCGTCGCTATCATCGACGACGATCGGGAGTCCTAATCCTCCTGCAGGTGCCCTCGGAGAAGAAGGATTGGTCATCGCAGAAACGAAACTCTGCAAAAACATCAGGAAGTTGACGGCGACGTTGAGTCAGGTACCTGGCCTAGAGCAGATTCGGTGGAAGGCAAGGGATCATTTGTTAAAAATTTTTTTTTTAACGGCCCGCAAGAAAACTCAAGCACATCTCCTTTTTACTAGTCCACACTCGAGGGGACCAGGGGTACCGATGTTGGGGTACGCGAGATACAGCGCATGGTGAAGGAGGCCGAAACGCTTGGCGCGCGAATATTTGGGGGCGACATCGAGAAGCTGCTCGGATCGATCCTCGATCAGCATCCCGACTTTTTGGTGACGTATGTGGCTAACCTCGAGCACGGCCGCAGGAAGAAACACAACAAAATACGGATGCAGCTCAGCGAAGTTCTCGGCGGCGAAACAAGCAGCAGCTGAGTTACCCCCCCCCCTTTTTCTTCCCTTTTTTTCGTGTAGCTCTTTGTAAAGAAGTTTTAATCGTTATAACGTAATGGTTGTGTCTCTGTTGTCTCCGTAGATGGGGTTAGATATATTAAGCACACGATCCGATCTTCACGTGCTGTCATGTCTTGATGAGGGAAGGGCCTTCAACAGTAACCGAATACGTTTCAAACACGGGCTTCTCTCTATCTTCTGTAGACAAAGCAGATCTCACCTTCCCCAAATCTGAGCAACAACACGCCGCTGCAAGCGACTCATCTCACCGTCAGGCAAGTCAACGCAATCTCTTCGACCACCCGTCTTTGTAGGTGAGCGGCAGCCACCAATCACAGTGGTATGTGCCTTGTGCCAAACCGTCAACCCTCTCCCCCTCCACCCACAATCGGATTACCGTTCGGAAGCGAATTGTAGACTGGATGCTGCCTCACTACAACCGAAATCGCCCCAGCGTCCAATGCTTCTAAGAGCCGGAACCATTCATTCGTCAAAGTTGTCTCATTTCCAACCTATTTCAAATAGGCTATCTTATTCTAGTTATGGAACACATTTACCTGTGTGCAGGTCTTTGACCCCTCGGACAGAGGGCAATAGCGGTGACCAACAGCTCTTGTCCACATTGGGGGCTTTTCACTCTCTTCGAACAGGCAATTCCGGCTCCAATAAAAAAAAAAATTTCGTGGCCCCCTGGGAACCCTTCTGCCAGAAAAGACTTTGACGCTTGTGAAGTATTGTCCGAATTTTTCAAGTTCTCCCATTTTTATGTAAACTAGCCTGCATGAGCAATGACATCTGACCTACAGTCGGGACCCTGTAGCCGTCATTCATTGAGGGGGAGTATCGGAGAACACAAATACCACTGAATGACTGTCTAAGGTTATGACCTGGCACTCAAACCCACCCAATCGAGGTAGGCGTTTGCACTTCTGCAATAGATTCAACTGATTCAGAGTATTCGGTTGAAAAGATTGAGCGCTTTGCAAAGCAGCATGGAGATACTCTCTCATCTCCTAAAGGCAGGGGGCGTGGGATCAAGAGACCTTGCTGAGGGGAGAGCATTGACCAGGACCTCGATCCCTTTGGGACCGATCTTATTAGCTTGTGGCATTTCGCCAGGCACGTTATGATTGAGATCGACACAGATGGTACCATCCCCCGTCACCACCTCAGACTGCTCGTCCCCCCCCCAAGGTTGGATAACCAAGGGAGAGATTTTTTTGGAAGACTTTGCGGAAGTTCCGCCATCGCGCTGTGCGCAAGACTGAGGCCGCAAAGGAATCAAAGCCTTCCCAACGTGAGATTATCTCTCTGCCCCTAGAATCACCAGGCTATGCCGCACTCATCACACACAAAACTCATCAATCCCCAACACCTAAAGTAAGGGTTAAAAGAACTCGTTTACATAGTAACTACAAACACAGACTCTTCCCTCCACGACCCCACTCAGTGGTTTTTTTTTTTTGTGTGGTTAGGAGGTATTGAAGCCACCCTGCAGGGCCGGAGGAGGAGGAATCTTACTTGCAATCGATGCCGCGGAACACGACAGCAAACACCGAAAGGATAGGGAACTCGATTGCGTGTTTCAGGAGATCCTGACGACGGTCACCCTCTTGCATCTGCGAGTCTATCGAAGCCGACCATCCTCGTTAGGTGCGAGAGCGCCTTGGCCGCAATTGTGCGGCGCTGGATGTGTGTGCGACATCTCTTCCGTCCTGCGCAGCGGTTGAACTAAAGAAAGCACAGTGTAGTCTCAGAAGGCAGACCTCAGTTCCTGGTTGTTGCCGGGAGATGGGGACACAGCACCCTCCCAAGGGGAAGAAGGGAAGAGGTGGTGGAAACAAGATCTCCATGCCCGGATTCATGTCGGCGAGCAGTGAGAGGAGTTGCGAGGGAGGGCTGAAGCTCGTTTGAGCATTTTTGTGTGTGGTAACGCTGAAGGTATGTCTGTTGCTGAGCCAGCAAAGGATGGCAGCCCACCAAGTTGTTGGCGCTCACATCCTCCTCCTCTTTATAGATCAGCTCGTCGATTTCTTATGGCGATGAAGACTACTGGTGGTGTGTTATGCTAGTAGTGATCGGTAGGGAGTCGAGGCTGTTGCAACTTCCTCAACACCACCAGTAGCTCCTCCAAAATGGTTCGTTTTAGTTGTTGTCGTTGTTGATGATGTTGTGGCTGATGTAGGTCTAATGCCCAATCTATTGGAGAACACAAATACCACTGAATGACTGTCTACTGGTTATGACCGGGCAGTCCAAACCCACCCAAACAGGGTGGCTGCCTTTTTGGTGTTTTGGGTTAGGCGTTTGTGCATCCAAACAACAGAAAAACTAAACCACAGAAAATTAATAAACCTTTCTAAACCAAAAATGCAAAATATGAGTTATTCCCAAGCACAACAATAGCAATTGGTAGGTCAGATGCCAAAAAGTATGATTAAAGCCCTCTTTTGGTTCTTATAGTAAGGGTTTTTATCAATTTCTGTAAGCTTAGTGGACTAAAATCCTTTTTTAAACCATTATTCCTATAGCAACTTACACTTTGGATTGTTTGTTTTTTTTTAAATTCCAAATTTTGAAATGCACTAAAAAAATTACCCAATAGGTTTGTTACAAATTCTAAATTCTCAAAGAAAAAAATTCAAAACTTAAATAAAAAAACAAAAAAAAATAAAATATTTCAATAGGTAGAGTGTTTGATTGTTATTTATAAGTTATGAGTTTGATTCCAACTAATAATTAAAAATTCACTATGAGTATCACTAGGCACTCAATATGAACTCAGTGTAATGGACTCTCAATGAATACTTTCCTCATTTTGAGTGCCTTTGGTCAATTTAACTTGATTTAGAAAGAAATTAATAGTGATATTATTAAGATAGGAATTGTACTATATCAGCTCTATAACTCCATCTTCAAATCAATAAATTATAACATTACTCATAAAAAAAATAAAATATTTAGTCAAATAATAAAATTCATTTTAATAATTACTTTTATAAATAATCTTCATTTTATTTGGTTTTATAACATTGATACTACATACTATTCAATGAAACTCATGTATAAATAAAAATATATGGGATGTGTACAATCATATGTCAAAAGTAAAATGGTATTAGTATAAATGAAAATAAGTACACATCAATTACACAAAAGGGTGGCTGCTATGATTGTGGTAGTTTTTGTGGCTAATAATGATGTTTTTCTTGTCAACACTTCCCCTCAAAGGTAATAGCTTGTCAGTTTCTTTGTGAAACATTAAGAAGTTACTGAGACTCCTCCCCCACCTTCTGGAGGTGTGTTATTATCATGGATGCCTCATGGGGTCTTACACACACAACAAGGGAAATCTTGTAGTCTAGAAACTCGACTTGCTACATGGAGGCACCAAGGGTGGAGAAGCAGTGCAGCTCCTCCTGAAACTGCAGATCACTGATAAGACTCGACGGATTGATGTGGTTCTCAAACAACCACTTCATCACATCGAGATGTCCCCCTTGCTGCCAACTGCATCGCCTTGTGATCCCATTTGCAACCAGGCTCACCGTCAACAAGCCATTTCACGATGTCGAGGTATCCCCCACCTGCTGCCGCTGCTACTGCGGCTTTTCCGATATAAAAGGCTTCTGGGTAGATTTTATCCACTGCAATGTATTGGTTGTAAATGGCCATACCAACCTCTTGGGTGAGTTGATGAAAGGAGTGAAGGATCCGAATGTGTGGAACGTCGATGGCGCGACACCGCTCATAGGTGCGTGTAGCAAGCCCTCTCAGCGTGAATAGGTATGCCTTCAAAAAACGAAGGGACACGGTGATGCCCGGTATTAAGCAACTCCTATATTGGTATGGCGCCCCAAATTTGGTACAGGCAAATACTAATGCATGTGAGACCGACGTAAATGCTAAAGATAACCATGGAAGGACAGCATTAATGTATGTCACACAATCGAGTATGCCGCCGAACTTCTCATTGACGTAAGTAAACAAGAAGTACAAGACAGAAACTGACATGCATAATGATAGACCCCCGCCTGGATCCCAACTTCACCATGGAATCTGCCCTTGACTTTGCCGAGGAGTCGGGCTTTACTTGGTTGGCCCGTGTGTTGAAAACGAAGAAGGAAGAAGGCTAAAAACCAACTGCAAGACCTCAACTACCAGCTGGGACTCCTTCCCCCTCAACTGCAGTGAAGTCCCCGATTACCACCACGGCTCCAACAAATGTTCGTGTGGGTCCTCCGAGTGCACCATCTCCTGTTGTTCCCCAACCGGTTACTAACAGACCGGGTACGCTACCAGTGAAACCGCGGGCTACCCCTGCAACAGCTAAACCTGCTATTCGTTCAGGACCTCCAAGCGCACCAGCCCTCCCTTCTGCAGGGCCTTCAGCAAGAAAACCGGTTGGTTGGTCTGGTGCCACTTCACCTCAAATGATAATTGCCAAAATGCATTGGCTCGCTTGTGCGTATCTTCTCTTCAAGGAATCCAGGAATGTGCTTACTTTTCTTCCTCCACAGCTGACTTTAGCGTAGTTTTTATTGGCTTCGCTCAAGGAAACCGACAGCGAAAAGGTCGATGCAATGCTCAAGGCCCACGAGAAGTTTTCCAGGCTGACTGGAGTGAAGTGTGTAAGTCTTGTAGCCCAATCTTTAGCATCAAATGAAGAACAGGTGGGGAATAAAATGTGGGTGTGATTGTCAGCTGGCGAAGCAGAAAATGCTGACTATAACTGCCATGGCCCAGTTTTTTAACCATTAAATTGTAACATGAATGGTTACATGTGACATATATGTATCTGCTTTAGGGTTCTACTAAAGGGCTTCGGTCCTCTAAACTCCAACTTCCGAGTGGATGGCGAAAATTTCGAGCAAGTTGTAACCCCGAACAGTGGTAGTGTACAAAACCCTGTCAGGGGTTTCGGCCCTGCTTAACTTATTTTTAACACTACCATAATGCACCCACACTCTTGTTACACCTTCGAGTAAAGTTTGCGCGCTGGAGGCATCTAACATGGTGAGTTCCATGCCCAAAACTAGCTTCAAGGAGCCTCTACCCACAAAGCCCGTTTACCTTCCTCGCGTTTTATCCGGGTTTTGTACATTAAATTACAAATTGCTCACAATTTTCGCCATGTAAACAAATTTTTTTTTCCAACCATCTTGAGATCATGACGAAAAGCATTTTGGAATTGTTTCCAAACCAATTCCGCAACTTCGGCAGGGTCTGAGAGTTCTCTGGTGAACAAGGAAACAAACTCCTCACGCGCCTGTTCCTTGGTGTGTTGCTTTGCTTTCATTGTTGTGGTTGCCCACAGCTGCTGCCGTTTTATCCCCTGCCGTTCAGCCCCTGAACTGCACGATTCGCTAAGCCCTAATTAGTACGGCACATAGCTCCGGGAATAATGAGTTTTCAATAGCGCTGGGACCGTCGTGCTACGCGGGCACGTGTATTTATCCTATTGTGAAAGATTGATAACGGACTTGCCATCGTCAAGGAGGAAATCTATTAGAAAGGATGGTGCAGGAAGAAAGGCCACCAATGTTAAATAACATCTCCTCCCGAAGTTGGGTAGATAGCTTCTGTCGGTTCAGAACTGTCTCACTGCCTGCGAAACCAAAAGAAACCAAAACAGATAGCAGAAAGATGAAAACAAACAATGGTGTAATTGAAGACTTCAAAGCATACCACGGATCGGTCTATTTTTGTTGGGTTTCTTTCTGTCAGAGCCCGGTAACAAACGCCAACATCAAACATAGATTATCTTTACCGGGGAATCTCAAACATTCCAGGTACACCACCAGTTTTTTCACCATTTTCGAAGATTTGAAGAAAGGTTTGTTCTGATTTGCCCTCCTTCTCTTTGGGCTTCCTTCATGATGGACGTAAATAGCTGGCTGTCTCGATTCAGGTCAATATGAAGTTCCCTCTGTTGAGGTAAAGTGCTGAAGTTCCGGTCTTGAAGATATTCCACCATCCGCCGGTGTTCCATAAACTTCAGCCCAACGATCTCAACGGACTGCTATGCGGGGAGTGTGTTGCAGCCACTTGTCCCACAGGTCTTCTGGACACTCATCCCGCTGGTGCTCCCCACATTTTGTTGGGGAGTATCTGGTGGTGCCGACACAAGCGCAGGCAAGTGTGTTCGGGCTCTCTGGTCACATCGACCTGATGATGGGCACTTTTGGTTAGTCAGACTTTGGGGTTATGCGTTTTGGAGAGCCGGGACTTGCTTCCTTCTCTCACGGACTTTAGCGAGGCGATTAAGAACTTCGTTAAGGGTGAGTCTGGCGAGTGATCGTTCTCTGTTCGCGATGTAAACCCATCGTTGAAAGAAGCGAAAAATCTTATCAAGTTGGTGTTGTTCTGGAGGAAAACAATCGAGAACCTCGGAAGCAACAGAGGCACAGCGCCGCAAGGAAATCCTTTGCAAAAGGGCCTGCAACACAACACTTGTTTCTCTCGTAGAGCCCGTTATTGCACCAAGCGTGGTTCAGCACTGGTGTATGTGTATCCGACTAGGACTATTCACTGAAGAACGAGTAATATTTTATTGTTAGTATTTGAGTTGAGAGTAGAGTTGGGTGTTAGCGAAGCCCCGTGGTGGGGGTATTAGAAGGTAGAGTCGCGTTGGGGAACAGTTGCTGAGGAACGTATCACCTTGAGACAGTGCGAGGGGGGAATTGTTGGCGGAGTCTCGAAGTCTCACTATCCAATCCTCACTGTGGTGTGTAACGGTCAGATCAGGAGTTTATCTCCAATAAACTATTGTAGTTACATCACACGTACAGTACACAAGCCGCACAAGGCATTCAGTTACACTCTCCGGTGCACACACTCCGCTCCCACACGTCTGTCTTCCAACAGGAATTCTATCGCAGAAGTGTAAACGCCTAACCCAGAACACCAAAAGGGCAGCCACCTAATTGGGTGGGTTTGGACTGCCCGGTCATAACCTTAGACAGTCATTCAGTGGTATTTGTGTTCTCTGATAATTTCGTCCAGGCTATGTAGGGACAATGGTGGCGAGGTACAAACGCGTGTGAGAGTCTTGCAGGTTTGTGGGTGGAAATACTTTTTCAGTTCGTCTCAATGGTGAGGGCATTAGCGGCGATGGTGTTGAGAGAGAGCAGGTAAGTGCGGTGGAGAGGAAACCGGAGGAGGAGAGGATCTGGTTGCTTAAAGAGGGTTTTTTATCAGAGAACACTTCAACCACTGAATGACTGTCTAAGGTTATGACCGGGCAGTCCAAACCCACCCAATCGAGGTGGCTATCCTTTTGGTATTTTGGGTTCGGCGTTTGCACTTTTGCGATACACCCCACGTTCCCAGGAAGCTACCAACTTTGAGAAGGTAGCGTTAAAGACCTCCCGCCAATGCTGCGCGGAGGCCTGCTGATCAAAGACCCCTGCTCCTCTTGAGCTGGCTATGATGAAGAATAGACCCTCTTTCCAACTCGGCCACCGCATACCCAGTGTGCCTTCCTCCGTGGCATAGACCACCGGAGGTTCTTCGAACTTCTCCGGCAACCCATATTCCTTGACCATGTCCACTGGTAGCCCACTCGTACGGAGGGCTAAGTTTGCGGCCAAAACGGCTGTATACCGCTTGCATTCACACGCGTCAAGGTTCGGCTTGCAGTCCAAGCACTTCCTTTCTCTTATCCACAAACGCAACGGGCAATCTGCTTCCTCATGGCTCCCCGTTGTTCCTTTACAGAAGGAGCACCATCTCTCCTCTCCTCTAATCCGGATGGCATCCCTCCCCGTCCATAACCTCCCAAAGCAAAACCAAAAGTTGGGAAAGGTACTTGTCCTGCCGCCAGAACATCCGTAGTCCTATTCATTGTTCAAAAAGACGCGCTTTTATTCCACTAGGTGATGACAAAGGGCTCTGGTCTGAGCCCCTTTCAAATTCAAATGATGAATGTTCTGTGGCGGGGTACCTCAGAATCGGTAGGATTTGGATGATTCAATAGGCGAGCCCGTGACAGTGTACTCCACTCTCGCTCATGGGGGGCTGAAGGCCTCTCTTCTCTGGCAGGCATGTGTCTCTCGTCTTCAAAGAAACAAAGGGGACGTACAGGCAAGAGAGGAGGAGAAAGTGGAACCAAATACACTGGGCTTACTACAATGAGTCGCACTGCACAGGTTATCCCTCCATATCTCGAGTAATAGGTCCCTCCCTTCTCCTTTTTCTTTCCTGTAAAACTCACTTTCCCTAACTTGTTTATTGCTTCTTCTGTAGGTGTGTACAGCTGTTTCAGAGTTTCTTGAGCTTCATGTGTCCACATCTGAGTCCACCCCACACAACCTGGAAATCGAAGGTTTCGTCGACCACAGAGGTTTGAGGCTGCTGCTCGACCTTCCCTGCTTCACTTCCATCACTATTATTTTGTTTGATATCCATCTCGCTTGCTTTACATAAGATCTTCTTGCCCTCCCTCGAAAAGATTCCTCTGTGGGTAGCTGTCGTCCCGCCGTGACATCCCCTGGTATCGCAACCCAGAACGAAAGTCCCATCCGCGTCATCCAATGCTAGGGTCCATTCTCTCACCTCCTCGCATGCGATCTCCCTCCCTTTGTACTGCTGCACCTGTTGCATCTTGTTTTTCTTTTGTGCGCAAAAAAAATCCCTGCACCTCCAGCACCGTATTTATTCGCCTCCGCCTTTGTCTTGGCCAAATTTGTTGCGGGATTTGCCCTACGATCCATCGGACAGGAAGTGCTGTGAAGCTTTCTGCCGCCTGGTGAAGAACGAACTGAAGGTTGAGAAGTTGGTATCTCTCTTGCCGCTGGCTTTGAAGATCGATTCAAATTGTTCTAAAAAAAGGCCTGTCGCAGTGTAGAAGTCCAGGTTGTTTTGTAATGTCAATTGATTGCCATACCGGTTGTTTTTTCGAATCATCGAAGCCGGATTGCAGCGGGTTTGTGATTTCAACTTCCATTGTAATTGTTTCGTTTTCGGCCAGCCTTGGTTTAGCAATGAAAGAGATAAGAGATACCACAATGAGCAGAGTGACTTCACTATTTGAACACAGTCAAAAACCAGCCACACCACCAGCGCCAATGTTCTATCGCAGAAGTGGGGCTCATGAAACCATGCTTTCCCCAATAAAGGCCTTATCAAAAAACAAAAAAAAGAGGGTTTAACACAATTACTGTTTTATTCTTTCTTGATGGTTCTTGTCTGTGGCGTGATTCGCGGTTTTTGTAAGTAGCGAATAAGCTACACGTCAGAAAAAGCCCCAAAGATGGAAGGCGGCGAGGGAGGCCCTTTGTTGTAGCCGATTCGTTACCACCCTCATCCGATATCCAACACCGAGTTGGTTGCGGCGAGACATTACCCTGGCCCGACAGGAAAGCAAACATGCTTCTTTTGGTTGTATTCGAAGTTAATCCTACCCATTCTAAAGTTAAAACAAACAGAATCAGCGAGAGGGTGAAGAGATTCTCCTTCTTCGAGAGAGAGAAAATGGTGAAGCAGGACCCTTCACAAAGATCAATGCCACAAGGAGGGAGGGTTTCGAAAGGAATGCATGGATTGAGGAAGATGGGCAATAGATTAACCACAATAAGGATGGTGAATACCAGCAACAACCCTGAAGATCGGGTTTGTTAGAGGATGTGACTTTGTATATTGAACAAATGACAATGCACAAGTTACACCAGCGTGTGCACTTCTGCGATATCAACAGCGATTGGTTGTGCATGAAGGCATCGTCTCGCAATGCACCCTCACACAAGTGTAAAGAAATTAGGGTATCCCTTCCATAAGTTAAAAGAACTGGCAATTTAGTAGCATGAGTTTAAGTAATCAAAAGGTTAGAACTTTCCAAAACAGGAACCTCACTTGGGAGGTATTCATTTTAAGAGATTGAAATCTTACCCACAAGAAGATACCCATTTGCTTTGTGATCTCATAGACACACTGTACTTAGTGTGGTTGCATAAAAAGACACAAGTGGTATGTTGAAGAAATGTATTAATAGTGATGATGCTGTTTCTTTACTTACTCTTTTGTAATATTAGAGATGTTTGAGGGTGTTGGTTGTTTCTACATATTGAAGGGTATTGCAGAAGTGCAAACACCTAACTTAAAACACTAAAAGGGTAACTACGTAATTAAGTGGGTTTGAATTGCTCAATCATAATTAGTAAATAGTCATTTAGTATTTGTTCTTACATGTTGAAAGTTGTATGATTTGCTATTAGTGGTTTATTTTATCACCTGAGTAATCAATTTAATGACTAATACTAAAACATTAAAACTATTTCTTTGTTAAGCTCTTAGGCCATTGGGCTGCCCTTTTGGTGTTTTGGGTTAGGCATTTGCACTTTTGTGATAAATTCTTCTATTTATACCTCCCTCCAGTTTCTTCAAAACATCTCCTCTTCAAAAAAAACATCACCTCCCTCCTTCCCTTAGTTGTTCTTGGAAAGCAATGGAAAAAAAAATGAAGAAGAGAACCATTTTGGGGGAGGGGACGAAGCTGTCGGGAGGAAAACCTTTGACTGTTGCGAGCATTTGCCCTGCGCGTGAAATACCGAGAAGAGAGAGGGGACAACCTCGAAGGCTTGCAGTCGAATTCGGGGCCTCACTGTCCACTCACGAGGGGAACTGTAAACTCTTTTCTTTCCAACGCACACGAGGAAACAGCAACACAACGCAAGAATACATCCACAGATATCATGAACGGAGGAGACGCACCGTGCGGCTCGAAAGAAGAACGCAAGGCCGCCTTGCTGCACTACTGGCCAGCGAGAAAAGGTGGGATGTCGCCGAAGGAGAGGCTGCAGTGCTATTCAATCGGCGTCGACCGGATTACCGGACCGAACAAAGCGAAGAGGCCGAAAAAAAGGAGCTATGCGTTGATTAGAAAAGAAAGGGGGGATTCCTACTTTTTTTTTTCCCTGATAAATCCTACCGGTAACTGACGCACGCGGGCTGGTGCCTGGATACAAGCAACATGAGGAGGTAAGTCGACGAGTTAGCTTTTGTAAGGTGGGAATACCACCTTTGATGCTTTCCCAAGACATGTTGGTGGCGCGGCTATGCCTCACATTGTCACTTAAATGCGTTCTGGGCAAGCTCCACAAACACCCGCCAAGCATCGTCTGTTCACAAACCAAACAAGGTGGTCTTTTTTGACTGATATGTGTCTTACGATTGCGAGTTCCATCCTCAGCAATAGGAACACAATTTTATGTTCCGGTTGGAAAATAGATAGGCCAGTTTAACCTACCTCTGCAAAGACTACCAAAAGCATTTTATTTCTTCAACTCCCAAAAACCAAAAAGAATTGAAAGGCAATATGTGTATGATGGGATACTTTTTACACGTTGTTCAATACATTTGGACCCTAAGTTAACAAACTTCACACGCGGTCCGATTGGGTACCTTCCGGGGAGACGAAGTTGATAACCTCCATGCTTCACTCGATTCCGCAAGAGATTACCACGCTGATAAGGACAATAGCGAGAACGATTATCAACACCGCAGCACAGACGAGGCCAATTGTCAACTCCATGATGAGACCAGTGGCGCCACCTGATTGACCAAGCCTATTAGGGCTTGCGCTTTGGTCCAGTATAAGGGACCACTTGCGGGTTCCTATGGAAAAGGTGTAACGAGAGAGTGGCATTTGAGGGATAGAGAAGAAGAAGAAAAAATTGTAATACTCTTTAAAGTAACTTTTTAGGAATAACAAAAGCTTTTATTATTGATAGAGTAATTTATAATTTTTACTAACTATTTATGAATTTTTCTTAATAGTGATTTTGAATTAAAGGAATGTAAAAAAAAATGATAATTCACATTTTTAAAGATTTAATACATTTTATTTAATTAATTGAATGTGTAAATCCCAAAATTATATATTATTTATTATATTATATATTTTAAAATAAATGTATCACAAAATCAAATTTAAAAAAATTCATTACAAAAATAACTATTACTTATTTATTTTGTGTAAGTTGTAATACATGATATGAAAAGCTAGTATAGTGTAGTTTGTGATAAGTATTTTTATGCTTCTTTTTCAATAGTTTATTGTGTTTGCACTATGAGAACCTAATGATTTTCACAATGTAAACACATCTCAAATGTGTATGTTTAATGTATTTTAAGTATTTTAAGGAACCAACAAAAATAATTAAAAGTAAAAGGATTAAAAGTACAAAATTATAAAGTAGTCATATAAATACAAAACTGAGCAGTACCTGATTTGATAATCTCTGCCACTCATAATTACTCAAACATTGTTTATGATTTGGTCAAGTTCCACTTAAGGCTGCACCATCACAACCCCAACTTTAGGTATCCTAAAAAACTGAAAGAGGTGTGTAAAGGAAATTTGGGATACTTTTGCCTGCTAAATTTTTTTTCTCCCTCAAATTCTGGTAGGATACCTAAAGTTGGTCGTGATGGTGCAGCCTTAATGGGACTACAAAAATACTTCCTCAACAAAAATATATTGAGGGTACCTGTTGGTTATGGTGAGGATGTGATCCACTCACACTGATTCAAAATACTGGTCGGTGTGCCCATGGTGCAGCTGACCATTATTGGAGATACACCAAATCTGTTACAAGCTTCCTGTGTTGAAAGTCCAATCGAGAAACTGTTTAATAATGGCCTTCGCAACGTGCTGTTATGCGAAAGACTAAATAAAGTAAATATTGTTAAAGGTGTCAAATATTTCTTAATATCTGTATTAAGTTGGTCACATTAGTGGTTATGCGTTTCTCCTCGATAGGTGCGGTCCTAATTTCCAATGGTGGCTTATCATCAATTCTGCCAAGTGTGGTGGAAATCCACGCCGCGCTTGTAGAGTTTGAAGTCGCTCCCTCATAGCTGGTTCTCAAGTCTGATAACGCGTGCTGTTAGCTCGGTGATTTTCTCTTGAAGTTGGACGAGGCGGCGCTTTGCTTGCTTCCTTCGTCTGCGATCTTGTTCCCTCTTCCGTCTTCTTGCTTTCTTCGATACAAACTGTCACCAACGAATCCTGTATCAATAAAGGTACGCAAACCTATTTGGGTAAATGGATAACACCGACATTTCCTAGGAACTTATATCTGCTTGTGTAAATTTGTGACTGCGAAGGAACCTTCTCAAAGAAAAACGCGAGACCTTTCCAGTGTGTGAAGCACCGAAGAACCACCAGCAGGGCAAGAGAGTTTGCTTTTGTCAAAGAGCTTTTCGACCTCGGCGGATTACGAACACGACGAATGCTACAGATGCCTCATGTGCTCGACCTGCGCGGACAACTACTCCGAGCTCATGATACTCCCCAACATCAACCAGCAGATGATCTGTTCCCGGGAGATAAATGTTGGGCCGGTTTTGGTTTTGAAAAATCGACCGCCGCTGATGGTAATGGTGTGGTCTGGAGATTGAAACAATAAACACCGGTTATATTCAAGTTCCTCATTCCAGCCCTGATCAGCACTCCACAGACACCACAACTACACCACAACGTTCGGTCGCTGGAAGAACAGCGCCACGTGCACAGGCCCAAACTGGTTTTGGTGTCTGTGCAATGAAACGTGCACGTCATCAGAAACCTAGACGAGGCTCAACATCCTCCTTGTGTGAGCACAAAGGGGAAAGTGCTGTTTCTCACCCGCCCCACCTTTCTTCTCATGCCCTATAGATAGCAGGACAGGGTACAACTTTTCTTCAATGTTGGTAGGCATTGGATGCTCTTACATATCGGCATAGCTGATGGCGATCATCGTCTCCACCTCCACCAGCGGTTGTTCTGACACCCTCATCGCTGCCCTCTCATTTTGCTTATTGTTATTCTCAAGTCTTGAGCGCTGTTTGTTCACAAAATGCTCCCTCTCCTCTTTACCGGTTCACCATCCCGAGGCCGCAAGTGACAAAGGGATTTTGTTTTATTTTTGTGTGGGTTTTAGACTGTCCAGTGATGGAGTCATTCAAGCTTGCTCTTGATCCTCCTTGTAGGGTTGCCCAAAGATGCCTCGCTGGTTGCGCTCCACCTCTCGATGGGCTCTCTGAGGCCGAACGGCGGACTGCTCCACGATTCGTTTCAGAAGCCATCGGTCGTCAGCCCACAAGGTAACCCAGTTGGCCTCTCTCACCTCTTCATCGGCCATCGCATCTAACTCATCATATGTGGGATCGAATGGGATGGGCTGTCCATGGACGATGTTTTTATCGAGAGCGAGAGCCTTTCCCTTGACGTCATAGGCGTGCCACCACCATCCAGGTGCCCTTTGAAAGTGCGTCCCCGTGCTCTTGCCGCCAAAGATATCTGATGTGATGGTCTGCTGCACCGCGGCACTATCGGCGGCCGCGAATTCAACCCAGTACTCCAGGTGCAGCCGCTCTGCTTTGGAGGTAGAAGTCGAGGCCGAGGAGAATGATGACGCCATCCTGGCCCAAGTAGTTCGCGCAGTGAGGGCGGACCTGCGCCACATTACGCACAAATTAAACTGAATTAAGCATCTGCATTCCAGGAATTAGGGAAATGGGAATATCGGCGCAGCATGTGCAAGATTTCTTTTTCTCAAGTTCTTTCATAAAGAAGTGCATGTTAGGTAGTAAGTTTGATATAAAATAATAAGTGTTTTATTTACTTTTCTTTTTAAATACCTTTCAGAATTTTGTAAGGAATTATATAATAAATAATAAAAATTATTATTGTTAAGTAATATGAAAGTGTTTTTTTTAAATAACAAACTTATTTATTTTTTTTGACTTGATAAAAAGTAATCAATAATTACTCTCAATTACTTTGGGAATTACTTTTGTTAGTAACAAAATACTTAATATACATACATTGTAATAAGAAAAAGTGATATTGATTTAAAAAACCTCTTTACTAAATAGTTTTTTTCAGTTATTAAATTTAAAAAAAACTCACTTAACTTTGGAAATCTAACTATTGTTGCTAATCAAGAAAATTTCAAGAATTTAAAAAAATGAAAAAATGACTCAAAAAACTAAATTAGGTAAAATAAGCAAGAAAAAGAGAAATATTGTAAGAAAAAGCTATTGACTACTAGATATTAACAATAAAAAAAGAAAAAGAATAAAAAAAGAAAATGGATGAAGTGTTGACTCCAAATGAAAAATTTTTGGAGATTATTAAATTCATTTTTCTCCCTTTCTCAGGCATCTTTAGTATGAGTACATAGGTTGTAAATAACTTTTACAACTGGAATTGGTGTTTGGTGTGTATTTCAAATTGGTTGCTATGGAAGCTTGATGGGCATAAATGGTGCCTCATTTGCATTGCAGCTTGGTGGTAACAAATTGTGAGGGTGTTGGAGTTAAAAGTTGAACATGAATAAATAAATGGAGGAAAAACAGGAAGTCATTGAATTTGGCCTTTTTTTCAGCAAATGGTCCAAATTTGTAGTGTACTATGGTAGTGATCTCAAGCCATACTTGGAGTGCTCTATGGAGCTAACCAATTCTGTTCGCAGCAAAGTACACACAGAGCAAAGGTTTCTTTGGCAGCAGGGCAGTAGTTGTTGGAGTTAGGTCCTTGCTCTTTTTTCCTTTCCTTTTGGCTATTTCTTTTCACCACCAAAGGAGGTAATTCTTCCTCCTTTTCCTTCTTGTCATTATTAGATTTCTCATCACAATGCTGTTGACATTCACCATCCTTCACTTTTTTGAGCTCCTTTTTCATAGTTGGGGTCGCTCTTTGAGTTGGTTGGCTCCACAGAGCACTCCAAGTATGGCTTGAGATCACCGCCATTCCAACAGTGTTGAAACTGAAAAAGGTTTCTCGGCCGAATCGTAGCCCCCTTCTTCACCCCAAAGTAGATGGTAGAGATGATTGGTGGAAGCATGAATCGTTGCTGTATGTTGCCAAATCTTCCCTTTCCTTTTTGATTTCATTTATTGTCTAACCCATACCTTCTCTTCCACCTTGTAGGTTTTTACGCACGATTATGGATTTAATGGGATTTCAATTTTTTAGTAACCTTCATCAGGTTCTCTAATACCTCAGCCCTCATATGAGAGATGATTTTCACCTCCTTTTCAACACTCATACCTTTAGGACGATTCAAAAGACTGCCCCAATGAATTTTTAATGGAATATGCTTTGTTCACTCGAGTAATGCAAGGTATTCTTCATAGCAATAATCTTTCTCAATTCTGATTTTAATTCTGCTCCACTCTGCCCTTTTGCGTGCTTGGTTGGGCGCGTGGTTTCTAGACTTCTTACAGGTTATATAGGCCCACTGCGGTTCGATTCCCGTGGATGGAAGAATTTTCGGAACACTCCCACCGAGCGCAAAAATTTCACAAGTTCCCTCATCCCTGCACCAGGCACTACAAGGGTGGATGGTGACCACCTTGTGCACAAACACACCAAACCGGAATAATAATGAGGGTCGACATCGGAGTCACAAGACACTCCTCACACGGGCGCGATAAACTCCCCCATCAAGACGCTCCGCCTTGAGTTTGATTCCGAGATCTGCAGAATTCGGAGCAGCATTCCCACAAACAACCTACTGTAGGAGCCACATCGAGCTACGCTGCGCAACCAACCACCCTCCAAGCCCTACTCTGCTGGCGCTTCATCTACTCCATTCTTCAAAGCTAACTGCAACAGCTTTGCCCCACGTGCGGCTGCATTCCAATCAGCTCTCACACCCAATTTGATCTGCTTTCGTGCCCAACTGACAGCAGCAAGGCGGATAACTTTGATGTTGTGACGAAGAAAACTTGTAGCTGGCAAAAAGAAGTATTGGGGAGGATACTCACCGAAGCTCTTTGACGGCCACTTCTTGAAGATGAATAAGGACCGGCTCAGCAGGAAGTTATCCGGTGGAGTTGTTGTGGCAGATCAGCACTTCAATTGGGGAAGGAAGCACTTGCAAGACCTGAAATTTTACACCCCGATCAAAAAAGCCACCAAAGCCGAGAAAGAATTTTAAAGATGCCCATATTGACGAAGGCTGAGGAATCGTACAATCACACCATCCATCAAGTGCGAGCACGAGTGGAGACAATCGTTGGCCACTTGAATGTGAAATTCAAAATCCTCACCACTCCCTGGCGCGAGTCTAACAAGCAGCTTGATGCCTTGGTATGGATGGCACTAGCGATCCTTAACACAGAAATCAAATAGTATTCCCCCCCCCGTTTGTGTCCTGTTGCAACAAACAATGAAGGCAGTTTTTCCTGGTAGCGACTCTTTGCGTCAACTTTACTCTCCGCTTGTGGCTCATTGACAACAAAAAATGGTTTGCACTTCTTTCTCCAATTAGCTTTCTTGCTTGTTCGTTGTGGTGCTCAAAGGTCAGCAAACCACTCTGGGTAAGCTCGCTTGCTTTCCCCTTTTGATTGAAGAAAGCGAACTATCTCTTCATATTCAAGAAAGTACATGGGTAGGATGTCGATGTAAGAGGGCAAGAAAAGAAACAAAGGCATTTGTTGACATCAAGGTAATCTACATTCCTTATTTTGTTACCTTTTGGGCAAAAAGTAATCTCCCTGATTACTCTCTCGATTACTTTAGCCAGTGACAAGTGGAAGTCTGGCAGGGATGCATGGTGCTGCAGAATGTTAAAGGTTTTGTGGATGAGATCTGGTTCAGCCTCCGAGATGAATACGCTTACAGTAGCGACCTTAATTTTTTCGTGAGTGCGGATGCCATTTGAGGTCTTATGTCACACAACAGGCAATCACTGTTTTACCCGGAAAGGTGACACAGAATGCGCAATGTGGGTTCAAAATTCGACAGGAGTAAATTCTGGCCAACAAACGGAATGCCCTGGAATCGAACCCGCGACAGGGCCCATTATCGGAGAACACAAATACCACTGAATGACTGTCTAAGGTATGACCTGGCAGTTCAAACCCACCCAATTAAGGTGGCCATCCTTTTGGTGTTCTGGGTTAGGCGTTTGCACTTCTGCGATAGGTTATGGGCCTTAGATCGCGGGTTCGAATTCTGATGCTGGCAGAATTTTCAACCCAATTCCTCTGCAAAGAAAGCGCCAAGAATTTTCCCGAATTCCTCTTCCTTATGTCGCTCCACTACCTCTGGATCCCCGAATGTAAGACCTAAATCGGCTTTTCACTTGCCTGCCCGACTGGTGACCGGTGCATTGTCATTGAGGGGGAGTGCATGAGCCATGACATCTGACCTACAGTCGGGACCCTGTAGACGTCATTCATTGAGGGGGAGTATCGGAGAACACAAATACCACTGAATGACTGTCTAAGGTATGACCTGGCAGTTCAAACCCACCCAATTAAGGTGGCCATCCTTTTGGTGTTCTGGGTTAGGCGTTTGCACTTCTGCGATACCCATAACCTGTAGATGGAGATCAGCGCACACCAACACACAAAAAGTTGATCCAATGGCCCAAGGTCTTAACACAGTTACAGTCCCAGAGTTCCGACATTGGTGAATTGTGGATTGAGTGGGACATAAAACAAAACATGACAGAAGAACATACTCAAAATCTGGTAGTACTCTTCACCATGCAGGAACATGCACCAAACACTAGCAATCCCGCCTCAAACATCTCTTACATCACCGAGGAGCAAGCACTGAAATGTTACCGCCGCCATCATAACTCTGGGCATTTCTCCAGCATGGCCCCAAAAACCCAGCCACTCATAACTGGCCTTCTACTTGTGTCTTTTTGCGCAACCATGCCAGGCCCTCTGTCTCCATGAGACGTGGTGATACAGTTTGCAAAGTAAACCCCTATCTTCTTGTGGGTATGTTGTTAATACCCTCCCAAATATGAATACCACCCGGTTGGGGTTCTGGTTTTGGAGTTGGATAACAATGAACCACTGTTATGGTGGTTTCTGTGACTGATATGATGTTTTTCTTGTCAACAGTTGAGGACGCTACCAGCATGGCAATCCTCCCCTTGCAACGGATAGTGCTTGTGGCTGATGCCTAGAATGCCATCCTTGCCTACAATACCTTGGGTGGGGAGCCCCTGATGACCTATTCGGGAGTGTCCCACCCTTCCTTCATTGTGGTCACCCAGGATGGCACCACGCTTATGTCATCGAAGGAGACATGGGAGCCATCGGGGCGGTGAATCTGAATTCGAGTGCCGTCACAGTGTTTCTGACCCCCAACTCCTGGTCCTACGAAAATGGCGCCCTGATGGGTGTCTTGGGTTTCCCTCTCAGTCTGGTCACCCATGAAGGACTGCTTTACGTGTTGGACACCTCCACTCACATTCTCATCTGGAACCTCACTGATGCGCAGCTTGTTGCAGTGTCCGATCCAACTGGAGGTGATTCCATGATGACAGACGAGTTTCATGGCCACTTGATACTGGTGGGCAACAGCACCACTGGGACTGTGACCCTCAAATTTAATGCCAATGCTGACATTCTGGAAGCCACTTCAACAAGCTCCAGCAGTCCTGCTTCAGGTGTGGTCATTGGTTATTCTTCGGGTTGGACCTCTTTAGGTGATGATTTGAGCACAGCTGGGTGAACTCTGACAACTCCCTGGTGCAAGTCAAATTCATTTAATGATTTGGCTCATTCTAACAGAGTGGCAGGATGATGATCAGGACAAAGTTGGAGCAGAAGGCTGTTGCAAGTGATGTGAGTTTATTTTGAATAAAAAGGAATAAACAAACTGAGTTGGGGATTTATAGTCTCACTAAAGAGACATGGTATCGGAGAACACAAATACCACTGAATAACTGTGTAAGGTTATGACCTGGGAGGTAGCTACCCTTTTGGTGTTCTGGGTTAGGTGTTTGCACTTCTATGATAGGTTATGGGCCTTAGTGCATGAGTTCAAGTTCTGGTGATGGCAGAATTTTGTCCCAATTCCACTACAAAGAAAATGCTTCAACTTTTCTGAATTCTGATTTCATTAAGTTGCTTGATCCCTAAAGTACCCTAAATTTAGTGATTGTAAGACCCAAGAGGCCTTTACTATGCCCAACAATTAGCTGGCATTATTGAGGGTTAGTAGAGTGTTGGAAACATTCAGAAGGGAAGATTGGCCACTGGAAAGGTTGAGGAATCAGAAATGTAGACAACTAAGAGTCTTAATGATTTTGATATCATGATACCCCCTGTCAAAGTCAATAGTAGTAAGTGATTGGAATAATCCCAGCCAATTGACACAGCTTGATGAGTTGAGGGTTGTGAATGGCCTTAGTAAGAAAGTCAGCAACCATGAGTTGTGTTGGGTAGTAAATAAGCACAACTTAATTGCTCTTGACTTGCTCCAGGATGAAGTGTGCCTGCACATCCAAGTGTTTGGTCCTGAAATGGAACACAGGGTTCCTTGAGAGTGCAATGCAACCTTGATTGTCTTTGTAGATAATGGTGGCACTCTCTTAAGCATGGCCAAGGTCAGAAAGAAGGCCTTTAAGCCAGAGTGCTTCCTTGGCACCCTGAGTAGTGGCAATGTACTTGGCCTCAGTTGAAGATAAAGTAATAGTGTCCTGCTTCTTGGACATTCATGAGATTGGGCCCCTTTCAGCATAAAAAGGTAGCTTGATGTAGATTTCCTATTAGTAGCATCTTTTGCCCAGTCAGCATTGCTGTAATCCTTAAGTGTGAGCTTGGATTGCCCATTAGGGTTGAACACAAGTCCATAGTGGAGGGTGCCTTGCAGATAGTAGAGAATCCTCTTGATAGCATCCAAGTGAGGGGTGTTAAATGCTTGAAAATGCTTGAAAACTATACTGGTGGCAAATACAATGTCAAGTTGGGTGCCAGAAGCTACATAGATCAGCTTTCTAACTACTTGCCTGTAGGGAATACTAAGTGCTGATACTGGAGTTGCTGGTAGTTGTGGCAGTAAGCTCTTGAGCTCAATTAAAGTGGAGATGGCCTTGCCATTAGACATGTTGACTGGATACTCCTCAAATAGCCTGATTGCTTGAAAGTGATGGTGTGCTGCTATTGATCTCTGATAATTTTAATATTGAGAAGTGAAGTGGCCTCACCTAAGTTTTTTATCCTAAATTATTAGTAAAGCATTTGCTTGATAGAATTGAGCAGAAAGAGTGATGTAGCAATGAAAAAGTCATCATACAAGATGATGCCTTGCCCATTGGAGAGAAGTAAATGTAAATGCAAAGATCTGAGTTTACCTTGCTGAACACTTTCTTCTTCAAGAATGAGTCAATAGTTTTGTACCAAACTCTGAGTGCCTGCTTCTGTCCATATAAGCTTTTGTTAAAGCAGCAAATATGGTTAGAATAGTTGAAGTTGATGAATCCTTGGGGCTTAAGTGATGTAAATCTCTTTTTTGAGCTCACATCCATGAAGTGGAGTTCCAAGTCTTCAATAACTGTGGGGCAAGGTTTCTAATTCAGAGAATAACCTTTTATTCCATGAAACATTCCTGTTTTAAATTGTTTGAACATTTCTATTTTCATGGAATAAATGACTGTTCTTCAGACTGGAAACAGCCTCCATAATGGCAATGACAACTTAAAGGCTAGTATACTTACTAAAAAGTGCAAAGGTCTCATCATAATTGATGCTCTCTTGTTGAGTGAAGTCCTTGGCAACATATCTTGCTTGTTTTGTTTGGTGGCAGAGAAACTAAGTCCCAAGTGTTGTTCTTGTCATGGAAGTTGATCTCACTATTCATGGCTTCGATTCAGTGGTCATGAGGTGAGTTGATTGCCTGTTTGTAAGTGAGAGGTTTTGCTGGAAGTACTGAAGGTGTAATACTGATCAGGTGTGTTGCTGCTGGGTGACCAAATGAGGAGTTAAGGCTGATGTTGTAAAAGTGAGAAATCATCAGATATCATGTAATTCTTTGGTATGTGCCCTCTGGGTGATTGTCTAACATCAGAAGATGGCTGTGGAGCCACCTTGAGTGTTGCCTTTCTGAAAGCAGAAGATTTGTGAGTAACCTTGGATGAGATGACTCTTTTTGCTGCCCAGAAAGGCCTTGCTGGCTATTGCGGGGTTTTGATGCCCCAGGTGTGTTCTTGGATCCTAGGTGGAGTGGAGTCCTTAGAAGATGGCACTAGCCCTATGGTAGAGTCAACATTGGCTAATGGCCCAATTAATTGAGAGTAATAAACTAGTGAGGTATTGACTGGAAGTTGGACCTCCAGTGATGGATTCAGTTGCTCCTAAGTCCAAGGAAGAGTAAGAATCTTGTTGGCATCTTTTTTTGGGTCATTGGAAATTTCCACTGTAATTGATGATGAGGGGGTAGTAGCTGGGAGATTATCTTCCCAGTCTAAGTTAGTAAAGTCCTCGACCTTTGGCATGCTGGTAGATGATTGGATGCCAGAAAGCTGGATGTAAGGCAGTGTTGTTGGCACTGTCTCTTTAACTTGAAGTTGAGCAATATCTTGCTGTTACTATGGAGAGTCCTCTTGTAGCTCATCAAACAAGACATTCCTGTTAATGATGACCTTCTTGGTGGAGATGTTGAAGAGCCTGTGGCCTGGAGAATTGATGCTAGACCAAAGTAGATGCATGGAATCAACTTGGAGTCTAGTTTTTTGTGTGAGGTACATTGATCAAGGGAGTAGGCATGGTAGCCAAACACCCTGTCATACACTTTATATGACTCCTCCATCTTTCCTCTTCCTCTTGTTCATGCTATATGTGGTTTTCCTCCTCTCCCAATCTCCTATCAATTCCTTTCTTTCATGTCATCTCCATCTCTTCCTTTGACCACCACCTCGCATCAGCCAGTTTCTTAAACCCTACAAATTGGCATCGATATTGTATTTTGTCATCATCCAATTTGAATTCCTGCCTGATTTTGCTGATATTGTAGTCTCCATCCTTTTCCTCCTTCATCCATTGCGGCTTCTGCACCTCCCCATCTCTGATTGCTTGCATGTATTTTGTACGTCCCTCCCTATTCTGCACTGATTATTTTTCATTTTATTCTTCCTCTATTTTTCTCTTCTGACAAAAAAGTTTAATTATCTCATCCCACCAGCTGACTGGCCATCTGGCTCTCCTGATCTGAATCCAATTGAGAACCTGGGCAATTGTGGAGAACAGGGCCAAACTCTATTAATGTTACTCTCTTGAGGAATTACAGGCTGTGGTTTTGAAGGAGTGGGAGATCATACCCCTTCAAGAATGCCAAAATCTTATTGATAGAATTCCTACTTGCCTTTAGCAGTGTTTGGAAAGAGAAGGGTGGTGGACTGATTACTAAAAGACAAGGAAGGTGTACATACTATAAATACAATACTCGTGAAAGACTTTGCCCCGTTTAATTCCTTCCAACAAGTCTCAAAATTTTTTTGACACCTTCGTAAGCCAGACTGTGGCGTGAACTGCCAAGCTGTCATAAAGAAGCGTAATTGTGAGGATCTTATCCTTGTCTGTGCCTGTGCGGCTTGTATTGCCTGATCATAATCGCTGAGAGGGGTGAAGAATCTTTCATATATATATATATATATATATATATATATATATATAAATATTGGTACCATGCTGTCGGAGCAATTTCATACCAGCTTGGCTGGCTAAGATGATGCGCACGACTGGATAAGCAGAGTTCTCCTACAAGAAGCCTGTTGGGCCATGCATCAGGTTGATGCTTTGAATTGCATCCGAGGTAAGAAAGTGGCGACGATTTTGGTAGACTCGCTTGTGGTGGAGCTGCGTGTGGGTGGGGGTATTGGCTGAAGTGCTTTCCTCTCCTTGCTCTCGTAGCTCTCTGGTGATCTGCTTGTGAGCACGGCTTGCAGGAATGATCTTGCAGAGTTCTTGTGCGAGATCTCAGTAGAAGGATCATGATTGTGCTCGCCCTTAACGGTGTGGATCAAAATCTGTCGGCTGGAAGAGAAGGTCCTTGTCTTCTGTAATCGCACAGGGCAGTTTGTTTTTCGTTTGCTAGTGCAAGCGAGGTGTACACGCGCTCACCATCCTTCACTTTTGTCCATCCTCCTCTTTCTGTGCACCATTTGTACCCTTCGTGTTCTTGGTCAGATGAGGATGTGATCATGTCCCGAACAAATATAATAATAATTTTTTGTTTTGAACAAATTTTTAACCCCTGCCCTCAATACAAAATCGAAGAAAACGTTTTGTTCCGTTTAATTTCGGCGCGGGTTTAGCGACCATGGAAGAGCGAGAGAAGGGGGCAGAGAAACCAAAGCGTACTGCCGAAGAACAGGAGGCTTTAAAAAAGTCGCGCAAGCAGAGGCGAATCCAGCGCAAGGCTGAAGAAGCTGCAGCACAGGACAAAGAGAAACAGCAGGCACAGTGACGGACCTTCAATTCAACAAAGCGTTTGTTCCGCTCCGCTTGATCATAGAAAATGTATTCGGTGTGCTGAAGATTCATTGGGCTATTCTCCATGAAATCTTTCGACATAATGAGGATAAGCATAACAAAGTATGGTATGTACTTACCGCACTTCATAATGAAGATCTTTGCTCCGGTGTGTTGGTGTTGCGGGATGAGCTATTTTGGGAGAAATGGGAAAAGAAAAGAAAGAAACTAAATATGTAATGTCCTTTGGTAGAAATAAATCTACAATTGATGGTCGTCACCATACTGGAGAAGAACCTCTTTCCTCAAAGAACCGGACAAAGTTCAATTTGGATTAGCGGGATGCGCTCATCCAACTCCCGATTAGGAAGATTTGGGCATGGTAAGAGATGATCTTACAAAGCAAAAAAGCGATGAGCTTAATATGCAGGGGTAACACTTTTGTATTACAAATAGGGTGGTCTGGCCCCGAGTATGAGGAGAGCTCCGGTACCAATTAACCTCTTCTCTCCACAGGGGAAGCCGGTTAGACTTCGGAGGCATTAGGTAATCCCACTACCACAAAACCTTGGTTTATCCTCAGTTTATGGGTAGACTGCCTCATTGGAACACAAGACCATTGTGAGCCAAGGCCATTACATCGGGTGAGGAAGCAGAGGGCGAAAAAAAGATTTCCTCGAAGTTTTTAAAGGCATTTTTGAAGGGAAAATCGGAACGAAAGCGAACAAATGGGAAGAAAACGTTTTCTTCGATTTTGTAATACGGGCACCCGCCTCTTGTTGCGGTTTCAGATTAGGGCCGATCATATTACAAAGAAAATAAAGGGAGGCTGTAGAGAAAGTTGCAGGCAAGCGCAGAATGGATTATTGGTGTCCCGAATAAATAATGGTGATTTACAGGTTTACAAGAAGCGACGTAACAGGTGTAACGGTCCTGGTATGGCGGTTTCATAATCGTGGAAATACATCATCAAAATTATGACGAAGGTCGCGCCCACCATCACCCAAGGAGAGAGCAACCACCCTGCAAGTGGAGGAATAACGTAAAAGCAGCGCACTCCGAGATGGAAATATATCGTGTAGTGATCTAGTAACCTCGTAGTTAAGGTCGTCACTCGGGAATGCAGCAGCCGCTTGCGTTTTACTCGTAGCAGTTTCCTCGCTTTCCTCTTCTTTTCGTGTTCTGACTGCACTTTCCTCAGCATCTTTTTCATTCTTCTATTTTTGAAGTTCTGATCTGGCTTCATCTCGGATTCTTCACTCGAAGCTGCAGAAGAATCATGTTCGTCTGTTTCATATTCTGAATCTTCTTCCGCTTGGTCAGATTTGGACTCTCGTTCTTCCTGTTCGTTCTCTTTTTCTTCACTAGCCTCTTGCTGCTTTTGCATTTTCTTATCATCCACTTGCCTTTTTGCCCAACACAAAAGATTAATCTTATTTCCTTTTGAGAGGGGGATTTACAACTGCGTGGTCGCAATTCTTACCCTGCTAATGCGGAATGTGCTTTCGCTTCAAGGCTGGCCATTTCGTCGAGTTCCTCGGGACGGATGGTGCTGAGGATGGAAGCGTGATTGAGAGCGCGTATGCTCCATGCAAAAAACAAAAAGGCAACCAGAAACGCAACCCCAAGACACGTGACCTTGATGCATTGCATCGATGTGCTATCGCAGCTGTGCAAGAATATCACGTTCACCAACGCGGAAGAAGCGAGCACGGATGCAGTGGCTAATAGTGTGGCCGACATGGCAAGGTTGCGGAGCGTCTGAACTGCGGCAACCTCCATTCCTTTCGTGCTGTGCATCTTCTGGACCCACTTACGCCGGAATTCGAGATTGATACGTAACGTAGACATCGCTGGCCGGAACAACACAATGCACCAAAAGTACCTGCATGCGCGAGATTCGAAAATTTAACACTTGAGCACATATCCTTTCCCTCTCTGAACGTACACATGATACACAATAAATACACCACAAGAAACGGATACAGCAACAACGTCCTGTATTAGAGCAGGCCCCATGTGGCCGTCTGTCTTTTTTTTTTTTAATTTTAAAGAAGTGCTTAGCAACGAAGGTAAGTGGGCATCGGAATACCATAACGCCATGGTAATTTAAATTCCGGAGAGCAAAACGCACACAAGGCCGCCGAGACGAGGGTTTGATCGTTTGGTCAGTTATGATAGAATAAATGTTCCGTGGTATGGGTTACCTACCCATACCATGGGAGTCTTGGGAATTCTATGTGGTATTGTAAATGACGCCGGAGTTGTGAAGCCGTCCCAATAACAATCATAGCCTCTTTCAGTGTACCTTGTTTCCTCTCACTTCCTCGAACCACCAGCATGCACCGAAAATGATTGAGCGAATGTTCGACGTTCACCAAGTACGATGCTGTGCCTAAGTGTATCCCCTATTCTTTCCGTCTCACTAAGAGACAGAAACCGTTGCGGACACTCATAAGATGCGTAAATTTGTTCTTTTCTTTGAGGAAACAAGGGTTGGTTTATTTGGAAACGACAGTAAAGAGAGAGGAACAACGTTATGACAAGTATTTCAGCATGCTCCGCACCAAAAGCAATCGCAAATAGTCGAACAAGCTTTTTTTCCACGAGCGCATGTGGTTCTGTTTGGTTTGTAGGGTTGTGCTATTGGAATGCCAAATGTCGCGCAAAATGGCTGGCAGATCCTCTTTCCAATCCTTAACCCAGTAAACGGGCGCTTGCGTGATCTTCAGCCATGTGTTGATGTCCTCTTGCAGACACCCAAACCGGCTGCCATAAGCAGGATGGAGGCCTCCGTCCAATGTATAATTCTCCACGACAGGAATACTGTCTGTCAGTATAGCCTCCCAGATACGGAAGGATTCGGGATTGCTGCCAGCGGGGCACAACGTGAGCACGGAGGAGCGGAGGGTCTTTACGTAAGGGGTTTGGTAGGAGCGCTTCGCCAGGGAAGCGGAAAAGCGAAAGTTGTTCAAGTAAGAAGATATCGCAGAGGTGAGAGATGGTTGATAATTGGGAGAAAAGAGAGGAGTGAAGAAAGAGATCAACATGCCCAAAATAGTGTGAGTGGAAGGGTGTGAGGAATCCATCTGCTGTAGAACGCATTGAACCTCGTTGCGTAGCAAACCCGTCGATTCTGCATCCGCAGCTTTCGATAAGGCACTACACTCCTTCTCTGCTATCATCAGCGCCTGACGGCGCGAAGGTTTCCTGATGGTGAAGGTGACCATCAAGTTCATCAGAATGGTTCGATCTGCCATGGATGGGTTGTAGCGTGCTTTCAGTTGAGTTGGAAAGTTGCCTTCCTCTCCTGCTGTGCCGAGCGGCCAAAGGAAAGCTCGTTCGTTGTCTACAATTCCGCAGCTGCCGTATGTGATGAACATGAACTGAAGAGCCGGATGAATGTCGGCCAAGGTCTTCGGACCCTGGCAGTCCTCATTCCCTACAGTGATGAGACCTAGTTTTATGTCCTTTTCCTTCATCATTGCGTTGAGGATCTCCCGAACCTGAGGACTCAGGTCACCCACAACAATCACGCTATCGTACGATGACAAGTCCTCCTCATTAACGGGCCACGAGAGCAGATGGAGCGAAATATCATAAGCTTGCAAGTAGAGACACGTCCCAAAACTCGACTGCTTGTTTTCGTCCTCCTCTTCCTTTTTCGGTTCCCCCGAACAGGGGCAAGGGGATGTTTCAGGTGGCAGGATTGAATTCCACAAAAATGCCAAAAGTCCTCGCCGAGAAGATGGATTATGCACTACTGCTATGCGCTGTGTTGCATTTAATGCGCAAAGTTCATCACTTCGAACAAGATGCTCCTTCTTTGGCCCGAGCAACTCCTGTATTTCCTGACCCACATCCTCGACTGAGGGTAGAGCACGTTTGTCCTTTGCGGAGCACAGCCCGCTCCAGTTGACCGGGCTATCATTGGGAAATCTCCTCACAGCAAAGTTCTCACTATTATACCACTCGTAGTCGTCCGGGGGCATGAATGAGCCTGTTTGGTAGTACGGGATGTAGAACGCGTTGAGCACCAAGCTTGTAAGAAAGACATGACACAGACAGCATAAGAAGACTGTTACGGCGGTCCTCTTTCTTGGACGGCAACCCATTTAGTATGGCCTCTCAGAGTAAAGTGAAAGGACAGAGCAGCTCAGCAACATTTCCAGTAGCAACAACTAGTTCACAAGTAATGTCCGGAAAAAATTTCTGTTATTTGCTGTTTCGGGTTAAAGGCACAATTCTTGGAATTGCCGCCGAGAGACCGCGAGCAAGCCTGATAAATCGTTTTGCCCCGCCTTCGAAGTGAAAGGATGAAGCTCTACGATTGGAAGAAAACGGGTTTTATTCTTCCTTCTTCAGCGCATTTCCCCCAATTAATCAAATAAGGTTAGAAACTCGATCGCTGAAGCTTCAACCTCCGGTGCAATATAGCCACCCTCCCTCAGCTTTTCCCCATCTTTTTCTCTGTGCAACAAGGGATCCCATCCCCCTCTCTGTTGGGAAGGAGTCACCGCTAAAAGGAGAGTGGAATTCTTCGCTGGAAAAAGGAAAGGAAGTACGGCCAATGACCTTCCAAAAATTAATCCATGGAATAACACGTTCATCAACGATTCGCACTTCCGGAAAGCATGCAAGCAACCTCTGGCCAATACTGGGCATCTTCCGTTTCATCTTTGCTCACTTAGAGGGCCATGTGGTCGTCACTGCGCAAGGTAAGCCCCTCCATTTGATCTTTTTTTTTTTTTTTTTTTTGTCATCACAACAAAACAAAACAATAAGATTTGTCTGGCGATCAGAAAAAGGTGGGCGTTGATCCTGTTGGTTCTGCTTGTGGGAATCATCCCTGTTATTCTACAAGGAGGCTTTCTAATGATGCAGACTGGATCTCCTTTCTTGATGGATTATAATTGGTACAGGCTCGACGCTGCCGGCTATCGCGAGCACCATTGTTCGTTGCCTCAATCCTTCAACTCTACGCAACAAAGCTGTCGCTACGCAGATATGCCTCCATTACAATGGCTAGACGAAGACGATAACTCCATACGCAATCTTAATGCCAGCCGAAAAGTGAGAGTACACATCACCCTTAAGGGAGGCGGGAACTGCAACATCCTCAACCCTTGTTCTTCCTCTTTTTCATATGAAACAGAGGGCTCACACCTGCGCCTCCCAGCCAGCGATGCATCACTCTTTCCTTATTTGTGGGATGTAATTTTGCGTGACGGTGTGTTTGTGCAGGATGAGCCCTTCCATCGCTATTTTCCGGAAGCAAACATCGATTTCATCGTCTCTCCCGATTGGAGGAGGCTAACAACCAACACCACCTCATCAGCACTTAATGTCATCGTCATCGGAGATGGTGTCGATTCAGTCGCTAAGTTCAGCCTATTTCAACTCCGTCGACCTGCAGCGATGATCGGATTGGCGGGAGAAACGTGCAATACTCCGATGAAGGAATTGATCAGACCGGATAACATACCCTTCGGATTCATCACCTATGGAGACTGTTCGATCGTCGACGATCAGCGCTACCACTTGTGGCCGCTTGGACCAAAGATCGCAGGAGGATTCCCTGCTCACGTAGACCCTCGCACCAATCCACCAATGAACGAGAGAAGGTAAATTGAAGTTATCTGAATATTTTGTTTTGCTAATTCTCATTGTCCTTTGCGTAGGTATTTGCTGAATTTGATGACGAGTTTCACACGAAGAAAGCCAACCCGCATGCAAGCATGGTTGACAGTCCGCAAGCCCTGCCAGAGAGAGTGGGGACCATGTTATATGAGCCAGACCAACATTCTGCATGATGTCATCTCCGAAGTAATTGGCTCGCAGATTGCCAATTCTCTTCTGGGCAATAACACAAACTCGGACTACATCGCGGTCCTCAAGCAAAGCAAGCTCACCCTCTGCCCAAGTGGACATAACCCTGAGCAATACCGCATATGGGAGGCCATGGCATCAGGATCTATCCCGGTGGTCGAACTCCCTACAACCCTCAAGCCTGGCACCTTCTGCCATCCTGCCGCTCCCAATGATTGGAACTGCCTACCCGAGTATTATTCCCTCCTATTCCCTCCCATATTGGTTCATTTCTGATAATTAATAAATTCGTTGAAGACAATTTCACAGGCATCTGAGGGACCTTCGAGCGCCTGTATTTGTTGTAGGAGATTGGGCGAGAGATCTGCCATCGATAATGTCATCCATCACTGATGAAACTCTGCAGAAGAGACAGGAGGAGCTCAAGGTATGGTACTCTCGATTTGTGAGGCATTTGAGGCTGCTGTTGTTCAAGATGATACGCACTCACTTTATACCCGAACAAGTATGAATTGAGTCCCTCCTTCCCCGTTTCTAAGAATTTTCTACTGATCCTCCGCTCTTGTGCACACAGTCGGTCCTGCGTACCACTCAACATTTCTACTCGTACAATCGATTTCATAAGAAATGCGGCAGCTTTTGTACCACGACCTTTTTATTCATTGTCCCTTTTAATATTTGTTCCTTTTTTAATAGATGTCCTTTATATTCAAAGAGGACAGTGATTCCGGGGGTGTTCTCTTTTATTTACCTTAGAGATTTCGTCATCAATCTCCACTTCAAGTGAAAAAAGAAGAACAACTTTTGTACTGACCATAGTTTTTCCTGGCAGGATGGAGGTAAAGTGGCCACAACTCTGTTACTAGTTGTTTTGTGTAGGTTAGAACACATTTGGGGAGGTTTGTACACATGGTTCTACTAAGTGGCCATGTTTTTGGTGATAGGGAGTAAAGTTTTGTGCTAACTCAAGAAAAAGTGTAATAACACAAGGTGTATCAGTCACTAATATGAAAAATTTGTATTCATTTCAAAGAAATATAAATAAAAGGTAAAAACTTACATATTTTTTTACTTTCCACTCAAAAACACTCAATATCATAGCAAGTTTAAGGTAAAAAACAAAAAAGCTAAATGAAAACCATTGATATAAGTTAGTAGCAATAAAGAATATCCTTTTTGAAGTCACTTATTCTCTTTTACCTGTGAAAAAAGCCCCTTTTATATAAAGTAAGTCAACTTATTTACTTAAAACTGATATAATATAATAATTTGATTCTTATAATGATTTTTTTATTCTCTATATAAGTGTAGTTGTTTTTATATTCCTAAAGTTAAAAAGGCTCAAACTAGTAAGCTTTCATTTTTTGAGCAATTAACTTTGATTTTTCAAGAATGTGCAAAAGAAATAAAAAAATCTCAAAAGATATTATTAAGAGTACTTCATAAATATTATAAAACACTTAGTATGTTATAATTAAATTACTTACTCACTTTCACTTTGGGAAAATCCACAAACTTTGTACTAATACTAAATACTAAATACTAAATACTAAATACTAACAAAATAGAAACAACTAAAAATATATTACATAAAATGACATCTAATTTGTGAGTATTTTAAATTTAAATATAATTAGATAAATAAAAAAGAGTGTAACTTTATTTAATAAAAATAAAGATTTATTATAAATTTTTATAAAAATAATCATAAGTAATTCAAAAATCCATGACAATCCTTGAAAGCTCATAAAATGAAAATAGTAGTTCTCAATTATTTTTCATTGTGATATCATGTATTGGTTCATTTTAACTTAACTAGTGGGATTGTAAGGGCAGTTTGTTTTGGGCATTAGAGCAGAGGAGGTTGCTCAAAGAGCAATAGAGAACCCCATATGTGTACTCATAATTGATTGTTAATGACTAATAAGGAATTCTCTCACTCAAACAAAAAAGTTTATTATTTTCGCAACTCACAAAGACACAAAGAGGCTGCTGATCCCGATACCCTCAAATGTGCAACGCCGCGTGATGAATACTATTAGGCAATTTCATAAATGATGCAATAAAGTTTTTATGGGTTGACCAGAAATTTGGTGGCAAACTCGGTCCTCTTGAATGTCAGGTGCAATACGTTACATTCACAATTCGTACAGCACCTTCAACTCCTGCTCGAGTGTCGTCTGCTTGCTCTTACGCCTACTTACAAAAATGAGAAGCGACACCCCTCCGCACACAAAGCACAATAGCAACCCTGCACACAAAGTCCCCGATATTCCCCACAGAAGCTCCTCTCCCATATCCCATCCCATTTCAGGTGGGTCAGGATATATTTCAATCGACCCGAATGGGCCATGATTGCTCTGCACCAACATCATCGAATCCGAAACTTCCCCAGTTAGTGCGAGAACTTGCTGCCATTCCAGATGGGTGTCATTGTGAACCATCATTCTTGAGTAGCTATACGTTCCAGGAAACCACATCCTGTATGCGCTCCAGGGACCTTCAACAGAGAAATGTGAGCGAAGAGTAGTTTGAGCATATTGTGGGTAGTTGTTACCATGTGGATGATCGACCATATTGAGACACCATCCCATTTGCTCATTACAACCTGCCGCCCCAGTGATGATGTGGACACTGCTCTTTGGATTGTTATAATCGAACGCGGTTGGTCGACCGCGATACAGGGGCCACATGCGTTCGTAGGAATGCATATGCGCCTCAATGACCAGATCGACTCCATACTGATGAAAGAGTTCCTCGAATTCTTGTTGCATTGCATTGCCATCGACACACTCATCATCCCAGTTAGAACAATACTGCGGTTTATGGCCGAAGGCGATAATCCAAGGCCGCTCTCTCCTAAACTCGGAAATGAATTGAATTAGCCAAAGAAGAGAAAAGACCTGAAAATATTCTTACCTATTTGCGTTCGCCTGAATAAGATCGTTTTTCAGCCACACCATTTGACTAGCGTTGGAACCATGCTGGGTGGAATAGGAGACAAAGTGGATATTCGAAATATCCCAAGAGTACCACATTGTGTCTTGTAAAGGATCACCAGTGATGTTGGTATTGGGCATGGTAAACCGGTACCTAGAATGTGAAAACCTAAGCTAATTTGCGAATGAGATAAAGAAAGAATAGATACCGATAGTGCGCGTACGTTCCATGCTCTATTTCATGATTTCCTACACAAGTCATGTAGGGCACTCTGGCAGCAATCGGTTCAATCCTTCTCATAAAGAGATCCCCAATCTTTCGCCAATGTAAACACGTGTACAATTCTTTAACAAAGTTCGTACCCTGCCTCCATCTTCTTGAAGGTCGTAAGCAAAATCTCCGGCATGAATGATGGCGTCGATATCGCCGCGAGATACTTCGTCTTTTAAGTAGGGCAAAATTGGAGCGCCACCCCGAAGTCCCATGTCGCCATAGACAAGAAACTTGGTTTCCCATTGGTTTCCCTTCTTGGCTGTCCGGAAAGAGTATTCCGGACTTAACGAATTTCCGGTGCGCACACGATACCAATAGCCGGAGCCTTCTTCTAATCCCTAACGTCCCAGCAAAAATTATGATTTGATTTGATTCTAAAAAAGGGAAATGTTGATTAATTACCGTTAATCGGGCTCTGTGGACCCATTGCGCCCCGTTGGGATTATTGATTGTGAAAGATACGTCAGTAGCTGCCATGATGATTGATGTCTGGCGCGAAGAAGAAGCCTCTGCTGTTGGGTTCTTGTCCTCGCCTGCAACCACTTTGCCATAGATCACTATTGATTGTGTGCTACCCGAGGAGTCTCCTTCCTCCTTGTTGGCATAGGTAGACCACGAGATCAACATCTTTGACGGCGAGGAACCGTAGGCGATATGGATTTGTTGCGGTGTAGTTGCAGGAATTGCAGAGTCGTTTTGGTCAAACTCCTCAAGAGATCCCCGTAGCATGTTTGCTCCCACACTCCAGCCGACTGCAAGCAACACCAGCATCACAACCCCCAACAAAAACATTACCAACACGATGAATCCTAATACCCTCTTTGCCATCTTCAAGTCGTTGCGTGTGGTAGGTAGCTGTATTGTCGCCCGCAACTGCAAGAAAAAATAATTGACGAAAAGGAAGGAAAAACCTTTACATTGTTGTGTAATTCCTTTTTACCTTTACGCGGTGAATGGATGACTGAGGAAGAAAAAAGTAGCAGGTAGCAAGAGATCAAGGTCTATCTTTTCCTTTGCCCGCAGTGTGTACTTCGGAGGTAATTCCGTGCGACGGGCACGGTTTCCTTCTCCCAGCACCCCAGGAGTTCCCCATGCTGAATTAACTCCGAATTCCTCTAAACTAGGCTCCACGTTGTACAATTCTCGGCTTCGCACTCGGATAGCCTAACCGTTCCTACTCCTAATTCAATTCCCTCCATCCGAGACGGTTTACTTTCGATTCGCAAAGGACCACAGTCGACACACACGAATTCAAGGTCTCTTGTGTTGCTACATCAACCTGGGTTCAGCCAAGTACGCCAGATAACGGCTAGTCAACTTCTTCACATCGACTACTTGATCTGCAATTGGGGTAGACAGGATGTTGTGATCTTCGAGGGGATCCTTGTGTAGATCATAGAGAGCCGAAGGGATGTTGTTGGCATTGAAGATCAACTTGTAGCGCCCTTTGATCATCACCGCACCCTGCTTATCCTGAGGACTCAACGTGCAGAGCCCCCAAAGAGGGTGTCCTCGTGAGGTCGTTGAGGTAGCTCAGGTGGTCCCTCGTTGTCCTTCTGTAGTAAGTCGGCTAGGATGCTAATCCCGTCGAGGAAGGTCCTTAGGCACTTGAAGGCCGACGAGTTCAAGAACGTAGGAAGCAAATCAACGGTCACACCTATGTGCAAAAAAACGCATTACGCATGAAAGAAACAGGGAAGGCATGGCAACAAAGGGTGCCGGCAACTCCCATCATCGGTGGGATGCCAGCCGCGATTCCAATCCATCAAATGGAGCCTGTTCTAATGCTTCGTGGTGGTGCAGCAAAAGTTGCAGGCTTTCTTGGATAAACTTGAAGAGGAAAAGCGGAGTGTGACAGACTTGGACCTTGACGATCCTTCCCCATCCAATTGGGAGAGGGCCGAGAGCCCTCGTTAACCCCTGAACAGTTGCTGGTTCTCTGCAAAAGTCTGCGAGGGAGCAACGTGCAGAAGCTTAAGTTCCTGTATTGCATGTTAGGGGATGAAGGACTGGAAGTCTTGATCGCCAACTTTGCAAGTGACAGGGACAGCAAGTTGGAATGGCTGGACCTCTATTGCAACAATCTCACCTCCAAGGGGACACAAATGCTCACACATGCTCTCAGGGAGCCTCGGTGCATGCCAGCCCTATCGAAAATCTTTCTCTGTGAGGCAACTAAAGGGGGTCATCATGGAAGCGCTGATCGATCTCTATAGGGTGTGTCTTGCCCGCCCTGCTAGCCTTCCCACAGTCATGTTCGAACTTGATAGCCTCGCGCCACCAAAGAATGCTTTCCCAAAGAAACTCCATCGCCTTCAAAAGGAGCGTCTCCAGCAACAGGTTCATGTGTCAAACCCCGAACAAATTTTGTTGTTTCTGTGTGTAATGTGGTTAGGGGGACAACAGGAAGACAGCACCACTAGTAGCTTTCTCTCACAGTTGATTTTAACTGTCAGAAAGTGATGTAGATAATAAGTGAGTATGAGTACACATCAAATAAACAAATCTAGGAGCTACATACCAGGACGACTGGTATGGAGATGCCTCAGCGCATGATTCAGTGGTTCACAGAGAGTTCTGGTGCACTTGAGGGCAGGAGAGCGGCTGCTTGTACTCCTTGCGGCTTGTTTTCTTGTCCGTGAAGTCCTTGCTTGCCAGTGAAGGCCGACACGCAAAGAAATTGGAAGCATCAGTCCTGATTCCAAATGGCTTGGAGAAGTCGGGGAGTTGGAGAACTGGACTACTCCCACTGCTGAGACTTGGTGGTAAACGCTGTCTTTTCTTTGTCCCTTTCGGCCAAAGGAATTTGCCAATATCAACTCGTGAAATCGAATGTGGACATGTATTTGGCTTTTCCTAAGGCATCAAACGCATCATCCACCTTGGAATTGGATATTGTTCCTTAACAGTGACTGAATTGATCTTTCGATAATCAATCACTGTTCTCCAGGTTCCATCCTTCTTCTGTACCACCAAGATAAGAGAGTTTCTCGTCGTTGGGTGCGGAGTAGCTCACGCTCTTCCCGGGAGTGTAACACAGCAGGGGCCCAATCATTCGATGATGATCGCCTCTCTTCATAGTCTTGTGTTGTAGGTAGTCCCGAAGGTGTTGTAGTTGTTGGTGGTGGTAGTGCAAAAACAAGGGAGGAAAGACCGAAAAATCTTTTCTTCGTACTCATTTCAATGAACCAGAATTCTACCTGGAATGAAAGTGTTCATTCCGCATTGTAATAATTGCACCCCACAACTCTCATTATTTTTCCCAACAACAGAAACAAATGTTCACCTCTGTCTACCTTAGCGTCTTGTAGGTATTCTGTTCTCATCTCTCCGCCGCTAAGGGGGATGCTTGCAACTTTACGGTCTCCTTTGCTTATAATAGCTTAAACACCGTTACCGTTGCTCCCTACGCCGCGGTACAGAACTGCTTCTCCGCCATTCCCTTCTCGGCAACATACAGAGATCGAACGTTGAGTGTGTTGAATCAACTCTTTACCTTGTATTCCTTCACCGACATTGCTGCGAACTCCGGTGCGCCCTGGAATCTTCAAGTCAACGTCTGGTCGGAATTGTATCAACCAGACAGTCTACTCGAGTGAATATGCCATGGTTGGCGATATTCAACAAACTTTATGACGCCCACACGCTCTGTGCCGCTCCGACGCCCTAAGCTGGATGGAACCTCATTCGGCCCTTTGATCTTGAGACGTCGTTGAGGTTGGCTACCCCTTACTTATTACCTAGCTACCAATCCCCAATAAACGTTCTTCCAACGCAAGTAATGGCAGCCTGGTGTTCACTGTGGATTCGGAATCTACCACTTTCAACCAGACCTTCACCTATCTGTATGAGCTCGCCTTTGGTTCGCAGCCAACATTTCCACCTTCATCTGGAAGACTGTCACGCAAATCAACGGCATGCCCACCTTAAACTACCTCCAACTGATTGCTGATTCGCAAAGGACCTACAAGAGTGCAGGAGTGCGATTGAATGCCATTCTCAAAGGGAATTTCGTGCATGCCAGCGCCAACACCGCTCCCCTTAGCAACGGTTTCGAGACATACACCTTCTCTGATGGTACCACTGCGAACTTCTCCGGAGGACTCCCGGTGGTGTTCAACAACATTCCGTTCTTCGACATTGCCACTCTGCAGAGCTTGCTTGTTCCGGCTCCTTCAAGGCGAGAAGAGGAAGGCTCCGCCAACTACAAGATGAAGCTCGCCGTCAGGAAGATGTCTCCTTACGAAGAGTTTCGGAGGAAGCAGGAATTGGAGGAAAGAGTTTCAACCTCGTCTTTGAAGAAATTGTACATTTCCCAGCAGAACTCCGTTACTGCAGGCTCCATCGTCCTGAACGGGGTTGAATACGTGGTGCTGCAGATCACAACCTTCAGTCCCTCAGATGCAACCACCCAAAACACCACACTGTTCAACGCCTGGATCCTCTCCTTCCAATCTGCCGTCAAGGCGGCAGTTGACTGCGGCCAGTCGCAGGAGATCAACAATCTCATCATCGACATCACAGGCAATGGCGGGGGCGCTGTGTGCCTTTCTGTTGCAACGCGAATTGCATTGTTTCCTGGCTACGCTGCCAATAATGGCTTGGCCTCCAGTCCGTCGGACTATAGGCTTACAAACAGCAACTACGCTCCTGTGCCCTATCTCCTCAACAACGGCCAGCAAGTGCCCCAGTGCAGCACCACCCCATTCACCGATTTCAGCTGGTTCTATCCCCCCGCAAATCACATCCGAGGCTGGTAAACAAGCCCGTACACCAACTCCAAGCTTTTCGCCCTCAACTGCTTTACTGCGGGCAACATGCTCTATTCCAATCCAGCGTATCTGAATTGGACCCCAACATGGTTCTTCAACAAGGTCATCGCCCTCACCGACGGCACCTGTGGTTCTCCTTCACATAAGAGTTGCAATTTGGAGTGTGGCAGTTCACTCTTCTTGTTTTGCTCACAAGTGCAAGCTTCATTTTGCATGAACCCTTGTTCCTTGGTCAAGGCAGCATGTGTGTCAGTCACTCCATTTCTACTTTTTGAAAAGAAGGGGGTTGATTTAAATGGTGATGATTATAACCATACCCAATTATATCAATTACTTCCTTATAAAACACCCTTATTAAGTGGTCAACAACTTGAATGAGTATTTAAATGAAAAAGGAGTGATTGGTATTGAATAATTTTATGGTTCATTCTTTAGATGTGGACGTGCTGGGGTGCTCCTCTTCATCTTCATCCTCATCCTCATCCTCTGGCTCCTGCTCTCCCATGGTCAAGTTGGTGGTCCCCTTTAGGGTGAAAGAGGAAGCTGAAGTGGATGCCGTGGACAAGCCCACCACCAGGAAGACTTGCATGACCGCGGTTCTGTCGCAAGACCGTAGCGACCGATAGAGAGCGATAACGAGCTGGACCCACAGCATGATCAGTGCCTTTGAAAGGAAGATCCAAAACAGTGTGAACCCCACGCAGGAGATGGCAAACCCTTTCAGCATCACCAAGGGATAGTTGGACACATCGCTGTTCAGTGTGCAGGTGCCTGGTGTAGAGAGCAGATCGCTGAGATTGAAGACGCACTCGTAGTATTGTTCGTAGCCGGAGGTGATCGCGCTGGCATTGGTGGCATCGTTGATGGTGTATGCGCAGAAGAGCGTGTACACCACTAAGAACACCAGGATGAACAGCAGCACGCGGATGTAAGTGAACACAACGTCCTTGAATTTGCGCAGTCGGATTGCAAAATAGGTCAACTTGATCAGAGAGAGTACGAAAAGTAGCAATCCGGCAATCACGCAAAGACAAACGGGAACAAAGAAGAACGCTATAATCCATGCATTATTGTCCGACGACGTTACAAAGCAGCTGGTGGATAAAGTGAGTTTTACTTACAGTACAAAAATGGAGTTAGAACGGAACTCACAAGGTAGAAGAAGGTTCGAATCCCATTCTTCCTGCGGCAGTAGGAACAAGCATTAAGATGAAAGGGAATCCCCATCCAATCAGAATATATATTATAAGCCGATGCCATTGCCATCTATCTTTCAACCAGCCACCAACACAAACCTTTTGGGTTACAGTTATGGTGATTCCAAGAATAAATTCAAAGATGAGAGAGGTTTAACCTCAAGGCACAGATTGAAAGCAATGATGACCCACCAAAAGGTGCAGCTCAGAAATCCAAACAAGATGATCGCCCCTAGAACATGTAGCAATTCACTTACGGCGATCTTTACTTGGTTATTCTTACCTTGGAAGGAGCATGCGGAACTATAAAACGTAAGAGAATCTATGGAATAATTGACCCCAAGGCCAAACACCAGCCCTCCTCCGTCGTTCCCATAGTAGTATGGATATATGTATGTGTCTGGAACTACAACATCCCCGCCTCCACACCAGATGTTATTATATCCAGCGAACGTGGGCAACACTAGTCCTCCCGCCTAAAAGAGAGAAGGGACAGAGAAAGCCAGTTAGAAAGAATAACCCTCGGAGAAAGGAGAGAGAGGAGGGAGGGGAGGACAAAGAGAGAGAAAGAGAATACCAGAATATTTGCGCTGAATGCTGTAGCTATGACTAAACAGTTTGGAAACTTTCTCAATTTTGGATTCAATAGATAGGAAATTATAAGAAAACAGGAGGCTGCCTGAAGATTGATATCAACGAATGTTCTATGCAAAAAAAGAGCAGTACCCATGAAAACCAGGAGATAATGGCCTGCATGATCTCCGCCGAATTGTATTGGTCGTTTGTGAGTGATTGCAAGGGACAGGCAAAATAGCAGTAGAGACCGTCAACAAGTACGGTTGCTGGGGGACAATTTGGGGCCTTGGTCACGGTGTAGTTTATGCAGGGCACTTCATGGTAAGTCCCGTTGATACTGAAATTGTTGGCCACCGCCGGATAAAACGGATACGCCGGAGTCATGTTAGCCCAGCGGTATATATCGGGAAGGTTGCAGCTAGCATTGAAGATGTCAGCCACTACTTGTTGCGTTGTTGCAGAAACTGTTTTTGTTTTTTTTTTTGGTTTGAGCTTAGTAATACAGGATTGGAAATGGAGTGCACCTGTATCAAATGGAATCCTATTTTCCAAAAAGTACGGCGAACATTCTGTAACTAATTAAAAAGAGCAATTAATTCTGACAAAGTCAAAGGAGTTGGCTATTTACTCCATTCTTGGCACAGAGATTCACATCCTCCGTGGGGATAAGGCAAGCTCACTAGGGAGACATCATTTCAGCAGAGGAAATATATGAGAGAGTTCAGTTTACCATTGCTCAGTATCATACACGGTCGTAAGATGGTAGCGCAACCGATTTTCAAGGTCATGGAGTAACAAGGCTCCGGCATCCTCATGAAGGTTGCTACGGTTGAAATCCAGAAGGCGTTGTCGAAGAACAGGTCGACTCCAATCAGGTCAACCCAGTACTGTGGCACATAGATAGGAGTACCAACTGGTTGTGAAAAGGGATCTCGGACATGAAAAGTTGTAAAAATTGGCTTTTCTCGTACCTGCGAGGTTCGTACAGTACGAAGTCCTACCATCCCAAGGAACACATTGCCCATATTGGCCAGTGACGGCTAAGATCAGACCGAAAAAGCTCAACAGCAGGCATATGCATGTAAGCCTCATGTGGTTTTCGTCGTTTGGCCTTGTTACCTTTTGTTTTTCAGTTTTTGGCGTGTCTTTACCGCGTATTTTGAGGAAAGGACCGGTTGACGTAATTATCAGCCAATACTGCCGCTTTTTTGAAAATTGACCAGGGTTTGAATGTCAAAATTAACTGGTTGTCATGACTTCGTCGTGACCAAACACGGACTGAATTTTCATTCTGATTTTCCAGCTTTCTTCATGGGTTCACATAACTACTTAGTGAGGCAAGCTTGTGCGGTAAGGTGAGAAACCCTTGATTTTACATGCCCAAAGTTCTTGCTCAAATGCCTCACACACCTCCTCATGTTCATTTAAAAGCGGCAACCAGTAGATTCATGAGCTTTCGCATTATTCCCATGAAGCAGTGGAGATTACAGGGAACAATCAAGTGTCGTGGGAATTTGAACAGTCGCTCAGCCTGAATACTGTAATGCCTATGTGCACAGTAGTCGGTACTCTTATTTTTTGCTTGAGGCTTTTTTCATCGCTTCTTCAGCCTCTATGATTGAGGGTTAACACTAGTTAATTTAACTTACGTAAGTTACCCCATTATATGTCCAAATCCCTCATTTATTTACAACGGGAGTTGAGCTTGGGGGTTTCAACAATACTTGGTGTTATACAATGCTGTTGCTAACATCACCACATTGTCTAATGCCACATCATCCTCCCTCCAAGGTTGCTTCAAGATTGGAAATGTACTGAATGATTCCAAATGGCTCCTCAACACGAGCATGGAGGGCCTTTTGAGTGGTGTTGAACTGTTGTTTGGCCTTGCTCATTGTTTCTACATTTACTCCAGGTTTCTTGCCTCTTGCTGGTTGCGGATATGGAGTCAAAAAATTCACTTCTTCATACCCCTCTCCGGCTGTTGAAAAGTGACTATCTGCAATGATTGTAGTACCCTTTAGTCGTGGTTGAAGGACCCTCATCAGCTTGATGTATTCACTATCATACACTTTGGGAGAGTAGCCACTATCCACCCAGCGGATTCGAGTAGTGGCATCTTGAATCACCATATAGCGTTGACCAAAGCGATTCAGTTTGAAGCTGAAGTTGTTGTCTCTTTTGGAGTATCTTCTTGGGTTTTTTCTTTGGTAGATCGAAGGAATCCATCCACAAATTCATGGAGAGGAATTTTTTATCCCTTGGAGTATTTTCAGCTGCTTGATCCCAGTCCCGTCTCCTCCACCCAAAACTACTTTACTCTCAGCCCACTGTTCACCCTTCCTCCAAATACAAAGGCAATTGGTGTGGTAAGACTTGTGATTCATTTTGAATGGGAGGTTAAGGTCTCTCAAAATCGCCTGATAACCCCTTCCATCTATCAACTTGTAGAGTGCAAGAACAACCATATCTGTCAAGAATCCTTCTGGTTCTTCCCGAGCCCAAAGGGTCAATGGCTCAGTCTCCAAGAAAGTAATGAAATTTGTTACTCCCACAAATCCACAGAGCTCAACTACTTCCTCTTCCACCTCTTTCAACTCCTTCGGCATGTTACTCAAATGATTTCTTCATACGCACTCAGATCTCAAACATAATGTTTATTAAGATTGACTGATTCAATCAAAGAAAACCAATGGGTATGTATGGCACCGAGGAAATATTGGGGTTAACACAAGTTACCCCTCATTACCTCTTCTGTATGGAGAGGCCATTCTTCGATTTGAAAGTTTCCCAGTTCTGTTGCCTTTACCGCACACCATAAGCAACGCTATTTTGCCTTTGGATGATGGACATCATACGTTCCGAGAATTTTGGTGGGTCTTCATGTCGCAAGTCAGGGTGACCCAAAAGCGGTATTTTTTCCCATCACCTTCTATTGTCTTGCCATCTATCAACTCATCAGTCACCGACAGAAAGTCACGCAGCGCTTCCTGCAGTTCTTCTCGAGTTTCCCCACCTAGTATAAGGTAAGTGTAAGTTCACAACAAAAAAAACACCAACATATACAAGCCACTGATGAACATTCTTTAGTGATTTGAGTTCAGCTAAGGTCTTATTTTGTCCTTATCGCTCAAAGGTGCTGACTTCGTGCTGAACCTAGATAGGATGATGAGGTCAGTAACAACAGGTACGCCCGGATAAAAAGTTCTCGGCCAATGACCTCATGACATTGTTGCGAACTGGATTGCAATGGACATGCCACACACATACTACCAACAAGCGCTCACACCAAGGTTTTATTGTATTCAATATTTAGTGTTTCCTCCATTCTGATGGATCACTTCGGTACAAATTTCAGGCAACCTGGAAATGAGTGAATCCAGATAGGGTACGGATAGGCTCCGCCATTCTTTAGTTACCAATCTCTTCAACTGATTGAGTGATTTTGGTGGGTTTTGAGCGATAACTGCATCCAGTCTGGCCCACACCTTCTCAATGGGATTGAGGTCTGGTGAGAGTGGTGGAATGAAACCAAAGAGTACCCATCTTCATTCAGTTCAGTTTGAGTGTATTTTGCCTTATGCTTGCTATCATTATCCATGATAATCCGTCCTCGATGGCCATGGTGGTGTTGGATCTCCGGCAAGATGTACTTCCTCAACATTCGTACAAAGTGAACACCCGTCATCACTCCTCGAAAGAAGACAATCCCGCAAGTGCCTTTCTTGGAAATTGCAGCGAGGCAGTTAATTTTTGGATGGTGTCGAGGCAGTTGTGACCAGCTAACCTGCGCTGGTTCCTCACCCAAACTTTTCTACTTGCTCCTCCCAACGTGAAGATGTGCTCATCCAAAAAAGCATGCTCCTTCCACCTGTAGTGCAGATGAGCTTTGGCCCAATTGAGTCGTTGTCTGCGATGAAGGAAGCTGAGTGGGGGCTTCGTTCGTTGTCGCTTGCCCTTGTATCCCAGACGCCTTCGGTACAAGTTGGCTACCTGTTTCGATATAGGTTTGTGTACCCTTGCTTGAAGTCGCTTTGCTAACTCACGTCCAGTAATGCATCGATGTTGAATCCATTGATTCATTCGTTGAAGAGCACCTTCGTCCAACAACCGAGGACGACCAAAGCGAGGCTTGTCTTCTATCCTATACTCAGTCTCATAGCGATGAATAATATCCCCCACGGTACTCTTTGGGATGCCCATCAACTCAGCTCTTTGGCGATAAGGAAAATGGAAGGTCTTGCGCAACATTACAACCTGTTCACGACGGGTAATCCTATTCCCTTCACACTCCATCCTCAGGGACCAAACGTGTGCAACTTCACCTTTATCTGTCATAGAATACTTAGATTTCATAATCGAATAAAGCATTAGAAAGTGCACTGAGATATCATAGAATATTACTCGCTAGTCCGAAGACTTTTTATTCGGGCGTAATGCCCCTTAAAGTTACCTTCCGATTTGCTGACATGTTTGCATTATCAGCAGCAATCTTGAGCTCTATTGGCTCGGCATTGAAGATCTTTTCTCGCCGAATCACCTTCTGTATGTAAGGAATAAGAGGTACATATGCACCTCTATTTCCTGGTGTTTGCCGGATGTTTGAACTCTTTGTTCATTTTGTCGCGTAGTGTGGATTTGGGTGACGGTGGTATATCCACCTAGTTGGAAGGTACGAACGGTTATTGGCTAGTCCTTATCCTGTATTCTCATTGTATCTTTCTTTGTAGGCCAGCAGTGCCTCGAGTGTTGGTTGTGGCTGGGGCTCTGTTTGCTTTGCAAGGATATACTATCGCAGAAGTGCAAACGCCTAACCCAGAACACCAAAAGGGTAGCCACCTCGATTGAGTGGATTTGGACTGCCAGGTCATACCTTAGACAGTCATTCAGTGGTATTTGTGTTCTCCGAGATAAACACTGCTTAATTGATAAATGAAGTCTTGGTATTCATTAACCGTGCCAAGCATGCCTCAAAGCTTGTCTCTTGATACAGCACCTTCAACAACGCCTCTGCCTTCCTTCTTAACCATACTTCCTTGGAATTCTCCTCACAGGCTGCCTCTTTTGCCACCTCCTCCCAATCAAGATCCTCCAATGCTTTCTTTGAAACCACTCAAGTTCTACCTTTTCCCATTGAATCTCCCGGTAACAATTCGTTCTGCTGCTGCCGTCTCTTGCCGCTTCCTCACAGGCTCGACAATCTGGTTGGCACAAGTGAATGTTGAACAAGTTTGAAATGTAAACAACCCTGACTAACGGCAAACATTCCACGCTATAATTGGCGCACTAACGAAATCTCGTTTTTACCAATTTGGCATTAGTGTGCAAAATTTTTACCCTCCCCCAAAACGCGCGTGGACCCAAAGGCAGGCAGAAAGGGAGGATGAATTTGCCTACTCCCACCACCGCGACAAAAGAAACAACTCAACACGCCTCGCTATACCTTGCGCACAGGAGAATTCTGGTATCGGTTATTCGACATAACCAACCTGGATAACCTCGGCCTGGAAACCGATCCTTTTCTCATCGTGCACAGGGCGGTGGCTGTACTCGATCGACTCATGGCACTTTCGAAGCTCCCGCAATACTGCGCGGTGAGTGCGGCAAGGCTGCCCCTCATGGCAGTGGCGTGTCTGCGTATCGCTGGCGGGGAACGAGCGAGGGATGCTCTCTCTCTGAGTTTCCTCAACAGGGTCTGCGGGAACCGCTATTCGGAAGCCATCATAACTGCCATGGAAAACCTACTGACTGCTATTCTCAACGTGGTGGTAGAAAAGGAAACACAGCAACCACCACCACATCACAAAGTCGATGGTGAGGCTATGGTGGGAGAAGAGGAGAGGGAACAGGAAGATAACGCGCTCACCTCTCGCGACTGGATCGGACTTCTGATGAAACAAAGCAGGGACGAACGAGGACTAGAATTGAGTGGGGGTGGTGACGATGACTCCCTCACGATGGAATATGCCAATTTCCTTTCCGACCTCTTTTTACAAGAAGGTACTGCACTTTCTCTCTCGCTTCCATTTGCTGCATCCGAACGATGTGGGGCTATTGTCAGTCAAATATTTTACGACAAATCCATCCTGTAGAGAGTGTGTACCTGGGCGAGTATAGTGCTCGTATTATCGCAACAGCAGCCATCGCTTTTGTCCGTGGTCAATCACAAAATACCATACAGTACTACCACCGTGCGGAGGAGTTGTCCTGCATTGAGGTGATGTTAGGACTGCTAGATCCAACCCCCTTGAAGATGGACAGGTGAACATTCAAGACATATGTGCGCGCTTCTTCACACTCTTTTGAAATCTCTAGAACATTCTAGAATTATATACATTCTAGATATCTAAATAAAGACAAGTTTACTCTATAGAGACAGTGTGGATGTCCTAGTACATACAGGCAAAAATAAATGACGTCCTGGAATGTGGCACATTTTCTGAACTTCATGTGATGCGTCTTTTCGATGTCTTCCTGAAGCACCCGATGTACAAAGGACAGACTTTTAATTGAGGGAGACGTGTCTTTAGGCCAAAAAAGGACTGGACAGGGTCTTTTTAAAGTTCATTTTATTTCGGTACTTCGCCTATCTGGCCGACTACAAACTTGAGAGAGATTTACGTACAATTTATCGCGCTGCAAGCATTAAGGCGAAGAGTCACAGCTGGGTTGAGGCATGAATGGTGGTGCGAGGCGTTGCCTTCTTCCGTTTGGTATCAGTGAGATCGTCAGTCCGACGGAATTGATGACTTTCACCCACAACTGCCAAAGGACAAAAAGCCGTTCAGTGTAGTCTACAAAGAAAATCGCGATTAGCAGGAAGTGATATGAATAAACTCTAAATTGTACCAAAATTCACCAGTCGTATTAATACTCATCTAAAAGTCTAGATAACAGCCAAACATTAGCTGATTGTTGAGTATGCAAGTAATTATTGTTACCTTTGAGCAGCTTTTGCCCTCCAGAGAAAGAGCCAGCAGAGCTACGAATTTTTTTTTACCCGGTTGCTGCCGCGTGCTTTTTTTTTTTTCAATTGAAAATTTGTATAGTCTCGCTTAAGAGACACTCTTCATTAAGAAAGTTCCCTCTCCGTGGTTGGATGAGGAGAGTGTAGGGAACATCGTGAATGGGAGATTGGCCACTGGAAAGGTCGGGAATCAGTAGTGCAGACAACCAAGAGTCCTGATGATCTTGATGTCGCGATACAGGGCGGAGGAAGCAGCGAAAGTTGCACGACGAAATTCGCCAGGACATCACCTGAAGCGTCCGACATCAGCTGATCTCCGGGAAAATTTCTCCCAGTGGAGGAGGACTTTAGAGAAGCAGTTCTGGACGGCCTAATAAGAGGTAACGAGTGCTGGGTTTCCAGGTTGGAAGAAAAGGCGCAGGCATCCCCCCCTTGATGATGGAGACTTAAGTAATATCAACAAAGCGATAAGACGGAGATCACTGCTGCACTTGCCTCTGTTGTTGCAAAAGGACCAAACAAAATGGGAAGCTTGTAAAATCGGTATCGATACAAAAATGTCAGCGTTACAAGTCGATGGGTTTGGCTGAAGGCCGGAAAGGCCAAATAACTTTATTAATCTGCAAATGCCTGCAAAATGGCGGTAATCACAAGCTGGAACTGCTGTGACTGTTCTCTGTAGATGTCCTAAGCTTCCTTGTGCATTTGCATGAATTGGCTCAGCTGCTCCGCTGTCGCCTTGCGGTCTGCCTCTTTATCGTGCTTGAGCTTCAGCATCCGTTCCTTCATTTTGGAGATCTGGACTTGGTCTGCCGTATCCAACTTCCGGCAGTGTGTTGTGAGCTGTGCCGGGGTAGCGTTGGGCGGTGGGATACTCCGAATTATCGCTGCGTCATCAGCATCTTGTTGCGAAAGAAGGAGCGCCTCAACGTCCAATGGCAGTGAGCGTTTTCGAGATTGTGTATCGCGACATCAAGATCATCAAGACTCTTGGTTGTCTACATTCCCGATTCCCGAACCTTTCCAGTGGCCAATCTTCCCTTCTGAATGTTCCCAAAACTCTCCTAACCCAATTATAGAGAGGGAACTTTCTTAATTAAGAAAGTTCCATGTCTTTAACAGGAAGGTGAACTTACTTACCTGTTTCATGTTTGCGGAGTGAACAGCGAAACAGTGGCGGATGATAACCAAGGAGTGGCCCCACCATTCAGGAGGGTCTGCGGTACTCAGTGATAGGTGAAAAGATGGATTGGAGAAGGAATATTATGTAAGGTGAGTATTTTCTGTTTTTCTCTATCTCTTACAACTACAGCAACTGACTCTTCCCCATCAATGGAGTCTCCGAAGAAGAAGTCAAGGCCCAACTGGAAACCTGGTCGCTCTTGGAAGCCTTGTGAGTATCAGCGACTGGTTAAGCCAACACCGCCACCAACATCACAAATCAACGCATTTAGCTGCGATAGAAGAGCAGGAGGAAGAAAAGAAGAACTCAACTACAGAATTGGTTGTGGTGGTGCCTTCTCATCAGTTATTACCACCTCTTGAAGCCCTTGCTCCACCAAAGGAAGAACAAGAATTTTCTGCCACTACTTTTTTATCCATCACCCTCTGTCGTTACATCTATGTTTCCTTAAAAGTACATCCCATTTTGATAGAGATTCAATCTATTTCATGTTGTGACTTACTAATTTTGGTATGTATTAGGATGCCTTAACTCAAGATGCCCCAGTTCTCACTTTGCGGGATGAATTCCTGTGGAATGAGTTGGCCAAGGAGTGCATCTTTCAAGTTGACCTCTTTGCGTGAGGACGTCCTGGAGCTGGAGCGACTGTTTGTTGGGTCAACAAATCAACAGCCACTATTTTGGTGATAGCCAAGGCTTTTGGAATCCCAGTCTCCAACTACCGAGGTCGCAGAGCATTGGAGGGCTCTCACCCATGTGAATCTGGCTGGCGAAAGCTCCGCACTACAGATAAGCTCCTGTTGGATCTACCACAGGACTTACCACCTCCACATACCTTCTGTGTTAATCCACTACATCTTGAAGTTGTATCCAGAGAGTCAATTCAATCCGCAAGCAATGCACCGAAGAAATTTGCAGTTGCACAGAAAAAGGTTTATCACCTTGTCTTCGCTGGTCTTTTGAGGAAGACCAGGCAATGGTGGGTCTGTGGCTTAAAGCACGACGGACTATACTTAACATTGGATAGTGTCTCTTCAGTGCGACTATAAATCCCCAACTCAGTTTGTTTATTCCTTTGTACTCAGACACAAAAAACACATCGCTTGCCACAGGCCTCTGCTCCGACTTTGTCCTGATCATCATCCTGCCACTCTGTTATAATATTGCGTGTGAAAAATGTTGATGCCAGTGGTGATTCTAGGGGTGTGGGTAGCAAAGGCACTGGTGGTGGGAGTGGTGGTGGAAGCAGCAACAATGGTAATGTAACAGTTGTGACCGTGGACGGAAGTCGGAGGAAGGGAGGTTCTGGTGGGGACCCATTCCCACAAGCACGGGCTAGTGTTATTCACTTGATCACAATGTAAACTAAAACTTTCTACATTATTTCTGACTTTCGGGGTTCGGAGATTCTGGGGTGTAATGCCACTGCAACAGTAACAGTTCCGGCAAAAAGAAGAATGGAGGTGGAGGGAAGAGCAGAATAGGTGGTATTGGTGGTGGTAGGAGGGCAAAACGAGCTGTTCTTTGGTAAGCCCTGTCCTTTCGAGGAGAGCAGCAACTTGCGCTTGCGAGAACTCATTGGATGAATGAACCTTCTACGAAAAGTTATATTTATTTGGCCTTTCTTTTTTGTATCGATACCGATTTTGCAAGCTTCCCACTAAATACTTTTGTAATAATACATTCGAATCCTCGAATCGGGCGGGCCGATCAAGCGGTCAACGGTTGCTGGGCACCTTTGGGGATGAGAAAAACGACTTTCTGCCGGAGTCGTCATTTCTGCGTTACAGCAGGAACAATCGGAATGGCGACCTGGGCTGGGTGCAAGGGTAACTAGAGTCTTTTTGTGTCCCTCTCCTAATTTTTTTTTCCCACTCAGTGGGATCAGCCGTACTACCCAGTAATATATTTTAAGGGATCCATCCCAAGGAAGCATGCAACCAACATTGCCAGGTCCACAACTCTCGTGAAATCATCTTTGCTGTCATGGAGAAACCCGCCAAAGCCCCTGTGAGGCCTGTTCAGGTAAAATGCCACCACACATACAGGATACCAATGAGGGTGGCAGCCATCACAAATGCACACACTGGAGGTATCGAGAGGAACCACCATACGGGTACCAGTGCTACACTTTATTGACTTTCGTTGAAAAAATCACTCTGTGCTATATGGAAGGTGAATTGCTCAGACCAGGTCACTCTCCCCCAGACGTCCTACACCCAGTATGCGTACTACCCGTCGTACCTGCGCCTTGTGAACGATACTTACTGGAGCATCCACATTACCTACACCTTCAGCGGGGATACCACCGGCGCGGGTTACGGCGCTGACGGCTTCGCCTTCGTAATGCACGACCTGGGGTTCGGGGCCATCGGCGCCCTGGGGTCAAACCTCGGGGTGCCCTCCGGGGCCTTCGGGGTGGGCTTGCAGACCTACACCAACCAACGTATCGCCATCCACCTGCCCAACGGGACCGTCAACTACTCCCCTCAGCCCGTCCCCGAGTTGATCGTCCACCTCAACAAGACGGTTGGCCCGTACAACGTTTCCATCGAGTACAACCAGCCCACCCTCACCGTCACCATCAACGGGACTTACCTCCACTCGGTTGACATTGGGGCCCTCGACCCTTCGTTGCTTGGCAACGACGTCGTGGTGCGGTGGACGGGGGGAACGGGCGGCGCCTATGCCCTGGCCACTCTCACCCAATGGCGGTGCGTCTCCTTCGCGACCCTTGAGCTGGTCGCCCAGATCTACAAAGCCTCCCAGGGTACCACCCTGACCGTCTCGACGTCCGCCGAGGGGCTGTTGAAGGGGTCCTCCCAGTTTGGAGTGGGTTCCCTCA
>Ga0209935_1001005_pt1 | contig 52706 bp, 53 predicted proteins | sample ThiBio_1000_plan_2_FD_183958 | JGI IMG/M metagenome (GOLD analysis project Ga0209935, IMG submission 183958) | Wastewater bioreactor microbial communities from Cape Town, South Africa - Thiocy_cont_1000_plan (SPAdes) | ecosystem: Engineered > Bioreactor > Thiocyanate-remediating >... | reverse complement strand
AGCGATCCGCCAATATCTCGAACTCAACAACGCCGACCCCAAACCATTCGTCTGGGCCAAGTCCGCCGAAGACATCCTTGCAAGCGTCGAAAGATTTTGTCTGCGAATTTCTAACTCAGGACACTAGGTCGGTGGCAATGCACCTCGGCTCACCGCGTCAAACAAAATTCCCCACTCAATCGTGTTGCGGGGGCAGTTCGTGACGACGACAGTCCCCGGCGATAGACGACAGCTTCTGGCCGAATCGTGCCACAGGAGCTAGACAGCTAGATGCCCGATGGATCCTGTGGCGCTTCATGCCGAGCACAGGCTGTCACGAGAAACGGTAGAACACCTTGTTGCCCCAATCCGTCTCGAAGCCATCCAGCACCTTTCCGTGCTCGACACCGGTGATGATGGGCGCAGTTTGGCTTCGTAGGTCCGCCTCGATTGCGTGGCGCACACTTTCCCACCGGAGAACGTGCATTAGGTACGCCAATGGCTCGCTGCTGATCTGCCGCTCGCGGAACAGCCGGATCAGGAGCTGCTCAATGGCCTCGCGGTCTTGCGGTGCAGATTCGATGTGCGCAAGGCAGCGCCGATAGAACGGCTCAGCCTGATCGAACGAGAACTTCGTATCGAGAACATGCTCCGCCTGGAGCAACTCGTCGCGCACTTGCGATGCAATCATTCCGGTTCCTCAACGTCCGCTTCTGGGCGAAATCAGACCGCATGCGCGACTGACTCCTTTTGGCCGAGTGCGGCCCTCGGAGAGCATTCTGCCGCGCTCGAGCCGGGCCCGGTCTGGCCCGTCTGCCCCAGCCTGGCAAAGACTCGACGAGTGCAACTGGAATGCGCACCTCCTGCAGGGCTTCAAGCTACGCCATGCGATCCGACGGGAAAGAGGAGTGCCGCCATGGATCACGATAGGCGCAGGTAGCGACGCGCGACGCTGGCACCCTTACGCGCGCCGACATGGCTCACCGAGCAAATCCTGACGTTAGGGGTCAAATTTGGCGAGCTGGACGGCGGCCGGGACAGAAACACACCTCTAAGTGGTTGATTTCAAAGAAATCACAGTTCCATTCCCAGTGAAAAAAATTCCATCCTCAATGGAAATCGACAGAAATCGACAACAACAGCACCGACGCCTGCATCTAAGGCCGCCAATTTCGCAGGTGGCACTCCTTTGAGCTGAGTGCCAACTCGAAAAATTCCGCCACGTATCTACGAATGCATCGGACAGCTACCTGAACTAACTCCCGGTGTTCTGTGTTCCCGCCCGCGTGCCCACGGGATCACCGCCCTCGGACTCATCGCTGCTTTCAGTTTTGACCATCGACGCGGCTGTTGTGAACAGTTATCGCCATAGAAAGCACTGGTCTGGGCCTCACCTGGGCTAGAAAGTAGCGAGTTGCGATGATGAGTCGCGAGCGGGCGGTGACAGACACAGCGCTGCGCTTGGATCAAGGTCGCTCCATTGACCGCCAGACCAGCGTGCAATGGCGCGATGGTCAGCGCCAAAAATCGCCAGCAGGCTCTTATCCCACTAGGTGTGCGCTTTAGGGGCTTTCAGAGAAACGCTATCCAGGAGACGGGACCTAATCGCTGCTGATCACTGCGAACTTCTGATTGAGTTCCTGAAGCCGTTTGCGAAGGTTTGCGATGATTTGATCGTTCGCAGCAATCCGCTTTTCAGCATTCTCACGCGCAAGAAAATGTTTAGCGCTTTCTGCTTGCGAATGTTTGAGCTTTGTCGAAAGCTCCGCTTTTGTTGCTCGAAGTAATTTTACGAGATCTGTTAGTGTCTGAGGAATTGCCGGGGCCTTTCCGTTTACTTCATCTACCAGTATCCGAATCTTTGGGTATTTGCAATTTTCCATGCTTATGAGCGTTCGCGAATGCCCAGCTTCTTCCGCGACGTTCGATAGCGTAACTTTAAGCGTTCCCTTTCGCATTAAAGATTGCAACCTTTTTGACACCGGCTTTCCCTCGGTCAATCGCTGAACCGCTTCCTCGAAATCTTTCTCAATTTGATCAATTGCGGGCGGTGCCTTTTTGAGCTTTGGCATGTCTGAATCTCTAGTCGAAAGAATGGAAAAAATCTTAATTGGAAAAATATGCGTAAGGGGCTCCGACAGAGAAATTACGCCATCGCATCAACATCTTCGCCCATGCGCCTCAAAACAGCCCTTGCTTGATCGGTTCGAAAACGGATGACGGCAAAGCCATTGTCATCCTTGGATCGACTAACTTCGCAATCTTTAAGAATCTGCGAATACTCTAGGTAGCGCTCGGACCAAAATGGCTTGTGACTCGCATCGATGATTCCACACTTGCATCCAGCGCACAGTTGGGGAGAGCGATTGTCAAAATTAGGCTTGTTTCTCAGCCAAATCGGCGTGCCAGATTGGTTGTGGCATCGCATGTCCCCTTTTCGTGTGGGATTGCACGTTGAATAAGGGTTAAAAAAGAATGAAAGGCGGTTCGCATCGCACCAATCAGCGACCGTCTTCCAGCGCTCAGTCAGCGCGAGAGATTTGCTGATTTTTTTAAGTTTCTTAGCTTCCTTTTTTAATTGCTCTCCCATTTGACCGCTAAATGTAGACGTCCCAAACACCATTTCATAAATCATGCTGTTCCTAAACTGTACATTTACGGAATCTAAAACTTCTTGATATAAGGGGTTGTTCCCAATGTAGGCCGACTCGGTTGTGGCAAGTTGCGCGTGGTGAAACTGCATTTTAATAACTGGCAAGAGCTTCGGATTGCATCGAATCGTAAAGCTAGCCCACGTCTTTCTTAGTGCGGTTGGTTTGAAAGGAACACCACCGGTTTTTTTCCAAGGAACAAGCTCACTTTGGCCGGGAAGTCGTTTGCTGTTGTCTGGTAGCTTCGAAAAGTCGACCCAAGAGCTAATAAATCCCTTAATTGATCGGGTCAGTGTGCTGGCGTAAATGCCGCGCAAAATGCGACTTTTCGTCGGTAACTTTCCGTAGACTTCTTCCATGCCTAAAATCAAAAGATCTGTCGAAGCGTTTTGCTGCCAGGGCGCATAAAGCGTGTTCAGGAAAAGCAAAGCATTTACTGCAATTGGAATTTCGCTGCCTCCTACCGGCCGCATTCCTAGCACCCAATCGACTTCTTTTGGAAAACCGTTTGTACCTTTAGATAATTGGGTGCGGATAACAAACCATTCAAAAAGCCCAGTCACACTCCTCTCAATGCGTACTCCTTTAGGCAGGCCGGTTGTCGGATCTACGCCGGCCTTAATTCCAAGAAGCTCGCACATTCTCATTCCGGAAAGTGCAAGAATTATAATTGCGCATGCGTCACGGAATGCGGTCCATAGCTGAGCGAGCCTTGTGAATCTCATTGATGTGTGCGGAGCATTGTCCCCGTATTTTTCATCTAATGGTTGATGCCACGGGTCAGTGTCGCCTTCGATCTTGCTAAACTGAAAACTATTCAGTGCCCTTTTCATGCGATTTATTCTTGCGGCATTTCCCTTGCCGGCCACCTGGCTGCGAGTTCCTCCTCGGCCATTGTCTATAGAAACAATCTGTCCTGCTTCGTGATCTTCAAAAATCTTTACGAGCTTCGACATGTCCTGAGCGGGAGCTGATAAAAGACTTGCTGCCTTGTTCAAGATAAGGATTGCGATCTCATCCGGCAAAGGCTTTATCCACCCCCGCGCTTTTTGAGCAATACTTCTCGCGATAGTAATTGCGCCTAAGCCTTTGAAGGGATGTGCGGGAAGTGACTTAATGCCAAATTTTTTGAGCGCGGACCTTTGATTCCAAAGATGGATGAGGGCAGTTAATGCGTCAACGTATGGGCTTTCGCCTGTGAGTTCTGGATCGGTATTAAGAAATGTCGGGAGTTCTTGGATGTACAAATCAATAATTTTTTGGTTTAATTCACACGGCTCAGACAGTCCGTGTAGTGACATCCAAGAAATTAAGCAAGTTAGGTTTCTTTGTATTCTCCCAAAGCTGCCTGGCGAGGGAGCTTGACCGCTCGCTGGCGAGACAATCAAAGTAAGAACAAAGCGTTTTGCCCAAAAAAGTCGTGTTGAGTGCCGCTTGTCTGTAAGGCTGCTTCCGTCTTCAAGCTTCAAAGCCCAATCGATGGTTGAAACGCACGCCGCCGCGCCAGGAGTCCGATTCGCGAACTTCCAGCGCATCTGGCCGAAGACGCTCAACGTAGAGACTGGAAAGTCTTTAAGCTGATTTTCCGTCAACCCATAGGGCGAACGTGGTGTTAAGTCTTCGCCATTACTTTCAATCAATATTTTTGACATTAACCCACCTTTGGCATTGTTACTTTTATTTTGTCTGCAGCGATTCGAATCGCTCGCGGGATGATTTTGATTAATTGTTGAAGTGCTGCCAGAATAGGAGCCCAGCATTTGAGCCACGTTGCGGAACTCATGGAACTGACACTTATATATAGTGCCTCCTCCAATCCGATGTAGTAAGCAGCGCTCTGAGGGTCATCAGGATATGCGCACGCCATTTCGCAACCCGGGCATGCGCCATAGTCTCTGCAGATCTTGCCCTTCTCTTGTGAAGGACGTGGACTGTCAAATGGGTCAAGGCATCCGAAGCCAGGAGTTGCGGCTGCGTATCCACCGGGGTGCAAACGATCTCGCGGGTCTATTGCGCCGTTGGAATTTAGCCAACGTTCCTTTACGAGCAAAATCATTCCAACCTGTTCGCGATATTTCTTTCGGATTGCGTCACTGGTGTAATGGGTCCATGTCGTAACACTTGAGCTGTGCTGAGCTGCCTTCTTGGCATCGTCGAGAAACCCAGTCGAATGCTGGGTCCATTCAAGCAACGTAGGCCTAATCTGACCGAGCGTAAACTTTTTCAGTTTATTGTCACTAATAAATTGTTTTAGGACGTGTTGCCAATTGATGTCTTGGGATGCCCCGTAGATGCCGCCGAGTCCGCCAAAACTTTTGGAATGCACTTGTCCCTCCGGAACGTATATGAATATTCTGTCGGAGTGCATATTGTCGACGGCAGGGCGAATTCTTAGCGTAATTCTGTTTAATATGTCAAGCGCTCTGTCAATGCTGAGTGCGATAGAATCGTATGGGTTTGCGTCAATAAGTACCGTTTGCACGGCGCCCGCCCTTGGCTTCAATGAACTAATCTTGATTGCTGGATCGCCTAGCTGTTCAGCATTTAAATCGATGCCTGACCAGCCCGTTGTCAGAACGGTGTCCGGGTTAAAGAAAGTGCATGTAGCTAATAAAATTGCAAATGGGACCATTTCCCGTGCGCGGGGCTGAAACACCTCGGATATGCCCCCGTGAAATCTCTTTACGGCGGCACTCAGTGCGCGATCTTTTTCCGCAATTATTCGATAACCAGGCACGCAGGCTGGATAAATTTTGTCGAGCACTGCGATCGCTATCTCTCGCCGCAAGTAATCGCGGCGCGTCGGCTGGGTCTTCAGTTTTCTAAGTGCTGCTCGTGCATGGGTGAGAATGTTCTGCGAGGCGTAATATTTTTCATCGCTAGCAAGAATTTCTCGCTCAGCTGCTTCTAAAATCTGTAAAAAATGGTCGAAATCAATCAGCTCGGTCGGATTTTGATCTTTAGGGGCTCTATTTATTTTTGTATTCAATGGAACGGCTTCTGCAATTAAGCTTGCGACGGTGGAGAATGCCCCTTCTTCGAAGCCGCTTAAAACATTTCTCGGGCTATTTATACGGTTTCTCACCGAAGAGTCGGATATATTTTTCCCGTTTCTATTTTTTTGATTTCGTATATATGCGCTTAAAGCAATGAAGAATTCGTCGTCTAAATCTGACGGTAATAAATTGAAGTATTTCTTTTCTTTTAGATAGGCGAACAATCCTCGGTGAAGCTCGCCGACCATCTCGACGCGACTTAGGGCCGACAGAGGGGCGCCTCTGATCGAAATGGCCTTGCTAAATATCGGCTCGAGGTTTGGAAATTGGAGGAGAAATGAGATGTTGACGCTTTGCGGGGCTTTTCCACCGGACCTGGGAAAAATGGCAAAAAGGGTTGGCTGACCGGTGTCCGATATACTGCGAGATACCCTAGATAGATCCAAGCTGGTGAGGTCGGTGGCTTTTTTTGTACGTGAGTTTATGAACTGTCGCCCAACGCTACTACCGGACGAGTCTTTGTCACTTTTTTTCATGTTTTGATAGCCTTCAAAACGTCCACAACGCCTCTAAACGAGCTGAACAATTGAACGTGCTTGAGATAGGTATCTATAGTCGTGGATAAAGCCGAGTGCCCCAGTTGAGATTGGATTTTTTTCCATGGCTCGGGGTTGCCAAGTTTGACTTCAATGATGTATTGGTAGACTGCGTATGTATGCCTTAGGTCGTGCATTGAATGTTTTGGAATATGCGCGATGAACTTTTGCTTTGAGTTCGTGTCATTTTTTTCGATTTTTTCTAGTAGTCCGGTGTCGAAGCAGGCTTTGCGGATGACTTTTTGAAGTGCATCTTTTCCAAGAGGCGCTCCGTGATTTTTTGTGGCATTTGTTCCAACAACCAGCAATTGATTTGTTGCTTTTTTTGTCATACCATTTAGCGCTTCTGATCGCTCCCCGTCTATGTACGACAGGGCGTCGAGAACTAACCATGTTGGAATGGTTACTTGGCGCGTTTTTTTATTTTTCCCAGTTACTGAGATGCTCAAGTCGACGAGCGGCGTGTCTGCGTCGGGATTTAAGCTCTGGAATTGCAAGGCATTCAAACTGATAATTTCTGCCAGTCGGAGGCCCACTACCCATCCCAAATCGAATGCGAGTCGGTCACGCGACAATCTGTCGGCACTTCCGCGCTCGCTGGCTCGCGGCCCTACGTGGTGCAACAGTGTTCGAAGATTTACGACCGTTAATGGGTGGATTTTGTCGCTACGAGGAACCTTAGGAAGGTCACGGTCCCGAGCCTTTGTATTTTTCCATTGCCCATCGCTTGTACCTTGTGACCATCGCGGAGCGGCACTTTGCTCCGATTGCGTTCCAATGTCACCAAAATACCAACCTCTTTCCCTGCAGTACTGGTAGAACTTCTGAATAACGACCATTGCATCCTTAACCCCTTTTAAGTCATAGGGCCGGCCTGTTTTTGGTGATATAGCCTCCGTATAGGCATCACGAAAGAGCCGCCTTGTTTCAGCGTTTGCATTCGCCCAGTAGACTCCGATGCTTTGGCAGAATTCGAACCAAGATTTAAGTTGGTATCCGCGTTTGTTCAATGCGTCTTTGCTAGGTGCGCCACCCAACGCGACGTAGTTCTCATTGATAAATAGTGTGGGTTCAGGGAAGATGGTTGGCCCATCTATGAAGAAGATGGGCTGGCCGCGCTTTAACGCTTCGTCGTTTTCTTCCACAAAGAACAAGCTCAGATCAGCACCGGCGAAGAGCTCTTCAGGGCTCTTGGCGGAACTCGAAAATGCAGCGGTTTTCAGCACTGGTGATTCAGCCATCTGACGGCCCGACTGCTCAGATTGCCTTGCGAGCAGATGCAGCAGCACGTCCCGGAAAAAGGCTCCGGCGGCTGCGGTACTTCGACGGGTCCCTACCTGTCCCGTATGACACGGAGAGTATTGGTAGGCGCCAAGGGGTGCTCGGGCTTCGAGGGGCCCGCGTGTCTTGAAGGCTGCCGGTATACGGATGAATCGAGGTCGGCAAGCGCGCAGCGGATCCCTGGCGCCTCGGACGCGAACAAAACACTGAAAGGACGTCACTCATGTCCAAGCTCCTTCTTGTAACGTCCCGCCCGTTGCGGGACTCCTCTACCATCATTCCAGCGTTGCGTTTTTGCTAAAACGACATAAAAACGATTTTGATCAAAAACGTTGTATGTATGAAACAGGTGGGTTTGTGACGTTGCTTGCGGTCGCGCGGGTTCGGGCGAGGGCCGATCTGGAGCAGTTATTGGGCTTCGCTACAGATTAAGAAGGTGTCTTCGGCCCTTGTCGGCTCGAGTACCACTGCATTCTTCGACTACGGCGCCATGGCTCTGAGGGCGTCGAGGCGATGCCGCTCGATGTAGTTCACTACAGCTCTGTGAGCCTGCAAGTTGATTACTCGGCAGGCACCGCTGATGGTGCGCACCACCGTGCAGCGACAGCGGGGGCCCGCCTGGCCATCGTCAAGTGCGGCACCGGGTCGCGCTCGCGGTGCTCGACCGGGGTGAGGTGATGGCGCTTCCTCAGGTTCTCTGCCGTTTACCGGTGCTCGGTTTGTTCATGAACACGGACAGCGAATGTCAGAGGAGATGAACAAAAGGGGTCGCCATACATGACGCCTGGGTGTACCTGGGCTACTGGCCGCACATCCATGACCTGCTCAAGGCCGGCGTGACCATCTACGAGCTGAGCCCGACGCTGAGCGTGAAGCGCGGCAAGCTGGGCATCTTCGGCCATCGCACGGGCGCGCTTCACATGAAGAACGGCATCGTGGACCACAAGCAGGTGTTCCTCGGCTCGATGAACCTCGACCCGCGTTCGGCCCGGCTCAACACCGAACTGGGCCTGATCATCGACAGCCCCGAAATGGCGCTGCAGCTGGAGAGCTTCGCGGACGCGGGCAGCACCTACCGTCTGCGGCTCGATGCATCCGGGCGGAACGTCGAGTGGGTCGAGGAAGACGACAACGGCAAGGAAACGGTCTACGACGTGCCGCCCGAGACCACCGCATGGCAACGCTTCAAGCTGCGGCTGGTCGCGCCGTTCATTCCGCTGAGCGAGCTGTAGCGGGCGGCGCCTTGGGGCGCAGCCGGCGCAGGCGCACGCTCAGCTCCTTCACCAGCTGAAGCTCGCCACGGCGTTGCGCCACCTCGAGCGCCTTCTCGAATGCCGCTTCGGCCTTCGCGTTGTCGCCCAGGTCCAACGCGATCAGACCTTGCAGCCGGTGGGCCGCAGTGAAGTCCGGGTCGAGTTCGATGGCCTTGCCGGCATGCGCCAGCGCGGTCTGCGGGTCTTGCCGCCGGTGGTAGGCCAGTGCCAGGCTCATGCGCAGCAGGGCGCTGTCGCGGCCGGCCGCCAGCATGCGTTCCAGTGTTTCGGGTGAAGGGCCGGGCGGGGTGGTTTTCTGCGGATTCATCGGCGTGCGTCCTTCTCGTGTGGCTTATTATCAAAGAATAGTCTTTGAAATTAAAGCCGCAGGCTTCCCCGATGAATCTCCCCACCTCCATCTGGCTCTTCCAGTCTCTGCACGCGCTCGGCATGACGCTGTGGCTCTCCATCGCGGTGATCAACAACTGGCGCGGCTTCGCGGGATCGGCCGGCGCAGTGGGCGGCACCATGTCGATGGCACCGCTGCTCACCGAGCCCGCGGTCGATACGCCCTTGCTGACGCGCAGGATGCGTTCGCCAGCGCTGCATCGCGCGGCGCTGCTGGTGGTGCTGGCGCTGCAACTGGCGGGCGCGGCCGCGTTCTGGATCGGCAGCGGCACGCTGCTCTTCGGCGGCGGTATCGATGCGGCGCTTCCCTGGCTGAACGCGGGCCTCAGCGCCTTCGCGGGCTTGCTGTTCGCGATGCATCTCGGCGGCCTGTGGTTCGCCTACTGGATTCGCCAGGAGAGCTTGCAGCACACGCATCTCGCGCTGCTGCTGTGGGTGATGGCCGCGTTCTTCCTGTTCAACCACGGCTGGGCCTGAAAAACACGCGCCGACATCTCCGGCCGGCGCGCTTCCTTCCGTCCTACAGACCGCAGGAGCGCCGCAAGCGAGCATGCGCGCATGATGAGCAAACCGATCCTCGCGTGCCTGGGCGTGGCCGCGTACTGCGCAGTCGCTTCGGCTGTCGCCGAACCCGTGAAGCTGCCCGTGGACAGCGACGACAAGGGCACCGTGTACGTGGCGCCCAACGTCAACCCCACCGAAACATCGGCCTACACGACAGGGGCGACCGTGGGCGTCGAACGGCGCGACGGTAGCGGCGCTTATATCGGCACCGACACCTCCACGCCCCGGCCGACCTACTCGCTGGGCGCGAGCACAGGTGGCAACGTGTCGCTCACCGGCGGCGTGTCGTCGGACGGCAAGGCCAACAACGGCGTGAAAGCCGGCGTGACGATCAAGTACTAGAGCGGCTGGAACTAGACCAGCGTGCCGTAGACGATGAACCCGTCGTGCGACGCGACCTTGTCGTACAGCGTGCGCCCGGCCGTGTTCGTCACATGCGTCTGCCAGTACACCCGATGGCCGCCCGCCTGCTTCGCGCGCTCGTAGACGCCGTGGATCAACTGGCGGCCGACGCCCCGGCCGCGCTCCGAAGGCAGCGTGAACAGGTCCTGCAGATAGCAGGTCGGCTCGATGCGGTTGGTGCTGCGATGAAAAAGGTAGTGCGTCAGGCCGACGAGTTGCCCGTCACGTTCCGCAACCAATGCATGCACCGGCTCGTAGGCATCGAAGAAGCGCCGCCACGTCACCTGCGTGATCTCATCGGGCAGGGCCGTCGGCCCCTCGCGTCCGTAGAAGGCGTTGTAGCCGTCCCAGAGCGGCCTCCACGCCGCGTAGTCTTGCGCCACCGGAGGACGGATCAGGAGAGAAGAAGAGGTCGTCGTCATGCGTCTGCCGCTGCCTGTGCTTTGATGAAGAAGAACAAGCCTGCGATTGCAACATGACTCGGCTCAGGGCGTGAAGAAAGCCTTCAGCGCTTCTTCAGGCAGCTGCCCGCGCAGGCCGATGGCGACGACGCCCGCGCGCGCTTCGCCGGCCGGCGCCGCAGCCTTGCGCAGCGTGCCGTGGCGGCCGGCGAACTGCAGCTCCGACCACTCGTCGCCCGCGTCGCCGCGGCCGGTGCGCACAAGGCCCTTCAGGCGCAGCACGCCGGGCGGCATCTCTCGCAGCCAGGCGCGCAGCATGGCGGCGGGAATCACCGCGTCGGGTCGTGCGTTCCATGTCTGGAACACGCCGCCGTGATCGGGTGCGCCATGGTCGTGATGATGGTCATGGCAGTCGGGCCCGCAGGCATGCGGCAAGGCGCCCTCCGCATGCGGCAACCCCGACAGCAGCGCCAGCGGTACGGCCGATTCCACGGTCCCGATGCGCGGCGTGCCCGGCGCGGTCGCCTCGACCCAGGCATGGGCGCCGGCCAGCGCTTCGGCGGATGCGATGTCCGCCTTGTTCACCACCACGAGGTCGGCCGATTTCACCTGCCGTGCCAGCGTGTCCGCCAGCAGCGGGTCGTGCGCTTGTCGTGCCGCCGCGCTCGCATCGACCAGCACGATCACGCCCTCCAGGCTCAGCTCCGGCGCGGCCATGCCGATCTGCGCGATGCGCCAGGGGTCCGACACGCCGCTGGCCTCGATCACCACCGCGTCGAACGGCGTCTTCGCCTCGATCACTTCCACCAGCGCGCGGCCCAGGTCGTCGCCGATCTGGCAGCAGACACAGCCGTTGGTCAGCGCCATGGTGTCGCCGTGCGTGGCGGCGATGAGGTCGGCGTCGATGTTGAGCGCGCCGAAATCGTTCACCAGCACCGCCATGCGCAGCCCGTTCGCCTCGCGCAGCCAGCGGTTGAGCAGCGTGGTCTTGCCCGCGCCCAGGAAGCCGCCGATGACGGTGAGCGGCAGGCGTTTCCTCTTGGGTGTCGTGGTCACGCGGTCTTCAGCCCCGCTGCGCCTCGAACACGCGGCCCGACAGCACGGTGCCCCACACGCGCGCGTCTTTCAGCGCCATCGGGTCCATCTCGAGCGGATCGTCTTCCAGCACGCAGAAGTCGGCGCGCTTGCCGCATTCGATGCTGCCGATTTCGCCGTCGAGCTTGAGCGTCCAGGCCGCGCCGAGCGTGATGGCGCGCAGCGCCTGCGGCACGCTGATGCGCTCGGCCTCGCCGAGCAGGCGGCCTTTGGGCGTGATGCGGTTCACGGCGCACCAGGCGGTGAACAGCGGGCCCAGCGGCGTCACCGGGGCATCGGAGTGAATGGCCAGCGGCACGCCCGCGGCCAATGCGCTGCCGCAGGCGTCGAGCCGGTTGGCGCGGTCGGGGCCCATGGTCATCTCGTAGTGCTGGTCGCCCCAGTACCAGATGTGGTTGGCGAACAGGTTGGCGCACAGGCCCAGCGACGCCATGCGGCGGAACAGCGGCGCGTCGATCATCTGGCCGTGCTGCAGCGTGTGGCGGTGGTCGGGGCGCGGCGCGCGCGTGAGCACGCGGCCGATGGCGTCGATGGCCACTTCGCTGGCCTCGTCGCCGTTGGTGTGCGTGTGGATGGTAAGGCCAGCGCGGTGGTAGGTCTCGAAGTCGGCCTCGTACTGCGCGGGCGCCGTCACCCAGATGCCGTTGGGCGCGCCGTTGAAATGCCCCGGCCAGCGCAGCCGGGCCGAGAAGCCCTGGATCGAGCCGTCGAGCATCATCTTCACCAGGCCGTAGCGCAGGCGGTCGGTGTTGCGGGGCATCAGCCCCTTCACATGCTCCGCGCCCTGTGCGGCGCCGTGCGTGCCGTGGAAGGCCTGGAACGCGGGCAGGATGCGCACGGCAAAGCCGTCGTCCTGCGTCACTTTCTCGAGCACACCGCAGTCTTCTTCGGTGAGCTTGTTGACCAGGTCGGTTGCAGTGGTCACGCCCTGCAGGCAGGCCAACTTCGCGAACGAGCGCACGCCGGCCTCGGTCATCGGCGCGAGCAGGCCGGCGTTGCCGATCTTGCGCAGCACGAGGAACATGGCGGCCGGCTCCTGCAGCTCGCCGGTGGGTTCGCCTTCGTCCGGGCCTTCGGCGAACTTGACCACACCCTCGACCTCATTGTCGCGCGTGATCTCGGCAATGCGCAGCATCGCGCTGTTGACGTTCATCAGGTGGCCGTTGGCATGGCCGATGACGATGGGCCGCGTGGCGCTCGCGCGGTCGACATGGTGCACCGTCATGCGCTCGCCGCCGAAGTAGATGGGATCGAAGCCCCAGGCAACCAGCGGCTCGGTGTCGGGCACGCCGTCGGCCGTCATCTTCGCGGCCACTTCCGTCAGGCGCGAGACCACCTCGTCCATCGAACGCAGGCCGCTCCACACCTTGCCTGCGGGATCGCGGCGGTCGAACCAGCCAAGGTACGTCCAGTCCCACATGCTGCCTTCCTTGAGGTGGCAGTGGCCTTCGACGAGGCCGGGCATCAGCACCTTGGCGGCGAATCGCTCGTCGAGCGTGGCGGTGCCCCAGGCCTGCATGTCCGCGAGCGAGCCGACAGCCAGCACACGGCCGTCGCGCACCGCCACGTGGGTGGCGTGCGGCTGCATGGGGTTCATGGTGATGATCTTGCGCGCGGCGTAGATGGTGGTGTTTGTCTGGCTCATGGCAACTCTGGAATCGAAAGAGGCGGGTGCGGCAGTCCGTCGACGACGTCGACGCGCCTGCAGCGTACCCAATGATCGGGGGCGACTTCGCGCAGCGGCGGCAGCTCGGCCGCGCAGGCCGGCTCCGCCACCGGGCAGCGGCCTGCAAAGCGGCAGCCGGCGGGTGGGTCGATCGGGCTTGGCGGATCGCCGCTCAGCTTGATGCGGTGGGCCGCGCGTCGGCGCCCGCCGCTCACGGTGGGTACCGCCGACATCAGCGCCACGCTGTAAGGATGCAGGGGCCGCGCGAAGAAGCTGCGCCGAGGCGCGCGCTCGACGATCTGGCCGAGGTACATCACGGCGATGTCGTCGCAGATGTGCTCCACCACCGCCATGTCGTGCGAGATGAAGAGGTAGGTCAGCCCCAGCTCGCGCTGCAGCCGCGACAACAGGTTCAGGATCTGCGCGCGGATCGCGATGTCCAGCGCCGACACCGGCTCGTCGCACACCACCAGTTCCGGGTTGGTGGCCAGCGCCCGCGCGATATTGATTCGCTGGCGCTGCCCGCCGGAGAACTGGTGCGGAAACAGGTGCTGCTGCTCGGGTCGAAGGCCCACTGCCTCGAACAGCTCGGCCACGCGGCGCGTGCGCTCGTCGGGCGTGCCGACCCGCATCAGGTCCAGCGGCGCGCGCACCGCGGCGCCCGCGCGCTCGCGCGGATTCAGCGAGGAGAACGGGTCCTGGAAAATGATCTGCATGCGGGTTCGCGCCTGCCGCAGCGCTTCGCCGCGCAGCGCTGCCAGGTCGGTGTCGCCGAGCCGCATGCGGCCCGACGTGACAGGCGACAGCCGCATCACCGCGAGTGCCGTCGTGGTCTTGCCCGAACCCGATTCGCCCACCACCGCGAGCGTCGTGCCGCGCCGGATCTCGAAGGACACGCCGTCCACCGCCTTCACCACCTCGGGCGTGCGACCCCAGCCAGCCTTGCCGCGCGGAAAGTGCACCTTGAGGTCGTCCACCGACAGCAGGGTGTCGGTCTTGCCGATGAATGTCATGCGGCCTCCCGCTGGCGGTGGTCGAGTGCCTCGGCGTGCAGCCAGCAGGCCGCGCCATGCGGCGTGCCCGGCGCAACTTTGCCGTGCACCGCGAACATCGGCGGCACTTCGGTCGCGCAGCGCGCCAGCGCGCGCGGGCAGCGTTCGCGGAAGGCGCAGCCTGTGCCCAGCTCCCAGATCGAGGGCACCACGCCCGCGATCTCGGCCAGCTCTTCGCGCGCGCCGTCGCCGTATGCGGCGCTGCTGCCCAGTTCGGGCAGGCAGTCGATCAGCCCGCGCGTGTAGGGGTGCCCGGGCTCCGACAGCACCTGCTCGGTAGTGCCCTGTTCGATGACGCGGCCGGCGTACATCACCATCACGCGGTCGGCCATCTCGGCCACCGCGCCCATGTCGTGCGTGATGAGCATGATGGCCGTGCCCTTGTCGCGCTGAAGCTCGCGCAGCAGGTCGAAGATCTGCGCTTGCACCGTCACGTCGAGCGCGGTGGTGGGCTCGTCGGCAATCAATATGTCGGGCCGGCAGGCCAGCGCCATCGCGATCATCACGCGCTGGCGCATGCCGCCGGAGAGCTGGTGCGGGTATTCGTCCACGCGCCGCTCGGGCGCCGGAATGCCGACCTGCCGCAGCATCTCGATGGCGCGCTCACTCGCCGCATGCGCGTTCAGCCCGGCGTGTAGCCGCAGCGATTCGCCGATCTGCTCGCCCACGGTGAACACCGGGTTCAGCGAGGTCATGGGCTCCTGGAAGATCATCGAGATGCGGTTGCCGCGCACCTCGCGCATGCGCGCGTCGCTGGCCTGCACCAGGTCTTCGCCCTGGAACAGCACCTGCCCGCTGCGGATGCGCCCCGGCGGCGAGGGAATGAGCCGCAGCAGCGCCAGCGCCGTCATGCTCTTGCCGCAGCCCGATTCGCCGACCACGCACAGCGTTTCGCCGGCGCGAATCTCGAAGTCGACCCCGTTGAGCACCAGCGCCTGGCCGCGCCGCGTCTTGAATTCGACGTGCAGGTCCTGCACGCGCAGCAGCGTGCTATCGGAAGGCGATGTCATGTCGAGATACCTTTCGCACGCACATCTCCGGACCGTCCCGGTGGGTGCCTTTTTCGGGAATACCGCGGAACCGGCTTTGCCGGGCCGCTGGTATTGCCCCCTGCAAGGGGGTAGGAGGCCACACGAAGTGGGCAAGCCTGGGGGTGTGCTTCATCTTTCCCTCAGCTTGGGGTTGAGGGCGTCGTTCAGGCCGTCGCCAATCAGGCTGACGGCCAGCACGGTGATGAAGATCGCCGCGCCGGGGAAGGCCACGGCCCACCAGCAGGACAGCACGTATTGCCGGCTGGAGCCGATCATCAGGCCCCAGCTCATCTGGTTGGGATCGCCCAATCCAAGGAACGAAAGGCCCGCCTCGAACAGGATGGCCGCGCCGATGGCCAGCGTGGCCGACACCACCAGCGGCGGCAGCGCGTTGGGAAGAATCACCTTCCAGATGATGCGCGCGTCGCCCGCGCCGATGGCACGCTCGGCCCGCACGAACTCCAGGCCGCGGTACTTCATGAACTCGGCGCGCGTGAGCCGCGCGGTGCCGGTCCAGCTCACGATGCCGATGGCCAGCGTCACCGTCACCAGCGTGGGCGAGAACAGCGTGACCACCACCATCGCGAACAGCAGCGCCGGCAGCACCTGGAAGAACTCGGTGAGCTTCATCAGCGCGGCGTCGATCTTGCCGCCGTAGTAGCCGGCGAAGGCGCCGAGCGTGATGCCGATCAGCACCGACAGCAGCGCGGCCACCGCGCCCACCAGCAGCGTGGCGCGGCCGCCGTAGATGAGCGCGGTGAGCACGTCGCGGCCCAGGTAGTCGCTGCCGAGCCAGGCGTCTTCGCTGAAGGGCGGGGTGAGCGGCGCGGCCTTGATCTCGAACGGGTCGGCCGGGTAGACCCACGGCCCGGCGATGGCCACCGCCAGCACGATCAACAGCATCGCCATGCCGGCGATGGCGGCGGGGTTGCGCAAGAACATGCGCAGCGCCTCCATGCCGGGGTGCTCGACGCGCACCGGCGGCCTGGCGGCGGGTTGGGAAGCGGAAGCAACAGGGGGCATCGCGATGACCTTGCTCATGAGGCCTTGATCCGTGGGTCGATGAAGCGGTAGCACAGGTCGGTGAGCTGGTTCATCACCACCACCACGATGGAAGAGAACAGCAGCACGCCCAGGATGGTCGGGTAGTCGCGCCGCAGTACCGACTCGAAAGCCAGCCGGCCGAGGCCCGGCCAATTGAACACCGTCTCCACCAGGATCGCCCCCGCCAGCACGTTGCCGAACTGCAGCCCCAGCACCGTGACCACCGGCAGCAGCGCATTGCGCAGCGCATGCTTGTAGAGCACCACGCGGTCGGCCAGGCCCTTGGCGCGCGCGGTGCGGATGAAGTCCGAGCCCAGCACGTCGAGCATCGACGAACGCGCGAGCCGGCTGTATTGCGCCAGGTACACCAGGCTCAGCGTGAGCGTGGGCAGCACCAGGTGTTGTGCCACGTCGAGCATGTCCGCGAAGCCGCCGGCGCCCGTCGAGTCGATCGAGCGCATGCCCGCCACCGGCAGGATGGGAAACACCGAGGCCAGCAAGATCACCAGCATGATCCCCAGCCAGAACACCGGCGCCGCGAAGCCCACCAGCGACAGCACGGTGATGAACTGCGAGAGCCATCCGTTCGGCTTGCGCGACGACAGCACCCCCAGTGCCGTGCCCGCGAAGAAAGCCAGCAGCACCGAACTGAGCACCAGCAGCAGCGTGGCCGGCAGGCGCTCGCCGATCATCTGCGTCACCGGCAGGTTGAAGAAGTACGAGTAGCCCAGGTCGCCCTGCGCCACCTTGCCCAGGTACACGGCCAGCTGCACCGGCAGCGACTTGTCGAGCCCGTACTGCGTGCGCAGCTGCGCCATGAGCTCGGGCGACATGCCGCCGCTGGCGCCGGCAATCGTTTCCACCGGGTCGCCCGGCGCGGCGTGCACCAGCACGAAGTTGAGCACCACCACCGCCAGCACCAGGCCCAGGGCCTGGAGCAGTCGCGAGGCGGCATGGCGCAGAAGTGGCAGCATGCCCATGACCTGTCCGCCTTACTTGAAGTACACCTCGTCCAGCGGCGACAGCGGTCCCCAGATGGTGGTTGGCACGTTGGCCACCTTCTTGCTGGAGACGGTGTGGTAGGGCACCTGGTTGATGAACTCGATGGGCAGCTCGTCGGTCACGATCTTCTGGAAGGTGGCGTAGTAGGCCTTGCGCTGCGTCGCATCGATCAGGCCGCCGGCGGTGTTGAGCAACTCGTCCACCTTCGGGTTGGCATACGACTGGGTGTTGGTCCAGACGATGGGCTTGATGTTGGTCGACAGATAGGTGCGGTGCACGCCGATGATCGGGTCGCCCCAGTTGAACACCGTGTCCATCGACATGTCGAAGTCGTGCGAGGCCAGCCGCTTGGCCCAGGCCGGGAAGTCGGCCGAGGCGCGCACTTCCACCGTGATGCCCACCTTCTTGAGCTGGCCGCGGATGTACTCGGCCACGTTCTTCTGCTGGTCGTCCACGCCCGGCAGGTAGTCGATGGTGAGCTTGAAGCGCTCGCCGCCGGCGCCGGCCTTGTAGCCGGCGGCATCGAGCATTTCTCCGGCCTTCTTCAGGTCGAGCGGGTAGCGCACCAGGTCGGGCACGGCAAACGGGCTGCTGGCCACCAGCGGGCCGTCGGACACGGTGGCGAAGCCGCCCATCAGCGCCTTGGTGATGAAGTTCTTGTCGATGGCCGTGGCAATGGCCTTGCGCACCTGCACGTCGGACAGCGGCTTCTTCGCGGTGTTGAAGGCCAGCCAGTTGAGCGCGCCGATGCCGTCGTAGCCCTTGGGCGTGAGCGACATCTTGGGGTCGTTGGCCAGGCGCTTGAGGTCGGTGGGCAGCGTGGCGAAGGGCACCATCTGGATGTCGCCGCGCTCCAGGCCGAGCATCAGGCTCGCCGAGTCGGGCGTGATGTTGATGATGATCTTGTCGAGGTAGGGCCTGCCGGGAATGAAGAACTTGTCGAAGCGCTCCAGCACCACGCGCTGCGCGGGCTTGAAGTCGGTCACCCGGTACGGGCCCGAGCCGATCACGTCGGTGGTGTTGCGCGGATGGTTCTTCAGGTCCTGCCCGTCGCCGTAGATGTGCTTGGGAAGAATCGGGCACAGCGCGGGCGACATCGCCAGCACGATGGCCGGGTGCGGCACGCTCATCCGCACCACGGCGGTGTACGCATCGGGCGTGTCCACCTTCTCGACCGGGCCCATCATCGTGGTGAAGGGATGGTTGGCCTTGATGGCCAGGATGGAGAAGGCCACGTCGGCCGAGGTGACGGGCTTGCCGTCATGGAACAGCGCGTCCTTGCGCAGCTTGAGCGTTAGCGACTTGCCGTCGTCCGCCAGCTTCCACGACTCGGCCAGGTACGGCTGCGGGTTCCACTTGTCGTCGAAGCGCAGCGGGCTCGCGAAGATCTGCGTCGACGGCATGGCGGTGGCGATGCCCGACTGCACCGCGCCGTTCAGGTGCCGCGGCGTCTGCGTGCTGCCTATCACCAGCGTGCCGCCGCGCTTGGGCTCGGCGGCCGCGAAGACGGACAGCGGAAGCAGGGTGCCGGCCGCCGCGAAGCTGGCGGACAGCAAGGTGGCACGGCGCGAGAAAACTGGAAGCTCGGGAACGCGGATCGGCATGACAGGACCTCAGGGGGAGTTCGACACAGGCAATCGGATTCGGCCCGCGCCGAAGCGAAGGCCTTGTGTCGAAGATAGGCGCTCGCCGCATGCCGGCGAAGAGCCAACGCGGCGCGACTCGCAGGGCCAGAAGGGGTGGGTTTGCCCCGTTGTGCAGCAGGGCGGTGCGGTGGCGTGCGCCACTTCGGGGAATGCGCACCTACTTTTCGTCGCGCAGCCAGTACCACTTGTAGAGCATGCGCTGCCCGATGCGCCGAAACGGCGCGAACGCGCGCGACTCCACCAGCCCCAGCACGTTGGGGAAGGGCAGCGGCGATCGATAGATGGGCAGTTCGAACACCTCGCGGCCCGCGTCCTTGCCCGCGATGCGTTCGGCCAGCCGCTTGCCGGCCCAGGTCGAGAACGACACGCCGTTGCCGCCATAGCCCACCGCGTACCAGATCTTCTTGCCGGCGTCGGGCTGCGTGATGCGAGGCATCATGTCGTGGCTCATGTCGACCCAGCCCCACCACGAGTAGTCGATGCGGATGCCCGCCAGCGGCGGGAACTTGCGGGCGATGGCGTCGGTGAGCAGCTTCAGGTGCACCGGGTGCTCGGCGTCGGCGCCGCTCACCGAGCTGCGGCTGCCGATCTGCAGCCGGTTGCCCTTGAGCAGCCGGTAGTAGAAGCGCAGCGTGCGCGTATCGGTCAGGAAGGTCTGCGACTTGAAGTTGGTGGCTTGCAGCTCGGCCTCGGTGAGCGGGCGCGTGACCACCGAGTTCGACAGGATCGGCATGATGCGGTTCTTCAGCATCGGGTTCAGCGCCTGCCCGGTGTAGCCGCCGGTGCACACCGCCACGCGGCGCGCGCGCACCACGCCGGCCGGCGTGCGCAGATGGTGCACGCCGTCGACGGTGTGCCAGCTCTGCACCGGGCTCGAGGTGTGCACCGTCACGCCCAGCGCGCGCGCCCGTTGCATCAGGCCAAAGGTGAACTTCAGCGGATGGATGCCGATGCCTTCGGCCTCGTACATCGCGCCCACCGTCTCGCGCTCGTCGCAGTAGTCGCGGCGCACTTCCTCGGCGCTCATCATGCGGGTGGCGTAGCCGAACTGCTCGCGCATCAGGCGCGCCTCGGCTTCCAGGACCGGCAGCTTCTCGGCCCGGTGCGCCAGGTAGAGGTGGCCGCCGTCGTAGGCGTCGCAGTCGATCTGCGTCGTGAGGTGGCGGAAGTTCTCGAAGCCGCCGCGGATCTCGGCGTCGAGCTGCCTGGCGGTGTCGATGCCCCAGCGCGCGATCCACTGCGAGCGCTTGAGGCGGCCGCTCGCGTTCTGCCCCTGGCCGCCGCTGCGGCTGGAGCAGCCCCAGGCGGCCTGGTTGGCCTCGAGCACCGTGGCGCGGATGCCGTGCTCCTGCGCCAGGTAGAGCGCGGTCGACATGCCGGTGGCGCCCGAGCCGATGATGGCCACGTCGACATCGATGTCGCGCATCAGCGGGCCGTCGTCGTTGGGCGGCGTGCCGGCGCTGGCCACCCACCAGGTCGGCGCGTAGGCGCGGCCGGCGCCGGGGTCGGGGGCGTGCAGCGGGTCGTACTGCGGGTCGTAGGGACGAAACGGGGACTGGGCCGGTTGCTCGAGCGCGCAGCCGTCGATCGCGGCGCTGGCGGTGACGGCCGCGCCGGCGGTGAACGGCACGGTGCCTGTCATGGTCATGAAGGGCTCCAGAAGGTGAAGGGAAGACCGGTGCCGGGCTTGCTTACTTCGCGGCGGGCAGATTGGGGCGGGCCTTGCGGAACACGTTCTTCAGGTGGATCTTGCCGTCTTTGAAGGTGAACACGTCGATGCCGTCGGTCTCGATGCGGCTGCCGTCGGCGGCGGTGCCGGTGAAGGTCCATTGCGAGGTGCCGAAGTCGCCGTGCACGAAGTGCTGGCCGTTGACCCATTGCGCGTCGGGCACGGTTGCCCAGGCGGCGGCAAAGGCCTTGCGCACCGCCTCGGTGCCGGTGTGGCGCGTGCCGCAGGCATCGGGGCCGGCGGCGGTCTGGAAGATGCAGTCGGGCGTCATGAAGCTCATCAGCGCGTCGATGTCGTGGTGGTTCCAGGCGTCGCTGAAGGCCGCGAGCGTGTCGGTGGTCACGGCGCAAGAAGATGAAGAAGAGGAAGAAGGCTGGGCGGTCACGCGGGAACTCCGGAAATTGATGCGGCAAGCGTAGGCAGCCGCTTGCCGGCGCGATAGGGCCAGTTACGGGGATTCGACCGAGCCAGAACGCCGCCGGGTTGCCACGGATCGCGCCGGCTGCCCTAAACTGCGGCGCACCATGCCCAACCCGCGAGCCACCCAATGGGCGCAGCTCTTCGCGCTGCCCGACCAGCCGGCCTTGCCCCTGCAGGCCCGCTTGCGGTCCGCGGTGGTGCAGGCCATTCTTGAAGAGCACCTGAGCCCCGGCGCTCCGCTGCCGTCGTCGCGCGAACTGGCCGCGCTGCTGGGGCTGAGCCGCAACACCGTCACCTCGGCATACCTGCAACTGATCGACGAAGGCTTCCTGGAAGCGCGCCCGCGCAGCGGCGTGTTCGTGGCACGCAATGCGCGGCCGCTGTCCGCGCCGCATGCGGAGCCGCTGGTGGGGCGCAGCGGCCAGGCCAGCCAGCCGCCCGACTGGCAGGGTCGCGTGCTGCGCTCGCTGGTCGACAAACCCACGCTGTCGAAACCCGACCGCTGGCGCGACTATCCGTACCCTTTCGTCTACGGCAACTACGACCCGCAGCTCTTTCCCACCGAGGACTTTCGCGAATGCTGCGCGCGCAGCCTGGCGCGTTCGCAACTGCCGCACTGGACGCCGGACTTCGAGACCGACGACGTGCCCGACCTCATCGAGCAGATCCGCACGCGCCTGTTGCCCAAGCGCGGCGTGTTCGCGCTGAAGGAAGAGATCCTCGTGACCATGGGCGCGCAGCATGCCTACTACCTGCTGGCCGAGGCGCTGTTCGACGAGCAGACGCGCGTGGGCCTGGAAGAGCCGGGGCATCCGCATGCGCGCAACAGCTTTTCATTGCGGCAGCCGAAGTGGGTGGAGGTCGATGTCGACGAAGACGGGCTGGTCGTCGATGCGCTGCCCGCTGCCGACTACCTGTTCGTCACGCCCTCGCACCAGAGCCCGACCACCGCGACGCTGAGCCTGGAGCGGCGCCAGTGGCTGCTGCGCAAGGCGGAGCTGCAGGACTTCGTGATCATCGAGGACGACTACGAGGCGGAGAACCTGTACGAAGGCACGCCCATGCCCGCGCTCAAGAGCCTGGACAAGACCGGACGGGTGATCTACGTGGGCTCTGTGTCCAAGAGCCTGTCGCCCGCGTTGCGGCTGGGGTTCATCGTGGCGCCGCGGGCGCTCATCAAGGAACTGCGGGTGATCCGGCATGCGATGGTGCGGCACCCGAGCGCATTCCTGCAGCATGCGTATGCGCTGTTTCTTTCGCTGGGGCACCATGAGTCGCATGCGCGTCGGGTGAACCACGCCATGCAGGAGCGGCTTGCGCTGGCCGCGCAGGCGCTGCGGGACCATCTGCCCGACTTCGAGTTCCGGCTGCCTTCCGGTGGGGCTTCGATCTGGGTGCAGGCGCCTACCTGGGTGGATGCGACGGAGCTGTCCTTGATGGCGCGCAATCACGGCGTGCTGATCGAAGCGGGGGACGTGTTCTTCGCGCGGCCTCCCTATCCGTGTCCGTTCTTCCGGCTGCGGTTGTCGTCCATTGCGGCTTCGCAGATTCCGGCGGGCATCCGGGCCTTGGGCATGGCGGTTGAAGAGCTGGCCCTGGCGCGCGGCGAGAAGAGACCTGCCGGCGGACGGACGCACTGAGCCTTTGCCCGAGCGGGAGCGGTGCCGCGGGCCTGGGCGCACCGCACGCGTGCGGCGCGCACCAGAACGAGGGTAAGTCCCGATCCACTGGCTCTATGCCAACACGGGCGCTGGTACTTCCTGGCTGCGGGCGATAGGTGCAAAGTCCGCTTCGATCCACTTTCAGGAGAAACAGCGATGACCTTGTCCCGACGTCTTTCCCTCCAGTGTGCAGCGGCTCTGGCAACCGCATTCACGCTCAGCGGCGCGGTGTTCGCGCAAACAAAGGAAGTCACTTTCGCCCACCAGGACATGCTGGTGCCGCTGCGGCTGGTGATGGAATCCGGCGAGGTCGAGAAGGCCACGGGCTACAAGATCAACTGGCGCATGTTCGCGGGCGGCGGCGACGTAATCCGCGCGATGGCCTCAGGCGACGTGCAGATGGGTGAAACCGGCTCCAGTCCGCTCACCGCGGCGGCCAGCCAGGGGCAGGACATCAAGCTGTTCTGGATCTCCGCCGACATCGCGAACGCCGAGGCGCTGGTGGCGCGCAACGGCACCAACATCAACAGCATCAAGGACCTGGCCGGCAAGAAGGTGGCCACACCCTTCGTGTCGACCGCGCACTACCAGCTCATGGCCGGCATGAAGATGGACGGCGTCGACGCCAAGAGCGTCAACGTGATGAACATGCGCCCGCCCGAGATCGCGGCGGCATGGGAGCGCGGCGACATCGACGCGACCTTCATCTGGGACCCGGTGCTGTCGAAGATCAAGGCCAACGGCAAGACCATCGCCACGTCGGGCAGCATCGGCAAGCGCGGCGCGCCGACTTTCGAGGGCATCGTGGTCAACGCCAAGTGGGCGGCTGCCAACGAGCCCTTCATGGTGGCTTTCGTGAAAGCGCTGAACCGCGCGAATGAAGAGTACAAAGCCACCGGCAAGAGCTGGACGCCCGATTCGCCGCAGACGAAGGCCATGGCCAAGTGGACCAAGGCCGACCCGAAGGACGTGGGGGCTGCGATGGCGCTGTACACCTTCCCGACGATGGCGGAGCAGGTTTCGCCGACCTGGCTTGGCGGCGGTGCTGCGAAGGCGATGGCCAATACGGCGGCTTTCCTGAAGGAGCAGGGGCGGGTGCAGGAGGTGAAGCCCGACTACAGCGCGTTCGTTACCACTGCCTATGTCGACAAGGCGATGGGGAAGTAGTTCTTCCGGGTGCGCTGCACGCCATCGGAAAGCAACTTGCATTGGAGAACTGAATGCCCACACTGGACATCCGGGACCTCACGGTCAACTACGCCGTCAAGGGTGGCACGCTGCAGGCGCTGGCCCCCGTCAACCTCACGATGCACGACGGCGACTTCGTCGTCGCGCTCGGCGCCTCCGGCTGCGGCAAGACCACGCTGCTCAACAGCATCGCGGGCTTCTTGCCACCCTCGACCGGTGAGATCCTGCTCGACGGCAAGCCCGTCATCGGCCCGGGCGCCGACCGCGGCGTGGTGTTCCAGAAACATGCGCTCATGCCCTGGCTCAACGTGCGCGACAACGTGGCCCTGGGCCTTCGCCTGAGCGGCATGGGCAAGGCCGAGCGCGACCGCATCGCCGAAGAAAAACTGGGCCTCGTCGGCCTGCAGAAATACGCCGACCGCGCCGTGTACGAACTCTCTGGCGGCATGCAGCAGCGCGTGGGCATTGCGCGTGCGCTCGCCAGCGACCCCGCCGTGCTGCTCATGGACGAACCCATGGGCGCGCTCGATGCGTTCACGCGGGAGCAGGTCCAGGAAATTCTTCTGCAGGCCTGGTCCAAGTCGAACAAGATGGTTTTCTTCATCACCCACTCGGTGGAAGAAGCGCTGTTCCTGGCCACGCGGCTCATCGTGATGAGCCCGAGCCCGGGGCGTATCTCGCATGTTTACGACAACGTGCCGTTCTCGCGCCAGTACCTCTCGCACGGCGATTCGCGCAAGGTGAAATCGGAGCCCGAATTCATCCGCATGCGCGAAGAAGTGCTGTCCATCATTCATCATCGCGAGGCCGCCCATGCATGAGGTCGTCACTGTCGCATCGCCCGCCGCCGTCATGACGCAGCCGCCGCCATCCAAGCCCGCCGCGCCGCCCGCTCCCGCAGTGGCCGGCGCCAAGCTCAAGACCAGCGCCTTCAAGGTGCCGGGCGAGGGGTCGAGCGTGACCATCAGCGTGGTCACGGTGGTGGCGCTGGTGGCGCTGTGGTTCATTGTCACCAACATGGGCTGGGTCAAGCCGCTCTTCCTGCCCACGCCGCAGGCGGTGTTCCAGCAGTTCTACGAATACCTTACCGGCCAGGCCAACGACAAGCCGCTGTGGCAGCACTTCCTGGCGAGCATGTTCCGCGTGTTCTCGGCCTTCTTCCTGGCATGCGCCACAGCCATTCCGGTGGGCATTGCCATGGGCATGAGCCGCTTCTGGCGCGGCATCTTCGATCCGCCGCTGGAGTTCTATCGGCCGCTGCCGCCGCTGGCCTACCTGCCGCTCATCATCATCTGGTTCGGCATCGACGAACTGCCGAAGGTGCTGCTGATCTTCCTGAGCTGCTTCGCGCCGCTGGCGCTGGCCGCGCGCTCGGGCATGCGCAGCGCTTCACAGGAGCAGATCAACGCCGCGTACTCGATGGGCGCGAGCTACATGCAGGTGATCCGCCATGTGATTCTGCCGTCGGCGTTGCCCGACATCCTGGTGGGCATGCGCATCGCCATCGGCTTCGGATGGACCACGCTGGTGGCCGCAGAAATGGTGGCGGCCAACATGGGGCTGGGTCAGATGGTGCTGAACGCGTCGAACTTCCTGCGCACCGACATCGTCATCATGGGCATCATCGTCATTGGCGTGGTGGCTTACCTGTTCGACTTGCTGATGCGGTGGCTCGAGCGACGTCTTGTGCCCTGGAAAGGGCGCATGTAGGCGGCATCACGCGCGGCGGCGCGGGCATGGGCGGCAGCACCGGGTTATCGCCGTTGGCGCCCATCGACTGTTCCAGGAAGTCGAGCATCGCGCGCATCGCCGCGCTGTTGTGGCGGCGCTGCGAATACGCCGCGTACAGCCAGTGCTCGCGCGGCATGTGCTCGCGCAATACCGGCACCAGCGCGCCGCGCTCCAGGTGCGACTGCGCCAGCGGCTCCGGCACATAGGCCACGCCCACGCCGCGCAATGCCAGCTCGATGAGCGCGATCGCGTCGTTGGCTTCCATGCGGCTGTGCACCGGCACGTCGTGCGGCTTGCCGTCGGTCTCGAAGGGCAGGTGCGTGGTGGGCATGGCCGAATAGCTCAGCACGTCGTGACGGCCCATGTCTTCGGGCACCTGGGGAATGCCGCGCTGGGCCCAGTAGGCCGGCGAGGCGCAGACCACCATGTCGAACTGCACCAGCCGCCGCACGATCAGATTCATGTCGTCGATGCGCCCGCCCGTCAGGTGGATGTCGATGCCTTCGCCGATCAGGTCGACCTCGCCGTTGGTAAAGACCAGGCTCACATACACGTCAGGGTAGAGCTTGATGAATTCGGCAATCACGTCCGACATCCACCCGGCGATCAGGCCGTTGGGCGCGCTCATGCGCAGACGTCCGCGCGGATGCGAGCCGTGGGCCTGCAGGTCGTTGAGCGTGTTCTCGGCCATCGTCACCAGTTCGGTGCTGCGGTCGAGCAGAACCTGGCCGGCATCGGTCAGGCTCAGGGAGCGGGTGGAGCGGTTCAACAGGCGCACGCCGCTGCGGGTTTCGAGTTCCGCGACGTAGCGGCTGACAGTGGCTTTCGACATGCCCAGCGAAATTGCCGCGCGGGAAAAGCTGCGCCGGAACGCGACTTCGCGAAATGTTTTGATGAGATCGAGACCGTCCATGGTGGGCGGATTGTTCCAGCTTCCTGATTTGGGGTTTTTCGCGGGGGCATGGCTGGCCTGCCTCTCGTGGCGGCGCATATCTGCGTGGCTATACTGCGACCGTCACGAAAAAAACGTGGCCGGGCTTGGACTCCCGAATCACCTCTGCGACGCAAGCCGTAGTCACTCCCGCAGGGTCTGCGGCTTCGTCGTTCGTGCTTCCATTTTTTGGCGGCTCGACGGGCGGGCGCGAGCCCGGCCGGTTCTCGCAAGAGGTGCCCGGTAGTCCAACCCGTCGAGCTGCCGCCCTCGTTTGGACTCGAGAGCGGCGGTTTCAGCAAACCGCACCTCTGGAGGCCATTCATGGCTGCATCTGTTCGCGCGCCCGCGCACGTCTGTGTCGAATCTCTCGCCCTGAAAGCATGCGACGACGTCGACAGCTTTCACGCCGTGCATCTTGCCTACGCGTGCCTTGAAAAACTCATCGTCCCGCAACGCGTGAGCGACCCGGAAGAGATTTATCCGACACGCACTGAACTGGGTGCGCTGATGCGGCTGGTCAACGAAGAATTGCAGCGACGTATCGAGACGGTCGAGGCGACGGTTCAGTCTTGGCGTGTTGCTGTGGCAGAGGGTGGCGATGGCGTGCGCGTGGGGAGCAGTTGATCACTGCCGGATTCGATCATCGATGTTGAATCCGAAGCGGAAGTAGCTTCTTCTGCTCAGCGGTCGTTCGTTCTTCTGCTACTCCGCCTCCACACCACCAAACCTCAGCTTCCCAACAGCATCTTGTAAGCCGGCACGCCTTCTTCGAATACCTCGTCGAGCAGTTCCAGCCCTTCGAAAAATCGGTGATCCTGGTCCTCCAGTTCGGCATGCGACGCCTTGTGCACCTCGAAAAGAATTTCGCTGCAAGACAAGAGCCTTGAAGCTCGTACAGAAACGACCCTGCTCTTTGGTTGCCACTCATTGTTGTTGCCGACCACCCAGTACGTGTACTGCACGTCGAGAGCACGAACCGGGAGCACCAGCCACAGCTTCTCCCGGTCGACAGGCATGCCGATGTCTTCCCCATAGGCCGACAACGCCTCTTCCCATTCAGCGATGGATTCGGGGGTGTCCCTGCTGAACGACCATGCCAGATCGCGAAGGATTGTGTTCGGCATCTGTTTCAAGAGAGTTCCTCGCAGGTCGCTTGCGCACATGCACATTGAAAAAGGGGCGCCAGTTCGAAGGCTAATTGCCCCGGGCATGCAATTTTTGCGGGCGTCCACTTCATCTTTGCGTTCGCCATCGCTGTTCATTTTGCCGATGTGTAGACCTTGGAACGCTGTTCTGCCCATTGGATGTAGGAGCGAAGAGCCGCTTCGGCGGAAATTGGGACACAGCGACGATGAATGGAAAGAGGACCAACCAAGCACGTTGCGACATTCATACCTCGTTGAATTTTAAAAGCTCTGCGTTGCCCCGGAAGCTCCGGTCCCGGCGGCGGATTCAGCCAGGGCAGTTTTTTTGAATTAATGAGGAAGTTATATTTTTAGGAAACAATCTTTAATTAAAGAAACAATCAAGAAGTTATTAAGAAATTTATTTTTTGTTTCATTTGAGATTTGTATTCTTCCTCGCATAACATCGGCTGCACGCTGCTCGATAAATCGAGTGATCTTCTGAATTTTCGATGCTCAAACTGCAATTGCGAGCTAAATCGCTTCTGCAAAAGCCGAAGATTTCAGGTTTAAATCTAATTAAAAGTTGCACGTATCTCTTGCCAAAAGCACGAGTGCGCAAAATAGGGCGAATGGTCTCAGGCCACGCTCCAGTGAGGCCCTTAATGCATGCGGACTTGGCGTTGAAGATGATGTCGGACCTGTTCTGGACGGGGCTGCTCGTGTGTGTGCCGCTGCTCGGTCTGACCATGCTGGTCGGCGTGGTGATCAGCATCCTGCAGGTCGTCACCCAGGTACAGGAGATGTCCCTGACTTTCGTGCCCAAGCTCTTCACGGCCGCGGCTGTCATGATCGTGGCGGGGCCCTGGATGCTGCGCAAACTGACGCAGTTCACGGTGCAGCTGTGGAGCGGCATTCCCGCGTTGTTCTGATCCGAGCGCAATTCGTGAGCATCGCCACATTGCCAGCGGGCATGGACACGTCGTGGGCTGTACTTGTCGGCCTTCTGGCCTTGCGTGTCGCCGCCACATTCATGATGACCCCTGTGCTCTATGCGGTGCCGCTGCCTGCAACGGTGCGCGTCTTGCTCGTGCTGAGCTTGTCGGTGGCCCTGGCTTCGGCCTTGACATCTGCTGCCGGGGCGCCCGTGGAATGGAGGGTGTTGTTGCCTGCGGCGCTGAGCGAACTCGTCCTTGGCGCGGTTCTCGGGCTCGGCATATTGCTGGCGTTTGGTGCGTTTACGGTCGCAGGCCAGATGCTGGATGTTCAGCTGGGCTTCGGTATCGCGCAGATCATGGATCCCGTCACCCGGCGCCCTGTGCCGATCCTTACCACGGCGTTTGCCTACGTGGCGGTCCTGGTGTTCTTCCTGGTCAACGGCCATCACGCGTTGCTGCGCGGAATCGCATACAGCGTCGAGCGTTTTCCGGTGGGAGCACCTTGGTCTCTGGCGCAGGCCGTGGAGCCTGTGCTCAAGCAGGCGGCGGGGCTTTTCAGCCTGGGCTTTGCCCTGGCGGCACCTGTGGTGTTCTGCATCCTGCTGGCGGAGTTCGCGCTCGGTGTGGTGGGGCGCAACCTGCCGCAGATGAACATGTTCACGATGGGCATCCCAGTCAAGATCATTGTCGGCCTCGTGGCCCTGTCGCTCTGGTTCACGGGTATCGGCGGCGTGATGACCCGGGTCTATGCCGGCATCGCGACGACCTGGGACGAAATTTTCGTGTCGGCACCGCCGCAGTGGGGGCGCTGATGGCAGAGCAAGACCTGGATCGCAACGAGGCGGCAACGCCCTACAAGCTGCAGCGCGCCCGAGAGCGAGGACAAGCCGCGAAAAGCACGGACGTCGTCGGCGCAATCGTCTTTACGGTGGCTGCGGTCTACCTGACATGGCGCGGGTTCGGTGCGGTGGCGACCCAGTTCCGCTTCGATCAGGCGGTACTCATCCAGGCAGGACGGATGGACCCATCGGGAGCCGGATTGTGGCCGCTGACCGAACGCGCGCTGCGCGCGGTATTCGTGCTGTCGGCCCCTTTCTTCGCGACGGTCATGCTGGCTGCGGTGGTCGGCAACATGATGCAGACGGGACCCATGCTCTCGTTCGATCCGGTCAAGATGGACTTCAATCGCATCAATCCAGTCAACGGGCTCAAAAGGCTGTTCTCGATGCGGGTGCTCTTCGATACCGCACGAGCACTCATCAAGCTCACGCTGCTGGGCCTGGTTTCGGTGCTGGCACTCAAGGCTTTGCTGGGCCAGTTCTATGGTCTCGCGTCGCTGTCTCCAATCGGTTATTTGCGCACCCTGCTGGACGACCTGTCGAGTGTGGCGCTGAAGATGGCGCTTGTGCTGGGGCTCATTGCGTTGCTGGATTTGATGTACACACGGCGCGAATTCGCCAAGAAGATGCGCATGAGCCAGCGGGACATCAAGGATGAGGCCAAACACCGCGACGGCGATCCTCGTATTCGCGCCCGCCTGCGCGAGCTGCGTCGAGAGACGCTCAAGCGCAGCCTCGCACTGCGCGAGACGCGCAATGCGGATGTGCTGATCACGAACCCCACCCACTTCGCTGTGGCGCTGAAATACGACCACGGCCGCATGGTGTCACCGCAGCTGCTGGCCAAGGGCAGCGGGCACATGGCCGCTGCAATGCGCGAGATCGCCGCGCGTCACGGCATCCCGGTGGTCCAGAACCCGCCGCTGGCCAGGCGCCTCTATCGCGAGCTTCCCGTCGATCAGGCGGTTCCGCCGGAACTCTATGCGCAGGTCGCACGCATCATCGTTTGGGTGTTCGCAATGCGCGAACAGCGCCAGGGTCTTGTCGCGAAGGGAGTTCAAGCATGAAGGCGCTTGCGAAGGTCTTCGAAAAACACAGCGATATCGCGCTGGTGCTGCTTGTTCTCGGCGTGCTGGTAGTGCTCTTTGCACCCATTCCCAGTGGGTTGCTGGACTTCCTGATCCTGACGAATTTCAGCTTCGCATTCCTCGTGCTACTGCTGACCTTCTACATGGCAAGGCCGGTGGAGTTCTCGACATTCCCTTCGCTGTTGCTCATTGCCACTTTGTTCCGCTTATCGTTGAACGTCGCGGCCACGCGACTCATCCTGTCCGATGGCGACGCAGGGCGTGTCATCGGCGCCATCGGCGCTTTCGTCGTCGGCGGAAACTACGTCATCGGGCTGATCGTCTTCCTGATCCTGATCGTGGTGCAGTACGTGGTGGTCACCAGCGGCGCCCAGCGGGTGTCAGAGGTGGCGGCGCGTTTCACGCTCGACAGCATGCCCGGCCAGCAGATGAGCATCGATGCGGACCTCAACATGGGTTTCATCGACCAGGCCGAGGCACAGCGGCGCCGCAAGAACATCGAAAAGGAAGCGGGCTTCTACGGCGCGATGGACGGTGCGAGCAAGTTCGTCAAGGGCGATGCCATCGCGGGCATCATCATCCTGCTGATCAATATCATCGGCGGGCTGGTGATCGGTGTGATGCAGCACGGCCTGCCGTGGGGGCAAGCGCTGCAGACCTACACACTGCTCACGATCGGCGATGGCATCGTGACGCAGGTGCCCGCGCTGGTGATCGCGGTGGGTACCGGCATCATCGTCACGCGTTCCTCTTCCGACACCAACCTGAGTCGCGAAGCCCTGCGCCAGGTGAGTTCTTTCCCGAAGACGCTGCTGATGGTCGCGTTGGCGTTGGGAGGCTTGCTGGTGCTGCCTGGAATTCCCGCGATCCCCACGTTGGTGTTGACTGCCGGGTTCTTGCTGGCGGCCACGTTGCTCTATCGTGCGGCCAAGGTCAAAAGCGATAACGCGGCGCAGGGCATGGGCGACCCCATCGACCCCGAAAATCTTGCTGCCGCCGACGGCACGGCTGCAGCAGCCGCCAGCGACGATCCCTACACGTTGCTTCAAGTCGAACCCGTCGAGGTGCATCTAGGTGGCAACTGGGGGCCGGTGATCAACCAGCCCGGCAGCGTGTTCATGGAGCGTATCGCGAGCTTTCGCAAGCAGCATGCGAACGAGTTCGGTCTTGTATTGCCACGCGTGCGATTCAAGGACTCGTCACGTCTGTCGGCTGATCGCTACGAGATCCATCTGGACGGCGTGCTGGTCGGCAAGGGCGAGGCGCGAGCCGACCGCTTGCTAGCGATCCATCCTTCAGGAGATACCAAATCCATCCCCGGCGAGCCAACACGCGACCCTACCTACGGGTTGCCCGCACTGTGGATCGAGGAACGTCAGCGCGAGGCGGCGGCACAAGCGAAATTCACGCTGGTGGATGCACCCACTGTCTTCATGACTCATCTGACGGAAATGCTGCGTCGCGAATCGGCGACGTTGTTGACCCGTTCGGAAGTCGATAGGCTGCTGTCGCGCGTGCGCAAGAGCCAGCCGGGCCTTGTGGAAGAGCTGATCCCGACTGTGCTCTCGGCCAGCGACGTGCAGAAAGTCCTGCAGAACCTCTTGCGGGAGAAGGTCTCGATTCGGCACGTCGAGGCGATTCTCGAGACGCTGGCCGATGCAGGGCGCGCGACGCGTGACACAGCGCAATTGACGGAAATTGTGCGTCAGCGGCTGGGCCATGCCATCTGTCAGGGCCTGATCGGAGAGGCGAGCGCCTTGCAGGTGCTTACCCTCGATCCCGCGATCGAGAGCCAGTTTCTGCAGAGCATGCAGATCGCGGTAGGTGAAGCAGGAGCGACGACCGCGGCGGGCACGCAGCCCTTCGTGATCGATCCGCGCCTGTCGGAACAGCTGATCAAGCGTCTCGTCCAGCAGGCCGAGCGGATGATGAAGAGCAACCTGCTGCCTGTTCTGCTCTGTGCGCCCGAACTCCGGCGCCATGTTCGAGGCCTGTCAGAGCGTGTCATGCCGCACCTTCGCGTCCTGTCCATGGCCGAGGTGCCCCACACCATCGAGCTGAAATCCTTCGGCATCGTGCAACTTTGAATCGCAAGGAACATCATCGATGAGCGACGTACTGGCAATCAGCCTTCTCAGCATGCAGCAGGACATGGGGCGCCTGGAGCGCATCAGCCTGAACATGGCGAACGCCACCACGCCGGGCTACAAGCGAGAAGTAGTGACATCGCTGCCGATGGGGGCGAGCGGCTTCGTCGACGCCATGCGCGGGGCTGATGCGTCCTGGTCCGGTACCGCGCAGCCTGCATCGACTTCTGTAGCTGCCGCGCCGTTCATGGTCCAGACTGACCTGCGCCCGAGCACGCTCAAGACCACCGGCCAGAGTCTGGATGTGGCGCTGGCAAATTCTGGTTTCTTCGAGGTGTCCACCCGGGCGGGCCTCGCCTACACCCGACAGGGCAACTGGCAGCTGGACCCGCGAGGTCGCCTTGTCACTGCGAAGGGACACCCGGTCATGGGCGTGGGGGGCGAGATCGTGCTCACGCGACCGAATCCCGTCATCGACGCCGTGGGCCAGGTGTTCGAGTCACGACCTGGCGGTGGCGCTGAAGCGACGCCCGTGGCGCAGTTGAAGGTAGTGGGCTTCGATAACGGCACGGATCTGCAGCGCATGGGCGAGGGCTTGGTGACGACGCAGCAGGTGCCGAATCAGCTTGCAGATGCGGATATACAGGTTCGCCAGGGATTCCTCGAGAACTCCAACGTCAACTCGATGCAAGAGATGGCACAGCTGATTCAGTCGATGCGGCATTTCGAGTCGATGCAGAAAGTGGCCCTGGGCTACGACGAGATGATCGGCGGCGCCGTGCGCAAGCTGGGCGAGATGTCCTGAGTCGACGATATCCCGAACTTCATTACTTTGAAAAACAAACTATGTTCGACGCCCTCTATATCAGCGCGACCGGGATGCAGGCGCAGCAGCTCAATGTCGACACCATCGCCAACAACCTGGCGAACGTCAACACCACAGGTTTCAAGAAGAGCAAGGTCGGCTTTACCGACCTGATGGTGCAGGAGGCCGCGCGCCTCATGCCCGGTTCCGAGGAAGCGGGGGTCTTGGGTCCGCAACGTCGCCTCGGTGCGGGCGTAGGCATTGCCACCATGTCCAAGCTCTTCGACATGGGGGATCTTAAGAAAACCGAATCCGCCTTCGACCTCGCGATCCAGGGAGAGGGCTTCCTCGAAGTGACGATGCCCGACGGCTCGAGCGCCTACACGCGTGGCGGCACCTTTCGCGTCAATCGCGACGGGTTGCTCGCCACGTCGGGCGGCTTCCCGCTCAAGCCGAACCTCGCAATTCCCGACAACGCAAAGGACTTGAAGATCGACGGCGATGGCCGCGTGCATGTGCAGGTCGCAGGGCAGGCAACGCCGATCGAACTCGGGCAACTGGAGATGGTGCGTTTCACGAGCCCGGCTGGACTGAAGGCCCAGGGCGACAACCTGTATCGGGCAAGCACGGAGTCTGGCGAGGCCATCTCCGCCAAGGCCTCCGAAGATGGCATGGGGACGATCGCACAGGGATTCCTGGAAGGGTCGAACGTGAAGCTCACCGACGAAATGGTGAACCTGATGGTGGCGCAGCGCGTGTACGAGGCCAATGTCAAGGTAATGCAGGCGTCGGACGAGATGTTGGGAATGATCAATGCGCTTCGCAAGTAGTCTCGCGTGCGGTGCGCTGTCGGCTGCGTGCCTTCTTGGCGCGTCAGAAGGCTTGGCGGCAGGCGTGGATCGCGCTGCATCGGGTCTGGCACCGGCCGTTGTCAGCATCGAGATGCGCGCGAAGGCCAGGGCCACAGGTCAGCAGGTGCGGTTGGGCGACATCGCCTTTCTCACCAGTGCGGACCTGGTGTCGCTGCGGCGACTGATGGCGCTACCGATCGGTGCTGCACCACGCCCTGGAGCTCCGACGGTCGTGGACCGCGACACGCTGTCGCGCTGGGTGGCCGGCCGCAGTGGGCTGCAGTTCGCGCGAGGCGAGGCAACCGTCGCGAGCGAGCGCGCGCCCATTCTTCGCTGGACGGGAGCCAGCGAAACGGAAATCGAGAGCGAAGCGCAGCAACTGCAGGGGGAAGCGGTCGTCGAAGCGGCAAGAGCGTCGCTGACGGCATGGTTGTCTCAGCGCAGCGTACGCGCCGAGGTGCAGGCACTCTCGCCCACGCGCGATCTGATGCTGCCTGCGGGCACACCCGTGCTGCGGGTGCGCCCGCTGAGTGATCAGGCGCAACCCGCCCGGCGCATGCTGGTGTGGGTGGATGCATGGGTGGACAACCGGTTCGTGCGCACCACCGCCGTGAGTTTCGAGGTCGGCGCGTGGGCACCGATGACAGTGGCCACGCGCGGTGTCGATCGAGGGACGACGCTGGATCCAGCGTTGCTGCGCGATGTCACCGAGTCCAGGGACGTGGATCTCACGACGCTTCGAAACGCCAAGCCGTTGGCTGGCGTGCGCGAAGCTGAACTGGATGCGGGCTCTCAACGGCTGCGTCGGCCGCTGCGCGCCGGGGAGGTGCTTACCGAGGCGCATCTGGAAGCCGCGCCCGCCGTTGTGCGCGGGCAGCCTGCGCACCTGCTGGCGCGCAGCGGTGAGGTGTCGGTGGAAAGCCGCGTCGAGGTGCTGCAGGATGGCCGGCAAGGGCAGGTCGTGCGGGTCAAGGTGCCCGGCGCCAGCGGTGAAGTACTCGCGCGTGTCACAGGACCTGGCCAGGTCGAGGTGCAGCCATGACCGGACGTTGCGGATCGCGCATACGGGTTGCCTTGGCGGGGTTCGCTGCATCGGTGGTATGGCTGTTGCCCGGCTGGGGAGCTGCCGAGAGCCTCTACCAGGAGGGGAGCTTTCGTCCTTTGACCGCGGACAACAAGGCGTTTCGCGTGGGCGACTCGCTCACGATACAAGTGTTCGAGAACTCGTCGGCCACGAGCAGCGCCAACACGGGTACGCGTCGCGGCAACGACATCAACGCCTCTGTCAGCAACATGGGAAACAAGGTCGGCCAGCTGGGCATCGGGGTGAGCGGCGATTTCGATGGTGGAGGGCGGACACAACGCACGAACAAGCTGTTGGCTACCTTGACCGTGACGGTCACGGAGGTATTGCCGAACCGCGAGCTGCGTGTGGCCGGCGAGCAGTTGCTCACGGTGAATGAAGAGCTGCAGAAGGTCAACCTGGAAGGGCGGGTACGCCCGCAGGACATTTCGGACGGCAATGTGGTGCTGTCCACGCGACTGGCCGACGCCCGCATCACCTATGTGGGCGAGGGTGACGTATCCGAGCGCGCGCGTCGCAGCGCCTGGCGGCGCATCTTCGACTGGTTGGGATTGTGAGGCGGGCGATGTTCTCTGAAAGCTTCATGCGCGTCATGCGCGCGGCCCTGGCCGTTATGTTCCTGGGCGCCGTCGTTTCACCAGCCCCGGCTGCCGACGCGGTGCGTGTCAAGGATCTCGGCAAGCTCAAGGGCTGGCGCGACAACGCGCTGTTCGGCACCGGGATCGTGACTGGGCTCGCCGGCACCGGCGACTCTCCCTCCAACCGCACCACGCGGCAATCGCTGGCCAATGTGCTTTCGCAGTTCAATCTGACGATCGCGCCGGAAGCGGTCCAGAGTCGCAACGTGGCCGTGGTGATGGTCAGCGCCAACCTGCCGACTTTCGCGCGAGAAGGCGACACGCTGGATGTGACCGTGAGCTCGGCCGGCGATGCGCGTAGCCTGGTGGGCGGTACGCTCCTGATCACGCCGCTCAAAGGCGCCAACGGCCGAGTCTATGCGCTCGCACAGGGTGGCCTCTCGGTGGGCGGCTATCGCTATGACGCCAACGGCAACGTGGTCCAGAAGAACCACCCGACCGCAGGCTCCGTGCCCAACGGTGCAACGGTGGAAGTCGGGGTCAATGCGGCCATGCTCGATGAGCAGCAGAGCGTGACGTTCGTGCTGGCCGAGCCCGACTACACCACGGCCAGCCGCGTAGCCTCGGCCATCAACAGCCAACTGAGCGGCAATATGGCGAAGGCGCGCGATGCCTCGGGCATCGAGATCTCTGTTCCCCCCGCACAGCGCGGCGAACTGGTCACGTTGTTCACTCGCATCGAGAACGTGACCGTCGAGCCCGACCGGCGTGCCAAGGTTGTCATCAATGAACGCACCGGCACGGTCGTGTCGGGCGGCGATGTGCGAATCTCGAAGGTGGCGATCTCCCATGGCGACATCAAGATTGCGATTTCCACGCAGAACACCGCGTCGCAGCCGATCAACATCTGGAACGGTGGCCCCGACATCCGTACCGCCGTCGTGGCGAACACCCGCGTCGACGTGGACGAGCAAAACGGTGCCGGCTTCGTTGCCGGTTCCAACACCGTGTCCGACCTCGTTCAGTCCCTCGCCCGGCTGAAGACCAGCACTCGTGACGTGATTTCCATCCTGCGCGCGGTCAAGGCCGCGGGCGCGCTGCATGGCGAGCTGGTCGTGCAGTGACCCGTTCGCAGACTTGATCCCCAGAACCGTTTATGGAGTTCCATTCATGACAGAAGGAATCGAAGCCGCGACGAGCGCGGCGCTCACGCTTGCCCTGGATGCGGCCAGCCTGCGTCAGCAGGCCATCGCCGCCAATATCGCAAATGCCAACGTGAACGGCTACGTGCCGCAGCGTGTGAGCTTCGAAGCCCAGTTGGAGGACGCGCGTCAGAGCATGGCGCACATAGGCCGCCTGGATCCTGTGTCTCTGGGGCAGGTGCAGCCGCGCCTGGAGCCCGCGGTCGGGCGCTTCGGGTCGTCGTCCTTGGTTCAGCTGGACATGGAAGCCGCCGAGATGGCGCGCAATGCCGTCCACTATCAGGCGCTGGTCAAGGGACTGTCGCGCCATTTCTCGATTCTCTCGATGGCTGCCGGCGACGGCAGGAAATAGTATGAACTACGCAGATTCTTTTGCGATCAGCGCGATCGGCATGAACATCGAGCGTGCGCGCGTCGACGTTGCCGCACTCAACCTCGCGAACGCAAACACCGTGCAGGGCGCGGGTGGCCAGAGCTACCAGCCGCTTCGCGTCATTGCCCAGGTGCGAGACGACGCGCGCTTCGGCACGATGGTCGGCCGCGGGCTGGACAGCGCCGGCAGCATGGCGCAGTTGACGCCCTCGATGCAGGTCGTGGCGACGCAGGGTGCCTCGCGCATGGTCTACGAGCCGAGCCATCCCCTGGCCAACGCACAAGGTTTTGTCGCCTACGCGGCGGTGGATCCCGCGACCGAGATGGTCAGCATGATGAGCGCTACGCGTGCCTACGAAGCCAACGTCTCCGCGATGAATACGGCGCGGACCCTGGCGCTGCGTGCGCTGGACATCGGGAGCGGCGCATGACTGCGTTCCTGCCTGTTGAAGCCCTGTCCTCGCTCTCGCAGCAGGCGCAGGCCATGGTGTCTGCCACGAATGCCCAGACGTCGCAGGGCGTGAGCCCCGCCGGCAACGACGCGGCGACCTCGCTGTCGTCGTCGCTCACGAACGACGGTTTCGCTCAGATGGTGTCGCAGGGGCTATCCAAGGTCAACGGCCAGTTGATCGGCAGCCAGGTAGACCTGCAGAAGCTCGCCATGGGCGACGCGCAGAACCTCCACCAGATCATGATCAACCTCGAGGAAAGTCGTCTGTCCTTCCAATTGATGATGCAGGTGCGCAGTCGTCTTCTTGAGGCGTACCAAGACGTTATGAAGATGCCGGTATGAACTTCTGGCAAGGACTTACTCGGGGTGCCCGCTTCGGCCTAGTCGCAGGCGTGCTGGCCATCATGCTGGTGACGGCAATTTTGGCGTGGTGGCTGCTGCATACCGAGTACCAGGCGCTCTTCACGGACCTGAAGCCCCAGGATGCGCAGGCCATGACCACCGAACTGGAGCGCCTCAAGGTGCCGTACCGGCTCGGGGACAACGGCACTTCGATCCTGGTAGACAAGGCGACCGTGCACGCTACCCGCATCAAGCTCATGGGCAAGGAGCTGCCGCTCCAAGGCGCGGTCGGCCTCGAGCTGTTCAACAACACGGACTTCGGCATGACCGAGTTCGCGCAAAAAATCAACTATCAGCGCGCATTGCAGGGTGAACTCATCCGCACGATCCAGTCGCTCTCGGAAGTTCGCGAAGTGCGCGTGTTGCTGGCGTTGCCCGAGCAGGGGCTTTTCAAGCAGGCCACTTCGAAGGCCAAGGCATCGATCACCCTGACGATGCGCCAGGGGCAAACACTGCGACCTGAGCAGGTGACAGGCGTTCAGCGCCTCGTGGCGGCCGCGGTCCCGGGCATGGCGACGCAGGATGTCACGATCGTGGATGGCCACGGCGTGGCACTGACGCGCACCGACGCCGCGATGGGCGAGGCGGATTCGAGCGCCACCCGGCTGGACCTGAAACGCGACACGGAGGCCTACCTGATGCGCAAGGTGTCGGCAGTGCTTGATCGCAGTTTCGGTTCGGGACAGGCTTTGGCCAGCGTGGATGTCACGCTCAACATGGATCAGATCCGCACCACGACCGAAGACGTGCTGCCGGCCGCAAGCCGCGCGGGCCTTCAGTCGACGGGGGTCGTGGTACGCGAGCGTGAAAGCCTGCGCGATGCCGGCCCCGGTGGCGACACCAAGTTGATCGATACCGGCGCAGCGCGTGGAGGGAGTGCGCAGCGCGATGTCGAGTACGCCGTCGGCCGCCGTGTCGAGCAGGTCGTGAGTCAGCCCGGTTCGATCCGGCGCGTCCACGTCGTGGCGGTGGTGCGCAAGGCACTGGATCTCGCCCAGGAAGAACAGCTGCGCAAGGTGATGGCCGCAGCTGTCGGCGCATCTTTCGAACGAGGCGACACGGTGGTTGTGCAGTCGCTGGCTGGCGCCGCTTCATCGGTTGAAGGGGTGGCGTTTCCCACGGGCAGCGGCGCGGGCCTGGCCAGCGAGGATTCCGGCGAGACGTCGGTTGTGACGGGCTTCGGCGACAAAGCGCGCCCGGCATTGGTGCAGTGGGTGCTGGCGGGTGTGTTGATCGCGGCGCTGGCCCTATTGGGTTTGCGCTTGGGGCGGCGTGGTGGTGCGTCTCGGAGGGCGAAGGGTGGAGCACCGCTGTCGGATGTGGAGCGCGCCGAGACCTTGCGGCGGGTGCGTGACTGGATGAGTGAACCCGAGCCGGCGCAGGCGGGTGGCGGCTCGCCAGTCGCGGCCGCCGCGCCCGGGACGATCACCAGTGGGCGGAGGAACGGATGACCATGGAGACAGGTGGCGCCCGCCACGCAGCGCTGCTGCTGCATGCACTGGCCCCGGCCGACCGGGCCTGGATGCTGCATGCGTTACCCGCGTCACAACGTGACGAACTGCAGCTCTTGCTTGCCGAACTGGAAGCGTTGGGCATTGCGCGCGATTCGTCGCTGATTGCGCAGGCCACGGCCGGTGTTTCCGATGTGGTCGCCTTGGACCCGTCGGATGATCGGCCCGAGCGCGGGGCCGTGCCCGTGTCGGACGAGGCGTGGCTTCACGGACTCGGACGATCCCAGGTGGACGCCCTCGTGCGCAGTCTGCGACTCGAGCCTGTAGCGCTGGTGGCCGAGTGCTTGCAACTGGCCGACTGGTCGTGGCGCGATGCTGTCTTGGCGGCGCTGGAGCCCGCCCAGCGGCGTCGGGTGGAAACGTCGCTGTCTTCGCTGCGGGCTCGCGGCGCCACGCCGCCCGGGCTGCGGGCCGAGATGATCGCGCTCGTCGCCGCTCGTGTGCGTCAGCAGACCTCGACCGCCGAGGTCTCGGCGCGCCGGGGTTGGGCCGGAGCGAGGCAGGTTTTCGAGAACCTCGTGCCGCCAGGATGGATGCGTAGGAGGACTGCCCCTTGAATGCGCTGTCCGAAAGGCCCATCCCGACGGCCGTCTTGCACGATGTGGTGTTGCAAGGCCAGTTGTCCCTCGCGCGGCCTCGGGCCTCGCTGGCATCGACATCAGCAATGGCGCCTGCGTCTCCCGTTTCCCCTGCGGCCGTCACGGCTCGGCCCGGTGCCGCGATGTCTGACACGGCCCAGCCTGCTCGCACAACACAGGCAACGCAGGCGGTGCTGGACGAAGCACGCCGTCAAGGCTATGAAGAGGGCTTCGCCAAAGGAGCGGCTGAGGCTCGCGCGCAGTCCGCCGAAGAAGCAAGGCAGCTCGCTACCCGGACCGCAGAGCGCAGCGCACGCGAGTCGCAGGAATGCGCTCAGCGCATGGCTTTGGAGTTGACCGAGACGTCGAACGCCCAGGCACGCGCTCAGCGCGAGGCGCTCGACGCATTGTTGAGCGCTCTGCCGGATCAGATCGAAGCCAGGTTAGAAGCCGTGCAGGACGACATGCTCGAATTGTGTTTCGAGACGGTCTGTCGGGTGTTGGGAGATGCGGCGGTGCAACCCGACGCAGTGCGCGCGCATCTGCGCCATGCGGCTCAGGGGCTGCGAGGACGTCGTCTTGTGGCTATTCATTTGCATCCCGACGACCTCGCCGCCGCGCGCCATGAAGCGACGGACTCCGGCGCCGAACAGCTGGCTTCAGGGGAGATCCAGTGGGTGGCCGACCCGACCATCGTGTCGGGAGGCTGCATCCTTCAATCCCCCCAGGGCGGCTTGGATGCACGATTTGACAGCCAGCTTCGCGCCCTGCGCGACATGCTGCTGCGGTCACGGGCGCTCGTTCGCCCGGAGGCGTGAAGTGAGCGTCCTGGCTGCCAGCCGCGAGGCCCTCCGAAAGACAGATTTGCGCCGTCGCATCGGCTGGGTGCGCGAGATGCAGGGCTTGGCCATCGACGCACTCGGACCGGATGCGGCCGTGGGCGAGTTGTGCCGCATCCTGGTACGCACGCACACCGATCCGAGCGCGGCGGCCGGCAGGGTTGATGAGCCTGCCGGCGTCCTTGCGGAAGTAGTGGGCCTGAAGCCGGGGCGGGTCACGCTCATGCCCTATGGTCCCGCTGAAGGCATCGCCGCGGGTTGTGAAGTCCACGCCTTGGGTGCGGACTCCCAGATAGGCGTCGGGCCTGCGTTGCTCGGTCGCGTCATCGATTGCTTCGGCGAGCCGCTCGACGGGATGCCCAAGCCGCTCACAACGCAGCGTCGCCCGCTGCGGGGCGTGCCGATCAACCCGATGAAGCGCCCGCCGATCGAGCGCGTTCTCGAGACCGGGATCCGCAGCATCGACGCACTGCTGACCCTGGGACAGGGCCAGCGCGTCGGCATTTTCGCGGGCAGCGGCGTCGGCAAGAGCACCTTGTTGGGCCTGTTGGCGCGGCATGTGAAGACACAGGCGGGAGCGGATGGGCAGGGTTCCATCAATGTCATTGCGCTCATCGGCGAGCGCGGGCGCGAGGTGCGCGAATTCATCGAGAAGCAACTGGGGGTTGACGGGCTCGCCAGGTCGGTGGTCGTGGTCGCGACCTCGGACCAGCCAGCCTTGGCCCGGTTGCGTGCGGCCTATGCGGCGCTGGCGATCGCCGAGCACTTTCGCGACGGTGGCAGCAATGTGTTGCTGACGATGGACTCCGTCACCCGCTTCGCGATGGCGCGCCGCGAGGTGGGCTTGTCGGCCGGGGAACCTCCCACGGCGCGGGGATACACCCCGTCGGTGTTCGCGGAACTGCCGGAGCTTTGCGAGCGTTGCGGAACGGCGCCGGGCGGTGGCTCGATCACAGCGCTGCTGACGGTGCTGGTCGAGGGCGATGACCTCAACGAACCCGTGTCGGATGCCCTGCGGGCCATTCTTGATGGTCATATCGTGCTCTCGCGGCAGCTGGCGCACCGGGGTCACTATCCGGCCATCGATGTGCTCAAGAGCGTGAGTCGGCTCATGCCCGAACTGGCCGATGACGATGAGCGCGCGTTGGCCGTCGCAGCAGTCAAGCAACTGGCCATGCTGGAGCGCAACCGCCAGATGATCGACATCGGTGCCTACGAGAAGGGATCGAATGCGGAGCTGGACCGTGCCCTGACGATCGAGGCCGGTCTGCAAGACTGGTTGCAGCAGAGCGCTGGCGGCGTTTCGCGGGACGAAGCAATTCAGCGTTTGCGCGAGACGTTGGTGCCGGTCATGCAAGGGCGCAGCGCATGAGCTCGCAGGTCTCCCCAACCACCACGCTGGCGCGCGACGTCGATATACGTGGCTTCGTCTACGCGTTGGAGCCATTGCGGCAGCGGGAGCAATGGCGCATGGACAAGGCCATGACGGCGCTCGCGCAGGCCCAGCATGCCCTGCTGATGTTGGAACAGAAGATGAAGCAGTTGCTCGACACACACGACCAGCATGCCGCAGCCATCGGTCAAGGGCTGTCCTCCCGTCTGGACCCGTCGGTTTACCAGCGGGCGTTGGGCTATTTGGCGCACCTGCGCGACCAGTGGAAGACGCTCGACGCGCAGCGCCAGGCGCAGCAGTCAGCGCGCGACCAATTGCGCCGGGAGTGCCTGGCTCACCAGGTGCGGCTGGAAGGATTGACGCGCCACAGGGATGACGCATTGACGCAGCACGCGCATGAGGTGCGCCAGCGCAGCCTGAGCGAGCAAGATCGGGATTGGTTGGTCCGTGCGTCCCATGTCGACGCGGGCGCGGAGATACCCGCATGGTGAATCGCTCCGACATTCTCGCGGTGCCACGTGATGCGGACGCGTCATTGCGTACGCGACAGCCGCCGATGAATCACGAGGATGGGGAAGCGCCCGCGCGTCACCAGGCGTGGCGGCGCGAGATGGAGCGAGCCCAACTGACGGGGTGGTTCAAGTCGGCGCCAAGCATTCCTCTTCACGATCGGCAGCCCTCCGCGGCTCGCGCATCGCTGGAGGCGACCGAACACCGTGCGCAAGGGCATTCACGACACGACGGCAGGGCCGTGCAACAGCGGTCACCCGAGGCAGACACAGGACAAGCATTGCCGGCGCGCCGCGAAGTGTGGGGGCTGGAGTCTGCGGGGATGCGAATCCCGACGGCAACGATCGTCCAGTCTTCGGCTGCGACCTCGCGCCTTCGCGGTGGCCTGGGCTTTGATGTCTCGCCCGAGCGTCCGATGGCCGAACGTGTGGTGCCCGCGGCCGTTTCGCTGAGTCAGCCCCGCATCGGGGTCTTGGAGGGGGCCCTGGAGGAGCCCATGGCGGTTGAGGGGGCCCCTCCCGACGTGCCGGCAGATGCCCTGGCGTTGCGCGAGGCACTTCAGCCGGTGCGCCTGCACGAAGAAACCACGGTGCATGGGCAGGCCATCTGGGTGGCGATGCACGCCGACGAGGCGACCTTGGCCGCTGTGTTACCGGGCATCGTCAGCGATCTTCGCAATGGCCTGCATGCCCAAGGCCGGCGCCTGTACCAGGTGGTGTGCAACGGCCGGCTGATATGGCGCGAGGAGGCTCCCGCAGCACCCGGCGAGCTATCCGCGGCAGATAGGGGTGCGACGGCCCATGGAGACGTCGGCATGTTCGATTCGATTCTTTCAAAGGAGGCCTGATGGCCATTCAATCCGTCGGTGGCGCCAGCAGCCCCAATCTGCGCCCAAGCAATCTGGGCATGGAAGATTTTCTGAAGATCCTGTTGACGCAACTCAACTACCAGGATCCCCTGAAGCCCATGGACAACCAGCAGTTCATGGCACAGATGGCTCAGTTCACGAATCTGGAGCAGACCCAGCAGCTCAACAGCAAGATCGAGACCCTGATCACCAATCAGGCCGCGCTGCAATCGGTCGGCCTGATCGGCAAGACGGTTGACCTCAATACCGCCAGTGGCGCCGTGACAGGCACGGTCAGCGCCTTGTCGCTGTCGGGTGACTCGCCCTCGTTGACCGTCCGCACCAGTGCAGGCGCGATCCTCAACAACATCTCGTTGAGCCAACTCGTGACCATTCGCTGAGCGCTTGGCGCCGTCGCTTCACTTTGCCCTGCAATCAACATCCGGAGGAGTTCTCATGCTCGAATCCATTTATGTCGGAATGACAGGTTTGCTTGGCTACTCCCGCGGGCTGCGGGTGATCGCCAACAACACGGCCAACATCAACACGCCCGGCTTCAAGAGCTCGAGCATCCAGTTCTCCGACCTGTTCTACACGGGCGGCAATCTCAGCGGTGGCAATGCCAGCCGCAATCAGGACCAATTGGGCTTTGGCCTCAATACGACGGGCACGGCCATCTCGTTCAAACAAGGCGAGTTGCGTCAAACGGGCAACGACCTGGACCTGGCCGTCGATGGACAAGGCATGTTCATCCTCAAGAACGCCGACGGCCAGTTGAGCTACACCCGCGCCGGGCAGTTCAAGTTCGATGCCGCAGGTGAGCTCGTGAGCCGGGTCAATGGGGAGAAGGTGATGGGACTCGATAGCCATGGCAACTTCACGGCAGTCAGTCTGGCTGGACAGATGCTCGAACGTGGCCAGCCCACCTCGCGCATCAAGCTCACGGGGCTTCTCTCCAACTCGATCACTGCGGGCGACTTCCAGCCGAATCCGCCCACGCCCGACAGCGGAATCAATGTGATCGATGCGGGGGGCGTGAGCCACCTGCTGAATCCCAAGTTCACTACCGTCACCACAGGGGCCGGAGCCACTCTCAAGTTCGAGCTTCTCGACGGCACCACTGTCGTCGGGTCGGGCAACCTGGCTTTTGCCGACGGCAAGCCAACCGCGGCCACCGCGCTGGTGCCGATCACCTACGCGCCGCCTGGGCAGCCGCCAATGTCTTTGACGATCGACTTCAGTTCCGACATTTCCTTCTGGGCGGGCGCTTATGGCGTGAAGGTTCAATCGCAAGACGGCGTGACTCCGGGATCGCTCACGGGAGCCGTCTTCGATGCCAGCGGTACCTTGCGCATGAACTATTCCAACGGCCGCAACATCAAGGGGCCGCGTCTCGCGCTGGCGAGATTCGATTCTCCGGACGCCGTGGGCGCCGCGGGCAACAACCAGTTCAAGTCGCTGGACGAGAACGCATGGCACATCGGTACTGCGGGAGAGGGCGCCTTCGGCAACGTGCGCTCCGGGCAGGTCGAGATTTCCAACGTGGACCTGTCCCAGGAGTTCAGCGACCTTGTGGTGATGCAGCGCGGCTACCAGGCAAGTTCGCAGGTGATATCTACGGCCAACGAGATGCTTCAGCAGTTGTTCTCGATGAAGGGCAAATGAGCGTGGCTGAAGTGTTCTCTGTGCCTGCCTCTGCGTTGCTGAATCCGGCAGATTCGCTGCTGCGCGCGCGGCCCCTGCGTACCTGGAGCCTGATGCAGCAGGATGCGGTGCGCGAACGTCTGCTTGCGCTGCATCGCCACTGGTGTGCCGAATGGCTGCGTGACGGCGATGGCGGCGGCATGGACATGTCGTTTGACCTTCGGCTGGCAGATCATGGCGTTGCCATCGAGCATCTGGGTGATGCGTTCGCCAGCTGGTCCTTGGATCCGCCGCGGTGGCGCACCTCATCGAACGAGCACCTTGCGCCGGAACGTCCCTGTTCCCCGGACGACGCTGTTCGTGCCGTTGCGCAACGGATGTTCTCGCATGACATCAGCGCGGTCACGCGCCACGGTCAGGAGCCCGCGCGCATGGCGGCCGCCTTGGCCAGTGTGGCCTGGTCCGACTGGTTGCTCAAGTTGCAAGGACTTCTCGGAGGCGGCGCGCTTTCTTGGGCTCCAGCGATCAATGACAACGAGGCGCAGACTGTTGCGGCCCCTTGGTCAGGCGCACTCTGGGCCAACTGGCCGTGGTGCGGTGGCACTTGGCACCTGGTGCTTTCCCACGACGCGGTATCCGTTCTGCTTGGCATGCAGCAGATGAGCACGCCGGTTGTGCACGCCGCCGATTTCGCCTCGGGGTCGAAGTCCAAGCATGCGCTCGATCAGGTGCTTGCGGACCAGCGTGTCCCGCTGCGTGTGATGCTCGACGGCGCTCAATTGAGCCTTGGCCAACTGCAGGTGCTGCGCGTCGGCGATGTCGTGACGGTGCGTCACTCGCTCGACGCGCCGGCGCACCTCGTCGACATGCAAGGTACGCGGCTGTGCGATGCCTGGCTTGGTCAGAGCGAGGCCCGCGTGGCCGTTGAACTCACGCTTTTGGCGGCCGCAACCTGACCGTGCTGCCGCCCGCTCAACTCTCAAAGGAAAAAATATGACACAGGCTTTGGAAGGCGTGACTGCCGACAACCGCACCGCGAGCACGACCCATGTACCCGACGGTCGCGCCAGCGAACATCGTGCGCGCGTCGCCAACGCTTCGCTACCCCCCCACGCCGGACAAACTCCGTCTGCCAATTCGGCAAGCATGCCAACAGCGCAGATCATCTCTCTGCCAGACATGCACGCTGATGTGCACGACACAGCGGCAGGCCGACGCGATGGCGCCCCCATCCTGCAGGACTGGAACCCGCTGCACCAGATCAAGGCGACTCTGCAGGTCTGCGTCGGTGAAGCCACCCTGTCGGTGGGGGAGCTTCTGGCGGCCAAGGAACACCAGGTGCTGCGCCTCGATCGCGGCGTGGATCAACCCGTCGACCTGACCATCGAAGGCAAGGTGGTGGCACGAGGCCAGTTGGTGGCTGTCGATGGGCACTTCGCTGTGCGCATCACGGAACTGCCGGTCGCCTTGGGCCTTGCGACCGGGGCTTGACGGATGAGCAGACGGGTTTGGTGGACCGCACTCTGCGGTCCTGTGCGAAGCTGGATGGCTAGCGTTGTGATGGCCACTGGCATTCTCGTGGCCGCGCCGGGCGCCGCCGAGCAAATACCACGCGATGGAAGCGTTGCTGCCGGACCGAGCGGTGCGGGTTTGCCTGCGAATATTCCGGTCAAGCGAGAGGTTTCTGTGCAGGCATCGCCTGACACTGGTGACTACGCATGGATGACGATCCTTGTGCTTGGCGCCGTGATGGGCTGTGGCGTACTCGTCATGCGCCGAAAGGCGGGCAAGGGCGTGCAGGGATCGGGCCGTGTATCGGCTTGGGGAAGCGTTCTCGGAGGCTTGCTGAACGCAGTGCCGTCCCAGGAGATCCAGCGCATATCGAGCACGCGTCTCACCCCGCGACACAGCCTGCATGTCGTGGTCTGGGGTGGGCGGCGACTGCTCATCGGGTGCAGCGAGAACGCCATCGAACTGATGGCGGAGGGGACAGCGGCCGCGGCAGCGACAGTGGAGACATTGCCGTGAGTCCGATCCGCATGTTGGCTATCCAGACGACGCGACTTCGCCACTGGCGTTCATGGCTCATAGCCCTGATGGTGGCCTGCAGCCTGCTCGGATGGCCGGCAGCTGCGGCCGTCGCGCAGAGCAACGAAGGCCCGCTGCCGAACGCAACGACAGCGGGCGCCGCATCCGGGGCTGCGAAAAAGACCAGCTCGTCGAATGCCTCGAATCCCACCACCGAGACGGCGCAAGCGTTGCGCGTCGTGCTTGGTCTGACGGTGCTCGCCATCCTGCCGTCGCTTCTGGTATGTCTGACCAGCTTCCTGCGAATCATCGTTGTGCTGTCCATGCTTCGTCACGCCATCGGGATGAACGAGACGCCGCCCAACACCGTGCTCATCGGCCTCGCGTTGTTTCTGACGCTGTTCACGATGTCGCCCGTGTTGCAGAAAGTCAATCAGGACGCGTTCGAGCCGTTCATGGCCGGCAAGCTGTCGATGGAAGAGGGCTATGGAAAGGGTGTCGCGCCGCTGCGGGACTTCATGGTGCGCCAGACCCGCGAGGCAGACCTGGCGCTGATGGTGGAGCTTTCGAAAGCGCCCGCGCCACGGTCGATGGACGACATCGGCAACGTCCAGCTGATCCCGGCCTTCATGCTGTCCGAATTGCGCGCGGCCTTTCAGATCGGCTTCGTGATCTTCCTGCCATTCCTGCTGATCGACCTGATCGTCTCCAGCATCCTGATGGCGCTGGGCATGATGATGATGCCGCCGACAACGATCGCACTACCGCTGAAGATCCTGATGTTCGTGCTGGTCGACGGCTGGAGCCTCGTGCTCAAGGCGCTGGTTGGCAGTTTTCACTGAGTCGCACACGGTATGCCCCGTATGGGTTCCGCGTCGCACGCCTCCCCGCCGGCGCTACCAGCGTCTCTGGAGCTGGCGGAGCCCGACGTATTGGCTCCCCTCTGGGCGCGATGGCGCAGCGAGGGAGAATCATTCGCGCGTGAACAACTGATCGAGCACCATTTGCCGTACGCCAGGATGATGGCCGCTACTCTTTACGGTCGCCGAACCCACAATGACGTGGAGTTCGAAGACTATCTGCAGTTCGCTCGTATCGGCTTGATAGAAGCCATCGACAGGTTCGATCCATTGCGGGGCGCGCAATTCAAGACTTTCGCCACCAAGCGCGTCCAGGGTGCGATCCTCAATGGACTGGCCCGGTTCACCGAGAAAAACCAGCAGATCGCATTGAGCATGCGCTTGCGCCGTGAGCGCCTCGAGGCCGTGAAGGACGCAGCGGCGCAAGCGGCGCCCGGGGCCGCTCAAGGCACCGACTCGCCGCCGTCGGGACGGCAGCCCGAGGAGCTCTTCCGGTATCTTGCGGAGGTCGGTATCGGACTGGCACTGAGCGTCATGCTCGAAGATACCGGGATGATCGACAGCGGTGCGCCGGGCGACACAGGTCAGCTGCCTTCACCGGAGGTAAGCTATTTTCGCCAGTCCGAGATCGCACAACTGCGCAGCGTATTGCGCAATCTTGTCGATCGGCTTGGTGAACAGCAGCGGATGGTGATTCATCAGCACTACCTGCAGGAAGTGCCGTTCGAGGAAATCGCGCGGCGTGTGGGCCTCACGCGCGGACGGGTTTCGCAATTGCATCGCCAAGCCTTGGGGAGACTGCGAGAACTGCTCGGCAAGGACGCCAGATTCGACGTGTCATGGTGACACGGATTCCAGACCCTTTATTCTTGATCTTCCCATGACCGATACATCTGCCCGCAACTCTCCATCCGCGCCTGTAGGCGAGGAACCCCGCGCGGTCGCTGCACGCCAGCGGCTGGAGCGGCTCGACGGGTTCCTGCGCCACGATCCGGCCAACAATGCGCTGCTGATTGACGCCTTCGAAACGGCTCTTTCGTGCGCCGATTGGGTTCGGGCGCGCCATTACCTCGACCAGGGCAGAACCCAGCAGGTCGAGCCTCTGGCCTGGCGCTTGCGCGAAGGGGATTTCTGGCTGGCGCAGGAAAGCTACGACGAGGCGAAGGATGTGCTGGAGGGCTTGATGGATGTGTCTGAACCGCCGCCCGGTTTCGCGGACGTCCTGCTGCACAACCTCGCGTACATTGAATTCAGGCAGGGTCGCTATGCGGCCTGCGCACAGCGCCTGGGCGCTACCTTGGAAGCGCCGCAGACCTCGGCACGTGATGCCGATGGCCAGTTGTCGGTAACCGCGCGAGCGCTGCAGCAGGTGTGGCTCAGGGCGCTGCACCACGACGGACAGTTCGAACGCGCGATGGCGTGGACCGAGCGGGCCGAGCGCGAAAGCGCGCTCGATGCGCAAGCCGCGGGCATCGCCAGCCTGATCGCAATTGACGCCGCCGATTTCTCTGCGGCACAACTTTGGTCGACGATGAGTCTGCAGGACGCTTCGTCGACCGGCCCCTGCGTGGAGGCACTGGTCACGCAGGCATCGTTGGCGCTGGCTGCGCAAGATGCGCAGGGCGCGGCTCGATTCGCGGATGCTGCGCTGCAGCGGCAGCCAGGAGACGGTCGTGCATGGTCAACGCGTGGTTTTGCCGCGCTTCTTGCCAGTGAACTCACCATCGCCGCAGATGCATTCGGGCGTGCCTTGGCTGTCATGGGGCAGCATGTCGGCACATGGCACGGGCTTGGATGGACACGCATTCTTCAAGGTGACCTCACCGGTGCGCAGTCGAGTTTTGCGACCGCGCTGGAATTGGACCGGAATTTCGCCGAGAGCCATGGCGGTCTGGCAGTGGTGTATGCCCTATTGGCCGAACGCCAAAAGGCACAGGTGCATGCGGAGACCGCGTTGAGACTGGATCGCAGCAATCTGTCGGGGCGTTATGCACAGGCGCTGCTCAGTGGCGAGATGAAGGACCCGGCCGATGTGCTGCGCTTCGCGCGCCGGCTCCTTGGCGATCGTGCCGGCGCCTTCGGAAACCGGATGGCGGATGCCCTTCCTTCGGTCGATGTAGCGACACCGCCGCCCTTGGATGACGGCAAAGAACCTTGACCTTGAAGATGGCCTGGAGACGAAGTTCAATCGTCCGGTGTACAGGCTCCTGAGCCAACCCGACGAGGCGCAGCGTCGGCCAGCAAGACGTCTCCTGCGTCCTGCATGGCCTGGATAAGCTGGGCGTCTTCCTCCATGCGCTGCATCACCGAATCGACAAGCTCGCCCAATCCCTTGTCGTCCAGCCGGTCGCGGCCGAATTCCTGCAGCAATACGCCCTCCAGGAACAGCCGGAATGCCTTGCGGCGACGCTGAGGGTCCTCCGGGGATAGTGCGCGCACGCGCAGTGCGACCAACTCCTGGATCTGAGCGTCAGCGCCGCCGGCGCCCGACATCGCGTTCTCGCCGGCTGTGCTGGCAGGACGAAGTGGTGCCGCAGAGGCGCGTGCCTGAACCGTCGGGCGCAGTTGTGCGGCGAACTGGGCTCGTATCAGCGCAGCCAGGCGATTAGAGGGATCGATCATGGGTAGACGAAGAGCGGGCACTCGATGAATGGTGCCGCGCAAGGCATTGTCAGTGCATTGGCCCTTGCTGTTGATAGTTCGCCAGCAGCACGTGGTTACCTTCAGAGTCGGCCGATTCGTGTTCCGTAACGCTCGTGTCTTGCAGTGCCCGGATTCTCTCGACGATCTTGGCGATGTCGCTGGAGAGCGCATCGTTGGTGGTATTGAGCGCCAATCCTTGGTCGTAATGTTTCAGGGCTTCCTGAAAGCGGTCCTGCGCCAGGGCCGTGAATCCGTGGATGAAATGCGGCAGGGGGTTACTCTCGGGGAGCGCGAGCAACGGCTCCCATGTAAGCAGAGCAGTGGCGGCGCGGCCCGAACTGAATTGAAGCAAGCCCAGTTGATAGCGTGCCATCGGAAAATCCGGAGCCAGCCGCGCGGCATTGGCGAATGCCGTTTCGGCGCGCGCCATATCGCCGAGTGTTGCGAACTCGGCGCCCAGAAGGAACTGAGGCAGCCCAGCCTCTGGCGCAGCGTCGCTGGCATTCTGAAAGCACTCGATGGCTCGCAGGCTGTCATTTGCCTGGCTGGCCGTCATGCCATTGGAGATCCAAGCATCGAAGGTGAGGGTATCGGTCTGTGTCATGAGCTATGAACTGGGTGAACGAAGCGAGCGCGACTCATTGTCGCGCTCCGCAGCCGTGAGAGCCAGGGCGTCTGCTTGCGGCTCGGGCAAGCTATCCACGATCTACCGAAGTTGTTTAGTGCAAGGTCGTGCGACTGCAATTTTCTGCTATCGCCAGAAGATTGACTATCTTATTTGCACATCAAATTGATGATGTCGCCAAATACCCGTAAGTACTATTTGGCCTTTTACGCGTTTTGCTAAACACATTGCGTTCGAGCTGGATGAGTTGTTCTGAGCGCCCCTTGATGTGGAGGTGGTGCCGAACAACAAACGAGGCCGTCAAATGGTTGCAATCGTCAGTGGGAATAGCCTGGGTCTGAGTCTGGGGTCGCTGGCCACACTGGGCGGGCGATGCGTGGTGGGGTCGGCGCAGCAGGGGTACAACGTGAGTCGACCTATGTGAACGTGTCCAACGGCAACCTGGTGCAGCAGGACCTCGAAGACAGGCTAGTGGGCCGGGGGTGGACATTGCTACCGTGCGCACGGAAAGGGCCGGCGCCACCGCCGTCTACGCCTGGAGCGCGTCTAGCAGGCTGCTGAAATACCTCTCCCACCAGTCGGCGCGTGACAGGCCTCAGGCGTTGGAAGTTGACACCTCCGACAGTTGCAACCAAGACCCCAGACGATGCGCGGCGCCGACACCTTCACCGAGAGCT